>Ga0209369_1001471_pt1 | contig 11437 bp, 6 predicted proteins | sample EBPBio142010_DNA_FD_185865 | JGI IMG/M metagenome (GOLD analysis project Ga0209369, IMG submission 185865) | Wastewater treatment Type I Accumulibacter community from EBPR Bioreactor in Madison, WI, USA - Reactor 1_10/4/2010_ DNA (SPAdes)... | ecosystem: Engineered > Bioreactor > EBPR >... | reverse complement strand
TGCTGGCGGCCACCTCGCCCACCACGCCGGCCACCAGGTGGCAGTAGCGCTCCAGCCCCGCGTAGTCCAGGTAGCGGGTCTGCTGCAGGTCCATCTGGCAGCCTTCGATCACGTCCATCAGGTGCGCGGGCCGGATGTCGTAGGGCGCGGCCAGCGGCATCAGCGCCTTGGTCACCGGGTGGCTGGGCCGGCCGGCGAACGCGGCCTGCACCTCCTGCCGCCACCAGGCCAGCTTGGCCGCCGCCACGCCGCTGTCGCTGGTCTCGTCGACCACGTCGTCCACCTCGCGGCAGAAGGCATAGAAGGCGGTGATGGCCGCCCGCCGCGGCGGCGGCAAGAACAGGAAGGCGTAGTAAAACGACGAGCCGCTGGCGGCGGCCTTCTCCTGCACGTATTGCTGCGGGCTAACCGCCGCAGGGCTGGCGGGCCCCGTCATGCCGCCATGCGCCCGGCGCGCCACAGCAGCAGCGGGGCGTCGCGCCGGCCGAGCACCGGCCGCTGGCGAACGGTCGAATAGTCCATCGCGCGGATTTTCTCAAGAATCCGCATGCCCCCTTGCACCACCAGCCGCAACTCCCAGCCCAGACGTCCGGGCATGCGCAGCGCCAGCGGCGCGCCCTCGTGCATCAGCGCGGCCGCCCAGTCCACCAGTTCGCGCACCATCGCCCGCCAGCCCGGGCCGTCCACCGGCTGGCGCAGTTGCTCGACCGACAGGCCGTGGCGGGGCAACGCGTCCAGCGGCACGTAGACCCGGCCACGCGGCAGGTCCACGCTCAGGTCCTGCCAGAAGTTGATCAACTGCAGCGCGCTGCAGATCGCGTCCGACTGGCGCAGCGACGCGGCATCGCCTACCCGGTACAGATGCAGCAACAGACGGCCGATCGGGTTGGCCGAACGTGCGCAGTAGTCCAGCAGCGCCGCGCGGTCGGGCGGCAAGGGGTTGCGGGCGTCCTGCTCGAAGGCATCCAGCAGCGCGTGCAGCCAGCGTGGGGGCAGAGCGTAGCGCTGGAATTCGGTCTGCAGGGGCACGAAGACCTTGTCCCAGCGGCCGCTGCCGTGGCGGCCTTCCTCGACGGCCTGCAGGTCGGCGCGGTACTGGGCCAGTGCTTCCAGCCGCAGATCGGTGGGGGCGTCGCCCTCGTCGGCCAGGTCGTCTGCCGTGCGCGCGAAGTGGTAGATCGCCACCACGGCCGGGCGCAGCGGCGCCGGGCACAGCAGCGACGCGACGGGGAAGTTCTCGTAGTGATCGACGGCCACGCTGGCATTGTCCACGGCGGCCGCAGGCGGCCTTGCCGCCGGGCCGGCCGCGCGCTTTGACCGGAGATTGTGTAGGGCTATTTTCGCCACTACATTACTGACTGGTCAGTCACTAATATGCGCTGAACCTTGCCGGCAGCCCGGGCCCGATCAGGTCCCCAAGGCAGCACCCGGCCGGGGTTTCGGCGGCTGGACACGCACATGAAGCGACAACTGCTGCTGGCGGCCGCCCTGGGCGCCACCCTCGTCCTGGCAGCCTGCAGCCGGCCCGAGCCCGCACCCGAGCCGCTGCGCGCGGTGCGCACCGTCAAGGTGGGCAGCACCGACGCCGGCGGGGAGCTGGAATTCGCGGGCGAGGTGCGCGCGCGCACCGAGACCCGGCTGGGCTTTCGCGTCAGCGGCAAGCTGGTGCAGCGGCCGGTGGACCCCGGCCAGCAGGTCAGCGCCGGGCAGCTGCTGGCGGCGCTGGACCCGCAGGACTTGCGCCTGAACCAGGAGGCGGCGCGCGCTGCGCTGGCCGCGGCCCGCTCGGCGCAGGCGCTGGCCGAAGCCGACTTCCGCCGCTTCAAGGAGCTGCGCGACCAGGGCTTCATCGGCGCGGCCGAGTTCGAACGCCGCGAGGCGACGCTGAAATCGGCACAGGCCCAGCTCGACCAGGCACAGGCCCAGGCGGCGGTGCAGGGCAACCAGGCCGGCTATGCCAGCCTGCGCGCCGACCGGGCCGGCACCATCACCGCGGTCGAGGCCGAGCCCGGCATGGTGGTGGCCGCCGGCACGCCGGTGCTGCGGCTGGCGCACGACGGCCCGCGCGACGTGGTGTTCTCGGTGCCCGAGGACCAGGTCGCGGCGATCCAGGCGCTGGCGGCCACGCCGGGCCGCATCCAGGTGCGGCTGTGGGGCGACGAGCGTGCGGCACTGCCGGCGCGCATCCGCGAGGTGTCGGCTGCCGCCGACCCGCTCACCCGCACCTTCCAGATCAAGGCCGACGTCGGCGAATCGGCCGCGCTGCGCCTGGGGCAGACGGCCACCGTGCGGGTGGAGCTGCCGCGCACCGTGGGCGTGACCAAGCTGCCGCTGTCGGCGCTGAAGGAGCAGGGCGGCAGCAGCCACGTGTGGCTGGTGGACCCGGCCACCATGACCGTGCAGCTGCAGGCGGTAGAGGTGCTGGGCGCCGAGGGCAACGAGGCCGTCATCGGCGCCGGCCTGAAGCCCGGCCAGGTGGTGGTGACCGCCGGCGTGCACGTGCTGACGCCGGGCCAGAAGGTCAAGTTCTATGTCGACCCGACGGCCGCCGCCGGCAGCACCCTGTCATCGCCGGCCACACCGGTGCGCCTGAAGTGAGCGGCACCACGCTGACGGCCGGAGCCGCCGACACGCCGCCGCCCGCCGCGCCGCGCGAGCGCTTCAACATCTCGCGCTGGGCCATCCAGCATGCGGCGCTGACGCGCTACCTGATCGTGGTGCTGATGCTGCTGGGCACGGCCGCATACTTCCAGCTCGGCCAGGACGAGGATCCGCCCTTTACCTTCCGGGCGATGGCGCTGCGCGTGTTCTGGCCCGGTGCCACGGCGCAGCAGGTGGCCGAGCAGGTGACCGACAAGATCGAGCGCACGCTGCAGGAGGTGCCTTATGCCGACAAGATCCGCAGCTATTCGAAACCCGGCGAGGCGCTGATCCTCTTTCAGGTGAAGGATTCGTCGCCGCCCGAGGCGATGCAGCAGGTCTGGTACACGGTGCGCAAGAAGGTCGGCGACATGCGCGGCACGCTGCCGTCCGGCGTGATCGGGCCCTTCTTCAACGACGAGTTCGGCGATGTCTACGGCTCGATCTACACGATGTCGGCCGACGGCTTCAGCTACCAGGAGCTGAAGGACCATGCCGACCGCGTGCGCCAGCAGCTGCTGAAGGTGCCCAACGTGGCCAAGGTCACGCTGTTCGGCGCGCAGGAAGAGAAGGTCTTCATCGAGATCTCGCAGAAGCGCCTGGCCCAGCTGGGGCTGGATTTCAACCAGGTGCTGGCGCAGATCGGCCAGCAGAACGCGGTGGAGTCGGCCGGCATCGTGGACGCCGGCACCGATTTCGTGCAGGTGCGGGTGGGCGGCCAGTTCCGCACGCTACAGGACCTGCGGCAGTTCCCGATCCGCGCTGGCGGCAACAGCTTCCGCCTGGGCGACATCGCCGAGGTGCGCCGCGCCTATGTCGACCCGCCACAGGTGAAGGTGCGCCACCAGGGGCAGGAGGTCATCGCGCTGGGCATCTCGATGGCGCGCGGCGGCGACATCATCGAACTGGGCCGCAACCTGCAGCAGGCCACCGCCGCCATCCGCGCCGAACTGCCGGCCGGCATCGAGATGGCGCAGTTCCAGGACCAGTCGAAGGTGGTCGCGCGCTCGGTGAACGAGTTCGTCGGCGTGCTGATCGAGGCGGTGCTGATCGTGCTGGTGGTCAGCTTCCTGAGCCTGGGGCTGCACTTCAAGCCGAACTCATGGCGCTTCACCATCGACTGGCGGCCCGGCCTGGTGGTGGGCATCACCATCCCGCTGGTGCTGGCCATCACCTTCGTGGTGATGTACTACTGGGGCGTGGGCCTGCACAAGATCTCGCTGGGTTCGCTGATCATCGCGCTGGGCCTGCTGGTCGACGACGCCATCATTGCGGTGGAGATGATGGTGCGCAAGCTGGAAGAGGGCTACGACAAGCTGCGCGCCGCCACCTTCGCCTACGAGGCGACCGCGATGCCGATGCTGACCGGCACACTGATCACCGCGGCCGGCTTCCTGCCGATCGGCCTGGCCAAGTCCACCGTGGGCGAATACACCTTCGCCATCTTCGCGGTGACGGCGGCGGCGCTGGTCATCTCGTGGCTGGTGTCGGTGTACTTCGTGCCCTACCTGGGCACCGTGCTGCTGAAGAAGCCGCCGCATGCGCTGGCTGAGGGCGAGCCGCACGAGCTCTTCGACACGCCGTTCTACCTGCGCTTCCGCAAGCTGGTGGACTGGTGCGTGCACCACCGCTGGATCACCATCGCGCTGACGGTGGCCTCGTTGGTGCTTGGCGTGGTGGGCATGGGCCGGGTGCAGAACCAGTTCTTCCCCGATTCCAGCCGGCCCGAGATCCTGGTGGACCTGTGGTACCCCGAAGGCACCTCGTTCGGGGCCAACGAGGCCGTCACCCGCCGGGTCGAGGCGCGGCTGATGCAGCTGGAAGGCATCGACCACGTCACCACCTGGGTGGGCAGCGGGGCCGAGCGTTTCGTGCTGGTGCTGGACCAGATCTTCCCGCAAAGCAACGTCAGCCAGCTGGTGCTGCTGCCGAAGGACAAGGCCGCGCGCGACCGCACGCTGGCCTTGCTGCCGGCGCTGCTGGCCAGCGAATTTCCGGAAGCCCGCGCTCGCGCCAAGCTGCTGCCCAACGGCCCGCCGGTGCCGTACCCGGTGCAGTTCCGCGTGGTCGGGCCCGACCCGGCGCAAGTGCGCGCGCTGGCCGACGAGGTCAAGGCCGTGATGCGGCTGAACCCCAACATGCGCGGCGTCAACGACAACTGGAACGAATCGGTCAAGGTGCTGCGCCTGGAGATCGACCAGGACAAGGCACGCGCGCTGGGCGTGTCCAGCCAGGCCATCGCCCAGGCCTCGCGCACGTTGAACAGCGGCAGCACCATCGGCCAGTTCCGCGATGGCGACAACCTGGTGGACATCGTGCTGCGCCAGCCGCTGGACGAGCGCCAGGTGATCACCGACCTGGCCAAGGGCTACGTGCCCACCAGCAACGGCCGCAGCGTGCCGCTGAGCCAGGTGGCGCGGGTACAGGTGATGTGGGAGCCGGGCGTGCTGTGGCGCGAGGGCCGCGACTATGCCGCCACCGTGCAGGGCGACGTGGTCGACGGGCTGCAGGGCGCCACCGTCAGCGCCCAGCTGGAGCCGGCCTTCGCACCGATCCGCGCCAAGCTGCCGCCGGGCTACCGCATCGAGGTGGCCGGCGCGGTGGAGGAAAGCAGCAAGGGCCAGGGCTCGATCGCGGTGGGCGCACCACTGATGCTGTTCATCATGTTCACGCTGCTGATGCTGCAGTTGCAGAGCTTCAGCCGCGCGACGCTGGTGTTCCTGACGGCACCGCTGGGCATTTCGGGCGTGGCCGCGGCGCTGCTGCTGCTGGACCGGCCCTTCGGCTTCGTCGCGCTGCTGGGCGTGATCGCGCTGATGGGCATGATCATGCGCAACTCGGTGATCCTGATCGACCAGATCGAGCAGGACCGCGCCCGCGGCGTGCCGGCCTGGGACGCGGTGGTCGAGTCGGCCGTGCGGCGCTGCCGGCCGATCATCCTGACCGCCGCGGCCGCCGTGCTGGCCATGATTCCGCTGTCGCGCAGCGTGTTCTGGGGGCCGATGGCGGTGGCCATCATGGGCGGGCTGATCGTCGCCACCGCGCTGACGCTGCTGACCCTTCCGGCCATGTACGCAGCCTGGTTCCGGGTCAAGCCGGCCCCGGTCGGCGCCAGCAGCTAAAATTCGCGGTTGACCTGTCGCCGCATACGAAGCGGGGTCGCGCAAGCGAACCCGCTTTGCTTCTGGCGTTATCCGCGCGGGTGGCGAAATTGGTAGACGCACCAGGTTTAGGTCCTGACGCCTTCACCGGCGTGCCGGTTCGAGTCCGGCCCCGCGCACCAGAATTCATCATTGGAAAGAGCCCATCATGGCCGTGAACGTCGAAACCCTTGAGAAGCTGGAACGCCGCATCACGCTGAGCGTGCCCACCCAACAGATCAGCAGCGAGGTCGAATCGCGGCTGAAGAAGCTGTCGCGCACCGTCAAGGCGGCCGGCTTCCGGCCCGGCAAGGTGCCGATGTCGGTGGTGGCGCAGCGCTACGGCTATTCGGTGCAGTACGAGGTCATGAACGACCATGTCGGCCGTGCCTTCAGCGACGCCGCCAGCGAGGCCAAGCTGCGCGTGGCCGGCGCGCCGCGCATCACCCAGAAGGACGAGTCGCCCGAAGGCCAGCTGGTCTTCGACGCCACCTTCGAGGTCTACCCCGAGGTGCAGATCGGCGACCTGACGGCCGCCGAGATCGAGACCGCCAGCGCCGAGGTCACCGAGGAAGCCATTGACCGCACGGTCGACATCCTGCGCAAGCAGCGCCGCAGCTTCGCGCAGCGCGCGGCCAGCGAAGGCGCTGCCGAAGGCGACCGCGTGACCATCGACTTCGAAGGCAAGATCGACGGTGAAGGCTTTGCCGGCGGCAAGGCCGAGGCCTTCCAGTTCATCGTCGGCGAAGGCCAGATGCTGGAGCAGTTCGACAAGTCGGTGCGCGGCATGAGGGTCGGCGAATCGAAGACCTTCCCGCTGCAATTCCCGGCCGACTACCACGGCCAGGACGTGGCCGGCAAGGAAGCCGATTTCCGCGTCAGCGTGACCAAGATCGAATCGCAGAAGCTGCCCGAGGTGGACGAGTCCTTCGCCAAGACGCTGGGCATCGAGCCGCCCACCGTGCAGGGCCTGCGCGACAGCGTGAAGAAGAACCTGGAGCGCGAGGTGCGCATGCGCGTGCTGGCGCGCAACAAGGCCGCGGTGATGGACGCGCTGATGGCGGCCTCGACGCTGGAACTGCCCAAGGCGCTGGTGGCCAGCGAACTGGAGCGCCTGACCGCCGCCGCCCGCGAAGACCTGAAGAAGCGCGGCCTGAAGGACGCCGAGACCGCACCGCTGCCCGAGGAGCTGTTCCAGGGCCAGGCCGAGCGCCGCGTGCGCCTGGGCCTGGTGGTGGCCGAGCTGGTGCGCGCCCACAACCTGCAGGCCAAGCCCGAGCAGTTGCAGGCCCACATCGAGGAGATCAGCCAGAGCTACGAGAAGCCGTCCGAGGTGGTGCGCTGGTACCTCAGCGACCGCAGCCGCATGGCCGAGGTGGAGGCGCTGGTGATCGAGCGCAACGTCACCGAGTTCGTGCTCGGCAAGGCCAAGGTCAGCAGCAAGGCGCTGGCCTTCGATGAGCTGATGAACGCGTGAATCCGCAACGGCCGCCTGGGCAGGCGGCCGGCTCATAATGGCCTGCAGTGATTGACTACCGCCGAGGATCCGCATGAGCGCACTTGATACCGTCAGCCTGGGCATGGTGCCCATCGTCATCGAACAGTCGGGACGCGGCGAGCGGGCCTACGACATCTACAGCCGCCTGCTGCGCGAGCGGGTGATCTTCCTGGTGGGCCCGGTCAACGACCAGACGGCCAACCTGGTGGTGGCGCAGCTGCTGTTCCTGGAAAGCGAGAACCCCGACAAGGACATCTCGCTGTACATCAACTCGCCCGGTGGCAGTGTCAGCGCGGGGCTGTCGATCTACGACACGATGCAGTTCATCAAGCCCGACGTGTCGACGCTGTGCATGGGCATGGCCGCCAGCATGGGCAGCTTCCTGCTGATGGCCGGCGCCAAGGGCAAGCGCAACGCGCTGCCCAACAGCCGGATCATGATCCACCAGCCCTCGGGCGGCGCCCAGGGCCAGGCCACCGACATCGAGATCCAGGCGCGCGAGATCCTGAAGACCCGCGAGCAGCTGAACCGGATTTATGCCGACCGCACCGGCCAGCCGCTGGAGCGCATCACCGCCGACATGGAGCGCGACCGCTGGATGAGCCCCACCGAAGCCCTGGATTACGGGCTGATCGACCGGGTGCTGGAACGCCGCGCCTGAGCGGCACCCGCAAGCCCCCCGGAAGCGCCCTGAACGGGCATCATTTCGGAGGAGATGCGACCCCCTCGCATGCACTATGATGGCTGCGATGGCTTCGTCGTTCCCCCAGCGCAAGGACACGCATGGCTGAAAAGAAGGGCACCTCCGGCGAGAAGGTTCTGTACTGCTCGTTCTGCGGCAAGAGCCAGCACGAGGTGAAGAAGCTCATCGCCGGCCCGTCGGTGTTCATCTGCGACGAGTGCATCGAGCTGTGCAACGACATCATTCGTGACGAAGTACCGGCTGAAGGCGCCGCCGCCAAGTCGCCGAAGTCCGACCTGCCGATCCCCAGCGAGATCAAGGCCAGCCTTGACGCTTACGTCATCGGCCAGGAAGTGGCCAAGCGCACGCTGTCGGTCGCGGTCTACAACCACTACAAGCGGCTGAAGCATGCCGGCGGCTCGAAGGACGAAGTCGAGCTGACCAAGAGCAACATCCTGCTGATCGGGCCCACCGGCTCGGGCAAGACGCTGCTGGCCCAGACGCTGGCCAAGCTGCTGAACGTGCCCTTCGTGATTGCCGACGCCACCACGCTGACCGAAGCCGGCTACGTGGGCGAAGACGTCGAGAACATCATCCAGAAGCTGCTGCAGAACTGCAACTACGACGTCGACCGGGCGCAGCGCGGCATCGTCTACATCGACGAGATCGACAAGATCAGCCGCAAGAGCGACAACCCGTCGATCACCCGCGACGTGTCGGGCGAAGGTGTGCAGCAGGCGCTGCTGAAGCTGATCGAAGGCACGATGGCCAGCGTGCCGCCGCAGGGCGGGCGCAAGCACCCGAATCAGGATTTCCTGCAGATCGACACGACGAACATCCTGTTCATCTGCGGCGGTGCCTTCGATGGCCTGGAAAAGGTCATCCAGAACCGCACCGAGAAGTCCGGCATCGGCTTTGCCGCCACCGTGCACAGCAAGAGCGAGAAGAAGGTCTCCGACCTGTTCCGCGAGGTCGAGCCCGAGGACCTGATCAAGTTCGGCCTGATTCCCGAACTCGTCGGCCGGCTGCCGGTGGTGGCCACGCTGGGCGAACTGACCGAAGAAGCGCTGGTGCAGATCCTGACCGAGCCGCGCAATGCGCTGATCAAGCAGTACCAGAAGCTGTTCATGATGGACGGCGTCGAGCTGGAGATCCGGCCTTCGGCGCTGGCGGCCATCGCCCGCAAGGCGCTGGCCCGCAAGACCGGCGCACGCGGTCTGCGCTCGATCCTGGAGTTTGCGCTGATCGACACGATGTTCGACCTGCCCAACTTGGACGGCGTGGCCAAGGTGGTGGTCGACGAGCACATCGTCGAAGAAGGCAGCAAGCCCCTGCTGGTCTACCGCGAGCCGGCCAAGACCAAGGCCAGCGCTTGACCCGGCCACCGGCGCCCACCCGTCCTTCCCTGTCGGCACGCCTGCGCGTGCCTCACCTTGCATTTTCCCGGTCGGGCCCCAAGTCGGTCTGAGAAAGAGAGGTTCCTATGTCCGGACATCCCATCCTGCCGCCCGATCCCATCACCCTGCCGCTGCTGCCGCTGCGCGACGTGGTGGTCTTCCCGCACATGGTCATCCCGCTCTTCGTGGGCCGGCCAAAGTCGATCAAGGCCCTGGAAGCCGCCATGGAAGCCGGCCGCCAGATCATGCTGGTGGCGCAGAAGGCCGCCGGCAAGGACGAGCCCAAGGCCGACGACATGTTCGAGGTCGGCTGCGTGTCCAGCATCCTGCAAATGCTGAAGCTGCCCGATGGCACCGTGAAGGTGCTGGTCGAAGGCATCCAGCGTGCCAACACCAAGCTCATCTCCGACAACGGCGAGCACTTCATGGCCGAGGTCGAGCCGATCCCGCTGGCCACCGAAGCCTCGCCCGAGATCGAGGCGCTGCGCCGTGCCGTGACGCAGCATTTCGACCAGTACGTCAAGCTGAACAAGAAGATCCCGCCGGAGATCCTCACCAGCATCGCCGGCATCGACGACCCGGGCCGCCTGGGCGACACCATCGCCGCGCACCTGCCGCTGAAGCTCGAAGCCAAGCAGTCGGTGCTGGACCTGTTCCTGGTGTCCAAGCGCCTGGAGCGGCTGCTCGAGCTGCTGGAGCATGAGGTCGACATCCTGCAGGTGGAAAAGCGCATCCGCGGCCGCGTCAAGCGGCAGATGGAGAAGAGCCAGCGCGAGTACTACCTGAACGAGCAGGTCAAGGCCATTCAGAAGGAACTCGGCGACGGCGAAGAAGGTGCCGATCTCGAAGAGCTCGAGAAGAAGATCGCCGCGGCGCGCATGACCAAGGAAGCGCGCAAGAAGGCCGAAGGCGAGCTGAAGAAGCTGAAGCTGATGTCGCCGATGTCGGCCGAGGCCACGGTGGTGCGCAACTTCATCGACACGCTGGTCAACCTGCCGTGGGCGAAGAAGACCAAGATCAAGCACGACCTCGGCCATGCCGAGGAGGTGCTGAACCAGGACCACTACGGCCTGGAGAAGGTCAAGGACCGCATCCTCGAATACCTCGCGGTGCAGCAGCGCGTCGACAAGGTGAAGGCGCCGATCCTGTGCCTGGTCGGCCCGCCGGGCGTGGGCAAGACCTCGCTGGGCCAGAGCGTGGCGCGGGCCACCGGCCGCAAGTTCGTGCGCATGGCCCTGGGTGGCGTGCGCGACGAGGCCGAGATCCGCGGCCACCGCCGCACCTACATCGGCAGCATGCCGGGCAAGGTGTTGCAGAGCCTGACCAAGGTGGGCACGCGCAACCCGCTGTTCCTGCTGGACGAGATCGACAAGCTGGGCATGGACTTCCGCGGCGATCCGTCGTCGGCGCTGCTGGAGGTGCTCGACCCCGAGCAGAACCACCGCTTCAGCGACCACTACGTGGAGGTCGACTTCGACCTGTCCGACGTGATGTTCGTGGCCACCAGCAACAGCATGAACATCCCGCCGGCGCTGCTGGACCGGATGGAAGTGATCCGTCTGGCCGGCTACACCGAGGACGAAAAGCTCAACATCGCCCGCCGCTACCTGCTGCCCAAGCAGCAGAAGAACAATGGCGTCAAGGACGAGGAGCTCGAGGTCACCGACGACGGCCTGCGCGGCATCGTTCGCTACTTCACGCGCGAGGCGGGCGTGCGCTCGCTCGAGCGCGAGATCAGCAAGATCTGTCGCAAGGTGGTCAAGGGCCTGCAGCTGAAGCAGTACCAGGGCAAGGTGGTCGTCACCGAGGACAACCTGAACGAATTCCTGGGCGTGCGCAAGTTCGACTTCGGCCGTGCCGACAAGAAGAACCAGGTCGGTCAGGTGGTCGGCCTCGCATGGACCGAAGTCGGCGGTGACCTGCTCACCATCGAGTCGGCGATCATGCCCGGCAAGGGCAACATCATCCGCACCGGCTCGTTGGGCGACGTGATGAAGGAGTCGGTCGAGGCAGCGCGCTCGGTGGTGCGTTCACGGGCCGCGCGTCTGGGCATCAAGGACGACCTGTTCGAGAAGCGCGA
>Ga0209369_1001465_pt1 | contig 11564 bp, 9 predicted proteins | sample EBPBio142010_DNA_FD_185865 | JGI IMG/M metagenome (GOLD analysis project Ga0209369, IMG submission 185865) | Wastewater treatment Type I Accumulibacter community from EBPR Bioreactor in Madison, WI, USA - Reactor 1_10/4/2010_ DNA (SPAdes)... | ecosystem: Engineered > Bioreactor > EBPR >... | reverse complement strand
GCTGCAGCGGCGGCGACGGCTACGAAGGCCGGCGAAGGCACGGCAGACACGGCGGCTGAAGCAGCCGCCAAGGTCGCTGCGGCGGCACCGGCCGCGCCCGTGCCGCCTTCGGCGAAGCCGCCCGTGCGCGTGCCCAAGGTCAACGTGGCCGAAGCCGAGAAGCAGCGTCAGGTGGATCTGGACCAGCGGCGTCGCAAGGCGGAATCCGAGGCCCAGGCCATCCGCGACATGATGAACCGCCGGTCGGGCGTGATGGTGGCCAAGGCGCCAGAGGTGGCGAAGCCGGCCGAGGCCGGCAAGGAAGGCATCACCGGCACGATCCACAAGCCGAAGGCCGCACCGGGCGCCACCGCGCCGGGCAGCACCGCGGCCAAGCCGGGCGACAAGAAATCGGTCAAGTCCGAGAAGCTGTCGTCCAGCTGGGCCGACGACGCCGCCAAGAAGCGGGCGCTGAAGCCGCGCACCGACGGCGGGGCCGCCGGCCGGCCGGGCTGGCGCGCGCCGCGCGGTGCCCGCCGCGGCGACCAGCGCGACGGCTCGTCCGGCAGCTTCAATGCGCCGACCGAGTTCGTCTCGCAGGAAGTGCATGTGCCCGAGACCATCAGCGTGGCCGACCTGGCGCACAAGATGTCGGTCAAGGCCAGCGAGCTGATCAAGCAGCTGATGAAGCTGGGCCAGATGGTCACCATCAACCAGCAGCTGGACCAGGAGACCGCGATGATCCTGGTCGAGGAAATGGGCCACAAGGCGCTGGCCGCCAAGCTGGACGACCCCGAGGCCTTCCTCGAGGAAGAACACGAGGCCACCACCGGCGAAGAGCTGCCGCGTGCGCCGGTGGTCACCGTCATGGGCCACGTCGACCACGGCAAGACCTCTCTGCTGGACTACATCCGCCGCACCCGCGTCGCTTCCGGCGAAGCCGGCGGCATCACGCAGCACATCGGCGCGTACCACGTCGAGACGCCGCGCGGCATGATCACCTTCCTGGACACCCCGGGCCACGCTGCCTTCACGGCGATGCGCGCCCGCGGCGCCAAGGCCACCGACCTGGTGATCCTGGTGGTGGCGGCCGACGACGGCGTGATGCCGCAGACCAAGGAAGCCATCGCCCACGCCAAGGCGGCCGGCGTGCCGATCGTCGTGGCGATGAACAAGATCGACAAGCCCGAGGCCAACGTCGAGCGCGTCAAGAGCGAGCTCGTGGCCGAAGAGGTGGTGCCCGAGGACTTCGGCGGCGATTCGCCCTTCGTGCCGGTGTCGGCGCGCACCGGCCAGGGCATCGACAACCTGCTCGAGCAGGTGCTGCTGCAGGCCGAGGTGCTGGAGCTGACGGCGCCCACCGACGCGATGGCCAAGGGCATCGTCATCGAGGCCCGGCTGGATAAGGGCCGCGGCCCGGTGGCCACCGTGCTGGTGCAGAGCGGCACGCTGAAGAAGGGCGACGTGGTGCTGGCCGGCTCGGCCTACGGCCGCGTGCGCGCCATGCTCGACGAAGACGGCAAGAGCACCGACGAGGCCGGCCCGTCGATCCCGGTCGAGATCCAGGGTCTGACCGAGGTGCCGCAGGCCGGCGACGATTTCATGGTGCTGGGCGACGAGCGCCGCGCCCGCGAGATCGCCACTTTCCGCCAGGGCAAGTACCGCGACGTCAAGCTGGCCAAGAAGCAGGCCGCCAACCTGGAGAACATGTTCGAGAACATGGGCCAGGGCGAGGCGCAGATGCTGCCGCTGATCGTCAAGGCCGACGTGCAGGGCTCGCAGGAAGCGCTGGCCCAGGCGCTGCAGAAGCTCAGCACCGACGAGGTCAAGATCCAGATCGTGCACTCGGCGGTGGGTGGCATCAGCGAAAGCGACGTCAACCTGGCCATCGCCTCCAAGGCGGTGATCGTCGGCTTCAACGTGCGGGCCGATGCCGGTGCGCGCAAGCTGGCCGAGGGCAACAACGTCGACCTGCGCTACTACAGCATCATCTACGACGCGGTCGACGACGTGAAGGCGGCGATGACCGGCATGCTGGCCCCCGAGCAGCGCGAAGAGGTCATCGGCACGGCCGAGATCCGCACCAAGTTCGTGGCCTCGAAGATCGGCACGGTGGCCGGCTGCATGATCACCGCCGGCCTGGTGCGCCGTGGTGCGCGGGTGCGCATCCTGCGCGACAACGTCATCGTCTACACCGGCGAGGTCGAGAGCGTGCGGCGCATCAAGGAAGACGTGCGCGAGGTCAAGGAAGGCTTCGAGTGCGGCGTCAAGATCAAGAACTACAACGACATCGCCGAGGGCGACATGCTCGAGTTCTTCGAGGTCAAGGAAGTGGCAAGAACGCTGTAAGGCGAGTTTGCTGTCCGACCGCAAACCCCGCCCACCCCGGCGGGGTTTGTGCTTGAAAGGGCACCATGCGACACAAGAAATCCACCGTCAACCGCAGCTTCCGCGTGGCCGACCAGATCCAGCGCGATGTGGCCCTGCTGGTGCGCGAGCTGAAGGACCCGCGCATCGGCATGATCACCATCAACGCCGTCGAGGTGTCGCCAGACTATGCGCATGCCAAGGTGTTCTTCTCGCTGCTCAGCGGCGATGTCGCCGAATGCGAGCAGGCGCTGAACGAGGCCGCCGGCTTCCTGCGCAACGGCCTGTTCAAGAAGCTGCAGATCCACACCGTGCCGACGTTGCACTTCCACTTCGACCGCAGCACCGAGCGGGCCGCCGGCCTGAGCGCGCTGATCGCGCAGGCCAATGCCCAGCGCGCCAAGGACAGCGAGTGAAAGCACCCGCACGAGCGCGCATCCCGCGCCGGCCGGTGCACGGCGTGCTGCTGCTCGACAAGCCGCTGGGCCTTAGCAGCAACGACGCGCTGCAACAGGCCAAGCGCATGTACCGGGCCGAAAAGGCCGGACACACCGGCACGCTGGACCCGCTGGCCACCGGGCTGCTGCCGCTGTGCTTCGGCGCGGCCACCAAGTTTGCGCAGGTCAGCCTCGATGCCGACAAGCGCTATGTCGCCACGCTGCGGCTGGGCATCACCACCCGCGGCGGCGATGCCGAAGGCGAGGTGCTGGAGCGCCGGCCGGTGCACACCGACCGCGTCGCCATCGACGCCGCCTGCGCACGCTTCACCGGCGCCATCGACCAGGTGCCGCCGATGCAATCGGCGCTCAAGCACGAAGGCCGCGCGCTGTACGACTATGCGCGTGCGGGCCTGGAGGTCGAGCGCGCGCCGCGCCGCGTCACCATCCACCGCATCGATGTGCTGGACTGGCAGGGCGATACGCTGGTGCTGGACGTGCAGTGCAGCAAGGGCACCTATGTGCGCACGCTGGCCGAGGACATTGGCCAGGCGTTGGGCTGCGGTGCCACGCTGGCGGCGCTGCGCCGCACCGCCAGCGGCCCGCTGGACCTGCGCGACGCCGCCACGCCAGAGGCGCTGGCGGCGCTGGACGAAGCCGGCCGCGATGCGCGCCTGCTGCCGGCCGATGCACTGCTGGCCGGCTGGCCGCGCGTGCAGCTGGACGGCGTCGAGGCCGGCCGTTTTCTCACCGGGCTGCGGCGCCGTGTGGCGCTGGCCGACGCGCCGGCCGTGCGCGTCTACGGCCCGCCGCCGGCCACCACCGGCCGCCATGCCGAAGTCTTCCTGGGCAGTGCCCATATCGCGGGCGGCGAACTCATCGCCGACCGCCTGCTCTCGCCCACCGAGGTCGCGGGCCTTCTCGAAAGCATGTCATGACCCGTCAGATCCGCAACATCGCCATCATTGCCCACGTCGACCACGGCAAGACCACGCTGGTCGACCAGCTGCTGCGCCAGAGCGGCACCTTCCGCGAGAACGAGAAGGTCGCCGAGCGCGTGATGGACAGCAACGACCTGGAAAAGGAACGCGGCATCACCATCCTGGCCAAGAACTGCGCCGTGGAATGGAAGGGCACGCACATCAACATCGTCGACACGCCGGGCCACGCCGACTTCGGCGGTGAGGTCGAGCGCGTGCTGTCGATGGTCGACAGCGTGCTGCTGCTGGTGGATGCGGTGGAAGGCCCGATGCCGCAGACCCGCTTCGTCACCAAGAAGGCGCTGGCCCTGGGCCTCAAACCCATCGTCGTGGTCAACAAGGTCGACCGCCCCGGCGCGCGGCCCGACTACGTGATCAACGCCACCTTCGACCTCTTCGACAAGCTGCACGCCACCGAGGCGCAGTTGGACTTCCCGGTGATCTACGCCTCGGGCCTGAACGGCTGGGCGACGCTGAAGCAGGGCGAGACCGGCACCGACCTGCAACCGCTGTTCGATGCGATGCTCGAGCACGTGCCGGCGCACGAGGGCAGCCCGGAAGACCCGCTGCAGCTGCAGATCTGCTCGCTGGACTATTCCACCTACGTGGGCCGCATCGGCATCGGGCGTGTCAACCAGGGCACGCTGAAGCCGATGCAGGACGTGGCCGTCTATGCCGGCCCGGACAGCGCGCCGAAGAAGGCGCGCATCAACCAGGTGCTCAAGTTCGAGGGCCTGGAACGCAAGCAGGCCACCGAGGCCGGCCCGGGCGACATCGTGCTGATCAACGGCATCGAGGACATCGGCATCGGCGTCACGATCACCGACCTGGAGCGCCCGGTGCCGCTGCCGATGCTGAAGGTGGACGAACCGACGCTGACGATGAACTTCTGCGTCAACAGCAGCCCGCTGGCCGGGCGCGAAGGCAAGTTCGTCACCAGCCGGCAGATCCGCGACCGCCTGGACCGCGAGCTGCAGAGCAACGTGGCCATGCGCGTCAAGGACACCGACGAGGACGGCGTGTTCGAAGTGTCGGGCCGCGGCGAGCTGCACCTGACCATCCTGCTGGAAACCATGCGCCGCGAGGGATACGAGCTGGCCGTCAGCAAGCCGCGCGTGGTGTTCAAGGAAGAGGGCGGCGAGCGGCACGAGCCGATCGAGCTGGTGACCGCCGACGTCGAAGACCAGCACCAGGGCGCGGTGATGCAGGCGCTGGGCGAGCGCAAGGCCGAGCTGGTGAACATGGAACCCGACGGCATGGGCCGTGTGCGGCTGGAGTACCGCATCCCGGCGCGCGGGCTGATCGGCTTCCAGAACGAGTTCCTGAACCTGACGCGCGGCACCGGCCTCATCAGCAACATCTTCGATGGCTACGAGCCCTTCAAGGGCGACATCGCCGGCCGCAAGAACGGCGTGCTGATCAGCGGCGACGATGGCGAGATCGTTACCTACGCCTTGGGCAAGCTGGACGACCGCGGCCGCATGTTCGTCAAACCCGGCGATCCGGTGTACGAAGGCATGGTCGTCGGCATCCACAGCCGCGACAACGACCTGGTGGTCAACCCGGTGCGCGCGAAGCAGCTGACCAACTTCCGCGTCAGCGGCAAGGAGGACGCCATCAAGATCACGCCGCCGATCATCCTGACGCTGGAATACGCGGTGGAGTTCATCGCCGACGACGAGCTGGTCGAGATCACGCCGAAGAGCATCCGCATCCGCAAGCGGCACCTGAAGGAACACGAGCGCAAGCGCGCCTCGCGCGACGGTGCCTGACAGCGGGCGCATGAGCCACCGCCAGGCGGTGGCGCTGATGATCTGCGTGACGCTCATGTGGAGCATCGCCGGCATCGTCACGCGCCACCTGGAAAGCGCGCGCGGCTTCGAGGTCACCTTCTGGCGCAGCCTGTTCAACGCGCTGGCGCTGACGGTGCTGCTGGGCGTGCTGCAGGGCCCGGCGCGGCTGTGGCGCACGTTGCGCACCGGCGGCATGCCACTGTGGGTGTCGGGCGCCTGCTGGTGCGTGATGTACACCGCCTTCATGCTGGCCATCACGCTGACCACGGTGGCCAACGTGCTGGTGACCATGGCGCTGGCGCCGCTGTTCACCGCGCTCGGCGCGCGGCTGGCGCTGGGCCACCGGCTGGCGCTGCGCACCTGGGCGGCCATCGTCGTGGCCGGCGCCGGCATCGCCTGGATGTACGGCGCCGAGCTGTCGGCGGCCGAGCCACGCCACCTGCTGGGCACCGCGGTGGCACTGTGCGTGCCCGTCGCTGCGGCCGTGAACTGGACGCTTCTGCAGCACCTGTACCGCCGGCCCGACGCCGGCCCGCCGCCGGACATGCTGGCCCCGGTGCTGCTGGGCGCGGTGCTGTCGGCGGCATTGGCGCTGCCGCTGGCCTGGCCTTTGGGTGCCAGCGCGCACGACCTGCAGCTGCTGGGCCTGCTGGGCGTGGTGCAGCTGGCCATTCCCTGTCTGCTGGCCGTGCGCGTGGCCCGTGTGCTCAGCGCACCCGAAGTGTCACTGCTGGGCCTGCTGGAGGTGGTCTTCGGCGTGCTGTGGGTCTGGCTGGGCAGCGACGAGCAGCCTTCGGCGGCCGTGCTGGGCGGCGGTGCGCTGGTGCTGGCGGCGCTGGCCGCCAACGAAGCGCTGGCGCTGCGCCGACGCGCGGCCGCCTAAAGCGGCCGCTCCACCACCCGGCAGCCTAGGGCGGTCGCTCCACCGCGCGGCCGGAGGGGCCGCTACCATCCGGCAGTCGCCCGACCGGACCCTCAGCCCATGCCCGAAGCCCGCCTGCACACCCGCCCGCCCAGCCCCTGGCTGCTGATGATGGAAGCCGGCCGCGCGCCGTGGGAATACGCCGCCACGCTGGCGATGGGCCCGTGGCTGAGCCGGCTGCCGCGCGGCGACGGCCATGCGGTGGTGGTGTTCCCCGGCCTGGGCGCGTCGGAGCTGAGCACGCGGCCGCTGCGCGCCTTTCTGGACCGCCTGGGCTATGCCACGCACGACTGGGGCCTGGGCCGCAACCGCCCGCGCCAGGGCCTGCTGGACGCCTGCCGCGAGCGCGTGCAGGCCATCGCCCAGCAGGCCGGCGGCAAGGTCAGCCTGGTGGGCTGGAGCCTGGGCGGCGTCTACGCGCGCGAGCTGGCCAAGCAGCTGCAGCCGCTGACCCGCTGCGTGATCACGCTGGGCACGCCCTTTGCCGGCCATGTGCGGGCCACCAACGCCGCCCGCGCCTACGAACTGATGAGCGGCCAGCCGCTGCAGCACGACCCGGTCCGCGCCGAGCGTCTGCGCCGTGCGCCGCCGGTGCCCACCACCTCGATCTACAGCCGCAGCGACGGCGTGGTGGCCTGGCAGTGCAGCCTCAACGACGAGGCGCCGCACACCGAGAACATCGAGATCCACGCCAGCCACCTGGGCCTGGGTGTCAACCCGCTGGCGCTGTACGCGGTGGCCGACCGGCTGCGCCAGGACCCGCAGCGCTGGCAGCGCTTCGACCCGCGCGAGGTGCCGCGCTGGCTGTTCCGCATGGATGCGAAGGCGGACGCCTGATGAAGATCATCGCCAACGGCCTGCAGATCGAGGTCGACATCCAGGGGCCTGAGCACGGCGAGCCGGTGCTGCTGATCATGGGCCTGGGCATGCAGCTGATCGGCTGGCCCGACGAGCTGGTGCAGATGCTGGTGCAGCGCGGCTTCCGCGTCATCCGCCACGACAACCGCGACGTCGGCCTGAGCCAGGGTTTCGACCAGCAGGGCGTGCCCAACGTGGTGGTGGCGGCCTTGCGCCACCGGCTGCGCCTGCGCGTGCACGCGCCCTACCAGCTGGCCGACATGGCGGCCGATGCGCTGGGCGTGCTCGATGCGCTGGGCATCGAGCATGCGCACGTGGTCGGCGCGTCGATGGGCGGCATGATCGCGCAGCACATCGCCGCCAAGCACCCGCGCCGCGTGAAGAGCCTGACGCTGATCATGACCAGCTCGGGCGCGCGCCACCTGCAGCAGCCGCATCCGCGCGTGGTGCGCATGCTGATGTCGCGGCCGCAGAAGCCCGACCTGCAGGCCTACATCGCGCACATGACGCGCGTGCTGTCGGTCATCGGCAGCCCGGGCTACCCGCCGGACCCGCAGCGCCTGCAGCAGCGGCTGATGGCCTCGTTCCAGCGTGCCTACCGGCCGGCCGGCACCGCGCGGCAGCTGGTGGCGGTGGCGGCCGATGGCGACCGCTCGCCGCTGCTGCAGCGCATCGTCGCGCCCACCCGCGTGATCCACGGCGAGGCCGATCCGCTGGTGCCGGCGCCGGCCGCGCACGACCTGGTGCAGAAGATCCCCGGCGCGGTGGCCGATGTCGTGCCCGGCATGGGCCACGACCTGCCGATGGCGCTGCTGCCGCGCATCGCCGAGGGCATTGCCGAGAACGCCGCGCGCGGGCGTTGAGCCGACCGCGATTCAGGCGGCGCGGGCCGTCTGCCCGCCGTCCACCGGCAGCACCACGCCGGTGATGTAGCTGCTGGCCGGCAGCGCCAGGTTCAGCATGGCATGCGCCACTTCCTCGGGCTGGCCGTAGCGGCGCAGCGCGGTGTAGCGGCGCGCGAAGGTGGCCTTGTCGTCCTCGGGAATGCCGGCCGTCATGCCGGTGTGGATGGGCCCCGGGCAAATGCAGTTGACGGTGATGCCGTCGCGCCCCAGCTCCACCGCCATCGCCCGCGTCAGGCCGAGCACGCCGCTCTTGCCGGCGCAGTAGATGCTGTCGCGGTTCTGCGCTGCCAGCGCTTCGGTCGAGGCGACGTTGATCACCCGCCCGGCGGCCGATCGCCGCAGGTGCGGCAGCGCCGCGCGCACCACGCGCTGCGGTGCGGTGAGCAGGATGTCGAGCACCCGCGCCCAGTGGCGGTCGTAGTCGGGGTCGTCCAGCGGCAGGAACTGCGACACGCCGGCGTTGTTGATGACGATGTCCAGCCCGCCGAAGACCTTGGCCGCCTCGGCCACCACGCGCTGGATGGCTTCGGCATCGGCCACGTCCAGCGCCCAGGCGCGGGCGGCGTGGCCGGCCTGCGTGATCTCTTCGGCCACGCGCGCCGCGCCCACCGCATCGCGGTCGGTGACGGCCACCTTGGCGCCTTCGGCGGCGAACAGCCGGGCCGCCGCGCGGCCCATGCCGCTGGCCGCACCGGTGATCAGCACCACGCTGCCGCGCACGCTGCGGCTCAGCTCCGGGGTCTTCATGGCAACGCTCCGGTGGGCCGCGGCTCAGCCGTGGGTCAGGCCGGCGGCGGCGATGCCGGCGATGCAGATGGCCTCGTCCTCGTCGCCGGTGCCGCCCGAGGCGCCGGCCGCGCCGATCACTTCGCCGGCCGCGTCCTTGATCAGCACCGCGCCGGTCTGCGGCACGAACTTCTGCGACGACACGCTGGCCAGCGAGATGAAGAAGGCCGGCAGGTCCTTGGCGCGTTGCGTCAGCACGCGCGAGCTGGCGCCCATGTTCACCGCGGCGCAGGCCTTGCCGGTGGCGATGTCCAGGCGCAGCGCGCTGGCGCCGTCCTCGCGGGCCAGGGCCTTCACCTGGCCGGCGGCGTCGACCACCACCACGCCCATCGGCTTGTAGCCCTGGGCGCGGGCTTCGGTGAGGGCGGCCTGGATCAGGGTCTGGGCCTGCTGCAATGTCAATGAGCTCATGTCGTGTCCGGTGGGGAAGGGGAGGCCTCGATTCTTGCGCACCGGCAAGGCCGGCCTCGCGCCGCACAGTATGCTGCGCACACGGCCTGCTGGCGCAGGCCCCGGAGCCCTCATGAAGCCTGCCCCTTTCTCGCGCACCCTGCTGCTTCTGGCCGGCCTGCTGCCGCTGGCCGCGGCGGCGCAGATCGCCGTCTCGGTCAACGACAACAAGATGGTGCTGGACAACGGCGTGCCCAAGGTGGCCGCCAACCCGCAGCCCGACACGGTGGCCATCATCGACATGAAGACGATGCCGCCGCGGCTGATCGACGAGATCGAGGCGCCGGCCAGCGTGGCCGGCCCGCCGCTGTCGGTGGCGGTGGCGCCCGACGAGAGCATCGCGCTGGTCACCTCGGCGATGAAGGTCTCGCCCACCGACCCGAGCAAGGTGGTGCCCGACAACCGCATGTCGGTCATCGACCTGACGCAGCGGCCGGCGCGCATCCTGGCCACGCTGGGCACCGGCGCGTCGCCGGCCGGCGTGTCGATCAACCGCGCCGGCACGCTGGCGCTGGTGGCCAACCGGGCCGACTGCACGGTGTCGGTCTACACCATCGCCGGCAAGACGGTGACGCCGGCCGGCACGGTGAGCCTGGGCGGCGCGCCCGATTGCGGCGCCAGCCACGTGGCCATCAGCCCCGACGGCCGCAGCGCGCTGGTGACGCGCGACAACGACCACAAGATCTCGGTGCTGGCCATCGACGGCACGAAGGTGGAGTACACCAAGCGCGACATGAACCCCGGCCTGCGGCCCTACGGCATCGACATCTGCACGCCGGGCAGCATCGCGGTGGTGGCCAACATCGGCGTGGGGCAGGGCGATGCCGACACCATCAGCGTGGTCGACATGACGGCCAAGCCGCCGCGCATCATCGAAACGCTGACCGTGGGCCAGACGCCCGAGGGCATCAAGTGCTCACCCGACGGCACGTACGTGGCGGTGGTGGTTCTGAACGGCAGCAACAAGCCGAAGGAATCGCCCTTCTACGGGCCCAACGGCAAGCTGGTGCTGTACATGGTGACCGGCAAGACGCTGCAGAAGTTCGGCGAGCTGCCCATCGGCAACTGGTCGCAGGGCGTGGCCTTCGCGCCCGACGGCCTGACGGTGCTGGTGCAGAACATGGTGCAGAAGGACATCCAGGTGTTCCGCATCGACGGCATGCGGCTGGTGGACACCGGCCAGCGCATTGCGCTGAAGGGCGGGGGCGCGGCGCTGCGCACCGCCGACAAGCCGCGTTGATGCTGGTGGCGCGACCGCTCGCGCCGGGTCTTCCATGATCGACGAATACTTCTCGCTGCACGGCCTGGTGGTGGTGCTGAGCCTGCTGCTCTACGTGGTGGTGTCGCACCTGACCGAGCAGCGCCGGCACCCGACGGCGGCCATGGCCTGGGTGCTGTTCATCATCCTGCTGCCCTATGCGGCGGTGCCGATCTTCCTGGCCTTCGGATCACGCAAGCAGGCGCGGCCGCGCAACGCCCGTGGCCACCACGTGGCGCCGCAGGCGGTGGGCGGCTCGTGGGTGCTGCAGACGCTGCATGCGCTGGGCCAGCCGGCGCCGGCCGCCTACCGCGACCTGCGCGTGCATGCCGACGGCAGCCAGGCGCTGCAGGCGCTGTGGGAGCACCTGGAATCGGCCCGCCAGTCGATCGACGTGTGCACCTTCATCCTGGGCCGCGGGCCGGTGGGCCGGCGCGTCATCGAGATGCTCTGCCACAAGGCCCGTGCCGGGGTGCGCGTGCGCCTGCTGCTCGACGGCATGGGCAGCCTGATGGCCGGCCGGCCCGACCTGAAGCCGCTGAAGGCCGCCGGCGCGCAGGTGGTGCTGTTCGTGCCGCCGCTGCATTCGCCGCTGAAGGGCCGCACCAACCTGCGCAACCACCGCAAGATGCTGATCATCGATGCCGCGCTGGACACGCGCCGGCTGTGGTGCGGCGGCCGCAACCTGGCGTCCGAATACTTCGAGGGCACGCCCGGCCATCCGCCCTGGCACGACCTGAGCTTCGACCTGGGCGGCCCGCTGGTGCGGCAGGCGATGGCGCTGTTCGAACGTGACTGGGCCTTCGCCAAGACCGAGCACGTGCCGGAG
>Ga0209369_1001463_pt1 | contig 11570 bp, 11 predicted proteins | sample EBPBio142010_DNA_FD_185865 | JGI IMG/M metagenome (GOLD analysis project Ga0209369, IMG submission 185865) | Wastewater treatment Type I Accumulibacter community from EBPR Bioreactor in Madison, WI, USA - Reactor 1_10/4/2010_ DNA (SPAdes)... | ecosystem: Engineered > Bioreactor > EBPR >... | reverse complement strand
TTGCAGGCCATGGCGCACCGCCAGGTCCTGCAGGTAGGCCTGACCATGGGCATAGCGCAGCTGCGGGGTCAGCGTGACGGCCGTCTCGTCGGTGCCCCGTTCCACCGAGAAGGCCAGCAGGCCGCCGGGCCGCAGCACGCGTTGCACGCCCTGGAACACCGGCCACAGCTCGCCCACGTAGATGAACACGTCGGCGGCCACCAGCAGGTCGTAGCGCTGCTCGCAGTGCTGCAGGTGTTCCACCAGCTCGGCGGCGTCGAGCCGGTCGTACAGGCCCAGCGCGGCGGCGCGCTGCAGCATCGGCGGCGACAGGTCCACGCCGTGCAACTGCCGCACCTGCGGGCGCAGCAGCGGCGCACACAGCCCCGTGCCGCAGCCCAGGTCCAGCGCGCGTTCGAAGCCGGCCGGCTGCAGCGCGGCCAGCGGCTGCACCAGGCGCTCGTGGGCGCGGTAGCCCAGCACCTCCACCAGATGACGGTCGAAGCCGTCGGCATAGTCGTCGAACAGCGATTGCACATAGGCCCGCGGCGGATGCTCGGGCATGGCCTCGCCGCGCAGCGCCGCCAGGTAGAAGCGATGCAGCGGCGCATCGGCCCCGAGGGCCAGCGCGCGTTCCAGGGCGCTGGTTGCCTCGTCGCGGCGGCCCATTTCCTTCAGCAGCAGGCCCCGCTGGCTCCAGGCCGGGGCGGATGCCGGCGCATGCGCCACGGCCTGGTCCAGGCTGTGCAGCGCCGCGTCCAGCTTGCCCTGGCGCTGCTGCAGCTGCCCGAGCCGGAACCAGGCCTCGGCCTGTGCGGGCTGCAAGGCCACCAGGCGCTCAAAGGCGGCCTGGGCCTCGGCATGGCGCCGTTGCCGCTCCAGCGCGCGGCCGCGCCAGTACCACGCACTCCCGTCGTCGGGACTGCGCTGCAGCGCGTGGTCGGTGCTGGCCAGCACGCCGGCGTCGTCCTGCTGGCTGAACTGCGCCTCGGCCAGCAGGCCCCAGCCATCCAGATGCTGCGGCTCGGCGGCCAGCACGGCCTGCAGTTCGGCCTGTGCCTCGGCGGCGCGGCCCAGGCGCAACCGTGTCGCGGCCAGGTTGATGCGTGTCGACGCCCGGCCCGGCAGGTGCTGCAGCGATTGCACGAAACAATCCTGTGCGGCCGGCAGGCGCCCGGCCTCGAAATGGGACACGCCTTCGAGGAACAGCGAGCGGGCTTGGGCGAAGTGATCTTGCAAGTGGGATGCCGCAGGGCCAGGGGAACGCGCGGCATTGTGGGCCCGCCGTGTGCAGGGCTGCACGAAGCCTGCTTCAGGCTAGGGGGGCCCCCTCAATCGGGTGATGGTGCGGTGCAACCTGCCTTGAGAGACTCCCCTTACCCGATCAGAGGTCGAGTGCAGGGATCCAAGGCAGGGACATGACACTGAAAGAGTTGAAGGGGAAGTACGCTCGGCTGAGCAACGAGATCGATGAGCTCGCTGCCGCCGGAGTGCAACACCAGGCCCGCCTGGCGCGCCTGATGAACGATCTGGACCAGGTGCATCGCGAGCTGACCGAACTGCGCGTGCGCACCTTCGCGGCGCCCACGCTGCGCGATGCGGTGCCCACACCGACGGCGGTGCCCGCCACGCCGCGCGTTCAGCCGCTGCAGCCGGCCGCTCAGGCCGCGAGCCCCAGCGCCGCCAACGTGCTGCCGATGCCGGTGACGGCATCGCTGTCGATGGCCGGCTGAGGCCGCGTCCCACCCTCCGAACACACGGGCCCTGCGGGGCCCGTTGTCATTTCCGCGACCGATGCAGGGCTTTGCGCTTGCGTTGTCACTTATCGGTGACTATAGTCAAGTCACCAGTAAGTGACATGGAGCCTGACATGCAGCGTCGACAGTTCATCCGCATCGCCGGGGGCGGTGTGATCCTGGCCGCCACGGCCGTTTTTGCCGGCTGTTCGGCGCAGATGCCGCCCGAAGCGGTGGCCGCGTGGCAGGGCCCGGGTGAGCAGCCCGACCTGCGCCGCTGGGTGCTGGGCTACGCGATCCTGGCGCCGCATTCGCACAACCTGCAGTCCTGGCTGGTGGACCTGCGCCAGCCCGGCGAGATCCTGCTGTACTGCGACCTGAAGCGCCTGCTGCCGGAGACCGACCCGTATGCGCGGCAGATCATGATGAGCCAGGGCACCTTCCTGGAACTGCTGGACATGGCGGCGCGCGAGCGCGGCCACCGTGCCGAGATCACGCTGTTCCCCGAAGGCGAGTTCGGCGCGGCCGGTCCGGACCAACGGCCGGTGGCGCGCATTCGCCTGGTGGCCGACCCGGGCGTGACCCGCGACCCGCTGTTCGCGCAGGTGCTGAAGCGCCACACCAACCGCAACGCCTACGAGTCGCAGCGCGCGGTGCCCATGGCCGCCTGGCAGGCCATGGCCGACGCGGTGGCGCCGTACCCGCTGCGCTTCGGCCATGCGGGGCTGGACCAGCCGGAGGCGCTGGCCACGCAGCGCCAGGTGGCGGCCGAGGCCTGGCGCATCGAGATGGTGACGCCGCGCACGGTGATGGAGTCCTACAAGGTGCTGCGCATCGGCGCGAAGGAGGTGACCACGCACCGCGACGGCATCTCGCTGATCGACCCGAAGGTGGTCTGGCTGGACCGCCTGGGGCTGTTCGACCGCAGCCAGGCGCCGGGCCCGGAGGACTTCGCCACCACCAGCCAGATCGAGGACTTCAACGCCAAGCTGGCCTCGACGCCGGGCTTCATATGGATGCTCAGCGACGACAACCGCCGCCCCACGCAGGTGGCGGCCGGCCGCGCCTACGTGCGGGTGCAACTGGCGGCCACCGCGCAGGGGGTGGTGATGCAGCCGCTGCAGCAGGCGCTGCAGGAATACCCCGAGCAGGCCGGGCCCTACCGGCAGATCCACCAGCTGCTGGGCGCCACCGCGCCGGGGCAGACGGTGCAGATGTGGGCCCGGGTGGGTTATGCGGCCCCAGTATCGCCGGCGCCGCGGCGCGGCGTGGAGGCGCATATCCTGCGCACATGAGTTCCGTCCTCGACGCTGGATCACGGCCGCGCGACCGCGCCGCCACCGAAGAACGCATCCTGGCCGCGGTGGGCGAGGTGCTGGCCCGCGACGGCTTCGGCGCGGTGGGCGTGAACGCCATCGCGCGGGCCGCCGGCGTCGACAAGGTGCTGATCTACCGCTACTTCGGCGGCCTGCCCGAACTGCTGCGCACCTGGGGTGCCAGCGGGCGCTTCTGGCCGACGGTGGCCGAGCTGGCCGGCGACGATGCACCGCGGCTGGCCACGATGCCGATGGCGCAACGCTACGCGCTGTTCTTCGACCGCTTCATCGACGCGCTGCGCCGCAGACCGCTGACAGTGGAAATCCTGGCGGCCGAGATCGTGCAGCGCAACGAGCTGACGGCCATCCTGGAGGCCGAGCGCGAGCAATGGGGCGAGCAGGTCGAGGCCGTGTTCGGCGGCCCCGACTGGCAGCGCCAGCCGCACCTGCGCGGCACGATGCTGGTGCTGGTGGCCGGCCTGCAGTACCTGCTGGTGCGCGCGCGCACCATCCGCCTGTTCGGCGGCATCGACCTGCACAGCGACGAAGGCTGGGCTCAGCTGAAGGCGGCGCTGGCCGGGCTGGGCCGCCAGCTGTTCGAGCCGCCGGCGCCCTGCCGCTGAAGCCGCGCGCCGGCCTCGCTACACTGCCGCGCCACACTGGTGCAACTGTGCGGGCCGCCGCGCCCGATCGAGGAGAAGGCATGACCGTCTACGAAGCCCTGGCCAGCCGCCGTTCGGTGCGCGATTTCCTGCCCACGCCGGTGCCGGGCGAATCGATCCGCCGCGTGCTGCAGGTCGCGTCGCGCGCGCCTTCGGGCGGCAACGTGCAGCCCTGGCACATCGACGTGGTGGCCGGCGACAAGCTCGAGGAGCTGAAGGCCATCATGCGCCAGCGCCTGCAGGAGGTGGCGGCCGGTGATCGCTCTGAGCAGCCCGAGTACGACATCTACCCGAAGGAACTGTGGGCGCCGTACCGCGACTACCGCTTCCAGCTGGGCGAGGCGATGTACGCGTCGATGAACGTCCCGCGCGAGGACAAGGCCGCACGGCTGCAATGGTTTGCGCGCAACTACCAGTTCTTCGGCGCGCCGATGGCGCTGTTCTGCACGGTCGACCGGCGCATGGGCCCGCCGCAATGGTCGGACCTGGGCATGTTCCTGCAGTCGGTGATGCTGGCGCTGCGCGAAGAGGGGCTGGACAGCTGCGCGCAGGAATGCTGGTCGGTGTACCCCAAGACCATCGGCCGCTTCATCGGCATCCCGGCCGAGCGCATGCTGTTCTGCGGCATGGCCATCGGCCGTGCCAACACCGAGCATCCGGTGAACCGCTTCCCGGTGGAACGCGCGCCGCTGTCGGCCTTTGCGCAGTTCCACGGCGTCTGATCAGCGCGGCGGCCGCAGCCGCGCGGCCAGCCACGGCGCCAGCGCCATCAGCAACAGGCCGAAGAGCATCGTGCCGCCCTGGCTCGGGTCGAACTCGGCAGCAATGCGGGCCCAGCCGAAGCCGCGCAGCCGGCCGATCAGCACTTCGAAGCCCAGCATCAGCAGCAGCCACAGCGCGCCCGCCCGGGCCCAGGCCGCGGGCGTGTACGCGCCCAGCCAGCGGCTGCACAGCACCGCCACCCCCAGCACCAGCGCACTGCCGACGACGAAGCCGATGCGCTGCGCCGCAGCCTCGCCCAGCGCCGGCACCAGGAACAGCCCGCGCAGCACGCCGTGCACCGTCTCGGCCAGCGCGATCAGCGCCCACACCGCCAGCGCGCGGCCCCAGTGCAGCGCGTGCGGGTCGGCGGGGGACGGTGAAGACATGGCGGCGGTGGGGCGGCAGGCTCAGCCATCATTGCAGCGCATAACGCGCGACCCCCGCTTGACGAAGGACAGCCCATGATCGACCTGCACTACTGGCCCACGCCCAACGGCTGGAAGCTTTCCATCATGCTCGAGGAATGCGGGCTGCCCTACACGCTGAAGCCGGTGAACATCGGCCGCGGCGAGCAGTTCAAGCCTGAGTTCCTGGCCATCAGCCCCAACAACCGCATGCCGGCCATCGTCGACCATGACCCGCCGGGCGGCGGCGCGCCGGTGTCGGTGTTCGAAAGCGGTGCCTGCCTGGTGTACCTGGCCGAGAAGACCGGCCGCTTCCTGCCCACAACGCTGCGCGAGCGCAAGGCCGTGCTGGAATGGCTGATGTGGCAGATGGGCAACCTGGGCCCGATGGCCGGGCAGAACGGCCACTTCCTGCTGTACGCCCCCGAGAAGGTGCCCTATGCGCTGGAGCGCTATGCCAAGGAAGTGAACCGCCTGTACGGCGTGCTCGACGGCCAGCTGGGCCGCACGGGCGCCTTCGTGGCCGGTGCCGAGTATTCGATTGCCGACATGGCCATCTTCCCTTGGATCCGCGTCTGGAAGGCGCAGCAGGTGCCGCTGCAGGACTTCCCCCACGTCAAGGCCTGGTACGAGCAGCTGATGCAGCGCCCGGCGCTGCGCCGCGGCATCGACCTGGGCAAGGAGCTGCGCGCCAGCGGCATCGACGACGAGGCGCGCAAGGCGCTGTTCGGACAGACGGCGCAGACACTGCGCGAAAGGAGCCAAGGATGATCGAGTTCTTCTTCGACTGCAGCAGCCCGTGGACCTACCTGGGCTTCCACAACATCCAGCCGCTGGCGGCGGAGATGAAGGTGGCGATCCGCTGGCGGCCGATCCTGGTGGGCGGCATCTTCAACAGCATCAACCCCAGCGTCTACGCCAGCCGCGAGAAGCCCGTGCCGGCCAAGCGCGACTACATGCTGAAGGACCTGCAGGACTGGGCGCGCCACAGCGGGCTGAAGATCCAGATGCCGGTGACCGTGTTCCCGGTCAACAGCGTCAAGGCGATGCGCGGTTGCATCTGGCTGGAGCCGCAGGGCCAGTTGGTGCCCTTCGCCACCGCGGTGTTCGAGGCCTATTGGGGGCGCGACCAGGACATCTCGCAGGACGCCGTGCTGGCCGACATCTGCCGCCGCTGCGGCATCGACGCGCAGGCCTTCTTTGCCGGCATCGCGCAGGACACCATCAAGGCGCAATTGAAGGCCAACACCGACGAGCTGATGGCGCGCGGCGGCTTCGGCTCACCGACGATCTTCATCAACGGCGACGACATGTACTTCGGTAACGACCGGCTGCCGCTGGTGCGCGACGCGCTGCTGCGCGCGCGGGCCTGATCACCCATTCCACAATCACCCCAGGAGGAGACCCCCGATGAAGCTCGAGACCATTGCCGTGCACGGCGGCCAGAAGCCCGACCCCACCACCAAGGCGGTGGCGGTTCCTATCTACCAGACCGTGGCCTATGCCTTCGACGACACGCAGCACGGCGCTGACCTGTTCGACCTGAAGGTGGCGGGCAACATCTACACGCGCATCATGAACCCGACCAGCGCGGTGCTGGAGCAGCGCCTTGCCGAGCTGGAAGGCGGCATCGGCGCGCTGGCCGTGGCCTCGGGCATGGCGGCCATCAGCTACTCGATCCAGACCATTGCCGAAAGCGGCGACAACATCGTCAGCGCCAGCACGCTGTACGGCGGCACCTACAACCTGTTTGCGCACACCTTTCCGCAGCTGGGCATCGAGGTGCGCTTTGCCGACTATCGCCAGCCCAATGCCTTCGAGCCGCTGATCGACGCGCGCACCAAGGCCATCTATTGCGAATCGATCGGCAACCCGCTGGGCAACGTCACCGACATCGCCGCGCTGGCGGCCATTGCGCACCGGCACGGCATCCCGCTGATCGTCGACAACACCGTCACCAGCCCGGCGCTGTGCCGGCCCTTCGAGCATGGTGCCGACATCGTGGTGCATTCGCTCACCAAGTACTGCGGCGGCCATGGCAACAGCATCGGCGGCGCCATCGTCGACAGCGGCAAGTTCCCTTGGGCGCAGCACAAGGCGCGCTTCAAGCGGCTGAACGAGCCCGACGTCAGCTACCACGGCGTGGTCTACACCGAGGCGCTGGGCCCGGCGGCCTACATCGGCCGGGCGCGCGTGGTGCCGCTGCGCAACATGGGCGCGGCGCTGTCGCCGATGAACGCCTTCCTGATCCTGCAGGGCATCGAGACGCTGGCGCTGCGCATGGACCGCATCTGCGACAACGCGCTGAAGGTGGCCGCGTTCCTGAAGCAGCACCCGAAGGTGGGCTGGGTCAACTACGCGGGCCTGAGCGACCATGCCGACCATGCGCTGGTGCAGCGCATGATGGGCGGCCGCGCCAGCGGCATCATCAGCTTCGGCGTGCAGGGTGGCCGCGACGGCGGCGCGCGCTTCCAGGACGCGCTGAAGCTGTTCACGCGGCTGGTGAACATCGGCGACGCGCGTTCGCTGGCCTGCCACCCGGCCAGCACCACGCACCGCCAGCTGGGCCCCGACGAGCTGGCCAAGGCAGGGGTCAGCGTGGACATGGTGCGGTTGTCGGTGGGCATCGAGCACATCGACGACCTGATCGAGGATTTGCAGCAGGCGTTGGCGGCGGTTTGAGCGCTGGCGAGCCGGGCCGCGTTGCCGGGCCATGACGGCGCCTGGGCCGCGGTCGATGGGTGAAGGCCCCTACTCAGCCGCGGAACCGCAGCGCGTACATTGCTCTCGCCTGCGAGCCGCGCAAGTCAGACGACCGGAACACCTGACGACGATCCCCCATGGTCCAGCAAGAGCATCTCGATCGAATCCGTGACGAAGAGGTCTTGAGGATGCGAATCCGCCAGGAACTCGACAGCCTTCAAGCCGCGGCAGCGCCCGCCGAGCCCGCACCGCCGCCGGCGCCGCCACCCAGCCCCGGCTTCGGGCAGAAGCTGATGGAGTTCCTGAACTCGTCGCTCGGCATGTGGCTGCTGTCGTCCGTGGTGTTGACCGGCGGCGCGGCCGTCATACAGCAGGTGCAGCACAACTATCAGATCCGTGAGCAGAACCATCGCCAGCTGGTGAACCATGTCTTCGAGATCAACAACCGCCTGGACAACATGGAGTTCCTGCTTCGACGTGCAAGCACCGTCGGCCAGGCGAAGAAGGCCCTCGAAGGCCTGTTCAAGAGCATCTATCCGCTGACGCCGGAGCTGCAGAACCGCAGCCTGAGCTCGCTGTACTTCACCGTCTACAGCCTGATTCCGCCTTCGCGCCAGAACCGGGCTGACGAAGCCATCGAGCTGGTGCGCCAGCTGGCGGACTCGGAGTACGCGCTGCAGTCTCGCGCCGACGACACGCCACTCACCGACCCGGACCGTGCGCAGTTCGAGAAGCTGATCCGCGCCTGCAAGGCCGTCCAACGGGACATCAGCATCAACAGGAACGAGTGATGCCAACCCCGGCGGCGGGCGGCATGTCCGCCGCCTTTCAGGCGAAGCGCGAGCTGGCCCGCGCCAGATAGAACCATTCCTGCCGCGCCGGCGCCGCGGCATACGGAAAGACGATCCATCCATCGTGCGGCGCAGTAACCGCCTCGCCGCTGGCCCGCGTGCCGATCAGCTCGCCGGCGCGCACCGGGTCGAAGCTGCGCCAGGCCCGCGCGAAGGCATCGTCGGCATGCTGCTTGTCCACCACGCTGACCAGCGACAGCGTCTGCATCGACCGCGGCGGTGGCGCCGGCTCGCCGCTCAATCCCAGGTGGGCCAGTGCATTCCGGATCGCGCGGTAGGCCACCTCCACCGCGCCCGTGTCCTCGTGGCCGCCGCATTCCAGCGTCAGCGCACAGCCGCCGATGGAGCGCATGTACTCGGTGGTGCCGACGCCGTAGCGCGGGTCCATCTCCAGCGCCTCGGCCAGGCCCGCGGCCTCAGCCGCACGGCGGCGCTGCGCCACCCCGGCGGCATAGGTGTCCAGCCAGCCGTCGACCGCGCGGTCCACGCCCAGGCAGCGGGCCAGCGCTTCTTCGCGCGCGGCCTGCGCAAAGGGTTCCAGCGGCCCGTCGTTGTCGCGCGGGCCCACCATCACGAAGGGCTGGCCGCTGCCGTGGAAGGAATGCAGGTCCAGCAGCACCTCGTGCGCGGCCAGCAGCGGGCACAGCCAGTTGGCCACGTGGTCTTCGAACTCGCGCGGCGCATCGGTGGGCTGCAGCGCGCGGTTCAGGTTGCGGTCGCCGGTGCGACGGCCGTGCGCATAGGCCAGCGGGTTGCTCACCGGCACGAACGTGACGCTGCCGGCGGCCAGCGCCAGCGCGCCACGGTCCAACTCCGCCAGCACGCGTTCGATGGCACGGGTGCCGCAGGTCTCGTTGCCATGCACCGCGCCCAGCACGATCAGCCGGGTGCCGGGCGCGCGGCCCGCATAGCGCAGCGACTTGAAGGGCGGGAGCGTGTTCACAGGTTGTCGATGGCCAGCGGCGGCACCGCGTCGGCCAGCGTGAAGCCGAGGATGCGCGAATAGAAATAGGCCTCGGCCTCCAGCGCGCGGACGATGTTCTTCAGCTGGCGGAAGCCATGCTGCTCGCCCTCGAATTCCAGATAGGCCACCGGCACGCCGCGCGTCAGCAGCGCGGCATGCATGCGGCGCGATTGCTCGGGCGGCACCACCTTGTCCTCGGCGCCCTGCAGCAGGATCAGCGGGCGCTTCAGCCCGTCCAGGTGGTGGATCGGCGAACGCGCGAGGTAGGTCTCCCGCGCGGCCGGCCACGGGCCGACAAGGCGGTCCAGGTAGCGGGCCTCGAACTTGTGCGTGTCTTCGGCCAGGGTCTGCAGGTCGCCAATGCCGTACAGGCTGGCGCCGCAGGCAAAGGCGTCGTGGAAGGCCAGCGCGCTCAGCACGGTGTAGCCGCCGGCGCTGCCGCCGCGGATGATCAGCCGCGCACCGTCGACATCGCCACGCGCCACCAGATACGTCGCGCCGCGGATGCAGTCCTGCACGTCGACCACGCCCCAGGCGCCGTCCAGCCGCTGGCGGTAGGCCCGGCCGAAGCCGGTGCTGCCGCCATAGTTGACATCCAGCACGGCGATGCCGCGGCTGGTCCAGTACTGCACGGCCGCGCGGTAGGCATTGCCGGCCATCGCGGTGGGCCCGCCATGGCCCATCACCAGCAGCGGCGGCTTCTCGCCGGCCGGGCCTTCGAAAGCGGCGTTGCAGGGCGGGTAGAAGAAGGCATGCGCCGTCAGGCCGCCGGCGGTGGGGTATTCGATGGCTTCGGGCACCGAGGTGTCGTCGGGCACCGCCTCCAGCGTGCTGCCGCGGCGCAGTGTGTCCCAATGGCCGGTGTCCAAATGCAGCCGCAGCACCGACACCGGCTGCAGCGGCGACGCGGCACTCAGCAGCACCTGGCCGTCGGATGCCGCCACGCTGCCGATGCTGCTGAAGGGCAGCTCCAGCCAGCGCAGTTGCAGCGTGTCGGTGTCCAGCACCGCCAGCTGCGACACGGCGCGGCGGATCACGCTGCACACCAGCTGCCGCGCCGACGCGAAGGCATAGGTGCTCAGGCCGAAGTTCCAGAAGGGCTGGCCGAACTCGGCCTCCATCGGGCACAGCGCCAACGCGGCGTCGCCCTGCCAGCGGTACAGGTTCCACCAGCCGCTTCGGTCGCTGATGAAATGCAGCCGGCCGTCGGGTGACCACAGCGGCTGCTGCACCGCCTCGTCGCGGCTGCCGGCGATGCGGCGGGCGCCGTGCAGCGCGCCGGCGGCGTCGACATGGGCCAGCCACAGCTCGCAGCCGTCCCAGGGCATGTCGGGGTGATGCCAGGCCAGCCAGGCCAGCTGGCGGCCGTCGGGGCTGAGGCGCGGCGCGGCGACGAAGTCCGGACCCTGCACGACCACGCGGCCGCCGGCCTCATCGCCCTGCGCCGTCACCGCCACCAGCACGTTCAGCGGCTCGCCACCGGCGCGGTGGTCTTCGCGCACGCACCACAGCAGCCCGCGCGGCGCGTCCACGCACAGGTCGGCATAGCGCAGGGCGGTTGCCGGCGTGATGGGCCGCGGCGGCTGGCCGGGGTCGACGCGGTACAGACGCTGGTCGGCGTCGTGGCTGAAGTAGGCCACGCCCTCGTGCACCGCATAGGCCTTGCCGCCGTATTCATGCACACGAGTGCGGGCGCTGAAGGGCGCGGGGTTCAGCTCGCGCAGCGTGCCGTCGGGCCCCAGGCTCATCAGCACTTGGCGGCCCTTCTCGGCGGGGCGCGATTCCTGCCACAGCACGCGCGGGCCGTCGAAGGCCACGTCGCCCAGGCCGATGCCGGCGGCCACCGCGCGCTCGGCACTCAGCGGGCTGGCCCAGCTGCCGTAGGGCGCGGTGCGGCGTGCGCTCAACCCAGCACCAGCTGCGTCTGCGTGACCATCGCGCACAGCTTGCCGTCGGCATTTCGGATGGCCGTCTGCCAGACCATCGTCGTGCGGCCCTTGTGCAGCGGCGTGCTCTCGCCGGTGACGGTGCTGCCTACCTTGGCCGAGCCAATGAACTTGGTGCTCGATTCCACCGTGGTGGTGCCCTTGCCCTCGGGCAGGTTGACGAAGGTGCCCACCGCGCCCAGCGTGTCGGCAAAGGCCATGTGCGCGCCGCCGTGCAGGATGCCGCCGGTGGTGCACAGATCGGGCC
>Ga0209369_1001462_pt1 | contig 11584 bp, 12 predicted proteins | sample EBPBio142010_DNA_FD_185865 | JGI IMG/M metagenome (GOLD analysis project Ga0209369, IMG submission 185865) | Wastewater treatment Type I Accumulibacter community from EBPR Bioreactor in Madison, WI, USA - Reactor 1_10/4/2010_ DNA (SPAdes)... | ecosystem: Engineered > Bioreactor > EBPR >... | reverse complement strand
TCTGCGGCCTCGACGGGCTGCGCCCGGAGGCCAGATCGACGCCGGATCTTATTGCCGGCATGGGATCGTTCGCGGCAGTCAAGGCGCTTCCCTCACGTCAGCAGGGTGCCCTGATCATGGCCAGCGAAGACTGGTGGGATCGGCACGAGATCATCGAGAGCTGGTTCGAGGACAGCGATGAAGCCCATGCGGTCCTCGACAAGGCGCGCAGCGCTCGCTCGGCAGAGGCCGGGCTCTGGAGATGGCTCGAGACCCGGCGCGACTGGTGGGCCCGTATCATGGCCCGCAGCGCCGACGTGCTGGAGACAAGCCTTCATCCGGATGCGACCGGTTTTGTCGCTTGCGCCTCCGCGCTTCTCGAAGGCCGGGAGCTGAAGAAGATCCCGGTCATGCTCGACATCCATGAGCAGACGATCGAGGCCTGGGTGCGGGACGATCCGGATTTCGATCCGGAGGCCGCGCTTGAGGATCTGGCCGAAGCGGCCCCCGAGCCCGAGAAGAAGGGTGAAGTTGCCGCGCTGTTGCGCGGAACGGGCCTTTCGTCTGACTGGCTTGATGGCTACCTGACCGGGATCGTCATCGCGCCGAAAATCATCATGCCGAACCAGTGGCTGCCCCGGATACTGGACGCCGTCCTACCCCGGATCGACCCGTCCCGCTTCCAGCGGTTCATGGACCTTCTGATGATGCGTGCCCAGGCGGTTGCCGAAAGAGCGTCCGAACCCGCCGAGTTCGCGGCCTCGATATCCAGTCGATCGAAGAAGGCGCAGGGCGATTGGGCCTCCGGGTTTTCTGAGGCCTTGGACAGGTTCCAGTCGGCATGGCCGAAGAAGGGCATGACCAAGGAGGACCGCAGATTGATTGAGATCGGCGCGGCGCGCCTCGCTGGTGCCGATCTGCCTGAACTCGCGGCTTTGATCGCGAAACGGCAGGAGAAAAACTCAGATTGAAGAACGGGTGAGAGGCGTCGCGAAGGGCGGAGAGCGGACCTTGATCTCGCAGCATCGCAGGCGCAGAAACCGGCGATAGCCGCCGTTTGCGCTGCACCCCGGGCGCGGCACAATGCGCAGGAAGCGGCTAAGCGCTGTGGAAAGCGCACTTGGCGCGAGTGATACAGTTGGCCCTAACTGGCCGGTCGTTTGCCAATGCCCTCTTCCGCAAAGCAGTCATTCTTCCATGGTGAGAACTCGCTTTTCTAACTCGCCTTGCGGGCAGATCGGGTTTCAATTTCGACTTTGACTGCTGTTGCCTCCCATCGCCCGGCTCCCCACCAAACAGCCTGTCACCTGTACCAGTCAGCGGCCGAAGTCCGGACGAATCTCAATCCGCGCTTCCGGCCCGGCGATGCTATCTGCCAACCGCCGCGATTGCGGCCGTGACTTGCTCGGGGGCCGAAGTCTGGATGTAGTGGCCGTGTATCGACCCAGTGAAATCCTGCTCAAGCTACAAAGGAGAACGTGGCAATGAGTATGACGATGGACGACAGCATCAAACGTTGGACGGCGAAGCGGAAGGCGGCGCTGGTGATCGAGATCATTCAGGGCAAGACGACGGTTGCCGAGGCGAGCCGGTCTTTTGACCTGACACCTGCCGAGATCGAGGGCTGGGTCGAGGACGCGAAGCGGGGCATGGAGAATTCGTTGCGCGCCAACCCGCTCGATATTCGCGAGCAATACGAAAAGCAGCTCAAGGATTTGCAAGAAGCCTATGGCGAGGCGATGCTGGAATTGCGTGCCCGAAAAAAGCTGGGGGCCCTCATGGAGCGGGAGGACGGCAATTGATCCGGACGCTCCATGAGGGCCTGCTGGCCGATGGCATCGCGGTGTCGATTGCCAAGCTTTGCACCTGGTTCGGCGTGCCGCGGCGCACGGTTTATTACAAGCCGACCAAAGCAGCGCCCAAAGTTGATGACCGGTTCGCGGTTCCTTTCAAGGCGATGATCGAGGAAAATCCCTCGTTCGGCTATCGCACGGTGGCGTGGTTGCTCGGGTTCAACAGTGAGGCCCCGAACGCCATTGGTCCGAGTGAGCGGGCCGAACGACGGTGCAGCGGGTCTTTCAGATCAAGGGCTGGCAGGTCCGCAAGCGCGCCATCGGCATGCGGCCGCAGATCGAGGCGGTGCCTTCGGTCGCCACTGCACCGAACGAGCGCTGGTCGACGGATCTGGCGCGGGTCTGGACTGGCAAGGACGGCTGGGCGTCGCTCGCCTTGGTGATCGATTGCCACACGCGCGAACTGCTGGGCTGGCACCTGTCGCGCTCCGGCAAGGCCACGACCGCCAGTGCCGCGCTCGAGCACGCCCTGATCAGCCGGTTCGGAACGCTTGGCCGGGTCAACCGGGAATTCCTGATGAGGTCTGACAATGGCCTGATTTCTACCAGTCGCCACTTCACGGCGTTGGTGCGCAGCTATGGCCTGAAGCAGGAGTTCATCACCCAGCATTGCCCGCGAGCCAAAACGGCATGGTGGAGCGCGTGATCCGGACCCTCAAGGAGCAATGCATTCACCGCCACCGCTTCGAAGGCATCCAGCACGCCAACCGCGTCATCGGCGACTGGATCAGTTTCTACAACCACCGCCGCCCTCATCAGGCCCTTGCCATGCGCACACCTGTCGAGGCATTCAGATTAGCAGCTTAACCTGAGCAGATTCCGCTGGGTCAATACAGTTTTTCGCCCCATCCGCGGCCTGCTCAACTCTGTGAACGCCCTCGTCCGCAGCGATCACACAAGGCGCGGGGGGCCATGCGGGAGGGTCCGGCGGCGGCGGTTCGCGGCCGCCGCCGGAGGGGGTGGGTCAGGCCGCCGTCGGCGCGGCGATCTTGGTGTCCTGCATCCGGTAGCGGAACTTCACATCGGTCAGGCCCGCCGCATCGGAGAGCGTGGCGGCGATCAGCTGCGGCGCCAGAATGTCAAGGATGCCCTGCGCGATCAGGTTGTCGCGGCGCGGCACCGTGATCACCGTCAGCCGCTCGCCATCCCTCACCGTCGCATCGGTGGTGATCAGAACCACCGGGCAGCCGATCCGCTCGACCTGATGCGCCAGCTCCACCTCGCGCCCGTCGCCGATGATCAGAACGCCGGTCGTGGCATCCATCGCCTCGAGCGGCCCGTGCAGATAGTGCCGGGTGTCATGCGCCGCCGCGGGCAGACGGGCGGCCTCGCGCAGAAGCAGTGCCGCGCCATCGGCCGTGCCCAGCGCCGCCCCGGCGCCGACGCAGTCGATCGCCCGGCGCGCGGCAAAGAGCGTGCCGATGCGCTCCATCTTCGCCGCCGCCTGTGCCAGCACCCCGGTCACCACGCCGGGCAGATCGGCAAAGCTGTCGTCCTGCGCGCCCGAAAGCCGCTCGAACAGCATCCCCATGCCCAGAAGCGTGGCCGTATAGCCGACGCTTGACGGCGTCGCATCCGCGCCCTGCCGGATTTCAAGATGCAGGTCGGAGACCGCGGCCAGCGGACCGGCGCCGTCCTTGCTGATGCCGATGCGCCGCGCCGAGGGCAGCTTTTCGAAGCCCAGCACGGTTTCGATGCTGCGCCCGCCCGCCGAAAGGCCGACCAGCGTGTCGGCCAGATCATGGCCCGCGGCGAGATCGCAAGCCCGCAGCGCGATGCCGCGCCGTCCCCTGGCCTGCAGCTCGGCCGCGCCGACGACGGCGGCGGCAAAGCTGGCGCCGATGCCGGTGACGCCGATCACCGGCCCGAAGAGGTCCGAAAGATCGGCGGCGTCAAGCTGGCTGCGCAGCGCCGCATGGGTATCGGCCAGCGCCTCGGGCTGGCGGGCGATGGTGGATCTGTAACTCATGGTCGAGGTCCTTCTGCTGTCGATAGGTCAGGAAAGGGCGGGTGTCACCAGATCGGCGGCAAGGCGGCAGGCGCCCTCGACCGGATGACCCTGGAAAAGATGCGGGGTGACGGTGCCGCCGCTGCGCCGCGCGACGGCGGCAGCGAAGGCCTGCCACAGCGGCGGCTGCGCCACGATCACGCTGCCGCCGGCCACCACATGCGATGCGGTGCTGCCGCGGGCGCGCAGGTTCACCACAAGGCCCGCCAGCGCCTCGGCCCCGGCGCGGATGACCGAAGCGGCGAGCGGCGAGCCCGCGTCGCAGGCGGCAAACACCGCGGGCGCATGGGCGCCGATCGCCGCCGCCGTGCCAAGGCCTGCCAGCGTGCTGCCCAGCCGCGGCAGTTCCGGCTGGCCCAGCGAATGATACAAAAGCCCGATCAGCGGGTCCTCGGTCGTGGCACCGCCATCGAGCGCAAGCGACACCGCCCGCGCCGCCTCGCGCACCAGACCCGCGGCGCTGCCATCGTCGCCGATCAGCCAGCCCCAGCCCCCGGCCGAGATCATCCGCCCCTCGGCGGTGCGGCACACGGCAATCGAGCCCGTGCCCGCAACCAGCCCGATCTGCCCCACCCGGCCCATGGCGAGCGGCATCAGCTCGGCATCGTTCACCACCCGCAGAGGCAGGGGGCTGCGGGCCCGCAAGGCCGCAGCCAGCGTCTCGCATTCGGCATCATCGTCGCAGCCATGCGCGCCCACGCCCAGCGCCGCAACGGGGCTGTCGCCGACCAGCAACTGCACCTGGGCCAGAAGATTGGCGGCATCGGCGGCCACATCGGCGCCGCGCCAGCTGCGGCTGGGCAGAACCGTCTCGCGCAGCTTTGTCAGCTGCACCCCGTCCCGGCGGGCCAGACAGATCTCGGTCTTGGTGCCGCCGATGTCGACGCCCACCACCGGGGCAGCGGCCCCGGACGCGGTCTGCAAGATCATGCCCGACCCCGCAGACGCGTTCCGGCATCGTCAAAGACCAGCACGGCAGAGGCGGGCGCGGCAACGCGGACCTCGTCGCCCAGATGCGCGGCATGGCGGACCGTCCGCACCCCGATGCGGCTGTCGTCGGCAAGGTGCAGATGCAGATAGGATTCGGCGCCCAGATCCTCGATCAGCGCGACACGGCCCGTCACCGTCACCGCATCGGCGGGAAGCGACTGCCCCGCGGCGACGACAGAAAGCTGCTCGGGGCGCAGGCCAAGATCGACCCGCGCGCCCGGCGCCAGCATCGCCGCCAGCGGCACCGAGGCCGCACCGCCCGCCGCCAGATCGACCCGCAGGCCCTCGGGCCCGGCGGTGACGACCCTGGCCGACAGGAAGTTCATCTTCGGCGAACCGACAAACCCCGCGACGAACTTGTTGTCGGGATCGTCATAGAGATCGAGCGGGCGGCCATATTGCTGGACCTTGCCGCCCATCATTACCACCATCTTGTCGGCCAGCGTCATCGCCTCGACCTGATCGTGGGTGACATAGATCATCGTCGTGCCGAGCCGCTCGTGCAGCTCCAGCAGCTCGGCGCGCATCTGCACGCGCAGCTCCGCGTCAAGGTTCGACAGCGGCTCGTCGAACAAAAACACCCGCGGTTCGCGCACGATGGCGCGGCCGATGGCGACGCGCTGCTTCTGCCCGCCCGAGAGCTGCCCCGGCTTGCGGTCCAGAAGCTTTTCCAGCCGCAGGATGGCGGCGGCCTTTTCGACCCGTTCACGGATCAGCGCCTTGGGCTGATGCGCCATGCGCAGCCCGAAGGAGATGTTCTCGAACACCGTCATGTGCGGATAAAGCGCATAGGACTGAAACACCATCGCCGTGCCGCGTTTGGCCGGATCGACGTCGTTGATTACCGTGTCCTCGATCGCGATGGTGCCCGAAGTGGGCGTCTCAAGCCCGGTGATCATCCGCAAGAGCGTGGATTTCCCGCAGCCCGAGGGGCCGACAAAGACGACGAATTCGCCTTTCTCGATCGACAGGTCGATGTCTTGCAAGACCGGATAGGCCTCGAAGCTTTTGCACAGGGATTTGATTTCAAGAAAGGCCATGGTTTCGTGTGCTCCGGTTCAGCCCTTGGTGCCCGACATCGCGATGCCTTCGACGATCTTGCGTTGGAAGATCAGGAAGAACAGCAGCGGCGGCACGGCGGCGAGAAGGTTGGCGGTCATGACGACATCGACCGTCTGATGCGAGAGGGGCGCGTTGAACAGGCCCACGACCTGCCCGACGGTGTACATCTCGGGCGAGGTGGTGATGATCAGCGGCCACATGTAGTTGCCCCAGGTCTGCATGAAGGTCAGGATCGCCAGCGTGATCAGCGCGTTGCGGCACAGCGGCAGGGCGACATGCCAGTAGATCTGGAAATGCCCCGCGCCATCGAGCCGCGCGGCCTCGATCATGTCCGGCGGAATGGCGCGCATGAACTGCACCAGCATGAACAGCCCGAAGGCCGAGGCAAGACCGGGCACGACCAGCCCCTGCATCGAATTCAGCCAGCCCAGTTCCGAGGTCAGCAGATAGGTGGGGATGATGGTCACGGCGGTGGGCACCATCAGCGACAGCATCACGATGCCGAAGATCAGCCGCTTGGCCGGAAAGTCGAACAGCGCGAATTCAAAGGCCGCGAGCGAGCCGATGAAGAGAACGCCCAGGATCGTCAGCAGCGCATAGGCGAGCGAAATGCCATAGGCCCGCAGATAGCCGGTCTGGGTGAAGATCATCTCGATCTTGTCGAGCCCCGCCGACAGCGAGGTCGGCCAAAGCCGGGGGTTGATCGAGACCGGCTCGCCGGGCAGCGAGAAGACGACATTGACCATCCACCAGATCGGAAAGATCGTGATGACTGCGATCAGCAGGGCGATGGCCCATTTCAGGACGATCCAGACCGACAGCCGCGGGGCGAGGGAAAGAGGAGAGATCATCGGCGGTTGCTCCAGCTGCGAAGCGCGTAGAGGAGGGCGGTGACAAGGATGATGGCGAGCGTGAGCAGGAAGCCGTAAGCCGAGGCGAGGCCGAACTGCACGCCGCCGAAGGCGCGGCCCATCATGTCCATCACCGGGAACAGCAGCGCGCCGCGGCGCCCGCCATATTCCGAGAAGGAAGAGCCCGTCAGCAGCCAGGGCTTGTCAAAGACCTGCATCGCCGAGATGACGGAATAGGTCAGCACGAAGAACATCACCGGCGCGAGCATCGGCAGGGTGATGTGGATCACCTGCTGCAGCTTGCTGGCGCCATCGAGCCGCGCCGCCTCGTAGAGGTCGGCGGGAATGTTCTTCAGCCCGGCCAGGATGATGACCATGTTGAACCCGGCCGAGACCCAGACATCCACCGCGATCAGCGCATAAAGCATGGTGTCGGTGTCATTGAGAAAACTGACGGGCTCGGCGCCGATCCAGCCCAGCATCATGTTGAGCAGGCCGAAATTGGGCGCATAGATCCAGCGCCAGATCGTGGCGGCCAGAAAGGCGGGCAGCACCACCGGCAGGAAATAGGCGTTGCGAAAGAAATTCGCCCAGCGGCCGGTGAAGCTGTCCACGAGCAGCGCCAGACCGAAGGCGACGGTCAGGCCAAGCGGCACGGTGATTGCGATATACTGGAAGAGGTTCCACATCGCGCGGGAAAAGTCGCGCGATCCCAGAAGCTTGGTGTAGTTCTCAAGACCGACGTAGACGGGCTCGCGCACGCCGTTCCAGTCGTGGAAACTGTAATAGAAGCCGCTGAGGATCGGATAGAGGAAGAACGCGCCGAACAGCAGCAGAAACGGCAGGATCATCAGGAAGTGGGGCAGGTGGTGGCGCGTGTGTCGCATCGTTCCCCCATGAGGGTGAAGGCGCCCGGCAAGGGGCGGTCGAAAAGGTCGGGTCTCCCGCCGCGGGCGCGGCGGGAGAGGGTCGTGTCGGAGGTCAGTTAGCGATGCATTCGTTCAGCTCGGCGATCATCTCGGCCGCGCCTTCTTCGGGCGTGAACTCGCCATCGGCCGTGGCCGAGACGTAATCGACCACCGTCGACTGATAGCAGGCCGGCACCGGATGGATCAGATAGGGCGGGTTCACGTCCATCGCCCCGGCCACTGCGGCGGCCGATTGCGCGATCAGCGGCAACGCCGCCACTTCGGGATCGGCCATCGCGGCATCGTTGGAATTGTAGCGCGACAGCAGCTTGGCCCAGCGCGCCATCTGCTCCTTGGCGGTGATGTAGGCGGCGAATTCGAAGGCCAGATCGGCATTCTCGCCCGGGGCGACGCCGATGATCTCGAAGTTCTTGATGCCGCCCTGCTTGCCCGCGGTTTCGCCCGGCATCAGCACGAAATCATACTTCAGCCCGGAATTGGCGCTGGCCTCCAGATAGGTCGGGTTCACCCAGGGGCCGACGGTGTGGAAGGCGAGCTGGTTGGTCACGAAAAGGTCCTTGGTGGCCTGATCGTTGCGACTGGTGCCCGAGGTCAGCGGCTTCATCGCGACGAATTTCTGCATCACCGCGGCCATCACCGCAGGGTCGATCCGGGTGGTCTTCTTTTCCCAGTCGATACCCCAGGTCGAGACATCCCCGGTCACGCCATAGATTTCCGCGATCGAGTTGAACACCAGCGCCTGATCGGGAATGGCGAACTTGCCCGCGGCCTTGACCTTTTCCATCTGCGCCAGCCACTCGGCCCAGTCCTTCGGCGGGGTGGCGGTGTCGATCCCGGCCTCTTGCAGCACGGTCAGGTTGCGAAACAGCAACGAGCCGTAGCCGGTATAGGGGATGCAATACATCTCGCCGGGGCGGGGGGCGCAATTGGCAACGGCGGCGGCGTTGTACTGCGCCCGGACCTCCTCGGGCAGGGCTATCCATTTGTCGTGGATATTGGCCAGCGCGCCCACATCGGCCAGCTGAGCGCCGACGCCGATGCCGTTCATGAAGATGTCGGGCAGGTTGCCGCTGGCCGCGCCCGCGATCTGGCCCGCGGTCAGATCGTCATCGCCCTTGCCGACGATGTTCACCGTCACGCCGGGATGGCTTTGCTGGAATTCCTTGATGAATTCCTGTTGCAGCGCCAGAGCCTCGCCCTGCGCGAAATCGGAATAAACCCAGTATTCAAGGTTCTGCGCGCGAGCAGCGGTGCCCGCTGAGGCCAGCGCCAGAACCAGAAGGCTGGCTGCGGTGTGTCGGTTCTTCATCTTTCTCTCCCGTCGTGAATGCGTCGACTCCTTCGGCGGCCGACTGCATAGTTAGGCAACTTAACAAACAAAGTTGACCGAGCAAGCTTTTTATTGTGCGCGCGGGATGAAAGTTTTCAGCAGGGCAGGCCGAGCAGGGCCGAGACGGCGCGCTCGACGGCCAGACGTTCGGCGCCCAGAACCGTCGCCTCGGCGGCGAGGGTGCTCGTGGTGATTTCGGCCGGGAAGGCGAGGCGGCGGACCACCGCTTCGACCTTGGGGCGCAGCAGCGGCGAGGCGCCATAGCCGCCCCCCAGCACCACCAACCCCGGGTCGATCACGCTGACGCAGATCGCGATCACCGCGCCGATCTGGGCGGCATGTTCCTCGACATGGGCCAGCGCGGTGGCATCGCCCGTCCCCGCCCGGGCCAGAAGCTCATAGGTATCCCGGGGCGGCGGGCCGGCATCGGCGGGCCAGACGGCGCGGACCCGGGCCATGAAAGCCTCGGTGCCCAGATAGCGCTCTGCCTCGCCGCGCAGCGGTGTCAGGCCCGGCGCGAAAGGAAAGGAGATATGGCCGATTTCCCCCGCCGCGCCATTGACGCCGCGCAGGATCTGCCCGTTCAGCATCAGCCCCAAACCGATCTTCACCCCGACCTGCAGAAAGGCGAAGGTCTGACGTCCCTGCGCCGCGCCATAGTGATATTCTGCCACCGCCGCGCAGTTGACGTTGTTCGCCAGCGTGCAATCTAGCTGCGGCGGCGGGGTGAAATTGCTGTAGATCACCTCCTGATCGGTCGCGGCGGTGTCGCCCTCGGGCCCGACGACGCGGGTCGGAACGGCGATGACCATCGCCTGCAACGGGCCCCAGTCGGCCTCGGTCCGTGCCAAAGCCTCGGCCACGGCGGCGGCCACGACGGCGCTGATCTGCGGCGTCAGCGCATATTGGCTTTGCGGCAACGGGTGCAGGCTGGAATGCAGAAGCCGCCGGTCCAGCGTCGAGAGCCGCAGCCGGATATGTGTCGATCCGGCGTCTACCGCAATCACATGCCCGGCATGGGTGGCGACGCGATATTCCACCGCCCGACGGCCCATGCCGCCCTGAACCGCGCCGATCGGCTCAACCAGGCCCGCCTGGATCAATTCGGCGATGGCGGCCGACATGGTGGGGCGCGACAAGCCAAGATCCTGCCCAAGCTGTGGCCGGGTCGATGGCCCCCGTTCGACAAGGGCTCGCAGGACGGCAAGCGCGCTGCCGGTCAGGGTCAAGGGAGTTCGGGTCAAGCAGCCTCGCAGCAATCAGATCCAGCCAGAGCCCGCTTTTAGACGTCTTCGCGCCATTGAACCAGTCATTCGCGCGCAGAGGGATGCCCTGCCGTCGTGTCGGGTGGCGCGGCTCGGTTGCACAAATCCTGCGAGGGATTCACCTCGCGAATCGAGCGTGACAGCTGGGGCACATGCTCAGACCGACACCCCCGAGCTACAAGACCAGGAAATGGCCCGCCCATAACGAAGCGTTCAAGCGCCGTGGTTCGCTCCCGATCCGGTTCGATCCTGCGATGACCAGAGACGCCGTGCCGACCGGCAAGCGCGGGCGGCAACCCGACGACAGCGACGCCGCCAGCCGGACCTGCTTGACGATGAAGGGTGAAGGGCGCCCGGAAAACGGTCCTGTGGACCGTTTTCAGCCCTGAACGGGCGGAGCCCCGGTTCGGGATGGCGCTTCGGCAGACCACGGGGTTCGTCGAGATCCCGGCTCGCGTCTGACCGGCCTGGACTGGCCCGTGCCCGACTTCAGCACGCTGTCGCGACGGCAGAAGACCCTGAAGGTCAACATCCCCTACCGCGGCTCGGAGGGTCCGCGGCACCTGCTGGTGGACAGCACCGGGATCAAGGTCGAGGGCGAAGGGGAATGGAACGCTCGCAAGCACGGGGGCACCAAACGCCGGGTTTGGCGCAAGATCCACATCGGCATCGACGAGAAAACACTGGAGATCCGGGCTTGGAGACTAGCTGACTTCAGATCGTAGCTTCCGTCACTGTCCCATTTTCGGGGAGGAGCTCAGGCCAAGGTGCGCCCTGCACGTCGGTCGGCAACGGCGCTGCTGGTTTCTTCGCTGTGGCACATTCGATCGACCGCTTTGGCGGCATGCGCCAAAAGAGCCGACCGTCCGCAATGGGCCGGGTTCCGCTAGAGGTCTTCAAGCCACCATGCCTGTGAGCTTCTGTGAAAACTTGCTCATCTTGGCGACTGCAATGGTGACCGATGGTTTCAGGGCATCGAGATCAACCTCGGGTTCAGCGGCCGCTTCTGGTTCTTGCCCTGCAACCTGCTTGGCATCGGCTTCTACCTCTACCTCCTTCGCGGAGACTTGCTGCCGCGCCGCAACCTCGGCCGCGAGCTTCGGCTCGGCTTCCACCGGGGCGTCCGCCTTGGCCTTCTCCGGACGCACAAAATCGACCACCATCTGTTCGGCCAATCGGCGCTCCAGCGCTTCCATCCGCGCGGTCAGCACCTGAACCGCGGCGGCTTCCTTGGGCGGGTAGGGCAGGGGCCCGGATTGCGCCTCAAAGAGCGTCTTGAAGGTCGGGTCCTGGAAATAGACGATCCGCTGGACGAGG
>Ga0209369_1001458_pt1 | contig 11605 bp, 8 predicted proteins | sample EBPBio142010_DNA_FD_185865 | JGI IMG/M metagenome (GOLD analysis project Ga0209369, IMG submission 185865) | Wastewater treatment Type I Accumulibacter community from EBPR Bioreactor in Madison, WI, USA - Reactor 1_10/4/2010_ DNA (SPAdes)... | ecosystem: Engineered > Bioreactor > EBPR >... | reverse complement strand
CGGCGGGCATCTTCAGCGTCATGATGCCCTGCGCCCGCGCCTGGGGAATGGCGGGCGTGGTGCCGACGGCCTGCTGTTTGGGCGAGGCCCGCCGCCGCATCGCCGCGATGGTGCCACCAAGTAGGGCGGTTGCCCGCGCGATCAGATCCATGTCCCGTCCTTGTCCCCTTGGCTGCGTTCAAGCCGCAGATTATCCGCTCTTGGCGGCCCTGGACAGCCCGCCTGCGCCCCGTCGGGCACCGGCATTCTGTCCGGCCAGACGACCGATGCCGCGCTGGCAAATCTCACTCACCAGTTGACGTATATTTTACCGGATGGTCAATTGCCAGGCAGTCCGGCCCGCAGACCCGGCCATCGGCCTGCGGGGCCAAGGAATCCTTGACAGGGCCGGACCACGCGCCACGACTGAAAACAGCCATAAACGCCAACAGAAACGGGGAGACACATGTCACAGAATTTCCGCCTGAACCGCCGCCTTCTGCTGCAAAGCGGCCTGATCCTCGGCTCTTCGGCGATGCTGGCCCGGCCCCTGGCCGCGCAGACGCCGGTCAAGGTGGCGGGCATCCATGGCTCACCGGTCGAGAACGCCTGGAACTCGGTGCTGCACAAGGCCCTGCAGGATGCGGCGGCCGAAGGGGTGATCGAATACACCTTCTCGGAAGGCGTGGCGGGGCCGGATTATCCGCGCGCGATGAGGGAATATGCCGAGCAGGGCGCCAAGCTGATCATCGGCGAGACCTTCCCGGTCGAGAACCAGGCCCGCGAAGTGGCGGGCGAATATCCCGACACCTCTTTCGTGATGGGGTCTTCGGGCGGCCCGGCGGGGTCGAATTTCGGCACTTTCGGCACCTGGAACTATGACGGCGCCTATTGCGCCGGGATGCTTGCGGGCAAGATGACCAAGTCGAATGTCGTGGGCTCGGTCGGCGCCATGCCGATCCCCGAGATCAATCTCTTGATCAACGCCTTCGCCGAGGGCGTGAAGGCGGTGAACCCCGATGCCAAGCATCTGATCAGCTGGATCGGCACCTTCTTCGACCCGCCCAAGGCGCGCGAGGCGGGGCTGGCCATGATCGATGCCGGGGCCGACATTCTGTTCGGCGAACGGATCGGCACGGCGGATGCGGCCAAGGAACGCGGCATCAAGTCGGTCGGCTCGCTGATCGATTATACGCCGATGTATCCCGACACGGTCTTTGCCAATGCGCTCTGGGGCTTCCGCCCGATCCTGAACGCGGCGCTGGCCGATGTTGCGGCGGGCACACCGACCGGCAAGGATTATACCGCGTTCGGGCTGATGAAAGAGGGCGGGTCGGATATTGCCTACACGAAGGGCGTGGCCGGGGACGAGGCCGAGGCGGCGATGGAGAAGGTGCGGGCCGACATCAAGTCCGGCGCGTTCGAAGTGCCGCAGAACTTCGACGAGCCGAAGTAAGCCGCAAGCATGAGGGGCGATGCGACGGCGCTGGCCGCGGCGATAGGCCGTGGCCAGCTTACGGCGTCCGAGGCGATGGAGGCATCGCTTTCGGCTGCCGTGGCCTGGGCGGATCTGGGCGCGATCTGCCATCTGGAGGCCGAGTTGGGCCGCAGCGCGGCGGCGAATTGGGACGCGCGGCCGTCGGGCGCGGTCTTCGGCGGCGTGCCGGTTCTGGTCAAGGATCTGGGCGCGCCCTTCGCGGGCCTGCCCGCCGCCGCGGGATCGGCGCTGTTTCCGCGCGGCCCGGGCGCGGCGGACAGCGATCTGGCGCAGCGCTTTCGCGCGGCGGGGCTTTTGCCCTTTGGCCTGACCACCAGCCCGGAATTCGGCCTGTCTCTGGCCAGCGAACCGGCGATCGGACCCCGGTGCCGCAATCCGCTGGACCGCAGCCTGTCGCCCGGCGGGTCTTCCGGTGGCGCGGCGGCTTCTGTCGCGGCGGGGATCGTCGCCATTGCCCATGCAACCGATGCGGGCGGGTCGATCCGGGTGCCTGCCGCCGCCTGCGGTCTGGTCGGGCTGAAACCGTCGCGCGGGGCCATTCCGGGCGGGCCGGGATATGGCAACCATCTGGGCGGCATCGCCAGCGAGCTGGCGGTCTGCCGGTCGGTGCGGGACACGGCGGCGATCCTGTCCGCCTGCGCCACCGATCCGCGCGGCCCCTATGGCGCGGCGGCACCCCTGCCGCAGGACGGGCCGTTCCGCATCGGGCTGGTCATCGATCAGGCGGAGCCTGACCGGGCCGCGGCGGTCGAGGCGGCGGCACGGGCGCTGGAAGGGGCGGGGCATCGGATCGCGCCGGTGGATGCGGCGCAGGTCAGCGCACTCGCCGCCACTGCGGCCCGGCTTTTCGCCGATATCGCCGCGATCAACCTGGCGACATTCGCCGAGGAGGCCGGGCTTGACCTTGCCCGCGCCGAAGAAATGACCCGAGCCACCGTGGCGCATGGCGCGGCGATGGACGGGCCGCAGGTCTGGCGGATCACGCAGGAGATGGTTCTGGTCAGCCGCGACCTCTGGGCGCTGTTTGATGGGATCGACGCGCTGCTGACGCCGATGCTGTCCTCTGCCGCGAAACCGCTTGGGGCCTTCCCGACCGATCACAGCGACCGCGCCGCCCATTTCGCCGCGATGCAGGCCTTTGCGCCCTATGCGGCGCTGGCGAATATCTCGGGCTTTCCGGCGATCACCCTGCCGTTCGGCCGCGATGCGGCGGGCCTGCCCCTGCCGGTGCAGATCCTCGCCCCGCTTGGCGGCGAGGCGCGGCTTCTGGCCCTTGCGGCGCGGCTGGAAGCCGAGGAACGCTGGAAGCACCCCTTTGCCGTGGCAGGTCTGGCATGAGCGAGAACGTCTTGAACATCGCCAATGTGTCAAAGCGCTTCGGCACCACGCTGGCCAATGACGATATCTCGCTGACGCTGGCCAAGGGCGAGATCGTGGCCCTTCTGGGCGAGAATGGTGCGGGCAAGACCACGCTGATGTCGATCCTCTTCGGCCATTACACACCCGATAGCGGCGAGATCACCGCTTTCGGCCAGCCCCTGCCGCCCGGCAAGCCCAAGGCCGCGATCCGGGCGGGCATCGGCATGGTGCATCAGCATTTCTCGCTGGCGCCCAACCTGACCGTTCTGGAAAACGTGATGACCGGGACGGAAAGCCTGTGGCGACCGGCCTCGAACGCGCGGGGGGCGCGGGCCAAGCTGATGGCGATTTCCGACCGCTTCGGGCTGAAAGTCGATCCCGACGCCCGGCTTGGCGATCTGTCGGTGGGCGAACAGCAGCGGGTCGAGATCCTGAAGGCGCTTTACAATGACGCGCGCATCCTTGTGCTGGACGAGCCGACGGCGGTGCTGACCAATATCGAGGCCGAGGGCATGTTCCGCACGCTCAAGGACATGGCGGCGCAGGGCCTGTCGCTGATCTTCATCTCGCACAAGCTGGATGAGGTGATGGCGACGGCCCATCGCATCGTCGTGCTGCGCGGCGGGCGCATGGTGGCCGAGCGGCGGGCCGAGGCGACCTCGAAGGCGGAACTGGCCGAATTGATGGTGGGCCGCGCGGTGCACCGGCCCCGGCGCGAGGCCGCGACGCCGGGCGAGGTGGTGCTGGAGGCCGAGGGCCTGACCCTGCGGCAGGGCGGGGTCGAGCGGCTGAAATCCATCAGCTTCCGGCTGCGGGCGGGCGAGGTACTGGGGATCATCGGCGTCTCGGGCAACGGGCAGGCGCCGCTGGCGGGGGTGCTGGGCGGCACCTTGCGGCGCTCGGGCGGCGATCTGCGGCTGTTCGGCCAGCCGGTCGGGCATCTGTCTGTGGCCGAGGTCATCGAAGCCGGGATCGGGCGCATTCCCGAAGACCGCAACCATCAGGGCGTCATCGGCGAGATGGCGATCTGGGAAAACGCGATCCTGGAACGCCTGCCGCGTTTCGCGCGACGGGGGCTGGTCGATCGCAAGGCGGGCCTGGGTTTTGCCCGCCGCATCATCGACGGGTTCGATGTGCGGGGCGGCAGCCCGTCAAGCCGGGTCCGGCTGCTGTCGGGTGGCAATATGCAGAAGCTGATCCTGGGGCGGAACCTGATCGAACATCCCAAGATCCTGATCGCCGCCCAACCCGCGCGCGGGCTGGACGAGGGCGCGGTGGCGGCGGTGCATGAGCGGATTCTCGAGGCGCGGCGGGCCGGGGCGGCGGTGCTGCTGATCTCGGAGGATCTTGACGAGGTGATGGCGCTGGCCGACCGGATTCAGGCGATTGTCGGTGGCAGGCTGTCGCCGCCGGTTTCCGCCGATACGGCCAATGCGCGGCAATTGGGGCTGATGATGGCCGGGGAATGGGACGAGAGCATGAAAGGGGCCGCCGATGCGGTTTGAACGGCGCGACCACAGGCCGCTGGCGCTGGTGATCGCCACGCCGCTGATCGCGGTGGCAGTGGCGCTGACGCTGGCAGGCGGGCTGATCGCACTTGCCGGAGCGCCGGTCTTCGAGGCCTTCGGCAAGATCGTCACCGGCGCTTTCGGGTCACGCCTTGCGCTGACCGAAACGCTGGCCCGCGCCATTCCGCTGACCCTGACCGGGCTGGCCGCCGCCGTCGCCTTCCGGGCGCGGCTGTGGAACATCGGGGCCGAGGGGCAGCTTTATCTGGGCGCGATCACGGTCGCCGGGGTCAGCGCGCATCTTCTGGGCGGCTTGCCCGGTTTCGTGCAGATCCCGCTTCTGCTGATCTGTGGCGCCGCGGCGGGAATGGTGCTGCTGCTGATCCCGCTGTGGCTGCGGCTGCGCTTTCAGGTCGACGAGGTGGTGACGACGCTGCTTCTGAACTTCGTCGCCATCCTGTTCGTGTCGATGCTGATCGACGGGGTTCTGAAGGACCCGATGGCCTTTGGCTGGCCGCAATCGGTGCCGGTGACAAGCGAGGCGATGCTGCCCAAGCTGGTGGCGCGGTCGCGGCTGCATTGGGGGCTGGTGCTGGCGCTGGTTCTGGCGGTCGCAGTGCATCTGGTGCAGTCGCGCACCGCCTTCGGCCTGCAATCGCGGGCGGCGGGGCTGAACCCGGCGGGGGCGGTGTTTGCCGGTGTGCCTTTGGGCCGGACGCTGGTTCTTGTGGCGATGATATCGGGCGGGCTTGCCGGGCTGGCCGGCGCGGTCGAGGTGGTGGGGGTCATGTCCTATGTCACGACCGAGCTGTCCTCGGGCTATGGCTATTCCGGCATCGTGGTCGCCATGCTGGCCAATCTGCACCCCTTGGGCGTGGTGCTGGCCGCCCTGTTCACCGCCGCGATGTTCGTGGGCGCCGATGCCATGGGCCGCAGCATGAACGTGCCCTCCTATATCGCCGATGTCACGGTCGCGCTGTCGCTTCTGTCGATGCTGGTCGCGATCTTCTTCACCCAATACCGGATCCGGCGATGAGCGCGCTGTTTGACATTCTTGCCTCGGCCGGGCTGTGGGCTGCCGTGCTGCGGATCGCGACGCCGCTGATCCTGGGCACGCTGGGCGCGCTTCTGTGCGAAAGGTCGGGCGTGCTGAATCTGGGGATCGAGGGGATCATGACCTTCGGCGCGATGATCGGCTGGCTGGCGGTCTGGCATGGCGCGGATCTCTGGACCGGGCTTGCCGTGGCCGCGCTGTCGGGCGCGGTCTTCGGGCTTCTCCATGCCGGGCTGACCGTGACGCTGGGCCTGTCGCAGCATGTCTCGGGCCTGGGGGTCACGCTCTTCGCGTCAAGTTTCAGCTATTACCTGTTCCGCCTGATCGTGCCGATCGAGGGCACGCCGCCCAAGATCATTCCCTTCCAGCCGCTGAACCTGCCTGGCCTGTCGGACCTGCCCTTCATCGGTCCCGCCTTCTTCACCCAGACCGCGCCGACCTATCTGGCGATCCTTCTGGCCCTGCTGATGGCCTGGGTGATCTTTCGCACGCCGCTGGGCCTGGCCATCCGCATGTCGGGCGAAAATCCCCATGCGGCCGAAGCGCAGGGCATCAACCCGATGACGGTGCGCTATGGCGCGGTGACGGCGGGGTCGGCCCTGATGGCGATGGGCGGGGCTTTCCTGACGCTCTCGGCCTTTGACAGTTTCATCCCCACCATGGTGCAGGGCCGCGGCTGGATCTGCATCGCGCTGGTGGTCTTCGCCTCGTGGCGGCCGGGTCGCGCGCTGCTGGGCGCGCTGCTTTTCGCCTTTTTCGACGCCTTCCAGTTGCGGCTTCAGACCATGCTGACCGGCGCCGTGCCCTATCAGATCTTCCTGATGACGCCCTATATCCTGTCCATCGCCGCGCTGGCCGTCATGGCCCGTCGCGCGCGGGTGCCGCAGGCCCTGATGCAACCCTATCGCCGCGGCGAACGCTGAGGTTTTCCATGTTTGACACGATCATCCGCCAAGCCAACCTGCCCGACGGGCGCGTCGCCGATATCGGCATCACCAAGGGCCGCATCGCCGCGATCGAGGCCAGCCTGCCCGCCGAAGCGGGCGAGGTTGTTGACGCGACCGGGCGGCTGCTGTCGCCTTCGTTCTGCGACCCGCATTTCCACATGGACGCCACGCTGTCGCTGGGCCTGCCGCGGATGAATGTCTCGGGCACGCTGCTGGAAGGCATCGCGCTGTGGGGAGAGTTGCGCCCCCTGCTGACCAAGGAGGCGCTGGTCGACCGGGCGCTGCGCTATTGCGATCTCGCCGTGTCGCAGGGTCTTTTGCACATCCGCACCCATGTCGACACCTCCGACCCGCGTCTGGTGACCGCCGAGGCGCTTCTGGAAGTGCAGGACCGTGTGCGCGACTATATCGACCTGCAACTGGTGGCCTTTCCGCAGGATGGCTATTACCGCGCGCCGCAAGGCGCGAAATCGCTGGAGCGCGCGCTGGATATGGGCGTCGGCATCGTCGGCGGCATCCCGCATTTCGAACGCACCATGGAGGATGGCCGCCTCTCGCTGGAGGCGCTGTGCAGGATCGCCGCCGAGCGCGGGCTGATGGTCGATATCCATTGCGACGAGACCGACGATCCGATGAGCCGCCATGTCGAGACGCTGGCGGCCGAGACGATCCGCCATGGCCTGCAGGGCCGGGTGAATGGCTCGCACCTGACCTCGATGCATTCGATGGACAATTACTATGTGTCCAAGCTGATCCCGCTGATGGCCGAGGCGCGGATGAACGCCACGCCGAACCCCTTGATCAACATCATGTTGCAGGGCCGCCATGACAGCTACCCGAAACGGCGCGGCATGACGCGGGTGCCGGAACTGATGGCGGCGGGAATCAACGTGTCGCTGGGGCAGGATTGCACCATGGACCCGTGGTATTCGATGGGATCGGCCGACATGCTGGAAGTGGCGCATATGGCGGTGCATGTGGCCCAGATGGGCGGGATCGACCAGAAAGCCCGGCTGTACGAGGCGATCACCGTCAACTCGGCCCGCACGATGGGGCTGGAAGGCTACGGGTTGGCCGTGGGCAACCATGCCGACCTGGTCTTGCTGCAGGCGGCGGATGTGACCGAGGCGATCCGGCTGAAACCGACCCGCCTGATCGTCTGGCGCCGGGGCCGGGTGGTCAGCCGCACAGCGCCGCGCCTGTCGGATCTGAGCCTGCCGGGCCGCCCCGCCCGCATCGACCCCGGCGCCGATTTCCTGCCGCCCGCGCTGCGCGCGCGCTAGGCGGGGGCAAGGGGTGCGGCGCGCGACCCAAGGCCGGTTTCGCGCCGCCGCCCGCCGCCTTCGACCCATCCGTCCAGCCCCGGCAGGACGGCCCGGTTCTGGCCGGGCCCGGGCCGCGATTGTTCACGCAGCCGTCTTGTAACCTTAATTCTGTCCACATTCGTCATTAACGAAGGGTTAATTCTGACCCTTCGACCCGAAAGGACCGCAACCATGGCACAGCGTCATGCCTCTGCGATCTCGCTGCCAACTGCCGTTTATGGCTTTGTTCTTCTTGGGGCGATCCTGTTCGGCATAGCGACCACCGTCCTTTTGTTCGACCGCGTCGCGAAAACCCAGGCCTCGGCCCTGGAGGCGGCGGTCAATGTGCGCGGCCACCATGCGGCCTATGACTTTGCCCGCGCCCTGAACCAGGATTGGCAAAGCCTCAAGCGCCTTTCGGCGCGGATGGCCGATGCGGATCCCGTGGCGGCGCAAAGCGCGCTTGATACGGTGGTGGGCGATGGCAAGCGGGTGTCCTGGGCCGGGTTCGCCACCACTGACGGCGTGGTGCAGGTCGCGTCGAACAGCCTTCTGGAAACGGCGGATGTCTCGGCCCGGCCCTGGTTCCAGCGCGGGCTGATCGGCGATTTCGCTGGCGACGTGCATGACGCGGTGTTGCTGAACCAGCTTCTGGGGGGCAGCGCCGACGATCCGCTGCGTTTCATCGACCTTGCGGCGCAGGTCGAGGGGGCGGATGGCCAGCTCAAGGGTGTTCTCGGCTTTCACATCAACTTCTCCTGGGCGGAGACCTATCTCAAGGACACGGCCGACAGCCTTGGGCTTGACCTCTATCTGGTCAGCCAGGACGGCGAGGCGATCATCGCGACGGATGGCACCGTGCCCAAGGCACTGGATCTGCAAAGCTTCCGCGCCGCTGCCGCCGGGGTGGGCCGCTCGGACCGGGAAGTCTGGCCCGACGGGAAAGAGTATTTCACCACCGTCATCCCGATGGTCACTCAGGGCGATCTGCCCGATTTCGGCTGGCGCATGGTGGCGCGCATCTCGCCCGACGCTTTCGAGGCGGCCTCGGCCGATCTGGTCCGCTCGCTTGTCATCGTGGTGCTGGTGTCGATCCTGTTCCTGCTGATCCTGACCGTGGGCTTCAGCCGCCTGTTCCTGCACCCCTTCACGCTTCTGGCCGACAATGCCAAGCGGATCGCCGATGGCTCGGACGAATATCCGCTGGAACTGCGCCGCACAGATGAATTGCGCCGCCTCTCGGCCGCGCTGGCGCAGTTGCAGGACGGCCGGGGCTGACCGGAGGGCGGCGGGGCGCCTCAGTCGCGCCCGGATGCCGAAAAGGACAGGCGGCGGGCCAGATCGTCCAGCAGCGCCGACAGCCTGACCGAGACCACGCCCGGCGCCTCGCCCTCAGTATAGAAGCGGCGCATCATCGCGGCATATTGCTCTTCGGTCGGGTCCAGCGACAGCCGGGCGCCATCTTCCGTCTGCGACACGACGATGGCCTGCACATCGCCCACGTCGCGCACGCGCAGCACGCCCCGCACCCCCGCCGGATAGCTGCGCCCGCGGATTCGCACGCTTTCGCGGGTGAAACCCTGAATCCAGATCCGCCGCGGCTCGCCCCCGGCCACGAAGATCGCGCGTTCGGGGGCATCGGCGATGTGGCGCTCGCGCCGGGGCAGTTCCACGCAGGTCAGCAGCGTCAGGGCCAGCACAAGCAGGTTGTAGAAGGTCCAGAACAGGATCACCGCCTTGCCATCGCCCGCGTCATAATAGGCGAAGCGGTCTGACACGATGCCCAGGCAAAGCCCGACAAAGGTAAGGACAAACAGGATCAGGAAGGGCATGGCCAGCCGCCATTGCACCACCACCCGGCTGCGGTCGCCGCCCTTGGCCGTGACCGAGAACGGATGCCCCTTGGGCCGCAACAGGCCGACGATGGCGGCGCGGCTGATCGGGAAGGCGCCCAGAAGCTGGCTGACATCATGCACCACCGGCACCATCAGCCCGCGCGTCAAAAGGTTGTAGACCATGGTCACCCAGAGGAAATAGGTGCCGAAATAGCTGAGCACATCCGGCACTTCGGCATTCACCACGATGACCTGGAAATACCAGTAGAACAGCGGAAAGACGAGCGAGGCGATGCGGAAGGAAAAGGCGGTCAGCCAGTAAAGCGCCGAATCGACCGTGCTCCAGCGGTCGCGCAGCCGCAGCTTGTTCTTCCCCAGCGGACCCAGCCTGCTGCGCGCGATCTGCATCAGCCCCAGGCACCAGCGCGCCCGCTGGGTGACATATTCCTTCAGCCCCTCGGGGGCGAGGCCCTCGGTCAGCGGCTCGTTCAGATAGACGGTCTTCCAGCCGATTTCCTGCAACACCAGCGTCAGCAGGAAGTCCTCGGTCACGCTTTCTGTCGGAAAGCCGCCGCTGTCCTGCAGGGCTGTCCAGCGCACCATGGATGAGGTGCCGCAGCAGATCGCCGTGCCCCAGGCATCGCGCGCCGCCTGCATATGGTCAAAGAAGAAGCGCTGCTCGTCGGGATAGGACCGGCTGAGGCCCAGATTATGCTGGATCGGATCGGCGTTGAAGAAATGCTGTGGCGTCTGCACCAGCCCGACCTTGGGGTCGTGGAACAGCGCCAGAGAGCGGCTGAGAAAGCCGCGATGCGGCACGAAATCCGCGTCCAGCACGGCGATATAATCGGGCTGAACCGGGTCTTGCGCCAGCACGCCAAGCGCATGGTTGATATTGCCCGCCTTCGATCCCTTGTTGTCGGGGCGGCGCAGATAACGCACGGCGCGGCTGGCGCAATAGTCGCGCAGCCAGTCGCGGCGGCCATCGTCCAGAACCAGAATTTCCTTGTTGGGGTGGTTCAGCGACTGCGCGCCGACGATGGTGCGCTCCAGCACCTCCAGCTCTTCATTATAGGTCGCGATCAGGATCGCGACCCTGGGGTCGGGGGCGGGCGCCCACCAGCCCAGATTCTCGGTCGCCTCGCGTGAGCGGTTCTTCGTGCGCGACATGATGACAAAGGCGCTGACCGACCCCGCCAGCGTGACCATCTCGATCCCGAACAACAGCCAGCTTGCGAAGAAATCGGCCGTCATGCCGACCGGGGCCAGCGTTTCGCTAAAGCGCCACCAGGCGTAGCGCAGGGCCAGCAGGCCCGCGACCGAGAACAGCAGGACCCGGTGGCTGTTGCGTTCGGGGTTGATGACATAGGGCAGCACGAGGCCGATGCCCGCGACAAGCATCATCTGCATGACGCCGCTGCCCATTTCGCTCAGATGGAAGCCGTGTTCCATGGCCTAGCGCCAGAAGTCGCGCAGCCAGTCCAGCGGGCGACGGTCAAAGAAGACGCGGCCCGTCCGCCCCACCGCGCAGCGCAGTTCGGGCAATTCGCGCAGGGCCGGGACCAGCACCGCCACGTCATAGCGTTGCAGGTGCTTCTCGCTGGGCGCGATGGCAAGGTTGCGGTAGATCGTCGCCGCGCCTGACCCTGCCAGCCGGATCACGCTGCCCGCGAAATTGCGCCCGTCGCCATCCAGATGGAACACCGCCTCCTGTCCGACGCGCAGATCGTTATAGGTGCTTTGCGTCACCGACAGCGTCACGATGGCCGAGTCGCAGTTCAAAAGCCGCAGCACATCCTGCCCGCGCTGCACCGTCTCGCCATTGCCGGCCAGGATTTCCCAGACCTGCCCGCCCGCCGTCGCCTTGATCGGCCCGCCGCTCAGCTGCGCCACCCGCACCCGCTCTTGCGACAGGCGGTCCTCGACCGCCTTCAGCCGCGCGGCGGCCATGTCGCGTTCGGCAACCTGGCCCGCCCGCTGGGTGGCAAGCTCGTTGCGGCGCTGTTCGGCATAGGGCGCGTCATTATAGCCATCGCCCAGGAAGATCCCCGCCTTGGCCGCCTCGAGGCTGATTTCCAGCACGGCCACCCGCTCGCGCGCATAGTCCAGCGCGATGCCATC
>Ga0209369_1001457_pt1 | contig 11608 bp, 8 predicted proteins | sample EBPBio142010_DNA_FD_185865 | JGI IMG/M metagenome (GOLD analysis project Ga0209369, IMG submission 185865) | Wastewater treatment Type I Accumulibacter community from EBPR Bioreactor in Madison, WI, USA - Reactor 1_10/4/2010_ DNA (SPAdes)... | ecosystem: Engineered > Bioreactor > EBPR >... | reverse complement strand
CACGCCGGCCGACCTGGCCCGCCTGGGCGAGGCCGACTTCAACATCGTGCTCTACCCCGAAGTGGCGCTGCTGACCGCGCAGTGGCTGCAGCGCAGCTTCGGCCAGCCGATGGTCAAGACCGTGCCGATCGGCGTCGGTGCGACCAAGGCCTTCATCCGCGAGGTGGCCGAGCTGGCCGGCGTGGACCCGGAAGCCGCCTTGAACGACCCGCGCTCGCGCTCCACCTGGTATGCGCGCTCGGTCGATTCCACCTACCTGACCGGCAAGCGCGTCTTCGTGTTCGGCGACGCCACCCATGCGGTGGCCGCGGCGCGCGTGGTCAGCCAGGAGTTCGGCTTCCAGGTGGTGGGCATCGGCACCTACAGCCGCGAATTCGCGCGCGAGGTGCGCGACGCCGCCAAGCTCTACGGCGTCGAGCCGCTGATCACCGACGACTACCTCGAGGTCGAGGCCAAGGTCGCCGAACTGCAGCCCGAGCTGGTGCTGGGCACGCAGATGGAACGCCACATCGCCAAGCGCTTGGGCATCCCCTGCGCACTGATCTCGGCGCCGATGCACGTGCAGGACTTCCCGGCCCGGCATGCGCCGCAGATGGGCTTCGAAGGCGCCAACGTGCTCTTCGACACCTGGGTGCACCCGCTGATGATGGGCCTGGAAGAGCATCTGCTGACGATGTTCCGCGGCGACTTCGAATTCCACGACGGCGCCGCTGCCTCGCACCTGGGCCACGGCGCGGCCAAGCCGTTGCCGGTCGCCGAAACACCGGTCGAGCCGGTGGTCGCAGCCCCCGAAGCCACCGTCGCCGAAGCCGCGCAGCCGATCGTCGTCACCGGCTGGGCGCCGGAGGCACAGAAAGAGCTGCAGAAGATCCCCTTCTTCGTCCGGGGCAAGGCCCGACGCAACACCGAACGCTTCGCCGCCGAGCGCGGGGTGTCGCTGATCACCGTGGAAACGCTGTATGACGCCAAAGCGCACTTCAGCCGCTGAAGCCGGCGGCGCGCGCATGCGCGTCGTGCTGGTCACGATGGACAGCCACCTGGCCAGCGCCGCCGAGCGCGCCAACCGCGAGCTGGCACGCACGCTGCCGGGGCTGACGCTGAGCGTGCATGCCGCCGGCGAATGGGGTGCCGACGGTGCCGCGCTGGAGCGCTGCCGCGCCGACATCGCCGGCGCCGACATCGTCATCGTGACGATGCTGTTCATGGAAGACCATTTCCTGCCGGTGCTGCCCGCGCTGAAGGCACGCCGCGACCAGTGCGACGCGATGGTCTGCGCGATGTGCGCCGCCGAGGTGATGAGCCTCACGCGCATGGGCAAGTTCAGCATGGACAAGCCGGCCAGCGGCGCGCTGGCGCTGCTGAAGCGGCTGCGCGGCAAGAGCAGCACGCAGGACAACCAGAGCGGCACCACCGCCGGCGCGCAGCAGATGAAGATGCTGCGCCGGCTGCCGAAGATCCTGCGCTTCGTGCCCGGCACCGCGCAGGACGTGCGCGCCTATTTCCTGACGCTGCAGTACTGGCTGGCCGGTTCGCAGCAGAACATCGGCAACCTGGTGCAGATGCTGGTGCAGCGTTATGCCGCCGGCCCGCGCGAGGGCTTCCGCTCCCGCGCCCAGCCCAAGGCGCCGCTGGAGTATCCCGAGATCGGCGTCTACCACCCGCGCATCAGCGGCGAGGGCCTGCACAACGGCATGGCCGCCGATGCCGCGCTGCTGCCGCGCGTGGCCACCAGCGGCAAGCGCGGCACGGTCGGCGTGCTGGTGATGCGCTCGTACCTGCTGGCCGGCAACACCGGCCACTACGACGGCGTGATCACCGCGCTGGAAGCGCGCGGCCTGCGCGTCATCCCGGCCTTTGCCACCGGGCTCGATTCGCGCCCGGCGATCGAGCAGTTCTATTTCGACAACGGCCGCAGCCGCATCGACGCGATGGTCTCGCTGACCGGCTTCTCGCTGGTGGGCGGCCCGGCCTACAACGACTCCAAGGCCGCCGAGGACATGCTGGCCCGGCTGGACGTGCCCTACCTGGCCGTCACGCCGGTGGAGTTCCAGACGCTGGAAAGCTGGGGCGGCTCCGAGCGCGGCCTGCTGCCGGTGGAAGCGACGATGATGGTCGCCATCCCCGAGCTGGACGGCTCCACCGGGCCGATGGTCTACGGCGGCCGCAGCGACGCCGCCGGCAGCGCCTGCAACGGCTGCGAACGCGCCTGCACCTTCAAGCCGGCCGAGCACGACCACGACATGCACACCTGCTCGGAGCGCGCCGACGCCCTGGCCGCGCGGGTGGCGGCGCTGGTCGACCTGCGCCGCAGCGAGCGCGCGCAGCGCCGCGTGGCCACGGTGATCTTCAACTTCCCGCCGAATGCCGGCAACACCGGCACGGCCGCGTTCCTGTCGGTCTTCGAGTCGCTGCACAACCTGCTGCAGGCCATGCAGCGCGAGGGCTACAGCGTCGAGGTGCCGGCCACCGTGGACGAACTGCGCGAGCGCGTCATCCATGGCAATGCCGAAACCTTCGGCGCCACCGCCAACGTGCATGCCCGCATCGGCGTCGACGACCACGTGCGTCGCGAGCGCTGGCTGAAGGCGATCGAGGCGCAATGGGGTCCGGCGCCCGGCCGCCACCAGAGCAACGGCAATTCGATCTTCGTGCTGGGCGAGCGCTTCGGCAACGTCTTCGTCGGCATCCAGCCGGCCTTCGGCTACGAAGGCGACCCGATGCGCCTGCTGTTCGAACGCAGCTTCGCGCCCACGCATGCCTTCTCGGCCTTCTACCGCTGGCTGAAGGAAGACTTCAAGGCCGATGCGGTGCTGCACTTCGGCACGCACGGCGCGCTGGAATTCATGCCCGGCAAGCAGACCGGCCTGTCCGGCGCCTGCTGGCCCGACCGGCTGATCGGCCACCTGCCGAACTTCTATCTCTACGCCTCCAACAACCCCAGCGAAGGCACCATCGCCAAGCGCCGCGCCGCCGCCACGCTGATCAGCTACCTGACGCCACCAGTGGCGCAGGCCGGGCTGTACCGCGGCCTGGTAGACCTGAAGTCCGCGCTGGACCGCTACCGCAGCCTGGAGCCGCAGGCCGAGGCAGAGCGCGCCGAACTCGCGCAGATGATCCAGGCCCAGGCCGCCGAGCTGGAACTGGCATCGGCCGAGCCCGCTTGGGGCCCGGAGGCCGACGGCCGCATCACCGCGCTGCAGGACGCGGTGCTGGAACTGGAATACACGCTGATCCCGCACGGCCTGCACGTGGTGGGCCGCGCTCCCGGCCCGCAGGCCCGCGTGGACCTGCTGCTGTCGGTGGCCGAATCGGCGCACGGCCAGCGGCCGGCCCGCGCCGCGCTGGAGGCGCTGGTCGCCGGCCAGCCGCCTGCCGCCGCGCTGGCCGCCGGCGGCATGGCGGCCGACGAAGCCGCGCTGAAGCTCTTCACCGAGCTGGCCTCCATCGACGCCCAGCTGGCGCAGGACCAGGAAATCGCCGGCCTGCTGCGCGCGCTGGACGGCCGCTTCGTGCGACCGGCGCCGGGCGGCGACCTGCTGCGCACGCCGGCCATCCTGCCCACCGGCCGCAACCTGCACGGCTTCGACCCCTTCCGCATCCCCAGCGCCTATGCGGTGAAGGACGGCGCGCGCCAGGCCGAGCGGCTGCTGACGCGCCACTTCGAAGACGGCCACGCCTTCCCCGAAAGCATCGCGCTGGTGCTGTGGGGCACCGACAACCTGAAGACCGAAGGCGCGCCCATCGCCCAGGCGCTGGCGCTGATCGGCGCGAAGCCGCGCTTCGACAGCTACGGCCGGCTGGCCGGTGCCGAACTGCTGCCGCTGGAGCAGCTGGGCCGGCCGCGCGTCGACGTGGTGGTCACGCTGTCCGGCATCTTCCGCGACCTGCTGCCGCTGCAGATCAAGCTGCTGGCCGAGGCCTCGTTCCTGGCCGCCAGCGCCGACGAACCGCTGGAGCGCAACTTCATCCGCAAGCACGCGCTGGCCTACCAGGCCCAGCACGGCGGCGACCTGGAGACCGCCTCGCTGCGCGTCTTCGGCAATGCCGAAGGTGCCTACGGCGCCAACGTCAACCACCTGATCGACAGCAGCCGCTGGGAAGAAGACGACGAGCTGGCCGAGACCTACAGCCGCCGCAAGGGCTTCGCATACGGCCGCAGCGGCCGGCCGGTGCAGCAGACCGCGCTGCTGTCCAGCGTGCTGGCCGGCGTGGACCTGGCCTACCAGAACATCGATTCGGTGGAACTGGGAGTGACCACGGTGGACACCTACTTCGACACGCTGGGCGGCATCAGCCGTGCGATCCAGCGCGCGAAGTCTTCTACCGGCCAGGAAGCCGGCGTGGCGCCGGTCTACATCGGCGACCAGACCCGCGGCGACGGCGTGGTGCGCACGCTGTCCGAGCAGGTGGCGCTGGAAACGCGCACCCGCATGCTGAACCCCAAGTGGTACGAAGGCATGCTGGAGCACGGCTACGAAGGCGTGCGCCAGATCGAGGTGCACATCACCAACACGCTCGGCTGGTCGGCCACCACCGGCCAGGTGCAGCCCTGGGTGTACCAGCAGCTGACCGAGACCTTCCTGCTCGACCCGGCGATGCGCGAGCGCCTCGCCCGACTGAACCCCACCGCCTCGGCGAAGGTGGCCACCCGGCTGCTCGAGGCCTCGCAACGCCAGTTCTGGCAGCCCGATGACGCCATGCTCGACGCCCTGCGCCGTGCCGGCGAAGAGCTGGAAGACCGGCTTGAAGGCGTCTACGAAGGAGCCCCCGCATGACCGAAGTCGCTGAAATCAACATCAAGGACATCCGACGGGGCCCTGCGCCCAAGGGCCGCCCCGACGGCGAGGGCAGCGTGCAGGTGCAGCTGGACCCCAGCGTGAAGATCGGCACCGCCAAGGTCTTCGCCATCTACGGCAAGGGCGGCATCGGCAAGAGCACCACCAGCAGCAACCTGTCGGCCGCGTTCAGCAAGCTGGGCAAGCGGGTGCTGCAGATTGGCTGCGACCCCAAGCACGACAGCACCTTCACGCTGACCAAGAAGATGCTGCCCACCGTGATCGATGTGCTCGAGACGGTGGACTTCCATGCCGAGGAACTGCGCCCCGAGGACTTCGTCTTCCCCGGCTACAACGGCGTGATGTGCGTCGAGGCCGGAGGCCCGCCGGCCGGCACCGGCTGCGGCGGCTACGTGGTCGGCCAGACCGTCAAGCTGCTGAAGGAGCACCACCTGCTCGAGGACACCGACGTGGTGATCTTCGACGTGCTGGGCGACGTGGTCTGCGGCGGCTTCGCCGCGCCGCTGCAGCATGCCGACCGGGCGATGATCGTCACCGCCAACGACTTCGACTCGATCTTCGCGATGAACCGCATCGTGCAGGCCATCGGCGCGAAGGCCAAGAACTACAACGTGCGGCTGGGCGGCGTGATCGCCAACCGCAGCGCGGCCACCGACCAGATCGACAAGTACAACGAGCGCACCGGCCTGAAGCTGGCCGCGCACCTGCCCGACCTGGACGCCATCCGCCGCAGCCGGCTGAAGAAGTGCACGCTGTTCGAGATGGACGCCACGCCGGAGATCGAGGCGGTGCAGAAGGAATACATGCGGCTGGCCGCGCTGATGTGGGCCGGCCCCGATCCCCTGCCCGCGGTGCCGCTGAAGGACCGCGACATCTTCGACCTGCTGGGTTACGACTGATGAACACCGCCACCTACCAGCACCGCCGCAGCGAGATCGAGCACTACTTCGACCGCACCGCGGCGCAGACCTGGGCGCGGCTCACGTCCGACGCCCCGGTGGGCCGCATCCGCGCCACGGTGCGCGCCGGCCGCGACCGCATGCGCGCGACGCTGCTGTCCTGGCTGCCCGAAGACCTGCACGGCCGCCGCATCCTGGACGCCGGCTGCGGCACCGGCGCGCTGGCCATCGAGGCCGCCCGCCGCGGCGCCGAGGTGGTGGCCATCGACCTGTCGCCCACGCTGGTGGCGCTGGCGCAGGAGCGGCTGCCCGAATCGCTCGGCACCGGCTCGGTGGTGTTCTGCAGCGGCGACATGCTCGATGCGGGCCTGGGCCACTTCGACCATGTGGTGGCGATGGATTCGCTGATCCACTACCGCGCGCACGACGTGGTGGCCGCGCTGTCGCGGCTGGCCGAGCGCACGCGGCATTCGATCGTCTTCACCGCCGCGCCGCGCACGCCGGCGACGATGGCCATGCTGACCATCGGCAAGCTGTTCCCGCGCAGCGACCGCTCGCCGGCCATCGAGCCGGTGGCCCCGGCCGAGCTGCGCCGGCTGATGGCCGCCGATGCCTCGCTGAGCGCGTGGCACACCGGCCGCTACCAGAACATCACGGGCGGCTTCTACAAGTCGCAGGCCCTGGAGTGGGTGCACGCGTGAAGCTGCTGGACCGCCTGCCGCCCGAAGCACGCGAACAACTCGCGCGCTGGCTGCCGCGTGTCCTGCCCTTTGCCGATGCCGCCTCGCCGGGGCTGCCGCTGCCGCGGCTGCTGCGGCTGTCGCTGTTCCAGGTGTCGGTGGGCCTGGCCGGTGCGCTGATGGTCGGCACGCTGAACCGCGTGATGATCGTCGAGCTGCACATGGCCGCCTGGCTGGTGTCGGTGATGGTGGCGCTGCCGCTGCTGGCCGCGCCCTTCCGCGCGGTCATCGGCCACCGTTCGGACACCCATGCCTCGGTCATCGGCTGGCGGCGCGTGCCCTACATCTGGATCGGCACCATGCTGCAGTTCGGCGGCCTGGCGATCATGCCCTTCGCGCTGCTGGTGCTCACCGGCGAAGGCCAGCTGGGCATGGCCTGGGTGGGCCACCTGTGCGCCGGCCTGGCCTTCCTGCTGGTCGGTGCCGGGCTGCAGACCACGCAGACCACCGGCCTGGCGCTGGCCACCGACCTGGCCACCGAAGAGGCGCGCCCGCGCGTGGTGGCGCTGATGTACGTGATGCTGTTGCTGGGCATGGTCGGCGGCGGCACGCTCTGCAGCGCGATCCTGGCCGATTTCTCCGACAAGAAGCTGGTGCAGGTGGTGCAGGGCGCCGCGCTGCTGACCATCTTCCTGAACGTCATCGCGGTCTGGAAGCAGGAGGCCCGCCAGCCCGGCCGCCGCCGCAGCAAGTCCGAGCCGGCACCGGCCTTCCGCGCAATGTGGCGCAGCTTCATCGCGCAAAAGCAGGCGCGCCGCTTCCTGTGGACCGTGGGCCTGGGCACGGCCGCCTTCAACATGCAGGACATCGTGCTCGAGCCCTACGGCGGCGAGATCCTGGGCCTGAGCGTCGGCGCCACCAGCGCGCTGACGGCGCTGATGGCCGGCGGCGCGCTGCTGGCCTTCGGCCTGTCGGCGCGGCTGCTGAGCCGTGGCTCGGACCCCTTCCGCGTGGCCGCCGTGGGCGCCCTGCTCGGCCTGCCCGCCTTCTCGGCGGTGGTCTTCTCGGCGCCGCTGGAAGCGACCTGGATGTTCCGCGCCGGCGTGGCGCTGATCGGCTTCGGCGGCGGGCTGTTCGCGGTGGGCACGCTCAGCGCCGCGATGAGCCTGGAGCGGCCTGAGCACGTGGGCCTGGCGCTCGGCGCCTGGGGCGCCGTGCAGGCCACGGCCGGCGGCCTGGCGGTGGCGGCCGGCGGCGCATTGCGCGACGGCGTGTCCGGCCTGGCGATGCAGGGGCTGCTGGGCGAGCCGCTGCGCAGCGCCGTCACCGGCTACAGCTTTGTCTATCACCTCGAGATGGTCCTGCTCTTCGCCACGCTGGTGGCGCTGGGCCCGCTCGTTCGCAGCATCACGCGGCCCAGCCCCCGGGCGACGCCGCAGTTCGGTCTGGCCGAGTTTCCTGGCTAGACCGCCGTACGCAAGGAGAACCCCATGGGAACCGGTGCCATCACCCAGTACGTCGACGTGGCGCAGCTCGTGCTGTATGCCTTCTGGATCTTCTTCGCGGGCCTGATCTATTACCTGGTGCGCGAAAACCACCGCGAGGGCTATCCGATGGAGACGGAAGACGGCCGCGGTGTCATCACCGGCTGGCCGATCCCCGAGCCCAAGACCTTCAAGCTGGCGCACGGCGGCGAGGCGGTGGTACCGAACCTGACGCCGTCGCCGCAGACGCTGAAGGCCGAGCCGGCGCATTCGTGGGCCGGCGCACCGCTGGTGCCCACGGGTGAGAACCCGATGCTCGACGGCGTCGGCCCCGGCGCCTGGGCCGACCGCGCCGACATTCCGGACACCGACTTCGAAGGTCAGATCAAGATCGTGCCGCTGCGCGCCGCGCCCGATTTCGAGGTCTCGGCCAAGGACAACGATCCGCGCGGCCTGCCGGTGGTGGGCGCCGACGGCGTGGTCGGCGGCACCGTGGTCGACCTGTGGGTCGACAAGCCGGAAAGCCTGTTCCGCTACCTCGAGGTCGAGGTGGACGGCGGCGGCCGCCGGGTGCTGCTGCCGATCAACTTCGCGCGCATCCGCCGCGACGAGGTCTACGTGCGCGCCATTCTGGGCAGCCAGTTCGGCGCCGTGCCGGGCACGCGCAGCGCCGAGCAGGTGACGCAGCTGGAAGAGGAAAAGATCATGGCCTACTTCGGCGCCGGGCTGCTTTATGCCGAGCCCTCGCGCGTGGACCCGCTGATCTGACGAACAAGGGGGAACGCGCATGAAGGCCGCCCATCGACACATCCACGGCGCCCACGAGCACGAGTTCGAGCCGCAACGCGGCCTGCCCGAGACGCTGCCCGCCGGCGAGCAGCTGCTCTGGCAGGGCAGCCCCGACTGGCTCGCGCTGGCGCGCCGCGCCTTCCACCTGCGCAAGCTGGCCATCTACTTCGCGGTGATGGTGCTGCTGCGCGCCGGCTTCGTCTATGGCGACACCGGCTCGCTGGCCGCGGCGCTGCGCGCCACGCCCGGCCCGCTGGCGCTGGCCGCCCTGGCGCTAGGGCTGGTAGCGCTGCTGGCCTGGCTGTCGGCCCGCTCCACCGTCTACACCGTCACCAACAAGCGGGTGGTGATGCGCATCGGCATCGTGCTGACGCTCAGCTTCAACATCCCGCTGCGCCGCATCGCCACCGCCGGCCTGCACCTGGATGCGGGCGGCACCGGCGACCTGCCGCTGGCGCTGCTGCCGCCCGACCACATCGCCTACCTGCACCTGTGGCCGCATGCCCGGCCGTGGCGGCTGGCCCGGCCCGAGCCGATGCTGCGCAGCGTGCCCGAAGCCGCCCGCGTGGCGCAGATCCTGTCGCAGGCCTGGACCGAGGCCACCGGCTTGAACCCGGCCCGCGCGCCCGAAGCCGCACGCGCCGGCGATGCCCCCGATGCCCCTTCCGGCCGCGGCCAGCCGGCGCTGGCCGGCCACTAGGCGCCCAACGCGATGGATCTCGTGCAACCTCCCCGCAGCGGAGTCGAGCGCATGGCCGACAGCATGCCGCGCGGCCCCTTGCTGGCCGTGGGCGCGCTGCTGCTGGCGGTGCTGATCGGCGTGGCCGCGGTGCGCCTGTCCGGCACCGACATCCGCACGCCCGACGCACCGGCAGTGGCGCAGCGCAGCCTGCGCTTCGAAGACCGGCCCGACGGCAGCGTGGCCGTGCTCGACGCGCGCAACGGCCAGCAGATCGAATCGATCCACGGCGAGGCCGGCTTCCTGCGCGGCGCGCTGCGCGCGATGGCCCGCGAGCGCCGCAAGCAGGGCCTGGGCGCCGAACCGGCCTTCGAACTGGTGGCCCGCGCCGACGGCCGCCTGACGCTGCTGGACCCTTCCACCGGCGAGCGCATCGACCTCGAATCCTTCGGCCCCACCAACGCCGCCGCCTTCGCCCGCCTGCTGACGGTGCCCCCGCCAGCCGCCCGCTGACCGACCCAGGAGACACGCCATGTCCGCTGCCCAGATGATCGCCACGCCCGAAGAGGCTGCCCGCAAGGCCAAGGAAAGCACGCTGCTGAGCCCGCGCTTCTACACCACCGACTTCAAGGCCATGGATGCGATCGACGTGTCGCCGATCCGCGCCGAGTGGGACGTGATGATGGCCGAGTACGAAGGCGACAACAACCACGACCACTTCCAGCGCAACGAGCTGTTCGCCAAGGAAGTGGCCGAGGTGTTCTCGCAGGTCTCGCCCGAACTGCGCAAGGAGTTCCTCGATTTCCTGATCACCTCGGTGACCTCCGAGTTCTCGGGCTGCATCCTCTACAACGAGATCCAGAAGAACATCAGCAACCCGGACATCAAGGCGCTTATGCGCTTCATGGCGCGCGACGAATCGCGCCATGCCGGCTTCATCAACCAGAGCCTGAAGGACTTCGGCCTGGGCCTGGACCTGGGCGGTCTGAAGCGCACCAAGGCCTACACCTACTTCAAGCCGAAGTACATCTTCTACGCGACCTACCTGAGCGAGAAGATCGGCTACGCGCGCTACATCACCATCTTTCGCCAGCTGGAGGCGCACCCCGACAAGCGCTTCCACCCGATCTTTCGCTGGTTCGAGCGCTGGTGCAACGACGAATTCCGCCACGGCGAAAGCTTCGCGCTGATCATGCGCACGCAGCCGAACCTGCTGCGCGGCGCCAACCTGCTGTGGGTGCGCTTCTTCCTGCTGGCGGTGTACGCGACGATGTACGTGCGCGACCACACCCGTCCGATGCTGCACGAGGCGATGGGCCTGGACAGCACCGACTACGACTACAAGGTCTTCCGCATCACCAGCGAGATCAGCAAGCAGGTCTTCCCGATCTCGCTGGACATCGACAACCCGGCCTTCCGCGCCGGCATGGAGCGGCTGTTCCACATCCAGGGCGGCATCGACCGCGCCAAGGCCCGCGGCGGCCTGATCGGCAAGCTGCAGCAGGCCGGCTGGGCAGTGGCTGGTGCCGCCACCTTCGCGCGGCTGTACCTGCTGCCGGTGAACAAGCACGCGCTGCCGGCCCAGGTGCGCGTGGCCCCGGCCTGGTAGCGCGAGGACGGCACTGCCCATGTCCGAGATTGCGCTGGCCGGCCTGTTCGCGGTGTTCATCTGGTGGTTCAGCACCGGGCTGGTGCTGCTGCTGGACCGCCTGCCGCACGGCGCGCTGCGCTGGAACCACTGGCTGTCGTCGGCCCTGGCGCTGACCGCCTTCGCCGCGCTGGCACACACTGCACGCGAGGCCAGCGTGGCCAACGCCTACTGCGCCTTCACCTGCGCGCTGCTGGTCTGGGGCTGGCACGAGCTGAGCTTCCTCAGCGGCTGGATCACCGGGCCGCGCAAGACCCGCCTGAGCGCCGGCGCGCAAGGCTGGCCGCGCTTTGCCGAATCGGTGCGCGCGATCCTGTGGCACGAACTCGGCATCCTGGCCGTGGGCCTGGCCATCGTCTTCGTCACCTGGGGCCAGCCTAACCAGGTGGGTACGTGGACCTTCCTGGTGCTGTGGGTGATGCGCACCAGCGCCAAGCTGAACCTGTTCCTGGGCGTGCGCAACCTCAGCGAGGAATTCCTGCCGCCGCACCTGGGCTACCTGCAGAGCTATTTCCGCCGCCGGCCGATGAACGCGCTGCTGCCCTTCTCGGTGCTGCTTTCCTGCGTCGCGCTGGTGTTGATGGTGCGCCATGCCGCCGACCCCGCGGCCACGCCGGCCGAGGTGGTGGGCCT
>Ga0209369_1001450_pt1 | contig 11691 bp, 13 predicted proteins | sample EBPBio142010_DNA_FD_185865 | JGI IMG/M metagenome (GOLD analysis project Ga0209369, IMG submission 185865) | Wastewater treatment Type I Accumulibacter community from EBPR Bioreactor in Madison, WI, USA - Reactor 1_10/4/2010_ DNA (SPAdes)... | ecosystem: Engineered > Bioreactor > EBPR >... | reverse complement strand
CGATCGAATAGCCGCCCACCTCGCTGATGGCGGCACCGGCTCCGGCGAACAGCTCGGGGTGGTGCTCCACCAGATAGTGGGCGCCGAAGACGCCGCCGTTCTCCTCGTCGGCGAAGAAGGCGAGGACGCCGAGGTGCTGGCGCAGAAGTTCCTGGACGCGGTGGAACAGCTGAACCACGACCTGGGCATCCCGACGCAGCTGGACGCGCTGAAGGAAGACGACATCCCGGCGCTGGCCCGCGCGGCCTGCGCCGAAGGCAACACCTACCCGGTGCCGCGCTACCTGACGCAGGAAGGCTGCGAGGAGCTGATCCGCAAGGTGCTTCCCGCCGCGGCGCCCGCCCGCAAGGCCGCCCCGGCGCGCAAGGCCACCGCCGCCAAGAAGCCGCGCGCTCGCGCCGCCCACTGAAGACAACCCCAGGAGACAAGCAAATGAAGAAGGTCGTGACGGTGACGCTGGGCGCGTCGAAGCAGGATTTCGAGCTCGACACCGAGTTCCTCGGTGAGCGCTTCTCGGTCAAACGCATGGGCACCGACGGCGACCACCGCAAGGCCTGGGAGATGCTGCGCCGCCAGCAGGCCAACGCCGACGCGATGGGCGTGGGCGAGACCTCGGACCACTACCACGTGGGCCTGCGCACGATCGTCAACCGCGAGACCGAGAAGCTGACCAAGGTGGTGACGCGCGTGCCGGTGACCACCGGCTCGACGCTGCGCCGGCTGCTGCAGGTGCGCGCGGTGCGCCATGTGCAGAAGGAGCTGGGCGGCTACTTCAATAACAACCGGGTGCTGTTCCTGTCGGGCATGCGCAACTACGAGATCGCCGTCGCGCTGTCGGAGTACACCAAGAACCTGAGCTTCGCCGATCCGGTGTTCCAGGCCGGCTCGCCGGTGCTGCTGGGCTCGCTGGCGCAGTTGGAGCTGTACGCCCGCGGCAACGAGCTGGTGGCCGGCCAGACACCTTTCCGCCTGCTGGAGAAGTCGCTGGGCGGGCTGAAGAACATGCGCGTGGCCAATGCCATGGCCAAGGCCCACCTGGTCGTCGGCACCTTCGGCGAAATCAAGGCCGTGGGCACGGCAGAGAACCTGGAAGGCAAGACCATCATCAGCTCGGCGGTGCACGACGACCAGCTGGCCTTCTACAAGCAATGCAAGGTCAACCTGGTGATCGACGTCACGCCCAACCTGTTCGGCAAGGTGGTGGGCGTGGCCACGCTGGAGGCGATGATCCTGGCGCACCTGGGCCGCCATGCCAACGAGCTGGCCGACGACGAGTTCGAGGAGATCATCACCGAACTCGACATCACACCAAGGCTGCTGCACCCCACCGGCAAGTTCCGCAACATCCGGCGCTTCGCCTTCGTCGTGCACCCCTTGAGCCAGGAGTTCATCAAGAAGGGCTTCCCGATCCCCAAGGCCACGCCCAAGGTGGTGATGGACAAGGTGGAGCAGCTGGCCGCCTACATTCCGCCGCAGGTGTACTGCAAGATGGAGAACATCGTCTCGCCCACCGGGGCCGAGGCCGAGGGCTGGCTGATCTTCGTCGGCGGCACGCCGAAGGAAATGCTGTCGCACAGCCCCGAGTTCACCTACCGCCGCCTGCTGGCCGCCGCCGAGATGGCCGAGAAGATGGGCGCGCAGATCATGGGCCTGGGCGCCTTCACCAAGGTGGTGGGCGATGCCGGCGTCACTGTGGCGCGGCGCGCCACGATCCCCATCACCACCGGCAACAGCTATTCGGCCTCGGGCGCGCTGTGGGCCGCGGCCGACGCGATGAAGCGCATGGGCCTGGTGCCGCTGCCGCCCAAGGGCAAGCGCATCGCCGCCAAGACCATGGTCATCGGCGCCTCAGGCTCGATCGGCTCGGTCAGCGCACGGCTGTTGGCGATGGCCTTCGACGAGGTGGTCATCGCCGGCCGCGACCTGAAGAAGCTGGAGCAGCTGAAGGCCTCGATCCTGGAGGACACGCCCGACGCGAACGTGGTGTGCTCGATAGACTACGACCCGCTGCTGGCCGACATGGACATGATCGTCACCAGCACCTCGGGTGCCGGCAAGAAGATCCTGGACATCACCAAGGTCAAGCCGGGCTGCGTGATCACCGACGTGGCGCGGCCGCTGGACCTGCCGCCCGAAGAGGTGGCCAAGCGGCCGGACGTGCTGGTCATCGAATCCGGCGAGATCGAGCTGCCCACGCAGGTCAAGGGCATGAAGAGCATCGGCCTGCCGAAGAACGTGATCTACGCCTGCCTGGCCGAGACCATCGTGCTGGCGCTGGAGGGCCGCTTCGAGGTCTTCACCATCGGCCGCGACACCGAGTGGGAGAAGGTCAAGGAGATCTACAAGCTGGGCCTGAAGCACGGCATGAAGCTGTCGGCCATTTCCGGCGTGAAGGGCGTGTACAGCGACGAGGACATCGCCAAGGTGGTGGCACTGGCCAAGAAGGCGCGCCTGACCTGGAAGGGCGGCAAGGCCGCGCCGGCGAAGAAGCGCGCCGCGCCGGCGAAGGCCGCCCCGGCCAAGAAGGCGGCGGCGAAGAAAGCCCCCGGCAAGAAGGCCGCCGTGAAGAGGGCGACCGTCAAGGCGGTGGCGAAGAAGGCCCCCGCGCGCAAGGCGGCGGCGCGCGCCGCGGCCTAGGTTCGAGTCGCCTGGCGCCGCCGCCACGCGGTGAGCGCCATGGCGCCGGCGAACATCATCAGCGCAGTGCTCGGCTCGGGCACCGGTACCAGGTTCAACATGCCGGACTCGACGTACTGCCCGGCCACGAAGTTGGTGTAGACGCGGTCCTCGCCGGTGCCCTTGTAGCCGGCGAAGATGCCGGTGCCGCCTTCGATGACAAAGTTGTTGAAGACGCGTACATGCTTGCCGTCGCCGACGAACTCCCAGCCGCCGGTGAAGCTGCCCCACAGGTTGTTGCCACCAGGTCCGGTGTCGGTCCAGGTGGTCGTGCCAGAGAAGGTCTGCGCCGGTACGTTGTAGGTCTCGAAACGCACCACGTCCCAATCGCCCGGGATAGGCGATGCCAGCCCCGCCCAGTCGTCGGCCTTGCCAACGAACTTGCCGGGTACGCCAACCACGCGCTCGCCATGGCCGGTATAGAGGATGGTGAAGGGCTCGGCGGCCCAGGCCGCCGCACTGCCGCTCGCGAGGACGATGCTCGCTGCGACGTTAAGCACTGCAGGTAGAGGACGCAACATGGTGGACTCCCCGTAGAACTTCGACGTGTGGCGCCCAGATTGCTGGCGAACGCCTGCGAACCCGCCACGCGTCCATGCTTGAGCACAACGCGTCTGGGCGCCTCTCCCGATCGGGAGAGGCCGGCGCATTGGGTCAGCGCAGGTCGAGCACGCCGGTGCGGGTCAGCAGTCGCGCCAGGCTGGACTGGCGCTTGACGCCAACCTTGGCGAACACGCTCTTCAGGTGGCCGTGCACGGTGCCCGGGCCGATGCCCAGTTGCTCCGCGGCTTCGGGCCCGCTCACGCCCAAGGCAACGTGCACCGCCACGCGTGCCTCCATCGGCGTCAATCCGTAAAGCGTGCCGAGGCGCTGCACGGTCTGGGCATCCGCGTGGGCGCCTTCCTGCGGGTCGGTCACGATCAACAGCGCGGCCGGGCTGTCGTCCAGCGCAAGCTCGGCACGCACGTCGTTGACGGGCGCCACCAGGACCGAGAGCGCCGGCTTGCCCGAGGGGCGCTGCACCGCCAGCGAATCGGCGCCATTGCGCAACGCACTCTTGGCGGCGTCGCCCGCACTGCCGATCATGCGACGCAGGGCGCGGGTATCGGCCGAGCGGGACGCTACCAACTCCGAGCGCAGCAGCTTCAGGCCATCGCCTTCCGACAGCAACGCAGCGGCTCGGCGGTTGGCAAACAGCACGCGGCCGGCTTGCGCGACCAGCAGCACCGCACAGGGCAGCGCGTGCAATGCGGCTTCGAGGCTGCTCGCCTAGCGCCGGGCCTGGCGCAGCATCAGGTTGATCCGGATGGCTCGGCGCAGGTAGGGGGCCAACAGGTTCAGCAATGCGACCGACGTCCGCGGTGCCTCGTCGCTACCGCCGTTGAAGGCAACCGACACGCCGCCGGTATCGAAGCCCGCGCCCAAGGGCAGATTCATGCCGACCATGGTGTCGATGCTCTGGGGAGCCAGCACGTCGGCATGAAATGCCGTGACGCGAATCGTGCCTCGGTCGACACGGCTTGCGATATCGACGGCACCGTCCTCGGGACGCATGCCGATCGTGGCGCGTGTCCAGGGGTTGTCCTGGTAGCGATCCACGAACAACTGGCTGATGTCCGCGTCGAGGCCTCCGGGGATCAACAGACCCTTGGACGGCTCAGTCAGTGAACAGCCCGCGATCAACGCCCCCATGCCCCCGCTGGCCGCCGCCAGCGATCGCATCAGTTCGGGCCAGTAGTCCTCGTCCAACGCCGCATCCAGTGTCTTCAGCACCAGTTCGCGAAACACGCGCTCGGAGATTTCGGCCATGCGGACCTCCCTCCCCGGAAGGTGGCATGTCCCCCGGTTCCGGGACCGGCATTCAACGCCCGGCGCTTCCGGTCTGTCAACCGGCATGCGACGAACGGGCCAACAGGCCGCCCGAGCCCGTGCAATCGGGCTGCTGGCTACGGGCCCGTCAACTGCACACCGCTGCGCACGACCTGCATCGAACCGTCGGCACGCGCGTCCACCAGCGCGCCGTCTTCCAACCGGTACTCCAGCACGCCCGTCGATTGCCAGTGTTCCTGCCCGTCGTTGAGGCTGGGGTCCGGCACCAGGCGTTCGTAGGCACGCACCTTGTAGGTCGCGCCGTCGCTGCCCCGGGCGCTGAAGGATTGCAGCAATTGAAGTTTCAGACTCATGGTGGCTCCTGTCCCAGGCCGCGCAGGGGCGCGGGCCCTGTCCGACATGCTGGACAGATCAGGAAACCGAGGGCTTGCGCTGGCGCAAGGCCACGCGCCTTCAGTGCAGCGCCGAAAGAAACTGCTGCAGTTCGGCCGTCTGCGGCGCGCTGAACAGCGCCTGCGGCGGGCCCATCTCGTGAATGCGCCCGGCGTGCATGAAGACCACGCGGTCGGCCACCTTGCGCGCGAAGTTCATTTCGTGCGTAACCATTAGCAGCGTCATGCCTTCTTCGGCCAATGACTCCACCACCTTCAGCACCTCGCCCACCAGCTCGGGGTCCAGCGCCGAGGTGATCTCGTCGCACAGCATCACGCTGGGCTGCATGGCCAGCGCGCGGGCGATGGCCACGCGCTGCTGCTGGCCGCCCGACAGCTGATCGGGCCAGGCCTCGAACTTCTCGGCCAGGCCCACGCGGGCCAGCAGCTTGCGCGCGCTGGCTTCGGCCTCGGCCGTGCTGCTCTTCTTCACCAGCGTCGGCGCCAGCATCACGTTGCGGCCCACCGTCAGGTGCGGAAACAGGTTGAAGCTCTGGAAGATCATGCCCACGTGCTGGCGCAGCGTGCGCATTGCCTTGGCATCGCCCTGTTTCAGCGGCTGGCCATCGACCTCCAGCGTGCCCTGCTGGAACTCCTCCAGCCCGTTGATGCAGCGCAGCAGCGTGCTCTTGCCCGAGCCGCTCTTGCCGATGATGGCGATCACCTCGCCGGCCTTCACTTCCAGGTCGATGCCCTTCAGCACCTCGTTCGTGCCGAAGCTCTTGCGCAATGCCTGTATTCGCACGATGGGGGCAGCGTCAGCGACCACGTTGGAAACTCCTCTCCAGCCGGCGGCTGTAGGCGGAAATGGGGAAGCACAGCGCAAAGTACAGCAGCGCCACGCAGGCATAGACGGCAAAGGGCCGGAAGGTGGCGTTGGTGATCATCGTGCCGGCCTTGGTCAGTTCGATGAAGCCGATCACGCTGGCCAGCGCGGTGCCCTTGATCACCTGCACCAGGAAGCCCACCGTTGGCGGCACCGCGATGCGCAGCGCCTGCGGGCCGATGACATGGCGCATCTTCTCGCCGAAGCTCAGCGCCAGGCTGTCGGCAGCCTCCCACTGGCCCTTGGGAATGGCATTGACGCAGCCGCGCCAGATCTCGATGAGGAAGGCGCTGGTGTACAGCGTCAGCGCCACGCCGGCCGCCACCCAGGCCGACACGTTGATGCCGAACAGCGCCAGCCCGAAATAGGCCAGGAACAGCTGCATCAGCAGCGGCGTGCCCTGGAACAGCTGCACGTAGCCGGCGACGAAAGTCTGCGCGCCGGGCCAGCGCGCCAGCCGCGCCAGCAGCAGGCCTAAGCCCACCAGCCCGCCGCCGACGAAGGCGATGACCGACAGCACCACCGTCCAGCGCGCGGCCAGCAGCAGGTTGCGGAAGATGTCCCAGAGCGAGAAGTCGACCATGCTGCGCTCAGCGCGTGGCCACGCGGCCGAAAATGAAACGCGGGCCCGCCCAGTTCAGCAGCTGGCGGATGAAGATGGCCAAGCCCAGATAGATGGCAGTGGCGATCAGGTAGGACTCGAAGCCGCGGAAGTTGCGGCTGGCGATCAAGTTGGCGGCGTAGCTCAGCTCCTGTGCGGCGATCTGCCCGCACACCGCCGAACCCAACATGACGATGACGATCTGGCTCACCATCGCCGGCCACACCCGGCCCAGCGCCGGCGGCAGCACCACGCGGGTGAAGACCTGGAGTTCGTTCATCGCCAGGCTGCGTGCGGCTTCCAGCTGGCCGCGCGGCGTGTTCTCGATGCCGGCGCGCACGATCTCGGCCGCATAGGCGCCCAGGTTCACCACCATCGCGATCACCGACGCAAGCTCCGGCGTCAGCTTCACGCCCAGGCTGGGCAGGCCGAAGAAGATGAAGAACAGCTGCACGATGAAGGGCGTGTTGCGGATCAGCTCCACGTACACGCCCACCAGCCGGGCCAGCCACGGCGGCCCCCAGGCGCGCGCCCAGCCGCAGGCCACGCCGACGATGCCGCCGAGCACGGCCGACACCGCCGTCAGCCCCAGCGTGAACGCAGCGCCGCGCAGCAGCGCCGGCCACTGCACCAGCACCGCGCCGAAATCGAGGGCGACCATCGTCGCGGCTCAGCCGAGGCTCAAGCGGGCTTCAGTTCGGCAGGTCGCCGGCCGGGCGGCCCAGCCACTTGGTGGCCATCTTGTCCAGGTCGCCCGAGGCCTTGGCCTGGGCGATGATCTCGTTGACCTTCAGGCGCAGCTTGTCCTCGCCTTTGGCCACGCCGATGAAGTTGGGCGAATCCTTCAGCACGAACTTGTATTCGGTGCCAAGCGCCGGGTTGCGCGCCATCATGTTGCCGGCCACCGACGCGCCTGTGGCAATCACCTGCACCTGGCCCGAGACGAAGGCCGAGACGGTGGCGTTGTTGTCCTCGAAGCGCTTGATGTCGGCCGTGGGCGGCGCGATCTTGGTGAGTTCCAGGTCCTCGATGGCGCCGCGCGTCACGCCCACCGTCTTGCCGGCCAGGTCGGCGGCGCTCTTGATCGGCAGGCCCTTCGACGCGAACACCGCCTGGAAGAAGGGCGAGTACGCGGCCGTGAAGTCGATGACCTTCTCGCGATCGGGGTTCTTGCCCAACGTGCTGATCACCAGATCGGCCTTCTTGGTCTGCAGGTAGGCGATGCGGTTGGCGCTGGTCACCGGCACCAGTTCCACCTTCACACCCAGCTTGGTGCCGATGTAGTTGGCCATGTCGATGTCCAGCCCCTGCGGCTTCAGGTCGGTGCCCACGTAGCCATAGGGCGGGAAGTCGGTGGGGATGGCGATGTTGATGACCTTCTTGCTCATGATCTCGTCCAGCGCGGCCTGCGCGTGGGCCAGCATCGGCAGGGCGGACAGGGCCACCAGGGCAGCCATCAGGAAGGGGCGGCGAGACTTCATCGGAACTCCATGCGCCATGCGTGGCACGGCCGGTGACTGGGGCGCGCACGGCCCATGCGGGCGCGGCGCGGCGTACGTCCCCGTGTTCAGCAGAAGTCGTGCCAGTGCCGATGCACCGGCTTAGTGCGCCATGCGGCGCTCAGTGCACCGTGGCAGGTTCCGGCAGCGCCACTGCCGGCAGGCCGCCCAGGAACAGGTCGGCCACCAGCGGCGCCAGCGCCTCGTGGCTCAGGCTGCCGCCTGGCTTCATCCAGGTGAACATCCAGTTGATCATGCCGAACAGCAGCATGGTCATCGGCTTGGCCAGCGCGGCATCGCGCAGCGCCGGCCGCAACGCCGCCACCGCATCGGCAAAGCCGGCCACGACGCGGCGTTCCACGTTCAGGATGCGCTCGCGGTCGGCCGCGGGCAGGAACTTCACGTCCTCGGTCAGCACGCGATGGGCATGCTGCGCGTCAGCGTACTCCACCACGATGCGCCGGATCAGCTCGCGCAGCCGCGGCTCGGGCGGCAGGCGCAGCGCCGCCACCTCGTCCAGCAGCGCCGCCAGCCGCGTGACGTGGCCCTCGGCGATCTGCACCAGCATCGCGTCCTTGTCGCGGTAGTAGTGGTACAGCGTGGCCTTCGACAGCCCGCAAGCCTCGGCCACCTGGTTCATCGACGTGGCGTGGTAGCCCTGGCGTGCGAACAGCGCCGCCGCGCGCGCCAGGATCAGCTCGCGCTGCTCGTCGTAGCCGGCAGACCGCCCCCGTGCCATGGCTTCAACGATCGTCGAAAGACAGCACCACGCGCTCGGTCAGCGGGTGGGCCTGGCAGCACAGAACGAAGCCGCTGTCGACCTCGGCCTTCTCCAGCGCGAAGTTGCGCTCCATGCGCACCTGGCCTTCCACCAGCTTGGCGCGGCAGGTGCCGCAGACACCGCTGGTGCAGGAAAAGGGCACTTCCATGCCGGCGGCCGAGGCCGCGTCCAGGATGCTCGGCTGGTCCTTGCGGAAATCGATCTCGCGGCGGAAGCCGTCGCGGATGATCACCACCTTGGCGGCCTCGGCATCGCCGGGCTGCGCCTGGTGCACCACCGCGCCGCCAGCCTGCGGCGCCAGGCCGAAGCGCTCGATGTGGATGCGCGCCTCGGGCACGCCGCCGGCCAGCAGCCCGGCCTCGACCTCGTCGTTCATCTGGAAGGGGCCGCAGACATAGGCCTCGTCGATGCCCGCCGCCGGCAGCACGCTGGCCAGAAAGTCGCCCAGCTTGTCGCGGTTGACCAGGCCCATGTTCAGCGGCGCGTCGGCCGGCTCGTCGCTGAACACATGGTGCAACACCAGCCGCGTCATGTAGCGGTTCTTCAGGTCTTCCAGCTCTTCCTTGAACATCGTCGACTGCAGCCGGCGGTTGCCGTAGATCAGCGTGAAGCGGCTGAGCGGTTCGCGCGACAGCACGGTCTTCATGATCGACAGGATCGGCGTGATGCCGCTGCCGCCGGCGATGCCCACATGGTGGCGCCGCGCCTGGCCGTCCAGCGGCACGAAGAAGCGGCCCTGCGGCGCCATCACGCTGATGGTGTCGCCGGGCTGCAGCCGCTCGTTGATCCAGGCCGAGAACACGCCCACCTTGCGCACGCCCACGCGCAGCTCGCCGTCGTCGACACCGGCGCAGATGCTGTAGCTGCGGCGCAGGTCCTGGCCGTCGATGGTCTTGCGCAGCGTCAGGTACTGGCCCTGCGTGAAGCCGAACACCTGGCGCAGCTCGGCCGGCACCTCGAAGGTGACGACCGAGGCCTCGGCGGTGTCGGGCTCGATGCGCTTGACGCGCAGGTCGTGGAACAGCGGCGTGGACATGGCTCAGATCGGCTTGAAGTGTTCAAAGGGCTCACGGCAGGCCAGGCAGCGCCACAGCGCCTTGCAGGCGGTGGAGCCGAAGGCCGACAGCCGCTCGGTGTGGGCGCTGCCGCAGCGCGGGCAGGCCACCGGCGCCAGTCGGCGCCCGACGATGCGGATCGGCACGGCGCCGCCGTCGGCCACCGGGCCGGGCGGGGCGATGCCGTAGTCGCGCAGCTTGCGGCGGCCATCCTCGCTGATCCAGTCGGTGGTCCAGGCGGGCGCGCGCTGCAGGCTCACCCGCGCCGGGCCCAGGCCGGCGGCGTCGATGGCCTCGACCACGCTGCGTTCGATCACCTCGGTGGCCGGGCAACCGCTGTAGGTGGGCGTCAGCACCACCTCCAGCGCGGCGCCCTGCTCGCGCACGTCGCGCACGATGCCCAAGTCGCACAGCGAAATGGCCGGCACCTCGGGGTCGGGCACCTGGCCCAGCACCGCCCAGGCGCGGTCCACCCGCGTGGCCGCGGCCACGGCATTCACCACGCGCCCCCGGGGTAGGCGCGCTGCAGGTGCTGCATCTCGGCCAGGATGAAACCCATGTGCTCGCTGTGCACGCCCTGCCGGCCGGTGCTGCGAAAGCGCCCCTCGGCCGGCACCGGCAGGTGTACCTCGGCGAACACCGCGCTGATCTCGGCCAGCCAGGGCTCGCGCAGCGCCGCCACCGACGGGCCCAGGCCCGCGGCCTCGGCCGCGGCATCCACCGCATCGGCCGCAAACAGCTCGGCGGCATAGGGCCACAGCGTGGCCAGCGCGGCTTCGACGCGGCGGCGCGATGCTTCGGTGCCATCGCCCAGGCGCACCAGCCAGTCGGCCGCATGCTGCTGGTGGTAGCGCGCTTCCTTCAGCGCCTTGCCGGCAATGGCGGCGATTTCGGTATCGCTGGAATCCTGCAGCCGTTCCCACAGCAGCTTGAGCCAGGTGGACAGCATCAGGTTGCGCAGCACGGTGAAGGCGAAGTCACCGCGCGGCAGCTCGGCCATCGTCGGGTTGAAGTAGTCGCGCTCCTCGCGCAGGAAGGCCAGCTGGTCCTCGTCGTAGTCCTGCGGGCACTGGTCGCCGGCGCGCGTGAGCACGCCGCGCGCCTGGCCGATCAGGTCCAGCGCCATGTTCGCCAGCGCGATGTCTTCTTCGAGGATGGGCGCGTGGCCACACCATTCGCCCAGGCGCTGGCCCAGGATCAGGCAGGTGTCGCCAATGCGCAGCAGGTACTGCAGCTGCGGGTCGGCCGGCAGGTTGATCGATGCTTGCATCACGGCCTCACATGTGGTCCACGGCGTCGGGCAGCTTGTAGAAGGTGGGGTGGCGGTAGACCTTGTCCTCGGCCGGGTCGAAGAGCATGCCCTTGTCGCCGGGGTCGCTGGCAACGATCTGGTCGCTGCGCACCACCCAGACGCTGCTGCCTTCCTGGCGGCGGGTGTAGACGTCGCGCGCCATCTGCAGCGCCATCTTCGGGTCGGCGGCATGCAGGCTGCCGCAGTGCTTGTGGTCCAGGCCGGCCTTCGTGCGGACGAAGACTTCCCACAGCGGCCATTCGGTGTTGGTGCTCATGCAGCCTCCTTCATGCTTTGCTTGCGGGCATGGGCCAGCGCGGCCTCGCGCACCCATTCGCCGTCGTCCCAGGCCTTCACGCGCGCCGCCAGGCGCTCGCGGTTGCAGGGGCCTTCGCCGCCCACCACCTGCCAGAACTCGGCCCAGTCGATGGTGCCGAAGTCCCAGTGCTGGCGCTCCTCGTTCCACTTCAGGTCGGGGTCGGGCAGCGTCACGCCCAGCACCTGCGCCTGCTGCACGGTGGCGTCGACGAACTTCTGCCGCAGCGTGTCGTTGCTGACGCGCTTGATGCCCCAGCGCATGCCCTGCGCGCTGTTGGGCGACTGGTCGTCGGGCGGGCCGAACATCATCAGGCAGGGCCACCACCAGCGGTTGACGGCGTCCTGCACCATGGCGCGCTGCGCGTCGGTGCCGTCGCGCATCA
>Ga0209369_1001449_pt1 | contig 11706 bp, 11 predicted proteins | sample EBPBio142010_DNA_FD_185865 | JGI IMG/M metagenome (GOLD analysis project Ga0209369, IMG submission 185865) | Wastewater treatment Type I Accumulibacter community from EBPR Bioreactor in Madison, WI, USA - Reactor 1_10/4/2010_ DNA (SPAdes)... | ecosystem: Engineered > Bioreactor > EBPR >... | reverse complement strand
CCAGCGCCTCCACCTCGCCGCGGCTCCCGACCGCCAGGATCCGCCCGCCCCCCAGCGCCACCGCTTCGGCCCGGGGACGCCCCTCGTCCATCGTCAGGACCTTCGCATTGGTGATGATCATTTCGGCAGCAGTCATTTTCCGTCTCCAAATATCCCGGGGGCGCGGGGGCCAGCCCCCGCTCCGCCCTCAGCCGGGTGCCCCTGCGGCAGCCGCAAGAAGGGTGGCACCCCGGCAAAGCGCGGCAGATCGCCCCCCTGATTCCCGGCCCATCTGACCACCCCGCCCGGGCCTTGTCAGCCCCGCTTGCGACATGGTCCGCAAGGAAAGACCGGGCCCCCGGGGAAAGCTGCCGCCCGCCCAAAGCGCCCCTTGACCGGGCAGACGCGATCCTTCCTTATCGGGGCAACCCCTTTCCGCAAGGATATCGCCGATGTTTTCCAAGACCTCCGACCCCACCTCCGCCCCCGCAGTCCCGCGCCCCTCGGCCCCCGGCAGCAACACCGCCCGCTCGGTCCTCGGCGCCGACCTGAAGATCACCGGCGAGATCACCTCCTCCGGCTCGGTCGAGGTGCTGGGCGAGATCGAGGGCAACATCACCGCCAACGGCCTGATCATCGGGCAGGAGGGCCGGGTGAAAGGCTCGGTCACCGCCCATACGGTCGAGGTGAAGGGCAAGTTCGACGGCAAGGTCAGCTGCGAGACCTTCACCCTGCGCGCCTCCTCCGAGGTGAAGGCCGACGTGAACACCGCCGCCCTCGTCATCGAAAGCGGCGCCCGGATCGAGGGCCGCTTCACCAAGCCCAGGGACTGAGCCGCCTCGCAACCTCGTCCCGCTGCGGGCCCGCCGCGGGAATGGCAAAACCCGCCCCCGCCGGACCGCATGGCGATCCGGCCTAGCCGACAACCGGCCCCCGCGGGATCGCATAGGTCAGGCTGGCCCGCGCGACCGGCTCGGCCATCCCCGCGCTGAAGACCATCACGTCACCGACCGCAAGGCTGCGGCCCAGCTTCAGCACCCGCGCCTCGCCCAGCAGGTCGCGCCCCGCCGCGGGCTTGCGCATGAAGTCCACCGCGCAACTGGTCGTCACCGCCAGCGCCACCGGCCCGATCCGGCTCAGCACCGCCAGATACATCGCCACATCCGCCAGCGCAAAGATCGCCGGCCCGCTGACCGTGCCGCCCGGCCGCAGATGCTTGTCCGAAACCTTCAACCGCAGCGCGACCCCCGCCTCGTCCGCCCGCGCCACCTCGAACTCTTCGGCCACCTGCCCGAACTCGGCGGCCAGGAAGGCCTCCAGCGCGCCCGCATCCATCTTCAGCTGCATCTTCCCCTCATCCGCCGCCGCTCCTAGACTGGCCCCAAGCCTTGGGGGGATGCAATGACCGAACCGCTGATCCGACGCCACCTCCGGGATGGGATCGTCACCCTCACCCTCGCCTCCCCCGGCACGCTGAACGCCCTGTCCACCGCCATGCTGGCCGCGCTCGAGGACAGCTTCGCCGCCATCGCCACCGACGACAGCATCCGCGTCGTGATCCTCGCCGCCGAGGGCAAGGCCTTCTCCGCCGGCCACGACCTCAGGGAAATGCAGGGCTTTCGCAGCGCCCCCGACGCCGGAAGCGCCGGGTTCCAGGCCCTCTTCGACCGCTGCGCCGCCGTGATGCAGGTCATCGCCGCCCTGCCCCAACCCGTCATCGCCCAGGTCCAGGGCGTCGCCACCGCCGCAGGCTGCCAGCTCGCCTGCTCCTGCGACCTGATCGTGGCCTCCGAAACGGCGCGCTTCGGCGTCAACGGCATCAACCTCGGCCTCTTCTGCTCCACCCCCGCCGTGGCCCTGTCCCGCCGCCTCGCCCCGGGACTTGCCTTCGAACTTCTGACGACCGGAGACTTCCTCCCCGCCCCGCGCGCCCATGCCCTTGGCCTGGTCAACCGCCTCGCCCCGCCCGACCAACTGGCCGAGGACACCCTGACTCTCGCCCGCAGCATCGCCGCCCGGGATCCCGCCGCGATCCGCCTCGGCAAACGTGCCTTCCGGGCGCAGATCGCCCAACCCCTGCCCGAAGCCTATGCCACCGCAGGCGCCGCGATGGTGGAAAACGCCCTCCTCCCCGCCACGGCCGAGGGCATCCAGCGCTTCATCGACCGCCGATAGGCCTCGACCCTCCGCGCCCCTCGCAGGTCGGGGTTCACCCCGACTCCCGCTCCCGCCCCGCCAGCAACACCCCCATCAACCCCAGCCCCGCCAGCGCCAGCCCCAGGCACGTCGCATAGACCAACCCCGGCCCGCCCAAATCCAGCAGCCCCGCGCCCACCGACGGCGCCGCCGCCGAGGCCAGGATCGGCGCCACCGCCGCCGCGCCGGAGATCGCCCCGAACCCTTGCCGCCCCAGCACCTCGGCAATCAGCACCGGCCGCAGGATCGAGGTCAGCCCGATCCCCGCCCCCTGCGCCAGCGCGAAGCCGAAGATCAGCCAGGGCGCCAGCCCCGCCAGCCACAGCAGACCTCCCGCCAGCACCACGCCCCCCAGCGACACCACCACCGCCTGCCCCGTCGACACCCGCGCCCCTGCCGCCAGCAGGATAAGCCGCCCGGCGACCTGCGAGGGTCCGATGCAGGCAGCGGCCAGCGCGGCAAGGCCCGGCGCCGCGCCCCGGTCGGCAAACAGCACCAGCGCATAGGTGATCAGGATCCCGTGGTTCAGATAGACCGCAAGGAATCCGCCAGCGATGATCCAGAAGGCGGGCTTCCGCAGTGCCGCCCCCACCACGCCCGGCGGGCTGGGCGGGGACAGGACCGCGGCCCGCTCCCGCCGCCGCAACTGCCGAACCGCCACCGCGTTCAGCGGCATCGCCAGCGCCACCAGCCCGGCAAAGACCACCAGCGCCCCCTGCCCGCCCCAGATGCGCCCCAGCCAGTGCCCCAGCGGAAAGGCCAGCGTTCCGGCAAATCCCGCGACCAGCGTCACCCGGGTGATCGCCCCCCGCGCGCCCGCGCCCAGCCGCCGGGTCAGGAAGGCGAAGCAGGTCTCATACAGGCTCCCCGACTGCGCGACGCCGATCACCGCCCACAGCGCCAGCCATCCCGCCGGGCTTCCCGCCACCCCCAGCCCCGCCACGCCCAGCGCCGCAAGCCCAGGCAGCCAGACCAGCATCTCGCCGCCCAGGCCCCGGTCGACCAGCCGCCCGGTGAAGGGCGTCAGCCCCGCCATGATCAGGAAGGCCAGCGTCGGCCCCAGCGCCAGCGCGCCCTTGGTCCAGCCGGTCGCCGCTTCAAGGTCCGGCAGCAGCGCCGGGAAGGAATAGTAGCAGCCCGCATAGATCAGCGTCTGGGCCAGGGCCAGAAGCCAGACCGCCGAACCGCCCCCGTCTGACGCCCGCGCTTCCGTCACTTCCGTCCCGTCCCTGCGCTCCGCCGCCCTGACTGCAACAGCCGAAGCCGCCCCGCAACCCCTTGCGACCTTGCCATCAGGCAGAACCCGCGCGCCGGCACCTCGTCCTCTCCCGCTGGCAAGGGGCACGCCTCACCAGCCGGATCCTGCCCAACCCCCTTTGGAACATCCCTCCTCGTTCGCCTTCGGCTCCTCGTCGGAATCACGCAGCGAAAAGAAGACGAAGTCGAACGACGAACCGTCAGGAAGCGCCGAAATCCAGACCTTGAGATTTCCCTAACGCCCAAGACCAAGCATATGATTCAGAAGCATGATCCGGAATTGTCCACCGTGGACACCCCGCGCTCACACCCCGTAGATCTCGCCGAACTTGGCCTCCAGATAGTCCAGCAGCGGCCCTTCCGAGGGCTCGAACCCGCAGGCCCGCCGCACCACGTCCCGGGGTTCATAAAGCCCCCCGAACCGCTGCAACCGCTCCCGCAGCCAGCCCGTCGCCGCCGTGACGTCGCCCCCGGCCATCTGCCCGTCCAGCCCCGGCAGATCGGCCCGCAGCGCCTTCACCAGGCAGCCCGCATAGACGTTGCCCAGCGTATAGGTCGGGAAGTATCCGAACAGCCCGCAGGACCAATGCACGTCCTGCAACATCCCGTTCGACGGCTTGTCGACTGCCACCCCGAAATCCGCCCGGAACCGCTCGTTCCAGGCCGCCTCCAGATCGGCCACGTCCAGCTCGCCCCGGATCAGCGCCCGCTCCAGGTCGAAGCGCATCATGATGTGCAGGTTGTAGTGCACCTCGTCCGCCTCGGTGCGGATATAGCCCGGATGCACCCGGTTCACCGCCCGGTAGAACCCCTCCGCATCGTCGATCCCGAACTCCCCGAATACCTCCCGCATCCGGCCGAACAGCCATCCCGTGAAGGCACGGCTCCGCCCCAGCTGGTTCTCATAGGACCGGCTCTGGCTTTCATGCACCCCCATCGACATGCCCTGCCCGATCGGCGTCAGCAGATAGCCTGCGTCGATCCCCTGCTCATAGGCCGCGTGGCCGACCTCGTGGATCGTGGAATAGAAGCAGTTGAACGGGTCCGTCTCTGCCACCCGCGTGGTGATCCGCACGTCATGGCCCGACCCCGAGCTGAACGGATGCACCGCCAGATCCACCCGCCCCCGGTTCCAGTCATAGCCGAAGACCGTCGCCAGCTCGCGCGACAGCCCCATCTGCGCCTCGGTCCCGAACGTCCCGACCAGCCCTTTCGGGGCAGCCGCCCCCAGCACCTTCTCGCGCAGGGCAACCAGCCGCGGCCGCATCGCATCGAACATCGCCGCGATCGCCGCCCCGGTCATTCCGGGCTCATAGTCGTCCACCAGCGCGTCATAGGGATCGCCCCCCGCCGCCAGTGCCGCCCCTTCCGCGCGCTTCAGCTCCACCACCTTGCGCAAGGTCGGCAGGAAGCCGGTCACATCCTCCTTCGCGCGATGCTCGGCCCAGACCCCCTGGGCCAGCGACATCGTGGTGGCGATCTCCTCGGCCAGCGGCGCCGGAACCTTCACCGTCCGCTCGTAAGACCGCCGGATCAGCCGCAGCTGAGCCTCCCCGACCGCATCCGGCGCCCTGGCCTCGGCCAGCCATCCGGCCAGCCGCGGGTCCGTCCGCCGCGCGTGCAGCACGCCCTCCAGCGCCCCGATCTCCTCGGCCCGCTGCCCGGCGGCGCCTTCCGGCATCACCGTCTCCTGGTCCCAGCCCAGACGGCCCGCAACCTGCGCCAGCGCCTCGGTCTGGCGCTGGAACGCCATCAGATCATCAAACGCGCTCATGCGGTTCCCTTCCGGATCGACCCCGCCACGGGGTATTGAGACAGATGCCGCGCCCGCAGGATCAGCACCCAGAGGATCACCGCCCCGATCTGGTGGGTGATCGCCACATGGACATGCGCCGCCGTGATCGCCGTCACGATTCCCAGCACCATCTGCGCCAGCAGCATCGCCATCACCGCATGGAACGCTGCCTGCGTCGCCTGATAGGAGGATTTCCGCCCCCGAAGCCAGACCACCACGCCGAAGGCGAACAGCAGATAGCCCGACATCCGGTGGATGAACTGCACAAGGCCCGCGTTTTCAAAGAACGCATGCCAGACCGGCAGGCTGCCGCCATTGCCATCCGGCACATAGAAGGCATCCGCCGGGAAGAACTGCCCGTTCATCAGGGGCCAGGTCGGAAAGGCCCGTCCAGCATCGATCCCCGCGACCAGCGCCCCCAGCAGAATTTGCAGGAACGCGAAATGCATCAGCCCGGTGGACAGGCTGAACAGCTTCGCCTCCCGCCCCCGCCGCGCGGTCATCAGCTCGGCTTCGGACCGGCCCAGCAGGAAGATATCCCAGGCCAGGAACCCGAGGATCACGAAGGCCAGCCCCAGATGCACCGCCAGCCGGTACGAGGCCACGTCAAGCATCGTCCCCGACAGGCCGGAGGAGACCATCCACCAGCCGACCGCCCCCTGCGCACCCCCCAGCGCGCCCAGCAGCAGCAGCCGTCCGGTCCAGCCCGGCGGGATCGCCCGCGCCAGCGCGAAGCCGACAAACCCCACGAACCAGACCAGCCCGATCAGCCGCCCCAGCTGCCGGTGACCCCATTCCCACCAGTAGATCGACTTGAACGCCTCCAGCGTCATCCCCTTGTTCTGCAACTGGTATTCCGGGATGGCCTGGTATTTCGCGAACTCCGAGGCCCAGGTGGCGTCATCCATCGGCGGCAGCGCGCCGGTGACGGGCTTCCACTCGGTGATCGACAGGCCCGAGTCCGTCAGCCGCGTCAGCCCGCCCACCGCGATCATCGCCGTCACCAGCAGGAACAGCACCACCAGCCACAACCGGATGCCGCGCCGCGCACCCCTGGGCCGGGCGTCGATCCCGCCGCCGACCGGGGTCCCAGGGCTCTTCTGCCCTTCGCCGACCTCTTCGAAAATGCTGCGTTTGCTGGCCATCGCTCGCCCTCTTGTCTCGCGCCGGACACTAGGCCCCCCCACCCCGGCCTTCAAGGCCCCCCGACGGACCGCTCGGCGACGAGAAGCCGAAGGCGCGAGGCAGGAGCCCGCCGCTTGAGCATCCGCCCCGCTTCCTGTATCCCCGCGCCTTGACCCATCCGCGAAGGCCCCTCGCATGAAATTCCTCGATCTCGCCAAAGTCTACATCCGCTCCGGCGGCGGCGGGGCCGGCTGCGTCTCGTTCCGGCGCGAGAAGTTCATCGAATTCGGCGGCCCCGATGGCGGCGACGGCGGCCACGGCGGCTCGGTCTGGGCCGAGGCGGTCGAGGGGCTGAACACCCTCATCGACTACCGCTACCAGCAGCATTTCTTCGCCAAGTCCGGCCAGCCCGGCATGGGCAGCCAGAAGACCGGCCGCTCGGGCGAGGACATCACCCTCAAGGTCCCGCTTGGCACCGAGATCCTGGACGAGGACGAAGAGACCGTTCTCGCCGACCTGACCGAACCCGGGCAGCGCGTCTGCCTGGCGGAAGGCGGCAACGGCGGCTGGGGCAACCTGCGCTTCAAATCCTCGACCAACCGCGCCCCCGCCCGCGCCAATCCGGGGCAGGAGGGCGTCGAGCGCACCATCTGGCTGCGGCTGAAGCTGATCGCCGATGCGGGCCTTGTCGGACTGCCGAACGCCGGAAAGTCCACCTTTCTCGCCGCCGTCTCGAACGCCCGGCCGAAGATCGCCGACTACCCCTTCACCACGCTGGTGCCGAACCTGGGCGTCGTCGGGATCGACGGGCATGAATTCGTCATGGCCGACATCCCCGGCCTGATCGAGGGCGCCAGCGAAGGCCGCGGGCTTGGCATCCAGTTCCTCGCCCATGTCGAACGCTGCAAGGTGCTGCTGCATCTGGTAGATGGCACATCTTCGACAATCACGAAGGATTTCAAGACCATCGTGACCGAACTTGAAGCATATTCCGAAGTTCTCGGCGACAAGCCCCGCATTGTCGCCCTGAACAAGACCGACGCGATGGATGCCAAGCAGATCGCCGACCGCCGCCGCGCGCTGGAAAAGGCCTCGGGCGGCCCGGTTCATATCATTTCCGGTGTGTCCGGCAAGGGCTTGCCGGACGTTCTTCGCGCGCTTTACGCCACGATCACCGCCGCGGCCCCTGTCGAGGAGTCGGGCCCGTGGCAACCCTGACCAACGATCTGAAGTCCCCCGATGTCCGCAGCGCGAAGCGGCTGGTCATCAAGATCGGCTCGGCCCTTCTGGTCGACCGCAAGACCGGGCTGAAACAATCCTGGCTCTCCGCCCTCGCCCTCGACGTGGCCGAGGCGAAGACGCGCGGCACCGATGTCGTGCTCGTCTCCTCCGGCTCCATCGCGCTTGGCCGCAAGGTGCTAGATCTGCCCGAGGGTGTCCTGACCCTGGAACAGTCGCAGGCCGCCGCAGCTGTCGGCCAGATCCGCCTCGCCCGCGCCTATGAGGAAGTGCTGGCTCCCCACGGCATCACCACCGCGCAGATTCTGGTGACCCTGGAAGACACCGAGGACCGCCGTCGCTACCTGAACTCCCGCGCGACGATGGAAACCCTGCTCGGCCTTGGCGTCGTGCCGATCGTGAACGAGAACGACACCGTCGCGACCGACGAAATCCGCTTCGGCGACAACGACCGGCTGGCCGCCCAGATCGCGGTGACGGCCGGGGCGGACCAGCTTATCCTGCTTTCGGACGTCGACGGCTTCTACACCGCCAACCCGAAGGAAGACCCCACCGCCACCCGTTTCGACGTGGTGGACACCATCACGCCCCAGATCGAGGCGATGGCGGGCGACCCGATTTCCGGCCTGTCGAAGGGCGGCATGAAGACCAAGCTCCTCGCCGCCAAGACCGCCGTGGCGGGCGGCTGCGCGATGGCGATCATGGAGGGCTCGACGCTCCGCCCCCTGAAGGCACTGGCCGAGGGTGCGACGCGGACCTGGTTCGTTCCCTCCGCCGACCCTCATGTCGCGCGGAAACGATGGATCAACGCGATGAAGCCGAAGGGCGAGCTGGTGCTGGACGCAGGCGCCGTCAACGCCTTGCGCGCGGGGAAAAGCCTGTTGCCGGCCGGGGTGACGAAAGTGACCGGCAGCTTCGGCCGGGGCGAGCCGGTGGCGATCCTGTCGCCCGAAGGGGCGGTTCTCGGCAAGGGCCTCGTGCGCTATACTTCGGCGGAAGCCCGCAAGATTGCCGGGCATCGCTCGACCGAAATCGAGGCGATCCTCGGCTACCAGGGCCGCGCGGCGCTGGTGCATCGGGACGATATGGTGGTGTAGGAAATCCAAATTCCTTGAGTAAGGAATTTGACAAAATTCTTGCTCAAGAATTTTGCCCCCTGACGAAGACGGAGCGAAAGACATGGACGGCCAGTTCAACGACCTGATGACCGAGATCGGCCGCAAGGCCCGCGCGGCAGCGGCCGAGCTTGCCTGCGCCTCTTCAGAGCGGAAGGCCGCCGCCCTCATCTCCGCCGCCGATGCGATCTGGCGCCGCCGGCAGGAAATCCTCGACGCCAACACCCTCGACCTCGATGCGGGAGAGCAGAAGGGCCTGACCCCCGCCCTGCTCGACCGCCTGCGGCTTGACGACAACCGCCTGCGCGGCATCGTCGACGCGCTGCGCCAGATCGCCGAACAGAAAGACCCCGTGGGCCGCATCCTGGCCGAATGGGACCGCCCCAACGGCCTGCATATCCAGCGCGTCGCCACCCCGCTGGGCGTCGTCGGGGTGATCTACGAAAGCCGCCCCAATGTCACCGCAGACGCGGGCGCGCTGTGCCTGAAATCCGGCAACGCAGTCATCCTGCGCGGGGGCAGCGAAAGCTTCGAGACCTCGGAAGCCATCCATGCCTGCATGGTCGAGGGTCTGCGTTCGGCCAACCTGCCCGAGACCGCGATCCAGTTCATCCCCACCCGCGACCGCGAGATGGTGACGGCCATGCTGCGGGCCACCGACCATATCGACGTGATCGTCCCCCGGGGCGGCAAGGGCCTCGTCGGCCTCGTCCAGCGAGAGGCCCGCGTGCCGGTCTTCGCGCATCTGGAAGGCATCTGCCATATCTACGCCGACCGCGACGCCGACCTGGAGAAAGCCCGCCGCGTGGTGCTGAACGCCAAGACCCGCCGCACCGGCGTCTGCGGCGCGGCGGAATGCCTGCTGATCGACTGGCAGTTCTACACGAGACACGGGGCCGTGCTGATCGAGGACCTGCTGAAGGCGGGGGTCGAGGTTCGCGCCGAGGGCGAGCTGCTGAAGATCCCCGGCACGACGAAGGCGCAACCCGATGATTTCGGCCGCGAATTCCTGGACATGATCATCGCCGCGAAACTTGTGGACGGGGTGGATCAGGCCATCGCCCATATCCGCACATACGGCTCCAGCCACACCGAATCGATCCTGACCGAAAACGACGCCACCGCCGAACGCTTCTTCCACGAACTCGACTCCGCCATCCTGATGCGCAACGCCAGCACGCAATTCGCCGATGGCGGCGAGTTCGGCATGGGCGCGGAAATCGGCATTGCCACCGGCAAGATGCACGCGCGCGGCCCGGTCGGGGCCGAACAGCTGTGCAGCTTCAAATATCTGGTGACGGGCGACGGGACGATCCGGAGCTAGGGGTCGGCCCCGACAGTTCAGAACGTCAGCCGGATCGTCGTCTCGCCGATCTCGGTGATCAGCCGCCGCCCCTGCCGCGCCAGCTCGTCCGGCACCAGTGCGAAATGCACCTGGTTCGCCCCGATCTCGGCCGGGGCTCGCGGCTCGGTCAACACCTCCCACAGCGCCGGGTCCACCTTCAGCCGTGGCGCCTCGGCCAGCACCTGCCAGCCGGCATCGTTGCGCGTCACGCTGACCTTGCCGCCATAGGCCAAGGCGCTTTCCAGGCATTGCAGCAGCAGGAAGGCCAGCCGCACCTCGCGCCGCGACAGGTCGACCGGGCTGGTCCAGGCATAGCCGACCCGCCCCCCGCGCGAGAGATCGCCCAGAATCGAGGCCACCTCCGACCGCGCGATGCGCTGGTCGCTGGACGCCTGGCCGAAGCAGATGCGGAAAAAGCGGATGCGCGCATTGGCATTCGCCACGCTTTCGGAAATCAGCGCCATCTCCGGCCGCACCCCGCCCGGCTCCATCGCCAGCAGCTCCACCCCGTTGCCTATCGCCCCGATCGGGCTGATAAGATCATGGCAGATACGCGAGGCGATCAGGGCGGCGAGGTCGGGCTTGTCTTGCATTCGGGGAACCGGGCGAAAGGGCGGAACATGTCGGCATTTCTGGAACCGGGCATGCTGGTGCGCCACCCGGAGCAGGCGGACTGGGGTCTGGGTCAGGTGCAGTCGAACATAGACAACAAGGTGACGGTGAATTTCGAACATGCCGGCAAGGTCGTGATCGACATGAAGCGCGTCTTTCTTTTGCCGGTCGCGGGAACTGATCACCCATAGTGCGAATCCGCAGCCGAAACTCAACCGGGAATTGCCGCGGTTTTCCCGGAACCCGCAAACGGTTGCAAAGCTGCCGGTCGATGGCTAAGTCAGGCCTGCCCAAGCCCTGTCGAGGCCGATGACAGATGAATCCCCCTATACGGTCCGGCTGGCAACCACGCCCGAAGACCTGACCGCCGCGCAGGCCCTGCGCTATCAGGTCTTCGTCCGGGAACTCGGCGGAGACGGCCCGCTGGTCGACCACGCCCGCGGGCTGGAGCGTGATGCCTTCGATCCGTATTTCGACCACCTGATCCTCGTCGACCGCCGCATCGACCCCGCGACCGGGACCCATGTCATCGGCGCCTACCGTGTGCTGCCGGGCGAGCGCCGCGCCGCCGCCGGGCGCTTCTATTCGGAAACCGAATTCGACCTGAGCCCCCTGCTCGCCTCGGGCCGCCGCCTGCTCGAACTCGGCCGCTCCTGCGTCCAGGCCGACCATCGCGGCGGCACGGCCATGTTCCATCTCTGGAACGCATTGGCGGAATATGTCCTCGACCGCGGGATCGAGGTCCTGTTCGGCGCCGCCTCCTTCCACGGAACCGACATCACCACCCTGGCCCAGCCGCTCTCGCACCTTTACCACGCCCATCTGGCGCCCCCCGCGATGCGGGTCCGCGCCCTGCCGCCCCACCGGCAGGAGATGGACCTGATCCCCGCCGCTGATCTTGACCGCCGCGCCGCGATGGCCGCCACGCCCGCGCTGATCAAGGCCTATCTGCGCCTCGGCGGCTTCGTCGGCGACGGCGCCTGGATCGACGCCGCGTTCAACACCACCGATGTCTGCCTGGTGATGGATACCGGCCAGATGTC
>Ga0209369_1001446_pt1 | contig 11716 bp, 13 predicted proteins | sample EBPBio142010_DNA_FD_185865 | JGI IMG/M metagenome (GOLD analysis project Ga0209369, IMG submission 185865) | Wastewater treatment Type I Accumulibacter community from EBPR Bioreactor in Madison, WI, USA - Reactor 1_10/4/2010_ DNA (SPAdes)... | ecosystem: Engineered > Bioreactor > EBPR >... | reverse complement strand
AGCCGCAACAGCCCGAAAAAAGAAGGAGTGAAACCCGCCCTTGACCCAAAACTGAACCGAAATCCATAATCAGAGGTGGGTCAAATCTCGATGGAAAACCCGGGTCACTTCTCAGTGGAAATCAACAGTCCGGGAAATCGTTGATGGCTTCGTCTACAACGAACTGGAGGGAAAGGGGCTTTACGGCCTTGCCGGTAAGCTGGTGATCCAGCCGGAATACCAGCGCAACTACATCTATGGCGACGGAAAGAAGGACGTCGCCGTGATCGACTCTCTGCTTCGCGGCTATCCCCTAGGTCTGATCTACTTCAACGACGGCGGCACGAAGCTTGAAGTGCTGGATGGTCAGCAGCGCATCACCAGCATCGGGCGCTTCGTCACTGGCAAGTTCGCTATCCGCCGCGATGGTCGCGAACAGACGTTCTCATCCCTGCCCCAAGAAGAGCGGGACAGGATCATGGGAAGCATTTTGCTTGTCTATGTCTGCACGGGCTCCGAGGCCGAGATCAAGGAATGGTTCCAGACGATCAACATCGCTGGCGTACCGCTGAACCGGCAGGAGCTTTTGAACGCCATCTACTCTGGCCCTTTTGTGACGGCAGCGAAGGCAGTTTTCTCGAACTCGGGCAACGCCAATCAGCAGAAATGGTCTTCCTATGTGAAGGGCGACCCAAAGCGGCAGGAAGTGCTTGAGGTGGCGCTCAGCTGGGTTGCTGCATCGCAGGGCCAAACCATCGATGGTTACCTTGCCCAGCACCGGCAGGATGCTGGCATCGCTTGTTTGCTGGGCTACTTCAATTCGGTCATGTCCTGGATCGATGGTGTGTTCATCCGCTCGCCCGATCCGGAAATGCGCGGCTTGGAGTGGGGGCGGCTGTTCGAGGAGCACCGTCACAAGGGTTACGATCCGGCAGCCTTGGATGCGAGGATCAGCGACCTTCGGGGCGATCCAGCGGTACACAGCCGAAAGGGCATCTACGAATTCGTGTTGGGCGGTGAGACGCAGACTCAGCTGCTAAACGTCCGCCTGTTCGATGATCGCACCAAACGACAGGCCTATGATCGGCAGACGGTTGCCGCGAAGGCGGCGGGCCGGTCCAACTGTTCCTTGTGTGCGGTCGGTCATAGCGCGAATGCGAACAAAATCTGGGATCTGAAAGATATGGATGCCGACCACGTTGAGGCCTGGTCGAAGGGCGGAAGCACCGACCTTGCGAACTGCGAGATGCTATGCAGCTCTCATAACCGGGCAAAAGGGAACAGCTAGTTACGGCTGAATTGGCTGGTGCTCCAGGCTGGCGCGTGTTGGCAGGTGCCGGATTGTCGCGCCGGTTTCTTTGTCGGCTTGCACTAGGTCAAACTGCGCCTGAAGATTCAGCCAGAACTGAGGATCGGTTCCGAACCAGTGACCGAAGCGCAGGGCAGTGTCGCCCGTGATCGATCGCTTGCCTGCAATGATCTGACTGACCCGGTTCGGCGGCACGTCGATCTGCCGCGAGAACTCAGTGGGCGTGATACTCAGCTCCTCCAGCTCGTCCTTGAGGATCTGGCCGGGATGTACTGCTCTCATGAACATAGCCTGACCTCCTTGCGTCAGTGGTAATCCACGATTTCAACGTTGCCTGGTCCTGACTGCCCTTCCGGCCAGTCAAAGCAGATGCGCCATTGCTGGTTAATGCGAATGGAGAACTGCCCTGCCCGATCGCCGCGCAAGGCCTCCAGCCGATTGCTAGGCAAGGCCCGAAGCGTGTCGAGCGAGGGTGCGGCGTTCAAGATCGCGAGCCGCTTCGCGGCCTGATCCTCAAACCCCTGAAACGCCTTCACAAACTCGCCTAGGGCAAAGCTTTCGGTCTTCTTGTCGCGATAGCTCAGGATCATCTTGTCTAGGAAGGTAGTGATCTGGACGACATACGTCAAGCGTACATGTATTTACTTATTGGATTTTTGCAAATATCCGGTTAGTATAATTATTGGATAATTTGGGAGATGCCTATGCCTACTGTTGTCATCGCTTCACCGAAGGGCGGCGCCGGTAAGTCTACAGCGGCAATCCTGCTAGGAACTGAGCTGGCCCATGCTGGCGCGAGTGTTGTCATGCTGGACTGTGACCCCAACCACTCCCTGACCTTATGGGCTGATCGCGCCCCCCTGCCCGCTCGGATCAATGTACTTTCGAGCGTCGCCGAATCCGACATCGTCAAGACGATCAAGGCGCACGACATAGACGGGCAGATCGTGATTGTTGACCTTGAAGGGGTTGCGTCCAGGCTAGTCTCGCGGGCGATCTCGCAGGCCGATCTCGTTATCACCCCGATGCGGGCAACTACCCTGGACGCCACGATTGGCGTCCGAGCGCTGCAACTCATCGCCGAGGAGGAGGAAGCCCTGGACCGGCAAATTCCTCATGCCGTGGTTTTCACCATGACCAAGGCGGTACGTTCCAAACAACACAGCGGCATCGCCGAGTCATTGGCAGCACAGGGGGTGGACCTCATCGACCCGCCACTCATGGAGCGCGCCGCATTCTCTGCCCTCTTCGAGTTCGGTGGGAACCTGCGGAGTATGCCTGCGCAAGGGAACATGGAGGGGGCGATCGAGAACGCAGCCCTCTTTGCCCAGGCGGTCTACAAGCGGCTGGCGGAGGGAGTTTGAAATGTCGGACGGAAAAGCCTTCAACATCGACCTTGGCCGCCTGAAGAGCCGGGAGAAAGACCGTAGTCCGCAAGCCATCGAGAAAGCCGAGCGGGCAGGAGAAGAGTTGGGTTTCGTTGCTCGTGACGGGCAGAAGCGGCGCGGGCGCAAGCCCAGCCCGCGAACTGGGCAGGTACACGCCAAGGTCATGCCGGAAGTCTCAGAGGAGATCGCCAACGAAGCCAAGCGACGCGGTGTTCAGCAGGGCGTCCTCATCGAAGAAGCTTGGACGCTCTACAAAGAAAAATCCGGTATTTGAAATTATCCGGTACTATTGCGGTTTTGCACCCATTTCCGACAAAACCCCAAGAACGCAGCTTCCGGGTTGCGCGGCGTTTCTGGAAGCCAGCTGCGCCATTCGCGTTCCAGAAAATACACGTCGAAGCTAGGAGCGAGCATCCGGGCCGTCTCATAGACATCCGGATCGAGGTGCGGCGCTACTGCTGGAGGCAGCACCATCTTCACGCCCTGCCGGTTTGAGAACGTGACCATGTCCTCCTGCTCGTCATAGGAGATTGCATAGTCCGGCATGTGGTCGTGTTCCCGATCCTCTCGGACGATGTTCATGACCAAACGCCGAAACTCTCGGGGGGTGGAGTTCGACCCGCACTTCTTCTGCAGCAGCGCCAGGCTGATCCGCCATTCCTTCTGCGCACCGCAGTGCTTGCGGGCGAGTTCGTAGATGCGACGTTCCAGAGGCTTCCGAAGCCGGAAGTAATCGCGGTGCAACGTCAGCACTTCCTTTGACCGGATCGCGTTAAAGACCCAATCGGAAAGCTTGATCTCGACTTCCTGCATGCGGCCGTCACGGGTTTCCCTGACCACCTCAGCACTCTCGATCAGACCAAAAGTCCTGAAGATCTCCTTTCCGCCGGTCACGATGTTCGTACTGATCCTCGTCCCCGCCAAGCGCTCAAGGGCAGCCTTCAACTGAGAATACCCGGAACCAGCTGTGTTCCGGTTCGTAGCGACCAACATGTCAAACGCGCGAAACCGGACAACCTGAGAAACCTCTTTCCCATCGTTCAGGGCAGTCATGAGCTGGCTTATGCAGTAGATCAGGACATCGCGATCGTGAACCGTAGCGAGGCCATCGACAGAAGGCTTGATCGCGATCTTGATCCCGTTGTGCTCATACTCCCTGACTCGCGTATCCGGCTTGGTCGAAAGAGAGAAGATTGGGTGCTCCATCGAGGCCATGTCAGCCTTCGGCACAGCGTCGAAGATGTCGCACACGAAGAAATCGCCCTGCGGATACCGATCAGGCAAGAGAGGGGAACGGTTTACTACATGGTCGTCAGACAAAGGGCAACCTTTCGTACTTTCACACACAGTAGAGCAGGTCGCGCGCGAAATCCACGCTGATTCGTACTTTCACACACGCAAGCCGCTTTCGTACTTTTGCCCACGCTCTATCGTACTTTCACACACGCTCTATCGTACTTTCACACACGCTCTATCGTACTTTCACACACGCCCCGCTCGGAATATCTTATTTTTTTCAGTAACTTACGAGCGATTTTCTGCGCTTAACACTGAATCTAACCCATATTTAACACCTAGGCCTGTGGATAACTTCCGTCTGGAACACTCTTCACTTCACCCTGCATAGAACACGCAGGCCTGTTTGCCGCTCTCAGGCCCATGCAGCCACTCACCCCCAAGGACAGCGCAGCCGGTGCCGTTGCCTGCTAGGAAGCGTGGCAGGGCGATGCTGAAACCGAGCACCAGGACCAACCCGAAGATGGCTATGAATGGGGCCCGCTTCTTCCAGCGTCCCGCACTCTCCACATCGTCGCGCAGGCGCTGAAGGGTTTGCTCTTCCTGCCGAACCAGCTCGTCGAGGCTGCGGCTGGCGTCCCGCCGATCGGCAGCGAGGCCCAGGTACAGGCCTTCCAGCCGGTCGAGGGGAGCGGCCAGGGCCTTGTCGATCTCGTTGCCGATGTGGCGGCCATAGCGCTGCGGGTCAGCATAGGCCTTGGCACTTTGTGCGGCATCCCGGCTTTCCAGCGCGGTCTTCTGGACCGCCGCGAGGGTTTCCCCGTGTTGATCCAGCTTCTCCGACATCCTGGCGACGACGACGCCCAGAAGATCCACCATTTCACCGAGGGCGGCGAGGGAGAGGGCAGGGGAGGCGGAATCGGGTTCTGGCATTCGTGACTTCCGTGATCGGGGATAGGCGATGTGGGATTAGAGATCGGCGTTGCGCGATCAGGGTTCAGATTTGGGATTTGCGGGTTGCGCATCCGGTGCCGCGTAAAGCCCGTCGAACTCCCTGTCCGCGAAGTAGCGCAGCTTTTTGGCGATCATCACCGGCTTGCCCTGGACGCGCAGCAGCTGGACGTGGGGAGGTATCTGCATGATCTCGTCCGGGGTCATCAGGTCGCGTGCCGTGACATTGTACGAGGTCGAGGGCGCATCGCCGGGCTTGTGACTTTCGGTCTGATAGCCGGTGGTTTCCCGCCCGATCATCTGGCTCAGCCATTTCGCCGTCTCAAAATCGTTCACGCCGAAGGTCTGCAGCACGCCTGCGTTGGCGACGAAGGTATTGGCCCGTGCGCCGTAGAGGTCCTTCAGCTGGCTCAGGTCCTGCAGGATCGGCCAAAGTTGCAGCCCGTAGCCTGCCATCAGCCCCATGGCGCGTTCCACCGCGTCCAGACGGCCCAGAGCTGCGAACTCATCGAGGAGGAACAGGGCGGGCTGTTTCAGGCGCTGTGCGCCTGCTTGGGTCGCTTCTGCGTCTCTCGCTATGTCCTGAAGCGCTTGGGCCACCAGAAGGCGCAGCCAGCGGCTGTAGGCATCGAGGCGGTTCGGGGGCAGGACGAGGAAGATCGAGGTCAGATCATGCCGCAAGCCTGCGAACTGGAAATCCGACCGTGCCGTGGCGGCGACGATGCGGGGGCTATCGAGGAAATGGGTGTGGCGTTGAGCTGACGACATCACCGAGGCCGCTTCGCGGTCGGATTTGCCGAGGAAGCGGTTGGCGGCGCGGGCGATCAGGCCCCCGGCGGCGGCACTGTCCTGCATCAGTTCCAGGAGGGCGCGGAACTTCTCGGGCGGCAGGGTCAGATATTCCCGCACCGTGGCGAGGGTCTTGCGATCCTGATCTTCATGGGCCACGGCGAACATGATCAGCCCGGCCAGCAGCGCCTTGGCTTCCTCGTTCCAATGCGCCTCTGACTGTTGGCCGGGCGGGTCCATCACCAGAGCTTCGGCCAGAGAGGCGGCATCCTCGCCCAGATCGAGGCTGTCCGCGTCAAGCCGTCCGAGGGGATTATAAGCCGAGGCGGGCAGGCCGGTGACGCCGAAGGGGTCGAGGATATGGACTGCGCCGAAGCGCTTGCGCGCCTCGCCCGCGATCTTCGCATTCTCGCCCTTGGGGTCGATCACCAGCACCGAGCATTCGGCCAGCAGCAGGTTCGGGATCACCGTGCCGACACCTTTGCCCGCGCGAGTGGGGGCGAGGGTCAGGAGGTGCGCCGGGCCGTCATAGCGCAGCAGTTTGCCACTATCGAGGTCGCGCCCGATCAGGAGGCCGTCGCTGCCTTCGAACACTGCGCGTTCTTTCCGGGTGGCAAAGCGCGCCGAGCCGTGGCTGTCGCCTGGCCCACGGCCCCAGAGCTTGATGCCCGTCCGGTTCGACCAGTCGCTGGCGCCGATGACCCAGCCGGTAATGGTCATCGGCCAGAACACGAACCAGTGCCAGAGGGCTTCGCCCATCGGCACGTCAGACAGGATGATGATCACGATCAGCCAGGCGAACCAGGCGAAGGCCGTGGCGATCACCATCCAGACGAAGAACCATCCGGCGAGGATCGGGGTGACGACGACAAAGAGGGACAGCCGAGACAGCAGCCCCAGGGCGGTGAATACATACTGCAAGGAAATCAGTTCCAGCTAAGAGGGCAGGGGGCGAGCTGCGCTCACCATCTGAAGGGAAAAGCGCGACGATCAGGCCGAGGGCGTAGGAACGGGCGGGGCTGATGCGGAAGGTGCGGCGGCGGGCTGCTTCGCATCCCAGCCTTCGAAAGCCTTGCGGTCCTGTTCGCGGGGCAGGTTGCGCACCAGGCGTTCGATCATAGCGGCAGCATTGGAATCCCGTTCCGCCAGATCGACCAGCGCGCCGCCCAGGATGATCTTGCGCCGCGTATCCAGCTTGCGCGCCTTCGTCGCTTCCCGGTTCTTCAGCGCAAGGAGCCGGGCCTTGGCCTGGGCATAGCGCTTCTCGGCGCGTTCCAGTTCTGTCTCAGCCATTCGTACCTTCACACACGCCGGAAATTCAAAACATCTTGGGGTTGCATGGAGCATTGACGGGGCAAGGTCAAGCGGATACCCGTAGACCGAATAGGTCAAGGGCGCACTTATGCAAACTCTCCACCGCCTGCGGCGCTTCCGAGATTTGCGTGCGGTCTCACTGGGGGCATGGCCCCCCGCCGACGGCGTCCCCGTCCGATGCGGCGCATCGGAATGGAAGGGCGCGCTGCCCCTTCCAAACCTTCCCAAGCCAAGCCTCACGCGGCTTGGATCGCGGCCCGCTGCCCCTGCCGCCCTCGTTGGAACTGGCCCCGAGAGCGGGGCGGTTCCGCGAAGTCGTCAGCGTCAGCGGGCGATCCGGTTCCGCCTGTCCCGAGAGCGGGACTGTCTGCCGGATCGGGTTTGCCGCGCTGCGCTTGTCCGGCAAACCGTGGCCCATCCTGGCGATGGTCGCGCGCATGCCTGGCAGCATGACCGCCTACCTGTCGGCGCGGCTGCATGTCTGCCAGTCTGCGCGGTGGCATGCCCGCCCGGTTGGCCCGCAGACAGCTTGGCTGTTTGCCTGTCTGCCGGTTTGCCTGTCTGGACGTCCGCCTGCCGTTGCCCGTCGCCGGTTCGGTAGGGCGCGGCCATGGCCAGCTACCACCTTTCCGTCAAGACGATCAAACGCAGTGCCGGACGATCCGCCACGGCGGCGGCGGCCTATCGGTCGGCCTCGGTCATCGCGTGCGACCGGGAGGGGCGCATGCACGACTACACCGCCAAGCGCGGGGTCGAGGCCTGCTTCATTCTCGCCCCTGCCGATGCGCCGTCCTGGGCGCAGGACCGGGCCGCGCTGTGGAATGCCGCCGAGGCCCGCGAGACCAGGTCCAACTCCGTGACCGCCCGCGAATGGGAGCTGGCCTTGCCGTCCGAGCTGTCGGACGCCGCGCGGGTCGACATTGCGCGGGCCTTCGCCGCGCAGTTGGTCGAACGCTACGGGGTGGCGGCAGATGTGGCGATCCATGCGCCGCACCGCGAGGGCGATCAGCGTAACCATCACGCCCATATCCTGACCACCACCCGCGTTCTGTCTGCCGAGGGGCTGACCGACAAGACCCGGATTCTCGACGCGGCCAGCACCGGTGGGCCGGAGATCGAGGTCCTGCGCGGCTATTGGGCCGAGCTGCAAAACCATGCCCTTGAGCTGGCGGGGCAGGAGGAGCGCGTCGATCATCGGTCCCTGGAGGTGCAGCGCGAAGAGGCGCTGTCCTTAGGCGATGTGCTGAAGGCCGAAGAACTCGACCGCGAACCGGAGCTGAAGCTGGGCCCCGCCGCCAATGCCATCGAGCGCCGCGCGCAGCTGGTCGCCGAGGCTGAGGGCTACGACTATGAGCCGCTGACCCAGCGGGGGGCGCGGGTGCATGCGGTGCGCCAGGCCAAGGCGATGTTTGCGGAAATGCGCGAGCGGTTGGAGCTGGCGCGCGAGGCTTGGGCAGAAGCCCGGGAAGAAGGGCAGGGCCATGTCAGCGCCGGACTTGCGGCCTTGCGCGCCGCCGCAGGGCGGCAGGCGAAAGAACAGGACCTGGACGAGATCAAGGAACACCTGGCACGGATTGCCGGGCGGGAGCTGGGGGCAGATGGCACCGGCCATGACGCCGGGGCTGATGCTATCCGCGACCGGCTTAAGCAGGTACTTGGGCGGGATAAGCCCGATCCGAGGATTGAGCAGCAGCGAAAGCTGGAGGAAGAACGCGAAAAGCAGCGCCAGCTTGATCTGGAAAGGCAACGCGAACTCGACAGGGATCTGGGGTGGGAACTGTGAGAAACGGCGAACTGAGGGGGCACAACTCGTTTCGGAGGATATGAATTCGCGAACCTGTGTTTGTAATAGACGATCGCGCGATCAAACCATGTTATTATCCGCGTGCGGAACCTTGCTGCAGATGGCCATCTTCTTTTCTGCTATAGATCCCTGCCACCGGCGTGTGAGGCTAGAGAAATTGTCATGACGTACTATCGCTTACCAGATGCCACTATCAAGACTATTGCTTCGCTATTCTTGAGCCTTGCGTCGACCATTGCCCCGATGACGATACCCGCCCATGCGCAGATCACTGCCGATAGCCTGGCCGGGCATTGGGTTGGTGGCTATCGTTGCAACGGCGGCGATATGCTGGCCAGCCTGACTATGGAAACGCAGGACGATGCGCGCCTTGTCGGTGTCTTTGCGTTTTCCGGGGCGCAGCGCGGCGATGCGCGGCCTGTAAAAGGGTCATACCGGGTCAATGCGCGGATCAGGGAAGGTGAGCGTCTTGTCGTCAACCCCGGCACCTGGATCGAACGGCCGCCAGGATATGGCCCGCTGAAGTTGATGGGGCCTGCTCAATCCGACACCCTTGTCCTGGATACCGGGTTGAACAATTGTGGCCCGGTGACGGTCAGCCTTCAGTCGCCGGACAAATCTGTTACGGATCTCGCCCCAAGGGGCAGCAACGCTCTGCCAACTCCGGCAACGGCGGGCAAGCCAGTCGCGCCTGCGCCGCGTGGGCCAACGCCACCGATCAAGGCCGAAACCGACCCGAATGGACGCAAGCTGAAACCGGAACTGCTTGCCGCACTGCAGGAAACGCGCGACGCAACCATTGGCCTGTGGGAGGGCAAGGCAACCTGCCTGACCGGGCCCTTGAACGTGGAGTTGAGAGTATTCCCCGATGCCAAGGGAGACGGGCTGAGCGCGGCGGTCGTGCTTGCAGGGTCGTCGCGCCTGTTGGGCGCACCCAGTCGGGATTTCGCCGGCACCGTCCGGATGAACGTGAACATGCGCCGTCCGGAGTTCGAGTCCGATCCGCAGGCGCAGGTGACGGGCGCCAAGGTGGATGCGCTGAAAATGCGGCTCTACCCAGTGGGGGACCGCATGACCGGACAGTTGGTCGACACGCTGTCCTGCAGCATGAACCTGAAGCGGGTGTCCACGGACGCCGGCACCCCGGTGTCACGTTCGGTGCCGGTGACGCCCTTCATGTCGCTGCTCGGCGACTGGGACGGGGTCGTTCTGACCAAGAATTCGGCGGAACATGTCAGCATCTCAATCGGGCAGGCTGAAACGCCATCGTCCACGGTCGTCTTTGCGGCCACGGCATCGTTCCGCGGCAAGACCGATCGCCTTGCCCTTGCCACGTTTGACAGCAAGACCCTGCAGTTCGAGAAGCTGCAGGCAACCGACCGATCGCTTTTTGCGGGCAAAGTCCCGCGAGAGATTGGCGCAACACCCTATGGCGACGCCCTTCTCATGCATGTCGCCGGGGGAACCGGGTTGCTGTTCCGGCGCCCCACCGACCAGAAAGACCCGCTGGACAGGGTGTGTCAGACCCATATCGGCACGGCGCTGGATGCGGGTGTCACCGCCTATAATGCTACCCGACGGCTCAAGGAGGCGTTCTATCCAGCGTTTGCCGGGTTCGAGGAAACCTCGGCCGCCGCACGCGCCGCACTGTCGGCACCGTCCGTCCGGGCCATGGGGGCCGACCGATTTGTCGCGCTGGCCGAACTCTGCCTTCTGACGAGCACCGAGTTCAACACAATCATTAGGTCGAAGGCTTTCGATAGCGTTGTTGATGTCGCGGCCATCAGGAAGATCAGGGGCAGCGTTGCGCGTGCTACCACACCAACGTTTTCAGCCACGCTGGGCAAACCTGGCGTCGAGCGTCAGATTGCCCGGATCCTGGCCCAGACAGAAGCGGCCAATGTTTATCTTGCACAGGCCGACAAGATCGGCCGGTTGGAAACGCCAGAAGCGATAATTGCGCAACTGCGTGTACTTGCACCGCAACTTGCAAATGTTCATGCCGAAGCGCTTTGGGATACGTTGCAACCCGTCGCAGAGCGTCTCGATGGCTTCGAGGTTGCGGCCATTACACAGCGTGCCGCTGCGCGAGTCGAACGTGCCAGACAGCGCATGGCCGGTGTCGCGACGCCAGGGTGGTTAGGAGGGCAATCCGTACGGTTCGAGGCGCTGACCTCGGGCAATATGGCCGCATTAGACGGCGACAGCATGTCGCTGTTCGCAGGTTTCGCGGCTGGTGCGCTGGAGACATGCAACATGCCGGTCGACCCCGAGGCGAAGGCACGGATTCGCGGTCTGATCATGCAGGGTGTGACACGGTCTCTGGGTACAGAATATGCGACAGGGAGTGTAGAAAAGACAGTGCAGAGTCAGATACAGAATACGAGTTTCTATGCCCTTGGTGTCGAAATCACCAAAGATATGCCCTGCGCCTCGCCCTATCTGGCAAGAGTTCTGGAGAGCTTGGACGACTTCGCAACGCCGGATGTCGGCAATGGCTGGCACCGTGCTTCACTGTTTGAAAGATCGTGTGCACTAGACCGACCGGCGACCGAGTGCGCATGCATAGAGAAGGAGTCGTACAAAGTCATGCCGGACATCGGACGCCAACGCTATAGTCGTGACTTGATTGCCATGACCCTCACTATGAGCCCTGTTGCCACCCTGCAGATGGCGACTGCCTGCGGCGTGACACGATACTAAAAGCGCTGCGTCAGAAATGACCTGCCACGGGATTTTTCCTCCATCTGCGATTAGAATCCGGCCCATTGAGAGGACGGACGATGAAGAAGGCACGACTGACGGAAGAGCAGATCATTGGGGTCGTTTGCGGGAGGGGGCGGAATCCTACGCTAAGGCTTTGGCCAGCGATATTCTCCGGTGAGATTGATGTGTTCCCATCCGAGCGGCGAAACATGGGCCAAGAGATCGGGCGATAGCAGCTTT
>Ga0209369_1001444_pt1 | contig 11734 bp, 8 predicted proteins | sample EBPBio142010_DNA_FD_185865 | JGI IMG/M metagenome (GOLD analysis project Ga0209369, IMG submission 185865) | Wastewater treatment Type I Accumulibacter community from EBPR Bioreactor in Madison, WI, USA - Reactor 1_10/4/2010_ DNA (SPAdes)... | ecosystem: Engineered > Bioreactor > EBPR >... | reverse complement strand
AGCGGCGGCACCGTCTGGCTGGGTGACCTGATGTTCGCCGCCGCCGGCTGCAGCTGGGGCCTGTTCGGGGCGCTGTCGCGGCGCTGGCAGGTGGATGCGCTGCGCGTCACCGGCGTGGCGGTGGTGCTGTCCTTCGCGATGTTTGCGCCCTTCTACGCCTGGCTGGGCGACCCGCGCGGCCTGCTGGCGGCGCCCACCGGCTTCGTCGTCATGCAGGCGGTGGCGCACGGCATCGGCGCCGGCCTGGTGGCGGTGCTGGCCTACAGCCGCGCGGTGGTGCTGCTGGGGCCCGGGCGCGCCGCCTTCTTCGGCGCGATGGTGCCGGGCGCGGCCTCGCTGCTGGCCATCCCAGTGCTCGGCGAGATTCCCACCGCGCTGCAGGTGGCCGGCCTGCTGGCCGTGGTGCTGGGCCTGCTGCTGGCCTTCGGCGCGGTGCGCATGCTGCTGGAGCGCAGGTTCAGCCCGCGCTGACGGTGCGGCCCTCGGCCCAGGCGCGCAGCGCGTCGATGGCTTCGGCGCGTGTCACCGACAGCGGCCGGGTGCGCGCCAGTTCGGCCTGCACGTGCGTGGCGGCGGCCGGCTCGCCCAGCGCACGGGCCTCGTAGCGCGCGGCCAGCACGGCGGCCTCGATCTCGGCGCCGGCGAAGCCTTCGCTGGCCTGCACCAGCGCCTGCAGCGCAGCCGGCTCGGCGGCGATGCGGTGGCGCTGCAGGTGGATGGCGAAGATGGCCTCGCGCGTGGCGGCTTCGGGCAGGTCGACGAAGAAGATCTCGTCGAAGCGGCCCTTGCGCATCAGCTCCGGCGGCAGCTTCTCGATGTCGTTGGCGGTGGCCACCAGGAACACCGCCGAGCGGCGCTCGGCCATCCAGGTCAGCAGCGTGCCCAGCATGCGCTGGCCGGCGCCGGTGTCGCCGTCGCCGCTGCCGCCGGCCAGGCCCTTCTCGACCTCGTCCATCCACAGCACGCAGGGCTGCATCGCGTCGGCCACGCGCAGCGCGTCGCGCAGCTTGCGTTCGCTCTCGCCCTGGAACTTGTCGAACAGTGCGCCGAAATCCATGCGGAACAGCGGCACCTGCCAGCTGGCGGCGATGGCCTTGGCCGCCAGGCTCTTGCCGGCGCCCTGCACGCCCAGCAGCAGCACGCCGCGCGGCGGCGGCAGACCCGAGGCCGCGCCGTCGAGAAAGGCCTCGCGGCGCAGCCGCAGCCAGCGTTTCAGCGCATGCAGGCCGGCCACCTGCTCCATCGACGGCAGGTCCTGTTCGAAGACCAGCAGCTCGGCCGCGCCCATCAGCTCGCGCTTCAGCGCCATCAGCCGCGCCAGGTCGGCCGTGCAGATGCGGCCGTCGCCCAGCGTGCTGCGCACCATGTGCCGCACCGAGGCTTCGGGCAGGCCGACCATGTGGCGCATCAGCGCATCGAGCGTGGCGCGTTCGCCCGACAGCTCAGGCCCGCTGCGCGCGCGCCGCGCCTGCAGCTCTTCCTGGAACAGCGCCTTGATGCGCGGCAGCGTCATCGGCTCCAGCGCAAAGCGGCTGGCATAGGGCGCGATCTCGTCCGGCAGGTCGATATCGTGGCCGACGAACACCAGCTGCAGGCCGCGCGATTCGGCGCCGAGCGCCAGGTCCTTCAGCGCCCGCGTGACCACGGGGTTCGACAGATAGGGGTGGATGTCCAGCAGCAGCAGCAGCGCATCGCCCTTCAGCTTGTCGGCCGCCGCCAGCGCGGCCGGCAGCTCGCGGGTGTCGGCCGCGCCGGGGCCCTGCCCCACCTCGGCCAGCGCCAGGCGCAGGTTGTGGGCCACGCGCAGGCCGCGGCTGGCCGACCATTGCCAGATCTCGCGCGGGCAACGCTGCGCCAGCAGGCCAATCAGGCCCATCACCCGCCGCTCGTCGTGCGTTTCGATGACGACGATGGGCGTGCGCGTGGCCAGCAGTTCGGCTAGGGCGTCGGCTTGGGCGGGGGTGGGCATGGCGCGGCACTGTAGCGAGCGCAGGCGCCGCCGTGCACACCCGCCAGCGCTGCGGTGCGCAATCGTGCACCGTTGGCCGGCTCAGCCGCCGGCCTGCAGCGTGCCGCCGGGCCGCACGAAGCGGCCGCCGCCCAGGTGGTGAATCGTCTGCAGCGCGGCATTGGCCTCGTCGAAGTGCCAGCGACCGTCGCGGAAGATGCGCTCGTCGGCGGCCGCGGCCACCACCTCAGCAAAGCAGGTGTCGTAGGCCTGCTCGGTGTGCGGCTCGGCGATGCGCCGGCATTCCAGCCAGGCGGCGCAGCCGTCTTCGATCACCGGCATGCCCAGCACCGGCCCGGGCCGGGCCTGCAGGCCGTGGCGGGCGAACTTGTCGACCTCGCGCCCGCTGACCTGGCCGACCGCGAAACACAGGTCCACCAGTGCGGTGCCCGGCAGGCACAGTGCGAAGCCGCCGCCGGCCTGCACCAGTTCATGCGTCCAGGTGCGCTTGTCGATGACCACCGCGATGCGCGGCGGCTCGAACTCCACCGGCATCGACCACGCCGCGGCCATCACGTTGCGCTGGCCGTTGGCGGCGCTGGTCACCAGCACCGTCGGGCCATGGTTGATCAGCCGGCTGGCATGGGCCAGCGCCACGGGGCGGAAATGCGGGTTCGGGTCCATGGCGCGCATTCTGGCCGCAGGCCGCGCCTGACCTAACATCGGCGGCCTCATGAACGCCCCCGACCTTGCCGCCCACACGCCGATGATGGCGCAGTACCTGCGCATCAAGGCCGAGTTCCCGGACACGCTCGTCTTCTACCGGATGGGCGACTTCTACGAGCTGTTCTACGACGACGCGCGCAAGGCCCACCGGCTGCTGGACATCACGCTGACCACGCGCGGCCAGTCGGCCGGCGAGCCGGTGGTGATGGCCGGCGTGCCGGTGCATTCGGTCGAGGCCTACCTGGCGCGGCTGATCAAGCTGGGCGAGGCGGTGGCCGTGGCCGAGCAGGTGGGCGACGTGGCCACTGCCAAAGGGCCGGTGGAGCGCAAGGTGGTGCGCGTGGTCACGCCGGGCACGGTGACCGACAGCGCGCTGATGGCCGAGCGCGCCGACACGCTGCTGCTGGCACTGCACCGCCAGCGCCAGACCTGGGGCCTGGCCTGGCTGGGCTTAAGCAGCGGCCGCCTGGGCCTGGGCGAATGCCGCGAGGCCGAGCTGGCCGGCTGGCTGGCGCGGCTGGACCCGGCCGAGATCCTGCACGACGGCGAAGGCCTGCCCGAGGCACAGCTGCCGCCGCGTGCCGCGCGCACCGCGCGGCCGCCCTGGCAGTTCGATGCCGAGCTGGGTCAGCGCAAGCTGTGCGCGCAAATGCAGGTGGCCTCGCTGGCCGGCCACGGCGCGCAGGGCCTGGCCGTGGCGCAGGCCGCCGCGGCGGCGCTGCTGGCCTTTGCCGAACACACCCAGGGCCAGGCCTTGCGCCACGTGCAGCGGCTGGAGGTGCAGCGCAGCGGCGAGCTGCTGGACCTGCCGCCGGCCACGCACCGCAACCTGGAGCTGACGCAGACACTGCGCGGCGAGGACGCACCAACGCTGCTGTCGCTGCTGGACAGCTGCCGCACCGGCATGGGCAGCCGCGCGCTGCGCCACTGGCTGACGCACCCGCAGCGTGAGCGCACGCTGGCCACGCAGCGCCACGAGGCCATCGCCAGGTTGATCGACGCCGGCTTCGAGCCGCTGCGCGACGCGCTGCGCAACGTCAGCGACGTGCAGCGCATCAGCGCGCGCATCGCGCTGCGCCAGGTGCGGCCGCGCGAGCTGGCCGGGCTGCGCTACACGCTGCAATCGCTGCCGGCGCTGGCCGCCGCGGCGCCGCAGGGCACACCCTTGCTGGCGCAGCTGCATGGCGCGCTGGCGCCCTCGCCCGACATTGCCGATGCGCTGCGCGCCATTGCCGACGAGCCCGCGGTGCTGCTGCGCGACGGCGGCGTGATCGCAGTGGGCGTGGATGCCGAGCTGGACGAGCTGCGCGGCATCAGCCAGAACTGCGATGCCTTCCTGCTGGACCTGGAGCAGCGCGAACGGGCGCGCAGCGGCATCGGCAACCTGCGCGTGCAGTTCAACAAGGTGCACGGCTTCTACATCGAGGTGACCAGTTCCAACCTCGACCGCGTGCCGGCCGACTACCAGCGCCGCCAGACGCTGAAGAACGCCGAGCGCTACATCACGCCCGAGCTGAAGAGCTTCGAGGACAAGGCGTTGTCGGCGCAAGAGCGTGCGCTCGCCCGCGAGAAGTGGCTGTACGAAAAGCTGCTGGATGCACTGCAGCCGCACCTGGCCGCGCTGACGGCGCTGGCCGATGCGCTGGCCGCCTTCGATGCGCTGGCCGCGCTGGCCGAGCGCGCCACCAGCTTGAGCTGGTGCCGCCCGCAATTCGTGGCCCACCCCTGCATCGACATCGAGGCCGGCCGCCATCCGGTGGTGGAGATGCGCCTGCGCGAAACCGGTGGCGGCGCCTTCATCGCCAACCACTGCCGGCTCGATGCCAAGACGCGCATGCTGGTGATCACAGGCCCCAACATGGGCGGAAAAAGCACCTTCATGCGCCAGGTGGCGCTGATCGTGCTGCTGGCGGCAATGGGCTCCTATGTGCCGGCCAGCGCCTGCCGGCTGGGGCCGATCGACGCGATCCACACCCGCATCGGCGCGGCCGACGACCTGGCTAACGCGCAGTCGACCTTCATGCTGGAGATGACCGAGGCCGCCGCCATCGTGCATGGCGCCACCGAGCACAGCCTGGTGCTGATGGACGAGATCGGCCGCGGCACCAGCACCTTCGACGGCCTGGCGCTGGCCTCGGCCATCGCCACGCACCTGCACGACCGCAACAAGAGCTTCACGCTCTTTGCCACCCACTACTTCGAGCTGACCGAGTTCCCGACCAAGCACACCCGCGCGCTGAACCTGCATGTGTCGGCGGTGGAAAGCGGCGAGCAGATCGTCTTCCTGCACCAGATCGAGGCTGGCCCCGCCAGCCGCAGCTATGGCGTGCAGGTGGCGCGGCTGGCCGGCATGCCGGCGTCGCTGGTGCGCCAGGCGCGGCACACGCTGGAATCGCTGGAGGCCCTGCAGCAGGCCGGCCATGCGCAGGTGGATCTGTTCGCGCCGCCGCCGGCCGTGGCGCCGGTGGCGTCGCCGCTGGACGCGGCGCTGGCCGCCATCGACCCTGATAGCCTCACGCCCCGGGAGGCGCTGGACGCGCTGTACCGCCTGAAGAACCTGCAGAAAGACGCCCACTCATGACCTACTGTGTCGGCATCCGGCTCGACGCCGGGCTGGTGTTCATGTCCGACTCGCGCACCAACGCGGGCCTGGACCAGATCAGCACCTACCGCAAGATGATGATCTACGAGCGGCCCGACGACCGTTTCATGGTGATGCTATCGGCCGGCAACCTGAGCGTGTCGCAGTCGGTGCGCGAGATGCTGCAGGTGGAAAAGCTGGACCGCGGCGTGCACGAGGAGCCGCTGACCATCTGGAACGCCACCAGCATGTTCGACGCCACCCGCGTGCTGGGCGCGGCGGTGCGCCGCGTCTACGAGCAGGACGGCCCGTCGCTGAAGGCGGCCGGTATCGACTTCAATGCCAGCATGATCTTCGGCGGCCAGATCAAGGGCGAGGCGATGCGCCTGTTCATGGTCTATTCGGCCGGCAACTTCATCGAGGCCACGCGCGAGACCTGCTTCTACCAGGTGGGCGAAAGCAAGTACGGCAAGCCGATCCTCGACCGCGTGCTGACGCCGACGACACGGCTGGACGAGGCCGCCAAGTGCGCGCTGGTGTCGATGGATTCGACGCTGAAGTCCAACCTGTCGGTGGGCCTGCCGCTGGACCTGCTGGTCTACCGCGAAGGCACTTTCTGCAGCGACCAACTGGTGTGCATCGACGAGCACAACCCGTACTTCAGGATGATCCGCAACACCTGGGGCCAGCGCCTGCACGAGGTGTTTGCCGGCATCGACGACCCGCGCTGGGACGGTGGCGACGCCGAGCACCCGCTGATGGTGAAGTCGTCCCGCTACGAGACGATGCGCAAGATCACCACGCCCGACGAGCGCATTGTCTGAGGCGCCGGGCCCTCACAGGCCCAGGCGGCGCGGGTTCAGGTATTCCTGGCGGTAGATCTCGAAGGGCATGGTGTCCGCGGCCTCGATGCGCCGCTGTTCCTGCACCGAGGCTTCGGCCATGGCCTCGAACTGCTGCTGCAGCGCCGCCGTCCACGGCAGCGCCAACAGCGTGTTGCGGGTCTGCGCCGACTGGGCACGCGTGAAGCGCACGTAGGAGCTGTCGAAATCGCGGGCCATGGTGCCCAGCACGCGCGCCGACGGCAGGCTGTCGGCCTGCACCAGCGACCGCGCTGCGGCGCTGCGCGCCTCGCGGTACAGGCGGCCGCCCAGCGCCGCATCCACCGCCTCGGCCAGCGGCTCCAGTTCGTCGATGAGCTGGGCGCCCCACTCCACCAGCGTCAGCTCGCGCTCGCCACGCTCCAGCTTCAGCCCGGGCTCGCGGCCCTGCGCGGCCACGCGGTGCTGGTTGCGACCCAGCGCGGCAATCTCCTGCGGCGTGTCCGGCGGGCTGTCGCTCAGCAGGCAGTGCAGCAGGAACAGATCGATAAAGCGCATCGTCGGCGCAGCGATGCCCACCGGCACGAAGGGGTCCAGGTCCATGCAGCGCACCTCGACGTATTCGACGCCGCGCTCACGCAGCGCGTGCAGCGGCCGCTCGCCGGGGAAGATCACGCGCTTGGGGCGGATGGTGCCGTAGAACTCGTTCTCGATCTGCAGCAGGCTGGTGGCAAGCTGGTTGTATTCGCCGCCGGGGTTGCGGATGCCGATGGCCTCATAGGCCGGGTACGGCTTCGTCAGCGCGTCCTGCAGCGACGCGCCGTAGCTTTGCAGGCTGTTGTAGGACACCGCCAGCGAGGCCTGCGCGTCGCTCTGGTAGCCCAGCCGGCCCATGCGCAGGCTGGTGGCATGCGGCAGGTACAGCGTGCCGCCGGCCAGCGGCTGCAGGCCGTGGTCACGCCCGGCGACGAAGCTGCCGCACACCGCCGGCGAGGCGCCGAACAGGTACAGCAGCAGGAAGCTGTGGCGGCGGAAGTTGCGGATCAGGCCGAAGTAGTCGTCGCTGCTCAGGCCCGGCAGCGACCAGTTGTAGTGGATGCCCGAGATGGTCTGCATGCGCCGGCCGTAGCGATGGCCCAGGCCCATGCGGTAGACGCTCTTGGCGCGCGCCACGTTGCTGGTGCCGTACACGCCGATCGGGATGTTCTCGTCGGCCGGCAGGCCGCAGGGCATGCTGCCCACCCACAACATCTCGTCCCCGATCGAGCGGTAGACGAACTGGTGGATCTGCGTCAGCTGCTCCAGGCAGGCGTCGATGTCCCCGTGCGCGCCGGTGATCAGTTCGAGCTGCGATTCGCTGTAGTCGGTGGTGATGTGCGGATGCGTCAGCGCCGAGCCCAGCGCGGCAGGGTGCGGCGTGGCCGCCAGCGAGCCGTCGGCGCGCGAGCGCAGGCTTTCCTTCTCGATGCCGCGGCGCATGCTGCTCAGTGCCACCGTCGGCAGGGCCCGCAGGCGGTCCTTCAAACTAGCCATCTGGGCTTTCCTTCGGTTGTCTCAGGCCCGAAGTTACTACAGCCGTGCGACGGCTGCTTGACGCGCCTCAGCCCAGCTCGGGCAGCGCAATGTAACGGTCGCCGCGGCGCTCGATGCGCAGCGCCTGCTCGAAGACCTCCGCCAGTGCCGCATGCAAAGCCGGATCGTCGTGCGCGCCGCAGGCCACCAGGCGGCCATCGCGCAGCACCACCAGCCGGTCGGCCTGCAGCGCCAGCGGCAGGTCGTGCAACACGCTCACCACCGTGCCCTGCTGCCCCAGCCGGCGCAGCAGCCGCACCACCGCCACCTGCTGCGGTGGGTCGAGGTGGGTGGTCGGTTCGTCCAGCAGCAGCACCGGCGCCTGCACCGCCAGCGCGCGGGCCAGCAGGCAGCGCTGGCGCTCGCCGCCGGACAGCTGGGCCAGCCGGCGCCCGGCCCAGGCCGCGCAGCCGGCGTCGTGCATTGCCTGCTCGATGCAGGCCTCATCCGCCGGCCCGGGCGAGCCGAACAGCCCCAGGTGCGGCAGCCGGCCCAGCGCCACCAGTTCGCGCACCGTCAGGTCGCCCGTGGGCGCGCCCTGCTGTGCCAGCCAGGCGATCTGGCGCGCGCGCTCGGCGGCCGGCCACTGCGCCAGCGGCCGGCCCTGCAACCGCACTTCGCCGGCGCTGGGCGGCAGCAGGCCGGCTAGCGCGCGCAGCAGCGTGCTCTTGCCGGCGCCGTTGGGGCCGACGATGGCCGTCCAGCCGGGCTGCAAATCGAGCGTGATGCCCTGCAGCACGCGGCGGTGGCCGAGCGGCACCGTCAGGTCGATGGCTTGAAGCACGGCGCTCATCGGTCCTGCTGCCGGTTCAGCAGCCACAGCAGGTAGGCGCCGCCGAACACGGCCGTCAGCAGGCCCACCGGCAGCTCCTGCGGGGCCGTCAGCGTGCGCGCCACCACGTCGGCGGCCAGCAGCAGCACGCCGCCGGCCAGCGCGCTGGCTGCGAGCAGATGGCCGTGCAGGCCCGGCGCCAGGCGGCGCACCAGGTGCGGCGCGGCCAGGCCGACGAAGGCCACCAGCCCGGCCTGCGACACGGCCAGCCCGGTGGCCGCGGCCAGCAGCACCACCAGCCCCAGGCGCAGCGCGGGCAGCGGCAGGCCCAGGCTGCGGGCGCTGTCCTCACCCAGCACCAGCGCATCCAGCACACGCGACAGCTTCTGCGCCAACGGCAGCAGCAGGGCCAGGCCCAGCGCCAGCATCACGCAGCCGTCCCAGCCCAGCGTGCCGGTGCTGCCCAGCATGAAGGCCTGGCGGCCGCGCAGCGCCTCGGGCACGGCGATGGTCAGCAGGTCGCTGAACGCGCTGAGCACCACCCCCACCACCACGCCGGCCAGCAGCAGCCGCAGCGTGTGCTGCGCGCCGCGGGCCAGCAGCAGCGTCAGCAACACACCGGCCAGGGCGCCGACGAAGGCCGCGCCCACCAGCCCGATGCGTGGCAGCAGGCCCGGCAGCGCCTCCATGCCGCCCAGGGCGCCGGCGGCCAGCATCGCCACCACGGCCAGCGACGCGCCCGAGGCCGAGCCGAGCAGGAAGGGGTCGGCCAGCGGATTGCGGAACAGGCCCTGCGCCAGCGCGCCGGCCAGGCCCAGCAGCGCGCCGGTGAGCCATGCGCCCAGCGTGCGCGGGGCGCGAATCTGGCCGACGATCAGCGCCGCATCGGGGCTGCCCAGCAGCTGGAACAGCGCCGCCGGCGACCAGCCCTCGCCGCCGGCGGCCAGGCCGGCGGCCAGCAGCACGGCACTGGCCAGCGCCAGCCCGGCCTGCAGCCGGCGGCGGGCGGTGGCATCGGCGCTCAACGCGCCTCCTTGTCCAGCCCGGCCAGGCAGCCGGCCAGCTGCAGCGCCGCCTGGCCCATGCGCGGGCCGGGGCGCACCAGCAGTTCGTAGTCGGCCGCCGCGAAGGCGCAGACCTGCTGCCGCTGCAGCGCGCGCAGCGCGGCCCAGCCGGGCCGGCCGGCCATCGACTGCAGGTTGCGCGTCTCGGCCATCACGATGTCGGGCTGGGCCTGCACGACGAACTCCGGGCTCAGCTTCGGAAAAGGCCCCAGCGCCGCCGGCACGATGTTGACCAGCCCCAGCCGCTGCAGCGTCTGGCCGATGAAGGAGCCAGGGCCCGCCGCATAGGGCGAGGTCTCGACCTCGAAGTACACGCTGCGGCCGCGCAGCGCCGCCGGCACGCGGGCGGCGGCCTGCGCCATCTGCGCCTGGATGGCGGCCCAGGCGGCGCGCGCCGCGGCCTCGTCGCCCAGCAGCTGGCCCAGCGTCTGAAGGTTGTGCTGCACGTCCTCGTGGCTGCGCGTGTGCAGCACCACCACGCGCAGGCCCAGCGCCTGCAGCCGCGGCACCGCGCGGGTCGAGGGCGCGGCCAGCACCAGGTCGGGCTTCAGCGCGGCGATGCGTTCGATGGGCACGTCGTCCAGCCCGCCCAGCTTGGGCAGCGCCTGCACGGCCGCCGGCCAGTTGCTGTAGCGGTCGGTGCCCACCAGCCGGTCGCAGGCCCCCAGCGCGCAGACGCTTTCGGTGAGCCCGGGCACCAGGCTGACGATGCGCTGCGGCGGCGCGGCCACGGCCTGCACCGCCGCCCACAGCAGCGCGGCGGCCGCCCACGTGCGCCAGGGCGCACGTGCGGTGGCCGACCGCGCGCGGCTCACAGCCCCCGCCCGTCGTAGCGCAGGCCGACCCAGAACTGCCGGCCCACGTCCTGGTAGTCGCGCGCCGGCTGGTAGTCCTTGTCGAAGGCGTTCTGCAGCCGCGCCTCGACCTGCCAGTCGCGCTGGAAGCGGTAGCGCGCATTCAGGTTCAGCAGCGCGTAAGCGGGCAGCAGCACGCCGGCATCGGGCCGGGTGCTGACGCGCAGCACCGTGCCGCCCAGCTGCCAAGGGCCTTCGTTCCAGTCGACCGCGAAGGTCTGCTGGTTGGCAGCGCGGCGCGGCAGCGTCTGCAGGGTGTCCCGGTCCTTCGCGTTCAGCCAGTCCAGCGCCAGCGTGAACTGGAAGTTGCCCCACTGCTGCAGGCCCTGGATCGTGATGCCCTGCAGCAGCGCGCGCGCGGTGTTGCCGGCGCAGCCGAAGCTGTAGCCCGGCGGGCACAGGCTGGTGTCGGCCTGGTAGCCGATCAGGTCGGACACCTGGTTGTAGTAGGCGGTGGCGGCCACCGAGGTCATCTCGGCCTTGTAGTTGATCCCGGCCTCGATGCTGCGCGAGCGCTCGGGCGCCAGCGTCACCACGCCGTAGTCGGGGTAGTACAGGTCGTTGAAGGTGGGCGCGCGGAAGGCCGTGCCGGCCACCGCCCGCACCGCCCAGCCCGGGGCCACGTCCATGCCCCAGCCCAGCTTGCCGGTGGTCTGGTTGTCGTACACCGAGTTGTGGTCCCAGCGCAGGTCGGCCTGCAGCTTCTGCGCGCCGAAGCGGCCGGTGTAGCCCAGCACCAGGCCGGTGTTGTCGCGGTCGGGCGCGCTGAAGTCGCTGGAGACGATGGCCTCGGTCAGCAGGTCGACCGCACCGACCAGCTGATGCTGCGGCGACGGCGTCCAGGTGGCCTGGGCGGTGATCTGCCGGCGGGTCGTGTCGTACTGGCTGATGAAGTTGGCGCCTGCATTGAGCTGGTCGGTCTGGTACGACCCGCGCAGCAGCGCCACCCAGTCGGTGGCCACATCGCCCTGGTACTGCAGCGTGGTCAGCTGCGTGGTGGTGCGATTGCGGAAGTCGGGGGACGGGTCGGGCAGGAAGTTCGGCGGCGGGTACTCGGCGCTGTCGAACTGCGATCGGTTCTGGCTGGCGTTGTAGCTCAGGCCGATGCGCTGGCCGGGCTGCCAGCTGTAGCCGCCCGCCAGCTGCAGGCCATAGCGGCTGAAGCCGTCGTCGTCGGGGTTGTACAGACCGAACAGATCGCCGGGCAGCACGGCCGACACGCCGTTGCTGGTTTCGCCGCTGAGGCTGAGCGCGTAGTCGAAGCCACCCTGCGCGCCGCTGGCCGCCACGTAGGCCTCGCCCGAGGCATGGTTGCCGATGGCGGCATTGCCGTGCACGTACAGCGCGCCCTCGCCGCGGCGGGTGACGATGTTGACCACGCCGCCAATCGCATCGG
>Ga0209369_1001441_pt1 | contig 11741 bp, 7 predicted proteins | sample EBPBio142010_DNA_FD_185865 | JGI IMG/M metagenome (GOLD analysis project Ga0209369, IMG submission 185865) | Wastewater treatment Type I Accumulibacter community from EBPR Bioreactor in Madison, WI, USA - Reactor 1_10/4/2010_ DNA (SPAdes)... | ecosystem: Engineered > Bioreactor > EBPR >... | reverse complement strand
CCAGCGGGTTGGCCAGGCCCAGGCCGCAGACCACGATGTCCGGACGCTCGGCGCGGCAGCGGTCGAGCTGGTTCTCGAGATGCTGGCCTTCGCTCAGGCGTGCTTCGGCCGGCAGCAGCGCCAGCTCTTCGGCCAGGTGTTCGCGGTGCAGGTAGGGCGTGCCGACTTCGGTCAGCCGCATGCCCAGCTCGCGCGACAGAAAGCGCGCCAGCGGCGGCTCCAGCTGCGAATCGGGGAAGAAGAAGATGCGCTTGCCCTGCAAGGCCTGGCGCTGGCGGGCCAGCGCGGCTTCAGCACGGCCGCGGGCGCTGGCCGTGGCGTCGTCCACCGCGGCGCTGCCGATGCCGAAGGCCGCAGCCGCGGCCTGCAGCCAGCGGGTGGTGCCTTCGACGCCCAACGGGAAGGGCGCGGCGATGCGCCGGGCGCCGCGGCGTTCCAGCGCCCGGGCGGTGTCGGCCAGGAAGGGCTGGGCCAGCAGGTAGCGGGTGTTCGGGCCCACGGCCGGCATCGCATCGCTGCGCCTCGCCGGCAGGTAGGCCACGTGGTGAAGGCCGATCCGCGCGAACAGCCGGCTGAACTGGTCTTCCACCACGTCGGCCAGCGCGCCCACCACGACCAGCGAGGCCGGCGCGTCGGCCGCGGCGGCCGGCAGCGTGGGCACGAGCGCGGCCAGGCAGGCGTCCTCGCCCTGCGTGAAGGTGGTCTCGATGCCGCTGCCCGAATAGTTGAGCACCCGCACCTGCGGCGCGAAGCGCTGGTTCAGCCGCGCGGCGGCGCGCGACAGGTCGAGCTTGATCACTTCCGATGGGCACGAGCCCACCAGGAACAGCGTGCGGATCTCGCCGCGGCGCTCCAGCAGGCGGGTGACCACGCGGTCGAGTTCGTCCTGCGCGTCGGCCAGACCGGCCAGGTCGCGCTCGTCGATGATGGCGGTGGCAAAGCGCGGCTCGGCGAAGATCATCACGCCGGCGGCCGACTGGATGAGGTGCGCACAGGTGCGCGAGCCCACCACCAGGAAGAAGGCGTCCTGGATCTTGCGGTGCAGCCAGACGATGCCGGTCAGGCCGCAGAACACCTCGCGCTGGCCGCGTTCCTTCAGCACCGGCGCCTGGCCACAGCCGGTTTCGGTGCGCGGCTGCAGCGCGATGAACTTCTCGTTGGCGTTCATCGTGCAACCCCCAGGGGCGAGGGCGGGGCGGGCCGGGCCGCGTCCAGCCGCGCCATGCGCAGCTTGACGATGAACTGCGCCGCGTTGATGACATAGGTGGCGTAGGCCGCCAGCGCCAGCAGCATCAGGCCGCGGGCGTCGAGCGCGCCGCTGAACAGCGCCACCAGGTAGGCGGTGTGCAGCGCCAGCACCAGCATGCTGAACACGTCTTCCCAGAAGAAGGCCGGCGCGAAGAGCCACTTGCCGAAGACCACCTTCTCCCAGATGGAGCCGGTGACCATGATGGTGTAGAGCACCAGCGTCTTCAGCACCACCGAGGCGTTGGCCAGCGCGTAGCCCTCGCCGCTGAACAGGTAGCGCAGCACCAGCGCCAGGCTGCCCAGGAACACCAGGAACTGCAACGGCGCCAGCAGGCCCTGCACCAGGGTCCAGACGCTGGCATCGCGGCGGGCGCGTTCGGCAGGCGTGTACAGCGGCGGGCGAATGCCGGCCCCACCCGCGCTGCGCGGCCCCCAAGTCCCATGCGTCCGATCCATGGAAGGGAGACTAGGGCCTCGTCTGCCATGTGTCAATCGTGGTTGACGTATATCGGCATTGACACTTTGATCCGGCGCACCGATCATCGTGGCGTCGCCGGTCCCGCGTCCCGGCACGCTAGAGGGCTTACCATGGGGATGGTTTTGGTGCTGGCGGCAAGGGTGAAAACACCGACGCGCGGCGTTTTGACGAGCGCCTGCACCAGGAGTAAAACCTTCCGGACCGGGAGCCGAATCCAGGCAGGACGGGCGTTGCGACTGCAGTCGGGCGCCGGCCTGTCCATCGGCACCAGACCTTTGGGGCCTGGCCGTGGCCACGTGGTGGCGGGGTTTATCGACACCCTGGCGCGACGTAACGGTGCATCTGCACCTGCGGTGACAGGAGAGATCGATGCAACGTGAACTGCCCGGCGCCTCGATTGCTCCTCCCCACGTCCCCGACTGCGACGACGACGCGGTGCTGATCGAACTGCAGGGCCAGGTGCCCCCGTTCTCCAGCCTGGTGGCCCGCAACAACGAAGCCAAGGAACGCCTGGCCCACCTGGCCCGCGCGATCGAAGCCGACGTGATTCCGCGCCTGGTGCAGGCGCATCGCCAGCCCGGCGCGGCGGCGGCCAACCATCCGGAGGCCGGTGCCTCCACGCAATCGCCCGACCAGGTGGCCGGCTTCGTCGCGCTGATCATCGGCGACAGCGACATCGACGTGCAGGCCTCGGTGGACCACAAGCGCCGCGAAGGCGTGTCGGTCGAGGCGCTGTACCTGGACCTGTTTGCGCCGGCGGCCCGCATGCTGGGTGAGATGTGGTCCGACGATGCCTGCGACTTTTCCACCGTGACGGTGGCGCTGGGCCGGTTGCAGCGGTTGCTGCGCGAGCTGAGCCCGGCCTTCGGTACCGAGGTCGACTACCCGGCCAACGGCCGCCGCGCGATGTTTGCGCAGCCGGCCGACGAGCAGCACAGCTTCGGCCTCAGCATGGTGGCCGAGTTCTTCCGCCGCGAGGGCTGGGACGTCTTCGGCGTGGTCGGCGGCGCCGGCGAAGACCCGGTCATCCGCGTGCGCCGCGAATGGGCCGACGTGGTCGGCCTGTCGATCGGCTCCGAACGCCGCCTGGATTGGCTGCGCAATTGCATCGCCGACCTGCGCGCCGCCTCGCGCAACCCCGGCGTGGTGGTGATGGTCGGCGGGCCGATCTTCACGCAGCACCCCGACTGGGCGGCCGGCGTCGGTGCCGATGCCACCGCGCGCGATGCCCGCGAGGCTCCCCGGGTCGCGTCGCGGCTGCTGGTGGCCACGCGCGTCCGTCGTTGAGGTTGCCGGGCGCACTGCGTTGACAATCAAGGGTGTGTAAGCCCTGACATCCATAACGCAAATCATGGCCCGAACCAAGGACGCGAAGCACAACCTGGGCGACCTCGACGCCACGGCGGTGAAGCGCCTGGTGGGCGCAGCCAGCGACATTGCCCTGGTCCTCGACGACGACGGGACCATCCTCGAGGTGATGGCGCAGCGCGCCGACCTGGGCAGCCGCGGCACCCGCGAATGGCTCGGCCGGCCCTGGGTGCAGACGGTCACCGTCGAAAGCCGGCAGAAGGTCGAATCACTGCTGCGCGACGCCCAGGCGGCGGCCGATGCCACCGCCCGCTGGCGGCAGGTCAACCACCCCGGGCCGGACGGCGACGATCTGCCGCTGCTGTATTCGGCGCTGCGCCTGGTGCAGGACGGGCCGCAAGGGCCCAAGGCGCGCATCGTGGCCTTCGGGCGCGACCTGCGTGACAGCGTGGCGCTGCAAAGGCGCCTTATCGAATCGCAGCAGGCGATGGAGCGTGACTATTGGCGCTACCGCGAGGCCGAAACCCGCTACCGCCACCTGTTCGAGACCACCGCCGAGGCGGTGCTGATCGTCGACGGCGCCACGCAGAAGGTGCTTGAGGCCAACCCCGCCGCCCGCGCGCTGTGCGGCACGCGGCGGGCGCGGCTGGTGGCGGCGCCGCTGTCGGCGCTGTTCGAGCCGGTACATGCCGAGCGCATCCAGAACCTGGTGGCTGCGGCCCGCACCGTCGGCCGGCAGGACGCGCTGCGCGCGCGCCTGGCCTCGGCTGGCGACGAGGTGCTGGTCTCGGCCTCGGTGTTCCGCCAGGAGGAAGCGGCCTTCGTGCTGGTGCGGCTCATGCCCGTGCGCACCGATGCGCCGGTGCCGGCCCGTGCCCGGCAGGGCGGCGCACAGGCCGGCGGCGGCGAAACCAGTGCCGAATCGATGCTGCAGGCCTACCTGCGCAACGCGCCCGACGGCCTGGTGTTCTGCGATGCCGTCGGCCGCGTGCTGGTGGCCAACCGCGCCTTCGTCACGCTGGCCCAGCTCAGTGCCGAGGAGCAGGTGCGCGGCCAGGCGCTGGACCGCTGGATCGGCCGCACCGGTGTCGAGCTCGGCGTGCTGATCGCCACGCTGCGCCAGCGCGGCAGCGTCGGGCTGTTCGTCACCACGCTGCGCGGCGAATACGGCGCCACGGCCGAGGTCGAGATTTCCGCCGCCTCGCTGACCATCGGCGAGGACACGGTGCTGGCCTTCGCGGTGCGCGACATCGAGCGCCGCATGAAGCCGGAGTCGCGCGCCGCCTCGCTGGCCATGCCGCGCTCGGCGGCCGAGCTGACCGAACTGGTCGGCCGCACGCCGCTGAAGGCCATCGTCTCCGAGACCACCGACCTGATCGAGCAGCTGTGCATCCAGACGGCGCTGGGCATGACCGGCGACAACCGGGCCTCGGCGGCGCTGCTACTGGGCCTGTCGCGGCAGAGCCTGTACGTCAAGCTGCGCCGCTACGGCATGGTCTCGGCCGGCGGCGACGACGACGACGCAGCCGGCGGCTGATCTGCGGCAAGGCGCCGGCCGGCGCCAATGTAAACATTGATTGACGGCCCGGAGTGTCAGGTGCAATATCGCACCATGTCCTACCCGGCGTCTTCCGGTGCGCTGACCTACCCTGCGCCGTCCGCGATCGCGGAGCTTTTCAAGCCCATCACCTGGTTCCCGCCGATGTGGGCCTTTGCCTGCGGCGTGGTGGCCTCGGGCATGCCGCTGGCCGACCGCTGGCCGCTGATTCTGCTGGGCCTGCTGCTGGCCGGCCCGCTGGTCTGTGCGACCAGCCAGGCCGTCAACGACTGGTACGACCGCCATGTCGATGCGATCAACGAACCGCAGCGCCCCATTCCCTCGGGCCGCATGCCCGGGCGCTGGGGGTTGTACCTGGCGCTGGCCTGGACCGCGCTGTCGCTGCTGGTGGCCACCGCGCTGGGGCCCTGGGGCTTCGGCGCCGCCGTCATCGGGCTGTTGCTGGCCTGGGCCTACAGCGCCCCGCCGGTGCGCCTGAAGCGCAACGGCTGGTGGGGCAATGCCGCCTGCGGCCTGTGCTACGAGGGCCTGGCCTGGGCCACCGGCGCGGCGGTGATGGCCTCGGGCGCCATGCCCAGCGGTCGCTCGCTGCTGCTGGCGCTGCTGTACAGCGCCGGTGCGCACGGCATCATGACGCTGAACGACTTCAAGGCCGTCAAGGGTGACCGGCTGATGGGCATCCGCTCGCTGCCGGTGCAACTGGGCATCGACGGCGCGGCCCGTGCGGCGTGCCTGATGATGGCGCTGCCGCAGCTGGTGGTCATCGGCCTGCTGGTGGTCTGGCAGGCGCCGGTGCATGCCGCGGCGGTGTTCGGGCTGCTGCTGGCGCAGGGCGTGCTGATGCGCCGCTTCCTGAAGGCGCCGGAACAGCAGGCGCTGTTCTACAGCGGCTTCGGCGTGCCGTTGTTCGTGGCCGGCATGATGGTCAGTGCCTTCGCATTGCGCGCCGTCGGTGCCGCGGCATGAACGCCGCCCCGTCGCTGGGCTGGTTCGGCATCGTCCGGCTGGGCCTGGTGCAGGCCATGCTGGGCGCGGTGGTGGTGCTGACCACCTCGACGCTGAACCGCGTGATGGTGGTCGAGCTGGCTCTGCCGGCGCTGCTGCCGGGGCTGCTGGTGGCGCTGCACTACGCCGTGCAGATGACACGGCCGCGCATGGGCTACGGCTCCGACCGCGGCCAGCGTCGCGCGCCGTGGATCGTCGGCGGCATGGCGCTGCTGGCACTGGGCGGCTTCGCCGCGGCGCTGGGCACCGTCTGGATGGGCAGCGACCGCAGCGCGGGCCTGTTGCTGGCGGTGCTGGCCTTCGCGATGGTGGGTCTGGGCGTCAGTGCGGCCGGCACCTCGCTGCTGGTGCTGCTGGCCAAACGCGTGGACGAGACGCGCCGCGCGGCGGCCGCCACCACCGTGTGGGTGATGATGATCGTTGGCTTCGCCGTCACCGCCGGCCTGGCCGGGCGTTTCCTCGACCCCTATTCGCCGCAGCGGCTGCTGGCGGTGTCTGGCGCGGTGTCGCTGATCGCGCTGGCCGTGGCCATGTTGTCGCTGCGCGGCCTGGAAGGCCGTAGTGCCGGCCTACCGGCCAGCGCGCAGGTGCGGCCTGATTTCCGCGCCGCGCTGCGCGAGGTCTGGGGTGACAGCGACGCGCGCCGCTTCACGGTCTTCGTCTTCGTCTCGATGCTGGCCTACAGCACGCAGGACCTGATCTTGGAGCCCTTCGCGGGCACGCTGTTCGGCTTCACGCCCGGTGAATCGACGCAGCTGGCCGGGGTGCAGCACGGCGGCACGCTGGCCGGCATGCTGCTGGCGGCGCTGGCCGGCCGGCGTGTGGCTGGCACGGCGCTGGGCTCGCTGCGCGCCTGGACCATCGGCGGCTGCGCGGCATCGGCGTTGGCGCTGTTCGGCCTGGTGCTGTCGGCGGCGTGGGCACCGCACTGGCCGCTGCGCGCCAATGTCTTCGTGCTCGGGCTGGCCAATGGCGCGTTCTCGATCGCCGCCATCGGCTCGATGATGAGCCTGGCCGGCGCCGGCGGGCAGGGCCGCGAGGGCACGCGCATGGGCCTGTGGGGCGCAGCCCAGGCCATCGGTTTCGCGCTCGGCGGCCTGTTCGGTGCCGCGGCCAGCGACCTGGCGCGCTGGCTGCTGGGCGCTCCGTCACCAGCGTATGCGTCGGTGTTCCTGCTCGAAGCGCTGATGTTCGTGGCCGCGGCCGCGCTGGCGGCGCGCATCGGCGGCGCGGCGCGCACGGCCACCCCGGCAACCCCCCCTTCCCCGGCCGGCGACCTGCCCGGCCTGCCTGTTGGAGAAGCACGATGAACACACCGGATTCGACCGGCATCTACGACGTGGTGGTGGTCGGCGGCGGCCCGGCCGGCGCAACGGCGGCCACCGACCTGGCCCGCCAGGGCCACAGCGTGCTGCTGCTCGACCGCGCCGGGCGCATCAAGCCCTGCGGCGGCGCGATCCCGCCGCGGCTGATCAAGGACTTCGCAATCCCCGACCACATGCTGGTGGCGCGGGCCCGCTCGGCGCGCATGATCTCGCCGGCCGACGTGAAGGTGGACATCCCCATCGAGGGCGGCTTTGTCGGCATGGTCGACCGCGAGCATTTCGACGAGTGGCTGCGCGAGCGCGCGGCCGAGGCCGGGGCGGTGCGCCGCAGCGGCATCTTCGAGCGCATCGAGCGCACCGACGACGGTGTCAGCGTCGTGCACTTCCGCGCCCGCGACCGCGCATCGCGGCAGGAGCATGCGGCCTCGGTGCGCTGCCGCTGCATCATCGGCGCCGACGGCGCGCGCTCCGAGGTGGCACGCCAGACCGTGCCCGGCGCGGAGAAGACGCAGTACGTCTTCGCATACCACGAGATCGTGCGCGCGCCGGCCGCCGGCGCACCCGACTACGACGGCACGCGCTGCGACGTCTACTACCGCGGCGAACTGTCGCCCGACTTCTACGGCTGGGTGTTCCCGCACGGCGACACGATGAGCATCGGCACCGGCAGCGCCGACAAGGGCTTCTCGCTGCGCACCGGCACCGCGGCATTGCGCCAGGCCGCCGGGCTGGCCGGTCAGGAGACCCTTCGCCGCGAAGGCGCGCCGATCCCGATGAAGCCGCTGCCGCGCTGGGACAACGGCCGCGAGGTGGTGCTGGCCGGCGATGCCGCCGGCGTGGTGGCGCCGGCCTCGGGCGAGGGCATCTACTACGCGATGTACGGCGGCCGCGTGGCGGCAGAAGCGGCGCACCGCTTCCTGGCCACCGGCGACGCGCGGGCGCTGGCCGGTGCGCGCAAGCAGTTCATGAAGACGCATGGCCGCGTGTTCTGGGTGCTGGGCATCATGCAACGCTTCTGGTACAGCACCGACAAGCGGCGCGAGCGCTTCGTCAGCATCTGCAAGGACAAGGACGTGCAGCAGCTGACCTTCGAGTCCTACATGAACAAGGAGCTGGTGCGCAAGAAGCCGATGGCGCATGTGCGCATCTTCTTCAAGGACATGGCGCACCTGCTGGGCCTGGCGCGCGTGTAGGCGCCGGCCTGCCCTGGATCAACCGATATCGAGAATTTTCCCGCCCCCATCGTCGCCGATGGTTTCCAATGCAGTACCCATGAGCTAGGTCGAGGAACTTCATCGTGACACGCCGTGCTCCCGAGCCGGCAGACCTCGGCACCCTGTCCGGGTGTGCCGCAGAACTGGCCGAGGCCTTCGTCTCGCTGGCCAGTGACATTGCATTGGTCATCGACGACCAGGGCGTGATCCAGAGCGTGGCGCAGAACGCCAGCTCACCGATCGCCGCCGACCCGGCGCGCTGGGTGGGCCGGCCCTGGGCCGACATGGTCACCGGCGATACCCGTCGCAAGGTGGAGCTGATGCTCACCGACCTGCAGACCACCGGCGTCGCCCGGCGGCGCGAGGTCAACGTGGCCGACGGCAGCGAGCACGACGTGCCGGTGGCCTTCTCGGCGCTGCGCCTGGGCACGCTGGGGCCGGTGCTGGCGGTGGGCCGCGACCTGCGCGCGGTGGCGGCCATCCAGCAGCGTTTCCTCGACGCGCAGCAGGAGCTGGAACGCGGCTACTGGCGCTCGCGCCAGGCCGAATCGCGCTACCGGCTGCTGTTCCAGGTGGCCACCGACGCCGTGCTGACGGTCGATGCGCATTCGCTGCGCGTGGTCGAGGCCAACCATGCCGCGGCCAGCCTGCTGGGCGGAGGCCTGGCGCTGGCCGGCCGCGTGGCAGCCGACCTGGTGGACCGCAGCTCGCGCACCGCGCTGCAGGACCTGCTGCTGAACGCCGGCGCCCAGGGCAAGCCGGCCGAGATCCATGTGCGCCTGCCGAAGACGCAGGCGCTGGTGGCCGTGTCGGCCACGCCCTTCCGCGTCGGCGGTGGGTTGCGCCTGCTGCTGCGGGTGCGTGCGGCCGCACCCTCCGGCATGCAGGGCGTGGAAATGAGCAAGACGCTGGCGCTGCTGGTGGACAGCACGCGCGACGGCGTCGTGGTCACCGATTCCAGCGGTCGCGTGCTGGTGGCCAACCCGGCCTTCCTGGCGCTGCTGCACATCGCCAGCGAGGACGAGGTGCGCAGCCACCCGATCGGCCGCTGGCTGGGCCGCATCGACGCCGACGTGTCCACGCTGCTGGCCAGCGCCCATGCGCATGGCATCGCCCACCTGGTGCGCTCCAGCCTGCGCCGGCCCGATGGCGTGGCGGTGGACGTGGACGTCACCGGCGCGATGCTGGCCGAAGGCGAGCAGGAATGCTTCGGCTTCACGATCCGGCCCTGCGACACCCGCACCGAGGCCGACGCCGCCTGGCTGAAGGCGCTGCTGGCGCTGGACGAGCGCATCGGCCAGTGGCCGATGGAGCAACTGGTGGCGCGCTCGCAGCAGCTGATCGCACAGCGCTTCGCCAGCCTGGCGCTGGCCCGCTCGCATGGCGATGCGCCGGCGGCGGCGCGCATGCTGGGCCTGGCCGTCGACCAGCTGCTGCGCAGCCTGTCGGACAGCGAAGACGCGGCGGCGCCGCGGCCGGCCCTGGACCCTTAGCATTCCCACCATGTCGAGCAGCCCCGCCTTCGGCCAGGCCGACATGACCAACTGCGAGCGCGAGCTGATCCAGTTCGCGGGCTCGATCCAGCCGCACGGCCTGCTGCTGGTGCTGCAGGCGCCGCAGTGGCGCATCGTGCAGGCCAGCCACACCGCGGCCGCGCTGCTGGGCCGGCCGCTGCAGGGCCTGCTGCTGCAGGACCTGGCGCAGCTGGATGCCGAACTGGCTGCGCAACTGCAGGCCCTGTCGGCCGGCGATGCGCTGCGCGAGCCGCAGCCGCTGCAGTGCCGCATCGACGGCGGCGCCTTCGAAGGTGCGGTGCACCGCGTCGGCGACGGCCTGCTGGTGCTGGAGCTGGAGCCGGTGCAACCGCCGCCGCCGCTGCCGCCGCGCGTCGAGGTGGACGGCGACCGGCTGCTCGAACAACTGGGCCCGGTGGTGCAGCGCATCAGCGAGGCGGCGTCCATCGGCACGCTGACCGACGGCGTGGTGCGCAGCCTGCGCGACATCGTCGGCTACGACCGGGTGATGGTCTACCGCTTCGACCCCGACGGCCACGGCCAGATCATTGCCGAGGCGCGCGACCCGCGGCTCGAATCGCTGCTCGGCCACCACTATCCGGCCACCGACATCCCGCAGCGCGCGCGCGAGCTGTACCTGCGCAACCGTGTGCGCGTGCTGGTCGACGTGCACTACGAGCCCGCGCCGCTGGTGCCGCGGCTGCTGCCCGGCGGCCCGGCCGGCGCCGACGGCGAGCTGGATATGTCGCTGTGCTACCTGCGCAGCATGTCGCCGCTGCACCTGCAGTACTTGAAGAACATGGGCGTCACCGCCACGCTGGTGATCTCGCTGGTGCGCGACGGCCGGCTGTGGGGCCTGGTGGCCTGCCACCACTATGCGCCGCGCAACCTGAGCTATGCGCTGCGCGCGGCCTGCGAGCTGCTGGGCGAGGCCATCTCCACCCGCATCGCGGCCATCGAGAACTATGCGCGCGCGCAGGTGGCCATCCAGGTGCGGCGGCTGGAGCAGCGGCTGATCGAGGCCACCTCCACCGAAGGCGACTGGCGGCTGGCGCTGTTCCGCAACCCGCGCACGCTGCTGCAGCCGCTGGAAGCCACCGGCGCCGCGCTGTTCCACGACGGCGAGGTGCTGACCTGCGGCGAGGTGCCGTCCACGCCCGAGCTGCGCGCGCTGTGCGAATGGATCGCCGAGCAGGCTGCCGACGGGCCTTTCGCCACCTCGTCCATCGGCAAGGCCAACCCCGCGCTGGCCAGCCTGACGCCCACCGCCAGCGGCGTGCTGGCGGTGCGCCTGTCCTCGACCCGGCCCGACTACCTGATGTGGCTGCGCAAGGAGCAGCTGCAAAGCTACACCTGGGCCGGCGACCCCACCAAGCCGGTGATCGACAACGACCCGATGAAGCTGTCGCCGCGGCGCTCCTTCGCGGCCTGGTCGGAGATCGTGCGCGGCACCGCGGCACCGTGGACGCCCGGCGAGCTGACGCTGGCCGCGGCCTTCGGCGACGCGCTGATCGACATCATCGTGCAGGTGCATGCGGTGCGGCTGCTGATCGCCGAACACCAGCTGCGCCACGTGCGCGCGATGGTGGCCGATTCCAAGGAACCGGTGGTCGTGGCGGCCGCCAGCGGCGGGGCCTTCTATGCCAACCCGGCCTTCGAGGCGCTGGCCGGACGCCCCGGCGCGGCCTTCAGTGCCTTCGACGCGCTGGTCGAATGCTTCGACGACCCGGCGGTGGTGCGGCAGCTGCTGCGCCACGTGCAGGCCGAGCAGCGCTCGTGGCGCGGCGACATGCGGCTGCAGCGGCCCGACGGCAGCCTGCTGCCGGTGTCGCTGCGCGCCGAGCCGGTGCCCTCGCGCGACGGCACGCTGCTGGGCTTCATCTTCATCTTCGGCGACCTGAGCGACATGCAGCGCGCGCTGGAGGCGCGCCGCCAGCTCGAGGCCTCGCTGTCGCGGGTGGGCCGCGGCACGCACCCCGGGCGGGAAGGCGACCTGATCGGCGCGATCCTGGCCAACGCCGGCCTGGCGGCGATGGACATCGCCGACGGCGGCGCTGCGCCCTCGGTGGCGCCGATGCTGCACGAGGTGGA
>Ga0209369_1001440_pt1 | contig 11753 bp, 11 predicted proteins | sample EBPBio142010_DNA_FD_185865 | JGI IMG/M metagenome (GOLD analysis project Ga0209369, IMG submission 185865) | Wastewater treatment Type I Accumulibacter community from EBPR Bioreactor in Madison, WI, USA - Reactor 1_10/4/2010_ DNA (SPAdes)... | ecosystem: Engineered > Bioreactor > EBPR >... | reverse complement strand
AGCCGACGCCGATGCCGCTGCAGATGAGCATGTTGCCGCGCAGGGTGTCGCCGATCTCCATGCCGGCGCGCATGGCGGCGTGGGCCTGGTCGAGCGTCATCGCGCCGCTGAGGCGGGCGTTGCGCGTGCCGTGCGCGATCTTGCGCATCAGCAGCCGCTCGTGCGCGGCGATGTCCTCGGCCATGCCGCAGTCGACGACGGTCAGCGCGATCTGCTGGATGCGCGCGAACACCGACACCGGCAGCTGGCCGGTGAGCAGCTGCTGCACCTGCTCGAAAGTCTGGTGCCGCGCGGCGGCATCGATGCCGTCCACGGCCATGCCGTGGTCGGCAGCGAAGACCACCAGCTGCGGGTCGCGGAAGCGCGGCTTCAGCGTGTTCTGCATCAGCCCCAGGCGGATCGCCAGCGGCTCCAGCTCGCCCAGGCTGCCGGCAGCCTCGGCGCGGCGGCTCAGCTTTTCGAGCAGCGAGCGTTCGAGCAGCGGGTTCGAGGTGGGGGCGATGAGCGAGCGGCTGACCGGCATGGGGCCCAGTGTAGGGCCTGCGCCGCGCCGCTCTCAGCGCAGGAACAGGCGGTAGACCGGGTTGTCGGTCTCTTCCACGTACGGGTAGGCCAGCGTCTCCAGGAAGGCATGGAAGGCCCGCCGGTCGGCCGGCGGCACCTGGATGCCCACCAGGATGCGGCCGTAGTCGGCGCCTTGGTTGCGGTAGTGGAACAGGCTGATGTTCCAGCCCGGGTGCATGGTCGCCAGGAAGCGCATCAGCGCGCCGGGCCGCTCGGGGAAGACGAAGCGGAACAGCCGCTCGTCGCGCGCCAGCTCGGAGTGGCCGCCGACCATGTGGCGCACATGCTCCTTGGCCAGTTCGTCGTCGGTCAGGTCCACCGTCGGGAAGGCATGGCGCTGGAAGCTGCGGGCGATGCGCTCGGCCTCCTCGCGCCGGCTGATGGCGACGCCGACGAAGACATGTGCCTCCTTGGTGTCGGCGATGCGGTAGTTGAACTCGGTGACCGCGCGCGGGCCGATCAGCTCGCAGAAGCGCTTGAAGGAGCCGCGCTCCTCGGGGATGGTGACGGCGAACAGCGCCTCTCGCTGCTCGCCGAACTCGGCGCGCTCGGCGACGAAGCGCAGCCGGTCGAAGTTCATGTTGGCGCCGCAGGTGATGGCGACGAAGGTCTTGCCCTTGAGCTTGTGGGTTTCGACGTACTGCTTGCAGGCCGCCACGCCCATCGCGCCCGAGGGCTCGAGGATGCTGCGCGTGTCCTGGAACACGTCCTTGATGGCGGCGCAGACCGCGTCGGTGTCCACCACCACGTAGTCGTCCACCAGCGAGCGTGCCAGGCGGAAGGTCTCGACCCCCACCTGCTTGACGGCAGTGCCATCGGCGAACAGGCCCACGTCGGCCAGCTTGACGCGCCGGCCGGCGCGCACCGAACGCAGCATGGCGTCGGAATCGACCGTCTGCACGCCAACGACCTTGATCTGCGGCCGCACCGCCTTGATGTAGGCCGCCACGCCGGAAATCAGCCCGCCGCCACCGATGGCCACGAACACCGCGTCGATGGGGCCCTGCTGCTGGCGCAGGATCTCCATCGCGATGGTGCCCTGGCCGGCGATCACGTCGGGGTCGTCGAAGGGGTGCACGAAGCACAGGCCCTGGGCCTGCTCCAGTTCCAGCGCGTGTGCGTAGGCATCGGAATAGCTGTCGCCGTGCAGCACCACCTCGGCGCCCAGCGCATGCACGGCGTCGACCTTCAGCTTTGGCGTGGTGACCGGCATCACGATCACGGCGCGGCAGCCCAGGCGGCGCGCGCTCAGCGCCACGCCCTGCGCATGGTTGCCGGCCGAGGCGCAGATGACGCCGCGTTGCAACTGCTCGGGCGCAAGGTGGGCCATCTTGTTGTAGGCGCCGCGCAGCTTGAAGCTGAACACCGACTGCTGGTCTTCGCGCTTCAGCAGCACCTGGTTGCCAAGACGACGCGACAGGTTGCGCGCCGGGTCCAGCGGCGTCTCGCTGGCTACGTCGTAAACCCGGGCGTTCAGGATGCGCTGCAGGTAGGGCGCCAGATCGGGCTGGGTGCGTCGGCTGCCCTTGCGGGCGGGCGCGGGCGATGCGGTCTCGGGCATGGGGCGGGAAGGCATGTTCGGTACGGGGGGCTTCCCGCAAGGGGGCCGCATCATACGACCGCGGCCGCGCACGCCCGGCGCCATGAAAAAGGCCCAAGGCATTGCTGCCTTGGGCCGAATCCACCCTTTCGGAAGGTGGAGGAGACAAGCTGCAGGGAATTGCTTCCCGATGCAATGCAGTCTAGCAGCGGGTTTGTTGCGTCGCAACATGGCCCTGTGGCGTCGGCGCCGAATCTAGGGAGGCTCCTCCAGTCGCCGGTGCACTCATGCACAATTTCGGCCCATCGCCGAGGGAGCGAGCGCCGCTTTGGCCGCCGCCGGCGCGACGCAAAGGGCGATGACATGGAATGCACCGTACGCTGGCAGCCCGATGCCGGCATGGCCTTCGTGGCCGAGACCGGCAGTGGCCACCTGATGACGATGGACGGCGCCCCCGATGGCGGCGGCCGCAACCTGGCGCCGCGGCCGATGGAAACGGTGCTGGCCGGCACTGGTGGCTGCACCGCCTACGACGTGGTGCTGATCCTGAAGCGCGGCCGCCAGCCGGTGAGTGGCTGCAGCGTGCGCATCGAGGCCGACCGGGCGACGGAAGACCCGAAGGTCTTCACCCGTATACACATGCACTTCACGGTCAGCGGCAAGGGCCTGAACGAGGCTGCGGTGGCTCGGGCGATTGCGCTGTCGCACGAAAAGTACTGTTCGGCCAGCGCAATGCTGGCGAAGACGGCGCAGATCACGACTGGCTTCGAGATCGTCGAAGCCTGAACGCATGGGAGGCACGATGCGCAGAACCCGGATGGCGGCCATGGCACTGGCCGTGCTGCTGGCGGGCTGCGCCGTATCGAACCCCGAGACCCTGAAGTCGCGCTCCACCGTCGAAGAACTGCGCCAGCAACTGGGCCAGGAACGCGCCACCTACCCGTTGCCCGGCGGTGGCCAGCGGCTGGAGTTCCGCGGCCGTGGGCCGAACACCTTCATGGTGGATGTAGATGCCTCGGGCCGCATGGTCGAGTGGGAGCAGGTGCTGACCGAAGCCAACTTCCGCACCATCACGGTCGGCATGTCGACCGAGCAGGTGCTGATGACGCTGGGCCAGCCCGACGACCGTTCGCGGGTCGGCCGCCAGGGCACGGAGCTGTGGTCCTACAACTTCCGCAACACGCAGTGCCTGTGGTTCCAGGTGCCCTTCGGGCCGGACGGGCGAACCTCCGGTGTGGGTGCGACAGCATTGCTGCCGCCGTGTCTGGCCGGTGGTGGCGGCGGCGGGCCCTGACCTGACGCGCTGCCGATTCCCTGCTCAGACGTGGTGGGCGGTTCGGGTCATGACCTTGGCCGCCAGTCGCATCGCCAGCTTCACCGGCTGCGGCAGCTCGGCGCCGCCGGCCTCGCGCGCATCGGCGGCGTGGCGGGCCTCGTCGGCCAGCATCTGCTCGACGATCGCCCTGGACGCGTGATCCGCGGCGGGCAGTCGCGCCAGGTGGCTCTGCAGGTGTTGCTCGACCTGGTGCTCGGTCTCGGCCAGGAAGCCCAGGCTGATGGCCGGCCCCAACCGGCCCGCCAGCAGGCCGATGCCGAAGGCGCCGGCATACCAGAGCGGGTTCAGCAGGCTGGTGCGGTCGCCCAATTGATTCAGCCGCTGCTGCGTCCAGGCCAGATGATCGAATTCATCGCGCGCCGCGGCGTCGAAGTGCCGCTGCAGGCCAGCGTCGTCGGTGGCCAGGCGCTGCGCGGCATACAGGGCCTGCGCGCAGACCTCGCCGACATGGTTGACGCGCATCAGTGCGGCCGACAGCCGGCGGTCCGCCGGCGGCAGGTCTTCGGCAGCGGCCTCGGGTGCGGCGGGTGTCCGGCGGGCGGGCGAATACGTGCCCGACAGCGTGCGCAGCGCGTTGTCGGCGCAAACCAGCGCGCCATCGATTGTTGACATCTGTTGCATACGGCCAGCCGCAGGGGGACGAGATGGCTGAATTATCGGCCGCAGCGGCCCGGGCGCCTTGTCGTGCATCAGGCCTATGGCGGTCTCGGAACGCACCTTTGTGGTGCATGGTTCGGATTGACCTCTCTCGTTGTGCACAGGCAACAGAACACGTGACTTTGCGTCGCAAACCTTTGCCAGCCGCCCGGCGGTCTGGTGCAATCCATCCAACTTCCGATGAGGGGTTAGGTCTGATCACCCCGCAACCCGCGAATCGATCAGGTCTTCGTGTTTAACCTAGGAGAAAGTTGCAATGAAAAAATCAGTTCTCGCCCTGGCCGTTCTGGGCGCGTTCGCCGGCGCGGCTTCGGCACAGTCCTCGGTCACCATGTTCGGCGTGGTCGACCTGAACGTCCAGTCGGTGGACAACGGTTCGCGTACCTACTCGATGGCGACTGACGGCATGGCCAGCAGCCGTCTGGGCTTCCGTGGCACGGAAGACCTGGGTGGTGGCCTGAAGGCCGGCTTCTGGCTGGAAATGGGTATTGCTCCTGACACCGGCCGCAACGCCGGCGTCTGGGGTAACGGCAATGCCAACCCGATCACGGGCGCGCAGGTTGCCGACGGCAACCAGCTGATCTTCAACCGCCGTTCGACGGTGAGCCTGTCGAATCAGTGGGGCGAACTGCGTCTGGGCCGTGACTACACCGCCACGTTCTGGAACTGGACCGTGTTCGATCCGTTCGGCACCAACGGTGTCGGCGCGGCGACGAACCTGGCCCTGGGCGGCGAGCTGCAAACGGCTCTGGCCGGCACCACCTACGGCACGCTGGTGCGCGCCAACAACATGGTGCAGTACATCCTGCCGAACGGCGTGTTCGGTCCTGGCCTGTACGGTCAAGTGCAAGCCGCGGCCGGCGAAAATGCCAACGGCAACAAGTACTACGGCGGCCGTATCGGCTACGCCGCGGGTGCCTTCGACATCGCTGGTTCGTACGGTCTGACTGACTGCCTGGACACCGCCTGCACGATCGACCTGACGGCCTGGAACCTGGGTGGCTCGTGGAACTTCGGTTTCATGAAGCTGTCGGGCTTCTACGGATCGATGGAAGCGTCGGGCCCGGTCAACAAGGCCACGCGTGAAAACTGGTACGTTGGTATCAGTGCCCCGTTCGGCCAATGGAACTTCAAGGGCAGCTACGGCGGCACGAACGGCAAGGACCTGATCAACGGTATCGACGCTTCGCAGTGGGCCATCGGCGCCGACTACAACCTGTCGAAGCGCACCGCGCTGTACGCGACCTGGTCGTCGATCAACAACGACGCGGGTGCCCGTTTTGTTGTGTCGACCCAAGCCAGCGCGCTGGCTGCGGGCAGCAACTCGACCGGCCTGCAGCTGGGCGTGCGTCACACCTTCTGATGTCGCGGCTGCCCTCCGGGCAGTGCACATCTCTCAAGGCCGCCTTCGGGCGGCCTTTTTCATGGAGAAGCTGCCTGACGGAGCCTGGTTCGCATGGCCGTGTTCGTAACCCGCCGGTGGATGGCGCTGATGTTGCTCGGCAGCCTGGGGCTGGCCGGCTGTCAACAGTTGCCGCCGTCGCAAGGTGAGGCGGCCCGCTGGACAGCCGGCTGGCAGCCGTACGGGCTGCCGGGCAAGTCGAAGACGAACTATTTGCCGAGCTATGCCGACGGTCGGTGGGTGCTGCACGCGCAGGCCGAGCGCTCCGCCAGCATGTACCGTCGCAGCCTGCAGATCCCGCCGGACCGGCTGGGTGATGTCGTCTTCTCGTGGAAGGTGCCGGCGCTGAACACCGACGCGGACGTGCGGCAGAGCGACACCGAAGACGCCGTCGTGAGGGTGCTGCTGGCCTTCGACGGTGACCATGCCAAGCTGAGCCCGCGCAACCGCATGATGTTCGATCTGATGCACGGCCTGACAGGGGAGACGCCGCCCTATGCCACGCTGATGTACGTGTGGGACACGCAGTCCGAGGTCGACTCCGTGGTGGTCAACAAGCGTACCGACCGGATACGCAAGATCGTGCTGGAGTCCGGACCGCGGCACGTGGGTCAGTGGCGCGAGTATCGGCGCGACATCCGTGCGGACTACCGCCGTGCGTTCGGCGAGGACCCCGGTCCGCTGATCGGCGTGGCCGTGATGACCGACGCCGACAATACGCAGGCGCGGGCCGAAGCTTGGTACGGAGAGATCCGCTTCGAGTAGCGCCCCGTACGAGCGGCCCGCGGCCTAGGTTTTCCCTCTTGGCGGCGGGCATGTGAATTGCGGATCATCGCGGGCCGCTTCACGGCACCTGGCCGCCTCGCTGCGCATCCTCTTCCACTTTCCCCGGCTTCGCATTCCGCATGCTCGCGTTCATTCTGCGCCGCCTCGCCCAGGCCTTCGTGGTGATGCTGTCGGTGGCCTTCATCGCCTTCATGCTGTTCCAGTACGTGGGCGATCCGGTGGCCAGCATGCTGGGCCAGGACGCCACGACCGAGCAGCGCGAGGCGCTGCGCGCCGAGCTCGGCCTGGACAAGCCCTTCCCGGTGCAGTTTGCGCACTTCGTCGGCAACGCGCTGCAGGGTGACTTTGGCCTCAGCCTGCGCCAGGGCCGCAAGGTCTCGGCGCTGATCGCCGAGCGGCTGCCGGCCACGCTGGAACTCTCACTGGCCGCCGCAGTCATCGCGCTGCTGGTCGGCATCCCGCTGGGCGTGTTCGCGGCCCTGCGGCGCGGTACCTTCTCCTCGCAGGTGGCGATGACGGTGTCGCTGCTCGGCGTGTCGCTGCCCACCTTCCTGATCGGCATCCTGCTGATCTTGCTGTTCTCGGTGCAACTGAAGTGGCTGCCCAGCTTCGGACGCGGCGACGTGGTCTCGCTGGGCGGCTGGACCACGGGTCTCTTGACGGTGGACGGCTGGAAGCACCTGATCCTGCCCGCCATCACGCTGTCGGTGTTCCAGTTGGCGCTGATTCTGCGGCTGGTGCGTGCCGAGATGCTGGAAGTGCTGCGCACCGACTACATCAAGTTCGCGCGTGCCCGCGGCCTGCCGAACCGGGCGGTGTACTTCGGCCACGCGCTGAAGAACACGCTGGTGCCGGTGATCACCATCACCGGCCTGCAGCTTGGCGCGCTGATCGCATTCGCCATCATCACCGAGACGGTGTTCCAGTGGCCCGGCATGGGCCTGCTGTTCATCCAGGCGGTGCAGTTCGCCGACGTGCCGGTGATGGCCGCTTACCTGTGCCTGGTGGCGCTGATCTTCGTCGTCGTCAACCTGATCGTCGACCTGCTGTACTTCGCCGTCGATCCGCGCCTGCGCATCGAGAAGCCGGCCGGCGGCCATTGAGCATGGAATTCCAAGCATGAACACTACCACCGCCCCGGCCGCCCCGGGCGCGCTGGCGCGCTTCTTCGACGGCGACGTCTGGCACAGCTTCAAGAGCTCGCCGATGGCGATCGTGGCCGCGGTGATCGCCGGGCTGTGCGTGTTCTGCGCCGTCTTCGCGCCCTGGGTGGCGCCGCACAACCCCTTCGACATGGCGGCCGTGAGCCTCAGCGATGCGCGCCTGCCGCCGGCCTGGATCGAAGGCGGTCAGCGCACCTACCTGCTGGGCACCGACGACCAGGGCCGCGACATCCTGTCGGCGATCATGTACGGCGCACGCATCTCGCTGTTCGTCGGCGTGGCGTCGGTGGTCGTGTCGATGGTGGTGGGCGTCGGCCTGGGGCTGCTGTCCGGTTTTGCCGGCGGCAAGGTCGACGCGTTGATCATGCGGGTCTGCGACGTGATGCTGTCCTTTCCGCCGCTGCTGGTGGCGCTGCTGATCGACGGCGTCGGCCGCGCGGTGTTCCCCAACGCCGACGAGACGCTGGCTTTCGGCGTGCTGATCGTCGCCATCTCGCTCACCGGCTGGGTGCAGTACGCGCGCACGGTGCGCGGCTCCACGCTGGTGGAGCGCAACCGCGAGTACGTGCAGGCCGCGCGCGTCATCGGCGTCAAGCCCTCGCGCATCATGTTCAAGCATGTGCTGCCCAACGTGATGGGCCCGGTGCTGGTGCTGGCCACCATCCACGTGGCTGCGGCCATCCTGACGGAGGCCACGCTGTCCTTCCTGGGCGTGGGCGTGCCGCCGACCTCGCCCTCGCTGGGCACGCTGATCCGCATCGGCAACGACTTCCTCTTCAGCGGCGAATGGTGGATCACCATCTTCCCCGGCGCCATGCTGATCCTCATTGCGCTGAGCGTGAACCTGCTCGGCGACTGGTTGCGCGATGCGCTGAACCCCCGCCTGCGCTGACCATGGTCTCTCCGCTGCTTCAAGTGCGCAACCTGCGCGTCGAGTTCCCCACGCGCCGCGGCACGCTGCTGGCGCTGGACGACATCTGCTTCGACATTGCACCGGGCGAGGTGCTGGGCGTGGTCGGTGAATCCGGCGCCGGCAAGTCGCTCACCGGCGCGGCCATCATCGGCCTGCTGGAGCCCCCCGGCCGCATCGCTGGCGGCGAGATCCTGCTGGCTGGCCAGCGCATCGACAACCTGCCCTACGAGCAGATGCGCAGCATCCGCGGCCGGCGCATCGGCGCCATCTTCCAGGACCCATTGACTTCGCTGAACCCGCTGTACACCATCGGCCGGCAGCTCACCGAGACCATCCTCACGCACCTGCCGGTCAGCGCCGAAGAGGCCCGCCAGCGCGCCATCCGCCTGCTGCAGGAAACCGGCATCCCGGCCGCCGAAGAGCGGCTGGAGCAGTACCCGCACCAGTTCTCGGGCGGCATGCGGCAGCGGGTGGTCATCGCACTGGCCCTGGCCGCTGAGCCCGAACTGATCGTCGCCGACGAACCCACCACCGCGCTGGACGTGTCGATCCAGGCGCAGATCATTTCGCTGCTGAAGCGGCTGTGCAAGCAGCACGGCGCGGCGGTGATGCTGGTCACCCACGACATGGGCGTGATCGCCGAGACCTGCGACCGCGTGGCCGTGATGTACGCCGGCCGCATCTGCGAGATCGGCCCCGTGCACGAGGTCATTCACCATCCGGCGCACCCGTACACGCGCGGCCTGATGGGCTCGATTCCGGCGATGGACGACACCCGTGAGCGGTTGCTGCAGATCGACGGCGCGATGCCGCGGCTGAACGCCATCCCGCAGGGTTGCGCCTTCAACCCGCGTTGCCCGCAGGTGATGGACCGCTGCCGGCGCGACCGGCCCGAGCTGATCGATGCGGGGCACACCCGCGCTGCCTGCTGGCTGGTCGGGCAGGAGGCCGCCGCATGAACGCCGTCGCCCCGCTGGTGCAGGTCGACGACCTGGCCAAGACCTTCGATGTGTCGCCGCCGTGGCTGAACCGCGTACTGGAACGCAAACCGCGGCAGTTCGTGCACGCGGTCGACGGCGTCAGCTTTGCCATCCGCAAGGGCACCACGCTGGCGCTGGTGGGCGAGTCCGGCTGCGGCAAGAGCACGGTGGCCCGGCTGCTGGTCGGCCTGTACCAGCCCACCCGCGGCCGCGTGCAGTTCGACGGCCAGGACACCGGCGCCCTGCAGGCCTCGCCCGCCAGCCTGCGTGGCCTGCGCCGGCGCATGCAGATGATCTTCCAGGACCCGTACGCCAGCCTGAACCCGCGCTGGAAGGTGCTGGACATCATCGGCGAGCCGCTGCGCGAGCATGGCCTGTGCAGCAGCATCGACAGCCTGCGCCAGAAGGTGGGCGAGCTGCTGCGTTCGGTGGGCCTGGCCGCGGCCGACATGGAGAAGTTTCCGCACCAGTTTTCCGGCGGGCAGCGGCAGCGCATCAGCATCGCCCGGGCGCTGGCCACGCAGCCCGAGTTCCTGGTCTGCGACGAACCCACCTCGGCCCTGGACGTGTCGGTGCAGGCCCAGGTGCTGAACATCATGAAGGACCTGCAGCGCGAGCAGGGCCTGACCTACCTTTTCATCAGCCACAACCTGGCGGTCGTGCGCCATGTCAGCGACCAGGTCGGCGTGATGTACCTGGGCCGGCTGGTGGAACTGGCCGACAAGGTGGAGCTGTTCGCGCGGCCTCGCCATCCGTACACGCGGATGCTGTTGGCGGCGATCCCCGACATCCACATGAGCGGCACCTCGCGCACGCCGGTGCAGGGCGAGGTGCCGAACCCGCTTAACCCGCCGGCGGGCTGCGCCTTTCACCCGCGCTGCCCGCATGCCAACGCGCGATGCGCAGCCGAGCGGCCGGCGATGATCGAAACACAGGGCGTACGCGTGGCCTGCCACGCGGTGCAGGAAGGGCGGCTGTAGGCCGCCTCAGGCGGGCGGCATCAGCCGCTCGCGCACGATCAGGTCCTCGAAGCGCTCGCGTTCGCGCACCAGCACCGGCCGGCCGTCGACGATCAGCACCTCGGCCGCGCGCGGGCGGCTGTTGTAGTTGCTGGCCATCGACATGCCGTAGGCGCCGGCCGACAGCACGGCCAGCATGTCGCCAGGCTGCAGCGCCAGCGTGCGCTCGCGGCCCAGCCAATCGCCGGACTCGCAGACCGGACCGACCACGTCCCAGGTCGGCGCCTCGCCCTCGCGCAGGCGGCAGGGCTCGATGGCCATCCAGGCCTGGTACATGGCCGGGCGCATCAGGTCGTTCATCGCCGCATCGACGATGCAGAAGTTCTTGGCTGCACCGGGCTTCAGGTACAGCACCTCGGTCAGCAGCACGCCGGCATTGCCCACCAGCGAACGGCCGGGCTCCATCAGCAGCTCGCGGTGGCCGTGGCCGCGCGCGTCGATGCGCTGCAGCAGCCGCGTCACCAGTTCGTCGGCCTGGGGCGGCGCCTCGCCGGCGTACTGGATGCCCAGGCCGCCGCCGACGTCGATGTGGTGCAGCGGGATGCCGGCGGCCTCCACCGCTTCCACCAGGTCGAGCAGCCGGTCCAGAGCGTCCAGGTAGGGTTCCACCTGCGTGATCTGCGAGCCGATGTGGCAATCGATGCCGGTCACCTGCAGCCCGGGCAAGGTGGCAGCGCGGCGGTAGGTGGCCAGCGCCTCGTCGTGGGCGATGCCGAACTTGTTGCCCTTCAGGCCGGTGGAGATGTACGGGTGCGTGCCGGCATCGACGTCGGGGTTGACGCGCAGGCTTACCTGCGCCGTGCGGCCGGCAGCCGTCGCCACCTGCGACAGCAGTTCCAGCTCGCCCTGGCTTTCGACGTTGAAGCAGCGCACGCCGGCCTGCAGCGCACGCAGCATCTCGCCGCGGGTCTTGCCGACACCGGAGAACACCACCTTGGCGGGGTCGCCGCCGGCGGCCAGCACCCGTTCCAGCTCGCCGGCCGAGACGATGTCGAAGCCGCAGCCGGCGCGCGCAAAGGTCTGCAGCACGGCCAGGCTGGGGTTGGCCTTCATCGCATAGCACAGAAGGTGCGGTCGGCCCGTCAACGCCCGGCGGTACGAGGCCACCGCATCCAGCATCGAGCGCTGCGAATACACGTACAGTGGGGTGCCGAACTCACGTGCCAGCGCGTCCAGCGAGCAGCCGTCGAGCTGCAACTCGGCGCCGACGCGCGCGAGGTAGGGCGAACCGGGCAGGCTCATCGCGTGGCCGGCGCCGAAGCCGGCGCTGTGGCCGGCGGTACGCCGGGCGTGGTCTTCGGCAGCGTCAGCGGCCCCTTCTGGCCGCAACCGGCCGCCAGCACCAACAACACACCCAGCCCCGCCAGCCGTGGCGGCCGCAGGGCCTTGAAGG
>Ga0209369_1001439_pt1 | contig 11764 bp, 14 predicted proteins | sample EBPBio142010_DNA_FD_185865 | JGI IMG/M metagenome (GOLD analysis project Ga0209369, IMG submission 185865) | Wastewater treatment Type I Accumulibacter community from EBPR Bioreactor in Madison, WI, USA - Reactor 1_10/4/2010_ DNA (SPAdes)... | ecosystem: Engineered > Bioreactor > EBPR >... | reverse complement strand
GCCGCCACGATATAGAGCGCCATGATCGGCAGCACCGCGCCGTTCATGGTCATCGACACGCTCATCTTGTCCAGCGGGATGCCGTCGAACAGGGTGCGCATATCCAGGATGGAATCGATCGCCACCCCGGCCATGCCGACATCGCCGGCCACGCGCGGATGGTCTGAATCATAGCCCCGGTGCGTCGCCAGATCGAAGGCGATCGACAGCCCCATCTGACCGGCCGCCAGATTGCGCCGATAGAAGGCGTTGGACTGTTCCGCCGTCGAGAACCCGGCGTACTGACGCACGGTCCACGGGTTGGTCACATACATGGTCGGATACGGACCCCGCCCATAGGGCGCGATCCCCGGCAGGCCGCCGATGAAGTCGGCCTCGGCCAGATCCAGCGGCCCATAGACCGCATCCACCGCAATCCGCTCCGGTGTGATCCAGAGGGGGGCGTCGTCTCGCGGGCTCATTGAAGAACCAGAGCCCAAGTCTACGTTCGAGAAATTTGCAGGAATGGTCATTTGTCGTCCATCCCAGCCTCAATCATCATTTCAAGTTCTTGGATAGCTATGCCGTCGGCAGTTGACCAATACGGCGTTGGAGGAACCCACCAGTCGATCAACCTGCCAACGCCCCAGAAGCCCAAGGGCCCGAGCAGCGTAATTGCTCCGATGGCCCATTCTGAAAGTTCTCTACACCCGGAAAGGACTTGGACCGTCAACACGACAATAGTGCCTAGCCCAACATACAACACTACGAACAGCTGGCCGCTAAAGGCAGAATGGCGCTTCTTGAGCCGTAACTCTGCTAGCCTCACTCTGAGCAACCCCACTACTCCCCTCCCTCAAACGCCGCCGTCAGACTGATCGGCGCGAACCGGCCGATCTCAGCCTTCGACGCGAGCGGCTTCACGTCCGTCGGTCGGTGCACGGTCACCCCGATCATCTGGCGCTCGCCGTCCTTGAGCTGGCGGTCCCGTTCAGCCCGCGCCGCAGCCGCCGCGTCGGCCAGCCGGTCCAGCGAGGCCACGACCCCGCCGCCCGCCTCAACGGCTTGAAACCCGGCCCAACCAGCCTCGGCCAGATCGCGCGTCAGGCTCTCGACGAACCACGAGCCGCCGGCCGGATCGGCCACCCGGCCCAGATGCGCCTCCTCCATGAGGATCAGCTGGATATTGCGCGCCTGCCGCTGGGCCAGCGGCGTCGGCGTCTCGATCAGAACGTCGAACGGGTCCAGCACCACCGCATCGGCCCCGCCGACGCCGGCGCCGAAGCCCGCCGCGGTCAGCCGCAGCAGATTGGTCCACGGGTCCGCCGCCGACAGCATCCGCCGCGACGAGCGCGCCTCGATCCGGGCCGGAACCGACACCCCCGACGCCTCACAGACCCGGCCCCACAGCGCCCGCGCCGCCCGCATCTTGGCCAGGGTCATGAAGCTCATATTGTCCGCTGACAGGCCCAGCGTGACCCGCCCCAGCGCCGTCTCAACCGACAGCCCCGCCCCCTCCAGCGCCCGCGCATAGGCTACGGCGCTCGCCAGCATCACCGCCAGCTCCTGCGCCTCGGTCCCGCCCGCCTCATGCACGAACCGCCCCGACGCCAGAAACAGCTCGCCCGCCGGATAGGCCACCTGGTGCCGCATCGCCGTCTGGACCGAGGCGCCGAACAGGTCCGGCCCCTCGCGCGCGATCGTCGTCACCGGATCCAGATGCAAGGCCAGCTTGGCCAGCGGCGACCCCTTGGCCGCCACGGCCAGGGCGTTGGCCGCCTCCACCGCCGCGGCCCCGCCGTCCAACGCCACCGGCGCCAGCTCCAGCAAAACGCCGTCCAGCGCCTGACCCATCGCATCGCTGGTGATCAATCCCGCCGCCTCGACCGGCAACAGCACCGACGCCGCCCCGTCGTTCAGCGCCTTCAGCGCTGCGGCATTGGCCTCGCCGGGCGTCGCAGCGAACACCTCGCTCCTCAGATCCCAGGGCCGCGTCACGTCCGCCGCCGGCGCACGGCGCGCCCCGACCGGCTCGGCGGCGTTCCACGCGCCGTACAGCGGCTGGATCTCCAATCCGTCCAGCGTGCGCCGAATTAACGCTTCCAGACGGGAATCCGGCGCGGTCTTGGTCGCCCCTTTCATCCACGCCTCCAGGTCGGGCGCGGCGAAGCCTTCGGTCAGGGACAAGGGTTTGCTGCTCAAACGGGGCCTCCAGTCGGCCCGGTCATGGAACCGCGAAAAGCGGGCGTCAAGCGCACGGGATCCCCGCCTTCGTCCCCGCTCGTCCCGACACGACGATCCTGATGGCCCGGCGATGTCCGCCGCAGAGAGAGGCCATGTCCCCATCCATCCCCCTTCCCGATCATCCGATCCGTCGCCACCCGCTGTGGCAGGCCTTCGATCGTCTGTGGCGGCCCGCCGCCGGTTGGGCGGCGGCGCTCGGCGTCCTTTACGCCGGCGTCATCGGCCCCTGGCTCCAGCGCCCCATGGGGGAGACCTATCTGGGCCTGTGGCTGGCCTTCGCCGCCGCCGTGCTCGGCCTCAAATCCATCGAAAAGATCAGGGGGGTGGCGTGACCTTTTCCCTCTCGGCCCGCAGCCAGACCCGGCTCGACGGCGTCCATCCGGATCTCAAACGCGTGGTCCGGCGCGCCATTCTCAAGTCCGATCAGGACTTCACCGTGCTGGAGGGCGTGCGCACCCCCGAGCGTCAGAAACAGCTCTACGCCCAGGGCCGCAGCCGCCCCGGCCCCAAGGTCACCTGGACCCTGAACAGCCGCCACTTCGTCAATCCGGCGACCGGTCACGGCCATGCGGTGGACCTGGCGCCCTTTCCCATCGACTGGAGCGACACGCGCAAGTTCGACGCCATCAGCCGGGCCATGTTCGCCGCCGCGGTCGACCTGGGCGTCACGATCCGCTGGGGCGCCGACTGGGACCGCGACGGCAAGCCCAGAGAGCGCGGCGAAAGCGACAGCCCGCATTTCGAGCTGGTCCCATGAGCCGCCGATCCGGACTCATCGGACTCTTCGGACTCCTCTTTTGCAGGACCAGACCATGATCCGCCCCGTCCCGTCCTGGATCGCCGCCGGCGCCGGCCTGGTGCTCATCGGTCTGATCGCGCTGGCCCTGGTTGGCGCTGTTTCCGGCCTCTGGCGCGCCCTGCCCTGGTCGGTCGGCCAGCGACTGGCGCGCACCGAAGCCCGGCTCGAACAGGTCCAGGCCGACCTTCAGGCCCGCCGGTCCGAGGTCGCGGCCCTGGAGCGACAGGCCGAACATGTCGCCGGCGCCCAGCGTATTCTCAACCAGGCCCGCGCCGTCACCGTGCGCGCCCAGACCCGAGCCGAGGAGGCTCCCGACGCCCATGATCCGATTGACCCGATGCGCGCTGATCGCCTGCGCGACGCTGACCGCCGGCTGTGCGAGCTTTCACCCGACCTCTGTTCCACCGCCCCGGATTCCCCCGCCGCCGCTGGCGCTTGAGCCCTGTCGTCTCCCGGTCCTGCCCACGGATCGGGCTGTTGGATGGGCCGACCTCGAACGCGTCTATCTGGAACGCGGCGAAGCCCTGATCGAATGTGATCTGGCCCGGCGGCTGGCGGTGTCTGCCTTGGTCCCGCCCGATTCACGCCCCTAGGCTGAACCCGTGATCAATCCTGAGCCCTTGGTGGAAGCACCCTGACCCGGTCAGCCCTTGCCCAGATAGACCACGCGGGTCTTGCCGGCCTGGCGGCCAGCCTCGATGTGGCTCGCATGGGCGCCGGAGGCCTTGGCCTCGTCCTCGTCTTCCTCAACCCAGTGCGTGGCCTCGATATCTTTTTGCAGGGCGCCGGCCGCCAGGGCGTGGGCGGGCCACAGGGTGTCTACCACCGCGCCCGCGAACGGCACGGCCGCGGTGGCGGTATCCGACGCCAGATAGGCCGCCATTTTGAGCAGAGTTCCGGGCGTGGCCTGGGCGCGCACCGCCTGCACCATCAGCCAGCCGCCGGCCCCGACCGTATAGACGTCGCCAACCCAGGGAATCCAGGTCAGCAAGCCGTCCATGCCGACGCCGAACGGCCCGACGCCAACGGCCCGGTCGGACAGTTTTTTGACGCCCTCGACGTTGGACCAGATTTTCTCGATTTCGCGTATGCTCTTGGCCATGTCCGGCTTCCCCTCGCCCCCGCGCCGTAACGCTTAACCCAATCACGCGGTTCACCAAGGAATTTAAACATGATCGTCTCGACCACGCCGACCCTCGAAGGGCGCCAGATCCGCGACTATCTGGGTGTCGTCGCCGGCGAGGCGATCCTGGGGGCCAATATCTTCCGTGACGTCTTCGCCAGCGTGCGCGACGTCATCGGCGGTCGTTCGGGCTCCTACGAAAAGGTCTTACGCGAGGCGCGCGAGGAAGCGCTGAAAGAGATGGTTCAGGCCGCCCGCGGCCTCGGCGCCGACGCCGTTGTGGGCATCGACTACGACTATGAAACCCTGGGCGCCAATGGCTCCATGCTGATGGTCGCGGTCTCGGGCACCGCCGTCCGCCTGGGATGAGGTTTGCTTTTGGTCTTCTGATGCTGGCTCCGCTGGGGGCGCCAGGCCTGATTCTGCTGGCCTGTCTGATGGACAGCGATCACCGCTGGGCAGACCTCTTGGCTCAGTTCGCGGCTCCGGGCCTGGTCGGCGCCGGGGTGTTGCTGATCACCTATGTCTTTCTGCGTCAGCGCCTGAATCAGCTCTTGGCCGGTCTCGTCGGACTGGGCCTTCTGGCGTCTGTGTGGCCCCAGTGGGCTCCCCAGGGCGCGCGGCCTGAACCCGAGGCGCCCGTCATTCGCATCTATTCGGCGAATATCTGGATCCACAACGCCGACGTCGAGGCCATGCGCCGCTCGATTGAGGCGGCCGACCCCGATGTGATCATGCTGATCGAGCTGGGGCCGGTAGCGCGCGCCCAGTCCGATATGCTGCTGGCCGGCTATCCCTATCGCTCCGAAACCGAGGGCGCTGGCGACCGGCTTGAGCGCGCCGTCATCGCCGCCCGTTTCCCGATTGAAGAGTTCGGCCGCCGCCCGGACGGTCTGCACGCCATCATGGTGCGCGGCGGAACCCCTGTGGGCCCGATGACCTTTGTGGTCACCCACCTGACCCGACCCTGGCCCTTCTGGCCACAGGAGGGCCAAATTCGCCAGGTCGAGGCCCTGACCGACCGCGTCAATCCGCTGGAGGGTCCGGTCGTCATCGCTGGCGATTTCAACAGCGTCACCACCGGCCGCATCGGCCAGATGATCCGCTCGGATATGGAGTTGAACGCGGCCTCAGGCTGGCCCGGCACCTGGCCATCCAGCCTGCCCGGCCCGGCCCGCATCGCCATCGACCAGGTCTATGTCACCCGAGATCTGGCGGTGCGTTCTCGCCAGCTTGGCCGTCCCAACGGCTCGGACCACCTGCCGGTCATCACTGAGATCGGCCTGGCCCCCGTTGAGCCCGCCATGGAGTGATCAGCTCCAGACCCTGACCGAACCGTCGGCATCTCCGAGCAACCCAACCACGGCCTCGGCCGCCAGGCCGGCCGCCTCCACGGCCCCGAGCGGCGCGCCAATCAGCACCATGGCGCAGCCGTTCATTTTCATCGGATCGCTCAGCGGTCTCAGCCGGGCCTCGATCGCCGTAGCCTTCGCGCCGCGCCGCTTCAGATCCCGCATCAGACCGTCGAACGTCTCCAGATCCTTCAGCGGCGTCCAGATCGCCACGACCGCATCCGCTCGCGCCGCGACCGTCCGCGCCGCCGCCTCAGCTGCCCGGGTATAGTCATCCGACCGCTCGAATGGCGGATCGATCAGCACGAACAGCCGCCCAGTCCGCCGGACCAGGTCGTCCAAGGCCTCATAGCCATCGGCGTTCAGCGCCCGCGCGCCGCCCGGCCCGGGCCGCAGCAGCATTTGCGCCAACCCTCCGTGGACCTCCAGCTTCAACTCGCAGCCGACGTAGGCGTCGCCGTCCCGCAGCGCCTGGCGGATCAGCCAGGGTGAGCCTGGATAGAGCGGCCCATCCGCCCCGCCGTTGAGCCGCTGCACCGCCGCCCTCAGCGCGCTCAAGGGCGCGGGCGTCTCGGCGCCCATCAACCTGCCGACCCCCGCCTCCGCCTCCCTGGAGCGCGTCGAATCCGTTGAAGACAGATCGTAAAGGCCCGCCCCCGCGTGGGTGTCGATCACCGTCAGCGGCCCGTCCTGCACCGTCAGCCGCGCCATCAGATCCAGGGCCACTGCGTGCTTGAGCAGATCGGCGAAATTCCCGGCGTGAAAGCTGTGGCGATAGTTCATGCCCCGCCCTCGCCCGAGCCTCGCCTGAGGTCAAGCCATGTCAACGCGCCGGTAAGGGCGCCGGCGTCATCCTCGCGGGATGGCTCAGATCATCCGCCTTCGCCGCCGCCTTTCGTTGCTGGTTTCCGGCGTCATTGCGACGGGACTGATCGCAGCGGTCCTGATCCTGGCGCCGAACTGGGGGCGCGCCGCCGCTGCGACGAGCGAGGATGCCGCTGTCGGCACCATCTCGGCCACCAGGACGGCGGCCACAGCGATCATCGGCCCGGCCTCGGTCAGCGACGGGGACGGCCTGCGCCTGAATGGACAACGCATTCGCCTCCAGGGCGTTGATGCCTTTGAGCTCTATCAAACCTGCGAAACCGGCCCGTGCGGGCGCGCCGCCAAGGCCGCTCTGGAGGAGCTGGTCGAGGGCCGGCAGGTCGCCTGCGAGCCGGTCGACACCGACCGCTATGGCCGCACCATTGCCTACTGCTTCGTTGGGGGCGCCGACCTGGGCGAACAGATGGTCCTGCAGGGCCACGCCCTGGCCTTCCGCCGCTACTCCACCGAATACGTCGACGAAGAAGCGACCGCCCGCCGCAACCAGGCCGGGGCGTGGGCCGGAACCTTCGATAACCCCGCCGACTGGCGCCGCGCCAATCCGCGTGGCTAGGCACGATGTCGGGCTGTTGGTGTCAGCAGTGGTGCCCCGCAGTGGCATCCGCCAGAGCTCGAGCCGCCTCATTCGTCGTTTCGGTACCCCTCAGGCAGGATCTGCCGTCCCTCAAGACGCCGTAAACCGCCAGCATTTGGCCTCCTTCGATACCCTCAACCCTGATGATGGCAGCATAGGGCTGGAATCGGGAGGCCCGGTAACCGCGCCATTCAACGGGCCAGTTCGAATCTCGTCGCGTTGAGAAGATGCCTTCGTAGGTGGGGTTGTCTCCGATGGCGAGACTCATGCGAACCCCTTCCGCGTATGCGACCCAAACAGGATAGCCGGGTACGCCGGGACATCGATAGACGACGAAGTGGTTGTCCATCTCGCCTTGGGGCTGGATCACGCACCCAATCGCCGACGACGTATAGGCGACTTCAATCGGCCGTGCGGCGCCGGGATCGGGCATCGACGTTAGCGCCGTATGGGCCAGAACCACCGCGACAAGGGCGACCATCCCGCGACCCTACGCCGCCCAGTCCAGAACCACCTTGCCGGACTTGCCCGACTTCATGGCCTCGAAGCCCTCGCGGTAGTTCTGATAGCTCATCTCGTGGGTGATCAGCGGCTTGAGATCGAGGCCCGCCTTCAGCAGACCCAGCATCTTGCGCCAGGTGGTGAACATCTCGCGCCCATAGACGCCCTTGATAGTCAGGGCCTTGAGAATGATCGCCCCCCAGTCGGTTTCCATCGGCCTGCTCGGAATACCCAGCATGGCCATGCCACCGCCCATGATCAGGGTGTCGACGCACTGTTTGAAAGCGATGGGCGAGCCCGACATCTCCAGCGCCACGTCAAAGCCGACCTTCATGCCCAGTTCGTGCATGACGTCCTTCAGGTCCTCGTTCAACGTATTGACGGTCCGCACCCCCGGCGCGACCTTCTGCGCCAGGTCCAGCCGGAAGTCGTTGATGTCGGTCAGCACCACGGTGCGGGCGCCGGCGTGGCGCGCCACGGCGGCGGCCATCATGCCGATGGGACCGGCGCCGGTGACCAGCACATCCTCGCCGAGCAGATCGAACTGCTGGGCCGTGTGCACCGCATTGCCGAAGGGATCCAGGATCGCGCCGATCTCGTAGGGCACATCATCGGGCAGCTCGATCACATTGAAGGCCGGAGCCACCACATATTCCGCAAAAGCCCCCTGGCGGTTCACGCCGATGCCGCGTGTGTGAGGGTCCAGATGGAAGTGCCCGGCCCGCGCCGCCTCGGAGTTCAGGTCGATGACATGGCCCTCGGCCGAGACCCGCTGGCCGACCTTGAGCGGGCGATCCACGCTCTTGCCGACCGCGACGATCTCGCCGGCGAACTCATGGCCGGTGATCATGGGTACGGGCACGTTCTTCTGGGACCACTCGTCCCAGTTCCAGATATGGATGTCGGTGCCGCAGATGGCGGCGTTGTGGACCTTGATCAGCACATCCTCGTCGCCCGGCGTCGGGATCGGCGCGGTGATCAGCTCCAGCCCTTCGGCCGGCTTCGTCTTGGCCAGGGCCTTCATGGTGTCGGTCATGGATTTCTCCTTGGCGCCGATGGACGCAGATATTCAGTTTGAAAACAGCACTATCACACCGATCACCCCTAGGGCGATCCAGGCCGGATGCCCAAGGCGTGTGGCGATAGCCCAATACACGGTGGCGACCGCGAACGTGGCCGCCAAGATCCATTTGAGCGGGGGCGCTCCTGTCGCCATGGCCAACAGAATCCCGGCCACGCCAAAAGCCAGGACGGTGACCAGATGCCACGATGCACGAACCGCCCACCACCGCCGGCGCTCCATGATCTCTAGAGCGGCTTCGGTCCAGGCTCCGTGACGGCGCAAACGCCCGAACACTAGCCTCTCGCCCAGAATCGAATGCCCCACAGCCAGCAATACTGACAGGGCGCCGGCGGCCAAGAGCATAGGGTCCATAGGCTAGATCACGCCCAGCTCGCGTCCCGCCGCCGTGAACGCCGCGACGGTCTGATCAATCTGGTCAAAGGTGTGGGCCGCCGACATCTGGGTGCGGATGCGGGCCTGTCCGCGCGGCACCACCGGGAAACTGAAGCCGATCACATAGACGCCCAGTTCCAGCATCCGCGCCGCCATATCCTGGGCCAGTTTGGCGTCGCCCAGCATCACCGGAATGATGGGGTGTTCGCCCGGCAACAGGGTAAAGCCGGCCTCGCTCATCGCCGCGCGATAGCGCCGGGCGTTCGCTAACAGTTGCTCGCGCAGCTGGTCGCCCTCTGGGCCACCGGCGATGCGGATCGCCTCCATAGACGAACCACAGACCGCCGGCGACAGGGCGTTGGAGAACAGATACGGCCGCGCCCGCTGTTTCAGCAGGGCCACGACCTCGGATTTCGCACAGATGAAGCCGCCCATGGCCCCGCCCAGCGCCTTGCCGAAGGTGCCGGTGACGAAGTCGACCTCGACCCCGCAATGGGCGTAGGAACCGCGGCCCTTCGGACCGAGAAAGCCCGTCGCATGACAGTCATCGACCATGATCAGGGCGCCGTATTTGTCGGCCAGAACCCGGATTTCGCCCAGCTTGGCGATATAGCCGTCCATCGAGAAGGCGCCGTCCGTCGCTATGACGATGGAACGGGCGCCGTCGGCCCGGGCCTGTTTCAGTTGGGTTTCCAGATCATCCATGTCCGAGTTGGCGAAGCGGTAGCGCTTGGCCTTGCATAGCCGCACCCCGTCGATGATCGAGGCGTGGTTCAGGCTGTCGGAAACGATGGCGTCCTCATCGGTGAACAGCGGCTCAAAGATGCCGCCGTTGGCGTCAAAGGCGGCCGCGAACAGGATGGTGTCCTCAAAGCCGAGGTAGTCGGCGATCGACCGTTCCAGTTCCTTGTGGATCTCCAGCGTACCGCAGATGAAGCGCACCGAGGCGGTGCCGGCGCCCCAGCGCTCCTGGGCCGCGATCCCGGCCTGGGTCACCCGCTCGTCGCCGGCCAGGCCCAGATAGTTGTTGGCGCAGAAATTCAGCACCTCGCGACCGCCGACCCGGATGACGGGCCCCTGCCGGCTGGCGATCACCCGCTCGGGCTTGGTCAGGCCCTGCGCGTCGATGTCTTCGAGCGATTGGCGAACGCGGGCGTAGAAGTCGTCGGTCATTCTGTCCTCGGGATTGCGCGCCGGACGGTTACGCCGATTTCTGACGCGTTTCCACCCGTCAGCCGCGCTCGCAGCCGACGCCGTCGTTGTCCCGGTCCAGATGCCGCGCGTAGCCGGGCTCGCCGCGGCGGATTGGAGCAGCGCCGGCCGCCCGCACAGCCGCGCAGTTGCGATAGTAGACCCTGTCGCTTCGCCCGGCTGGAGGCCGATCACGTTGGGGCGGTTGAGGCGGTGGCGGCGTGGACCGCGCGACGCATCGTCCCTGCTGGTTGCGGTCCTGACCTCGGGGGCAGTTCTGCGCGTCAACACGAGACGGCCAGCCCGAGCTGACCGCCAAGACCACGACAACAACGCCAACCAGCCAACCCCGCCCCATGGCTGTATTGTAGATGCAACGCAGCCTTGACGGCAATCCAGGCCGCCAAGCGGCGAAATCAGATCGGTCTGGACAACCGCGCCCACGCGACGAAGCGGTCCAGGTTTCGGCCGCTGGCTAGCCGCCGCGGGAGGTCTCTTCGGTCGGCCGGAACGGCGTGATCCGAACCCTCTGGTTGCACGGATTGAGCTCCAACGGGGCCTGCGCCGATCCAGTGTCGCCGGGCGGAGAGACGCGCACGGCCACAACCGCCGGGCATGGCTCGGTCTCGCCAGGAACCTCCCCGGCCACAGCCGTGGAGACCAGATCGAAATAGGCGCTGGCGTCCGGCGCCAGCCGAACCGGCGCGATCGCCGAGCTCTCGCCATAGTAGGCGCCCGGATCCTGGATCACGCGGAACCCGTCGCTCGCCCGACCATCCGCGCCGATCAACGCCACCGACGGATAGCCGACCAAGGTGCAGGCCGACGTCCCCTCGTTGGTGAAGGCCAGTACATTGAAGCGCGAACCGGCGCCGGCATCGCCAGAGACCGTACGCAACGACAGCGCCGGCGCCATGCAGGCGCCATCGGCGACCGGCGCGCTGGCCGCCTCGGCGCGGTCGGCGTTCGGCGGCTCGGGCGCCAGTACGCCGCCGCTGGTTGGCCGCACGCATCGCGCCACCACCGCCTCGCCGATGCGCTGGGCGTTCATCTGCCTCAGCACGCCAACCTCCTCGCCGCCTTCCATCGTAACCCACCACTCCAGCGCCTCACCGGCCCAGCGGGCGCCGGTGACGGCCTGGGCCGGATTCATCGGCCAGGTCTCATCGCCCATGGTCAGCGTCAGCGCCCCGTCGGCCCCATAGCTGGCCTCCGCCTGGCGATTCTGGTCACAGGCATAGGCGACCGTCTGCGGCGGCGCCTCCGGCGGGGGTGCGGCCGGCGGAGTTTGTCCGGCAGGATCGCTGCAGGCGGCCACGAGCATCAGCAGGGCTGCTAAGGTGTAGGAGGACTTCATGGCGGCTCCGGCGATACGAGGCGCGACGGTACCGCGCCCGAGCCCAGAATTGCAAAAGCCCCGCACGAGGCGGGGCTTCTGAAACTTGGGTGCGGGAGCAGGATTTGAACCTGCGACCTTCAGGTTATGAGCCTGACGAGCTACCGGGCTGCTCCATCCCGCGTCAGCAGGTTTGTGTTGGGAAGATTTTCAACTGTCCGTCTGGCAGACCCGGCGGCGACCTACTCTCCCGCGCCTTAAGACGAAGTACCATCGGCTCTGGAGGGCTTAACGACCGAGTTCGGAATGGGATCGGGTGGGGAA
>Ga0209369_1001436_pt1 | contig 11771 bp, 11 predicted proteins | sample EBPBio142010_DNA_FD_185865 | JGI IMG/M metagenome (GOLD analysis project Ga0209369, IMG submission 185865) | Wastewater treatment Type I Accumulibacter community from EBPR Bioreactor in Madison, WI, USA - Reactor 1_10/4/2010_ DNA (SPAdes)... | ecosystem: Engineered > Bioreactor > EBPR >... | reverse complement strand
TCCAGCGTCTCGCCGCGCGCGCGGGCGTCGGCCAGCGTGGCCTCGGCGGCCTGCCAGGCTTGCCAATGCGCCAGCAGCGCCGTGGTGTCTGCGCCGGCCTGGGCGTCGAGCAGCGCCCGCACGGCAGCCGGCCGCGTCAGGCTCTGCCAGGCATGCTGGCCGTGGATGTCGACCAGCTGTTCGCCGGCCTCACGCAGCTGGCCCACGGTGGCCGGGCTGCCGTTGATCCAGGCGCGGCTCTTGCCCTGGGCGTCGATGCTGCGACGCAGCAGCAATGTGTCGCCGGCGTCGAAGCCGGCTTCGTCCAGCCAGGGCTGCAGAAAGGCCGGCGTGTCGAACTCGGCCGTCACCTCGGCGCGGGCGCATCCTTCGCGCACCACGCCCGCCTCGCCGCGGCCGCCCAGCGCCAGCTGCAGCGCGTCGATCAGGATCGACTTGCCGGCGCCGGTCTCGCCGGTCAGCACCGAGAAGCCGGCGCCGAGCTCCACCTCGAGCCGGCTGACGATGACCACGTCGCGCAGGGACAAGCGGCGCAGCATCTCAGACCCCACCAGGGCCAAGTCGCGTCAAGCCCCAGCACGCAGCCGTCACTTCAAGCAGACGCCGCGGGTCCGGCTTGGCCGGCCCGCAGGCGTCGCCCCCCTGGGGGGGAGCGCCGAAGGCGCTTCGGGGGGGGGTCATACAACGCCTTCGTACCAGCGCAGCTTGCGCCGCAGCGTGGCGTAGTAGCTCCAGCCGCGCGGGTGCAGGAAGCGCACCTTGTAAGCCGAGCGGCGCACGCGCACCTGGTCGCCGTGCAGCAGGCTGGCCAGGCTTTGCATGTCGAAGTTGGCCGAGGCGTCGCGCCCGGCCACCACCTCGATGCGGATCTCGTTGTGGTCGGGCAGCACGATCGGCCGGTTGGACAGCGTGTGCGACGCAATCGGCACCAGCAGCAGCCCGCCGATGCCGGGGTGCATGATCGGCCCGCCGGCCGACAGCGCATAAGCCGTGCTGCCGGTGGGCGAGGCGATGATCAGCCCGTCGGCACGCAGGTTGGCGACGAACTCGTCGCCGATGTCCACGCGCAGTTCGACCATGCTGGCGGTGGCGCCGCGGCTGACCACCACCTCGTTCATCGACAGGCCGTCGAAGATCTTCTCGCCGTCGCGCCAGACACCGCCTTCGATCATCGTGCGGTGCTCTTCCTCGTAGTCGCCGGCCACCATGCTTCGCAGCGTCTCGCGGAACTGCGCCACCGGCACGTCGGTGATGAAACCCAGCCGGCCCTGGTTGATGCCCACCAGCGGCAGGTTCTGGCGGGCCAACTCGCGGGCGATGCCCAGCATCGTGCCGTCGCCGCCGACCACCACGGCCAGGTCGCATTGTTCGCCCATCTGCGCCGGGGTCAGCGCGTCGTAGCCGGCCACGCCGATGTTCAGCGCGGTGGCGGCCTCGAAGGACACATCCAGCCCCAGGTCCACCAGGTAGTGCGCAATCTCCTCCAGCAGCGGCCGGATGCCATGGGCCTGGTACTTGCCCACGATGGCAGCATGTCGGAAGCGCGACGGCATGCGGACCATTACACCATAGGGGACGCTGCACCACGGTGCCCGCGAGGGCATGTCCGTACAATGAAAAGCATGCTCGACGAGCGCGCGCGCACCCTGCTGAAGACCCTGGTCGAACGCTACATCGCCGAAGGCCAGCCGGTGGGCTCGCGCACGCTGTCGCGGGCCAGCGGGCTGGAGCTTTCGCCGGCCACCATCCGCAACGTGATGGCCGATCTGGAAGAGCTGGGCCTGATCGCCAGCCCGCATACCAGTGCCGGCCGCATCCCCACCGCGCGCGGCTACAGGTTGTTCGTCGACACCATGCTGACGGCGCGGCCGCTGAGCATGGAGCAGATGGCGCCCGAGATCGCCGCGGCGCGCGAGCAGCTGCACCCCGACCAGCCGCAGCGCGTGATCGCCCAGGCGGCCAGCCTGCTGTCCAGCCTGTCCAACTTCGTGGGCGTGGTCAGCGCGCCGCGCAAGGCCAGCGTCTTCCACCACATCGAGTTCCTGCGCCTGGGCGAGCGCCGCGTGCTGGTGATCATGGTGGCGCCCGACGGCGACGTGCAGAACCGCGTGATCTTCACCGCCCGTGACTACACTCAGAGCGAGCTGGTCGAGGCCACCAACTACCTGAACAGCCACTACGCGGGCCTGAGCATCGAAGAGGTGCGCGAACGGCTCAAGCACGAGATCGAGGCGCTGCGCGAGGAGATCGGCGCGCTGATGCAGGCGGCGGTGCAGGCCGGCAGCGAGGCGCTGGCCGAAAGCACCGAGCAGGTGGTGGTCAGCGGCGAGCGCAACCTGCTGGGCGTGCCGGCCTTCGGCAACGACATGGGGTCCTTGCGCAAGCTGTTCGACGTGTTCGAGCAGAAGACCGAGCTGATGCGCCTGCTGGACGTGAGCAGCCGCGCGGAGGGCGTGCGCATCTACATCGGCGGCGAAAGCCGCGTCGTGCCCTTCGAAGAGCTGTCGGTGGTGACCGCCCCCTACGAGGTCGACGGCCGCGTGGTCGGCACGCTGGGCGTCATCGGCCCCACGCGGATGGCCTACGACCGCATGATCCAGATCGTGGACATCACGGCCCGGCTGGTGGGCAACGCGCTCAGCGTCAAGTAGCCGCTCTCTACAATCAGGCTCTCGTCGGGCCGTTAGCTCAGTTGGTCAGAGCAGAGGACTCATAATCCTTTGGTCGCTGGTTCGAGCCCAGCACGGCCTACCAAATCATCCCTGCGGGCAGTCGACGAAGATGGACAAGCTGTTTTCGCTGGAAGGCCGCGTGGCGCTGGTCACCGGCGGCTCGCGCGGCATCGGCCGCATGATCGCCGAAGGCTTCCTGCGCCACGGCGCCAAGGTCTACATCTCGGCGCGCAAGGCCGAGGCCTGCGACCGCAGCGCGGCGGAACTGTCGGCGATCGGGCCGTGCATCTCGCTGCCGGCCGACGTGTCCGGCGCCGACGGCGTGGCCGCGCTGGCCGCGCAGATCAGCGCCCGCGAGCCCAAGCTCGACATCCTGGTCAACAACGCCGGCGCCGCCTGGGCGGCGCCCTTCGACGAGTTTCCGGAGAACGGCTGGGACAAGGTGGTCGACCTGAACCTGAAGTCGCCGTTCTTCCTGACACGCGCGCTGCACGGCGCGCTGAAGGCCGCCGCTTCGCCCCAGCGTCCGGCCAAGGTGATCAACATCGCGTCGATCGACGGCGTTGCCGTCAACCCGCTGGAGACCTATTCCTACGCGGCCAGCAAGGCCGGGCTGATCCACCTGACGCGGCGCATGTCGCTGCGCCTGATCGAGGACCACATCGCGGTCAGTGCCATCGCGCCCGGTGCCTTCGTCTCCGACATGAACCGCGCTGCGCGCGACCATGGCGACGAAGTCGCCCAACGCATTCCGGCACAGCGCATCGGCACGGCCGAGGACATGGCGGGCGCGGCGATCTTCCTGGCATCGCGCGCCGGCGACTACGTGGTCGGCGCCACGCTGGTGGTGGACGGCGGGGTCTCGCTCAGCACCGTCAGCCGGCCGAGCTGAGCGGCCACGGCCCGCGCGCCGACGGGGTCGCCTGCGTTCGGATTTGCACCAGCAATCCGGCGGATCGCCGGGCCCTCAGGGCCGCAACTCGCTGGGCACGCAGCCGAAGCGGGCACGGAAGGCGCGGCTGAAGTGCGCCGCGTCGTTGAAGCCCCATGAGAACGCGATCTGGCTGACGCTGCGCGCGGCCAGCGCCGGGTCACACAGGTCGCGCCGCGCGGCGTCCAGCCGCTGCGCCCATATCCAGTCGGACAGCGAGCAGGCCTCGCCGGCCCAGGCGCGGTGCAGCGTGCTCGGCGACAGCCGCAGCTGCCGGGCGATGGCGGCCACGCTGAGCGCCGGGTCGCGCAGCCGCTCGCGCACCAGCGCGCGGATCTGCTCGCGGTGGAAGGCCTGGCCTTGCGACAGCGCCGCGCTGCGCGCCGCCGGCAGCGCGGCCAGCCCCGCCACCAGGATCTGCGTCACGCTGTCCGCCACCGCGGCGGCCGACTCTGGCGCCAGCGTGTCGATGTCGGCCGCCAGCGTGCGGATCATGCCGATCATCAGGTGCCCGGCGCCACGCTGGCCGCTGACGGTGGTGGCCGTCAGCGCTTCGGTGGTGCGCAGTGCGGTGCGCAGCATCGGGCCGGGCAGCATCAGCACGTACTGCTGGAAGTCGCCGTCGAAGCTCAGCGTGTAGGGCCGCGTGCTGTCGTACAGCGCGAAGTCGCCGGGGCCCAGCAGCGCGTCGCGGCCGTCCTGCGACACCCGGCCATGGCCCTGCGACTGGATGCTGACGAGGAAGTAGTCCTCCGTCGCGCCGGCGATCTTGGCCGGCGTGCGGCGCACGCACTGCGCGGTGGAGGTCACGCGCGACAGCTCCAGCGTGGCCAGCCGGTCGACCGCGATCTCGCCGTCGATCGAGCGTGCGCCGGCGCCCGGGTCGCAATCCAGCTGCACATAGGCGTCGCAGACCATGTCGGTCCAGTAGGCCAGGCGGTCCCGGTCGGCGACGTCGGTGGTGCTCAGCAGGCGGGGCATGGGGCGCAGCATAGGGGCGCCCAGGTCCGGCTGCCAAGAGGGGCACACATGGCCTGCAACGCCCAGTCAAGAAACCCGCGCCGCTCAGGCAAGCCGGCCGGGCGGGGGCTGCCTAGCATCCGCCGCACCGTCCACCCCACCCCTGCGGAGAGCCCCATGACCGTCCAGCACCCGAAGTTCCGCGCCGCCGCCATCCAGGCCGCGCCGGTGTTCCTCGACCTGAATGCCAGCGTCGACAAGGCCGTGAAGCTGATCGCCGAGGCCGCCGCCCATGGCGCGGAGCTGATCGCCTTCCCCGAGACCTGGCTGCCCGGCTACCCCTGGTTCATCTGGCTGGATTCGCCGGCCTGGGGCATGCAGTTCATCCAGCGCTACCACGACAACTCGCTGGTGTACGGTTCGCCGCAGGCACAGCGCATCGCCGACGCAGCGCGGGACCACAACATCATGGTCGTGATGGGCCACAGCGAAAAGGCCGGTGGCAGCCTGTACATGGGCCAGTGGATCATTGGCGCCGACGGCCAGACCATCGCCCAGCGCCGCAAGCTGAAGCCCACGCACGTCGAGCGCACCGTCTTCGGCGAAGGCGACGGCAGCGACCTGACGGTGTGGGACACGCCGCTCGGCCGCGTCGGCGCGCTGTGCTGCTGGGAACACCTGCAGCCGCTGTCGAAGTACGCGATGTATGCGCAGCACGAGCAGGTGCACATCGCCGCCTGGCCGAGCTTCTCGCTGTACCGCGGCGGCGCCTATGCGCTGGGGCCGGAGGTGAACAACGCCGCCAGCCGGGTGTACGCGGTGGAAGGTGGCTGCTTCGTGATCGCGCCCTGCGCCACGGTCTCGCCCGAGATGGTGGAGATGCTGTGCGGCACCGATCCGATGAAGCGCCAGCTGCTGCTGGCCGGCGGCGGTTTCACCTGCATCTTCGCGCCCGACGGCCAGCTGATGCACGAGCCGCTGCCCGAAGGCACCGAGGGCATCGTCTATGCCGACATCGATCTGGGCATGATCTCGCTGGCCAAGGCCGCGGCCGACCCGTCGGGGCACTACGCGCGGCCCGATGTCACCCGGCTGTGGCTGAACAAGTCGCGCGGCGACCGCGTGGTGTCACCGGCCGCCGCCAAGGCGCTGGACGACGCCGCGGAGCTGGCGGAATGAGCGCGATCTACAACGACCAGCACCGCGCGCTGCAGGACGAGTTCGACAGCCGCCGCATGGCCGACCTGATGGAAGGCGGCATCGTGCACGACGCGCTGGCGCCGCACGAGAAGGCCTTCATCGAAGGCGTGGACATGTTCTTCCTGGCCACCGTGGACCACCTGGGCCGGCCGACGGTGTCGTACAAGGGCGGCCTGCCGGGCTTCTGCCGGGTGCTGGACGAGCGCACGCTGCTGTTCCCGTCCTACGACGGCAACGGCATGTTCTTCTCGATGGGCAACCTGGCGGCCACGGCCGAGGTCGGCTTCCTGTTCATCGACTTCGAAAAGCCGAACCGCCTGCGTGTGCAGGGCAAGGCTCGCATCGACCGCGACCCGGCGCTGCTGGCGCTGTACCCCGAGGCGCAGTTCGTGGTGCGCACGGCGGTCGAGCGGATCTGGCTCAACTGCGGGCGCTACGTGCACAAGCGCGTGAAGGTGGAAGGCAGCAAGTACGTGCCGCAGGCGCACTGCGAGACGCCGGTGCCTTCGTGGAAGCGCATCGACCTGGTCCAGGACGCGCTGCCGGCAAAGGACCAGGGCAAGGCCGACCAGCTGGGCGGCCTGATCACGATGGACGACTACGCGGCCAAGGTGGCGCAGGGCGACTCGTAGCGGTCGGCCCGTGCTGCCGGATTCAGGGTTGGCGGCGCGGCGGCAGCGGCGCCGGCAGCGCGTCGCCCGCCTGGCGACGGCGGAACAGCGCGGCGCGGGCCAGCACGATGGTCGTCACCGGCACGGTGATCGACAGCACGATGATGATCAGCCACACATGCAGCGCCAGGCCGCCGCCGCGGGTGCTGAAGTGCAGGATCGACGCGAAGGTGACGATCCACGCCGCCAGCGTGGACGCCAGCGCCGGCGCGTGCATGCGCAGGAAGAAATCCGGCAGCCGCCACAGCCCCAGCGCGGCCACCAGCACCACGCCGCCGCTGCACAGCAGCAGCAGCGCGACCACGGTTTCGGCCAGCGGCGGCATGGTCAGATGACCTCCCCGCGCAGCAGGAACTTGGCCAGCGCTACCGAGCCGACGAAGCCGAACAGCACCATCAGCAGCGCGCCTTCGAAGTACATCTCGCTGTCGTAGCGGATGGCCAGCACCAGCATGGTCAGCATGCCCACCACGTAGACGAAGTCCAGCGCCAGCACGCGGTCCTGGGCGCTGGGCCCGCCGAACAGCCGCAGCATGGCAATGACCATGGCCACCGCATACAGCACCAGCGTGGCGCCGATGGCCAGCGACAACAGCTCGCTCATTCGAAGATCTCCTTCAGCGGGTGCTCGTAATCGGCCTTGAACTGGCGCACGAATTCGGCCTCGTCCTCCAGGTCGAACACATGCATCAGCAGCAGGCTGCGGTCGGCGGCCAGTTCGCACCAGACGGTGCCGGGGATCACCGCCGAAATCATCGCCAGCGCGGCCAGCGCGTGGGCGTCGCGCAGCTCCAGCCGAATCTGCACGAAGGCGCCGCGCGGCGGCCGCGTGCGCGAACGCAGCACGCCGGCCGCCACCTGCAGCGCCGAATGCAGCACCTCGCTGCCCACGCGCAGGATCAGCCGCAGCAGCAGGCCAAAGCGGCGCAGGGGCCCGGGCCGCGGCCGCAGCGGCGCCACCAGCAGCGGCAGGCCCACGGCCACCAGCAGCCCCAGCAGCACCTGCCCGGGGCTGAAGCTGCGCGTCAGCAGCAGCCAGCCGCCCAGCAGGCCCAGCGACAGCCACGGCGAAGGCAGCAGCCGCTTCATGGCGCGCCCCCGGCCGTGCGCGCCACCGGCCGCGCGCCCATCACCGCGTCGATGTACAGCGTCGGCGCCTGCAGCGATGCGGCGGTGGCGCGGGCATAGGCCAGCGCCGCCTCGCCCTGCAACACCAGCGTCAGCGACGCAGCCAGCAGCGCGGCGATGGGCAGCGTCTCGATCACCCGCAGCCGCGGCGCCGGCCGTTCCTGCGGGGTCCAGAAGTGGCGGATGCCCACGCGCATCAGCGCGATCGCGCCGCACAGGCCCGACACCAGCAGCAGGCCGAACAGCGTCCAGGCGGCCGGCGTGCGCAGCTCGAGCAGCGCGCTCAGCATCGCCAGCTTGGCGACGAAGCCCGACAGCGGCGGCAGCCCGGCGGTGACCAGTGCGCACACCGTGAAGGCCACGCCCAGGAAGGCCAGCGCAGCCGGGATCGCGCGGCCGGTCAGCGCCTCTTCGTTGTCGTCCAGGTTCACGTCCGGCGGCGGCTCGGCCTCGACGAAGGCCGGCAGGGCCCGCTGGCCGTCGTCGTGCTGCGCCGGGCCCACCTCGACCTGGCGGGCGCGCTCCAGCAGCTCCACCAGCAGGAACAGCGCGCAGCCGGCCAGCGTGGAGCTGGACAGGTAGAACAGCGCCCCGCTGCTCAGGGCCGGCGCGGCAAAGCCGATGGCCGCCACCAGCGTGCCGGACGAGGCGATCACCGCAAAGCCGGCCAGCCGCGCCAGCTGCTGCGAGGCCAGCATGCCCACCGCGCCGAAGGCCAGCGTCAGCAGACCGCCCCAGACCAGCGCCGGGCCGCCGAAGCCGGCCGAAGGCCCGGCATCGGCCGGGAAGCACAGCGTCCACAAGCGCAGCACCGCATACACGCCCACCTTGGTGAGGATGGCAAACACCGCCGCCGCCGGCGCGCTGGCCGCCGCATAGGCCGGCGGCAGCCAGAAGTTCAGCGGCCACAGCCCGGCCTTGGCCAGGAAGGCGATGGCCAGGATGGCGGCGCCGGCATGCAGCAGCCCGCGGTCGCTGGCCGGCACGTCGGGCAGCTTGTGCGCGATGTCGGCCATGTTCAGCGTGCCGGTCACGCCGTACAGCACCGCCACGCCGATCAGGAACAGCAGCGAGGCCACCAGGTTGATGGCGATGTAGTGCAGCCCGGCGCGCACCCGCGCGCTGCCGCCGCCGTGCAGCAGCAGCCCGTAGCTGGCGGCCAGCAGCACCTCGAAGAACACGAACAGGTTGAACAGGTCGGCCGTCAGGAAGGCGCCGTACAGCCCCATCAGCTGCAGCTGGAACAGCACGTGGAAGTACACCCCGGCGTGCTGCCAGCGGGCCAGCGCGAACAGCAGCGAGGCCAGGCCGACGCAGCCGGTCAGCACCGCCATCAACGCCGACAGCCGGTCGGCCACCAGCACGATGCCGAAGGGCACCGGCCAGTTGCCCGGCAGGTACACGCCGAAGGCCGCCGGCGCGTCCTGCTGCGCCACCTGCAGCAGCAGCACGATGGCGATGGCCAGGCCGGCGGCGGTGGACAGCAGGTTCAGCACCGACTTCAGGCCGCGCCGGCCCTCGCCCAGCAGCAGCATCAGTGCCGCGGTGGCCAGCGGCAGCAGCACCGGCGCCACCAGCAGGTGTTCGCTGGCGGGCATCAGGGCCGCTCCTCCTGGCCGTCGACATGGTCGCCGCCGGACAGCCCGCGCAGCGCCAGCAGCACCACCAGGAACAGCGCCGTGGTGGCAAAGCCGATGACGATGGCGGTCAGCACCAGCGACTGCGGCAGCGGGTCGGTGTAGTTCGCCAGGTCGGCCGCCAGGCCGGGGCGCACGATCGGCTCGCGGTCCACCGCCAGGCTGCCGACGCTGAAGATGAACAGGTTCACCGCATAGGACAGCAGCGACAGGCCGATCAGCACCTGGAAGGTCCGCGGCCGCAGCACCAGCCACACACCGGCACCCGCCATCACGCCCACGGCCAGCGAGATCACAACTTCCATCAGCCGTCCCTCCCTTCGGCGGCGATGTCCTGGATGCGCCGCGCGCGCAGCGACTGGTGGGCCAGCGCGGTCAGCAGCAGCAGCGTGGAGCCCACCACCACCGCGAACACGCCCAGGTCGAAGATGGCCGCGGTGGGCAGGTGCACCTCGCCGACCAGCGGCCAGTGCACGTGCGCGGTGTGCGTGGTCAGGAAGGGGTGGCCCAGCCACAGCGAGCCCAGCCCCGTGGCCAGCGCCACCAGCAGGCCCAGCGCGATCCAGCGCGTGGGCTGCAGCTGCAGCCGCGCCTCCACCCAGCGGGTGCCGCCGACGATGTACTGCGCGATCAGCGCGATGGCCACCACCAGGCCGGCAACGAAGCCGCCGCCGGGCTCGTTGTGGCCGCGCATGAACAGGTGGAAGGCAAACAGCGCGGCCACCGGCAGCAGCAGCTGCACCAGCACCGCCGGCACTTCCAGGTAAGGCGGCAGGTGGTCGTCGCCGTCGCCGTCGCGGTCCAGCAGGTCGTCGCCGGCGCCCTGCGCCCGCTGCTGCGGCGTGGGCTCCATCGCCTCCTGCGCGGGGCGGAAGCGGCGCAGCAGCGCATACACCGTGATGCCGACGATGCCCAGCACGGTGATCTCGCCCAGCGTGTCGAAGGCGCGGAAGTCCACCAGCATCACGTTGACGACATTGGTGCCGCCGCCTTCGGGCAGCGCCTTGTCCAGGAAGTAGGGCGAGATGGACAGCGGCGCATGGCGCGTCAGCAGCGCATACGACAGCGCCGACAGGCCCACGCCGATGGCCACGGCCAGCACCAGGTCGCGGCGGCGGCGCCACCAGGCGCGGCCGGCCGTGCGCGGGTCGTCCTGCTCCAGCCGCTTGGGCATCCAGCGCAGGCCCAGCAGGAACAGCACCAGCGTCACCACCTCCACCGCCAGCTGCGTGAGCGCCAGGTCCGGCGCCGAGAACCAGGCGAAGGTGATGCACATCGCCAGGCCCACCACGCCCAGCATGGCCAGCGCCGCCAGGCGGTGGAACTTGGCCTGGTTGGCCGCGCCGATGGCGCAGGCGCCGGCCACCAGCCACAGCAGCACGAACTCGGGCGTGGCCGGCACGCGGGCGCGGTCGCCCCAGCTCAGCGGCACGATCAGCGCCGAACCCAGCCCGGCCAGCCCGGCGATGCCCAGCATGGCAAACAGCTGCGGCTGCAACCGCCGCGTGCCCAGCGTGCGCAGCAGCCGCCGCGCACCGTCGGACACGCCGGCCAGCAGCTTCTCGAACAGGCGCTGGCCGTCCAGGCGCTGCAGCAACGGTGCGCCGCGGCCGCGGCGCTGCTTGAAGCGCGCGGCAAGGCGCAGGTACACCAGCAGCCCGCCGGCGGTGGCGATCAGGCTCATCAGCAGCGGCGCGTTGAAGCCGTGCCACAGCGCCAGGCTGTAGTCGGGCAGCGGGCCGCCGACCACCGGCTGCGCGGCCAGCGCCAGCAGCGGGCCAATGGACCAGGCCGGCAGCGTGCCCACCACGATGCAGGCCAGCACCAGCAGCTCCACCGGCACGCGCATCCAGCGCACCGGCTCGTGCGGCTGGCGCGGGCAGTCGGCGGGCGGCGGGCCGAAGAACACGTCGTGCCCGAAGCGCAGCGAGTACACCACCGCGAACACACCGGCCAGCGTGGCCAGCGCCGGCAGGCCGTATTCCACGGCCGGGTGGGCGCTGATGAACACCGTCTCGGCGAAGAACATCTCCTTCGACAAGAAGCCGTTCAGCAGCGGCACCCCGGCCATCGCTGCGCAGGCCACGATGGCCAGCGTGCCGGTGATCGGCATGAAGCGGTACAGCCCGTGCAGCCGGCGCATGTCGCGCGTGCCGCTCTCGTGGTCGATGATGCCCACCGACATGAACAGCGAGGCCTTGAAGGTGGCGTGGTTCATCATGTGGAACACCGCCGCTACCGCCGCCAGCGGGCTGTTCAGGCCCAGCAGCAGCGTGATCAGCCCCAGGTGGCTGATCGTGCTGTAGGCCAGCAGGCCCTTCAGGTCGTTCTGGAACATGGCCACGTAGGCGCCCAGCAGCAGCGTGGCCAGGCCGGCGCCGCCGACGATCCAGAACCAAGCCTCGGTGCCCGACAGCACCGGCCACAGCCGCGCCAGCAGGAAGACGCCCGCCTTCACCAGCGTCGCCGAGTGCAGATAGGCCGAGACCGGCGTCGGCGCCGCCATGGCGTGCGGCAGCCAGAAATGGAACGGGAACTGCGCGCTTTTCGTCAGGGCGCCGAGCACGATGAGG
>Ga0209369_1001434_pt1 | contig 11789 bp, 11 predicted proteins | sample EBPBio142010_DNA_FD_185865 | JGI IMG/M metagenome (GOLD analysis project Ga0209369, IMG submission 185865) | Wastewater treatment Type I Accumulibacter community from EBPR Bioreactor in Madison, WI, USA - Reactor 1_10/4/2010_ DNA (SPAdes)... | ecosystem: Engineered > Bioreactor > EBPR >... | reverse complement strand
CCCAGCCAGTTGAGCAGCAGCGAAATCAGCCACGCAAAGATGGCCGCCGTGGCGGCCAGCGGCAGCGCGGCCAGCAGCCCGGTGACGAACAGGCGAAGCAGGGTGCGCGTGCTGTGGGTCATGAACTCGTCCTCGAAGGGGGCCGCCGGCCAGGGCCGGCCGCGCGGATTATCGGCAGCGCTGCCGCTTCAGGCGCCGCTGCGGGCCAGCGCCTGGTCGATGTCCCAGAGGATGTCGTCGATGTGTTCCAGCCCCACCGAGATGCGCACCATGTCGGGCAGCACGCCGGCCGCGCGCTGCTGCGCTTCGTTCAGCTGACGGTGGGTGGTGGTAGCCGGGTGGCTGATCAGTGTGCGCGTGTCGCCGATGTTCACCAGATGGCTCATGAACTGCGCGCCTTCGATGAACTTCTCGCCAGCCGCCGCGCCGCCCAGCACGCCGAAGGCCAGCAGGCCCGAGGCCATCGGCATGCCGTCCAGCGCGCGCATCTGCTGCTTCAGCAGCGCATGCTGCGGATGATGGGGCAGGCCGGGGTAGTTGACCCAGCTGACGCGCGGGTGCGCTTGCAGGAAGCGCGCCACGGCCAGCGCGTTGCGGCTGTGCCGCTCCATGCGCAGCGGCAGCGTTTCCACGCCCTGCAGGATCTGCCAGGCGCTCATCGGGCTCAGGGCCGCGCCGTAGACGCGCAGCGTCTCCATGCGCGCGCGCATGCAGAAGCCGAAGTCGCCGAAGGTCTCGTAGAACTTGACGCCGTGGTAGCCCGGCGAGGGCTCGGTCATGCCGGGGAACTTGCCGTTGTCCCAGGGGAACTTGCCGCTCTCGACCATCACCCCGCCCAGCGTGGTGCCGTGTCCGGCCAGGTACTTGGTGGCCGAATGCACCACGATGTCGGCACCGAAGGCGATCGGGTTGCACAGGTACGGCGACGGCACCGTGTTGTCGATGACCAGCGGCAGCCCGTGCGCATGGGCCACGTCGGCCACGGCCGCGATGTCCAGCAGCAGCATGCTCGGGTTGCCCAGGCTTTCGGCATAGAGCGCACGGGTGTTCGGCCGGATCGCCTCGGCAAAGGCTTCGGGCCGCGTCGCGTCGACGAAGGTGGTGGTGATGCCGAACTTGGCCAGGTTCACCGACAGCATCGACACCGAGCCGCCGTACAGCGCGCCGGCCGCCACCACGTGGTCGCCCTGCTGCAGGATGGTCATCAGCGCCATCGCCTCGGCCGCCATGCCGCTGGCACTGGCCAGCGCGGCGCGGCCGCCTTCGAGCGCCGCCACGCGCTCTTCCAGCGCGGCCACGGTCGGGTTGCTCAGCCGCGAATAGACGTTGCCGAAGGTCTGCAGGTTGAACAGGCTGGCCGCATGCTCGGCGCTGTCGAAGACGAAGCTGGTGGTCTGGTAGATCGGCAGCGCGCGCGCGCCGGTGGCCGCGTCGGGGATCTGCCCGGCGTGGATCGCCAGGGTCTCGGGCTGGAAGGTTCGGTCGGCCATGTCAGACAGGTCGCTTGGCTGAAATCACGCGGGTGTTGACGCCGGCCCAGTGCAGCCCGCCGAAAAGCCGCGCGTGCTCGATCTTCATGCAGCGGTCCATCACCGAATCCAGGCCCGCGGCACGCACCAGCGCGTCGGCTTCGAGGTTCTTCACGCCGATCTGCTGCCAGAGGCACTTGGCGCCCAACGCCACTGCGGCCTGTGCAAAGGGCAGCACGTCCTCGGTGCGGCGGAACACGTCCACCACGTCCACCTTGAAGGGGATGTCCTCCAGCGCCTTGTAGCTGCGCTCGCCCAGGATCTGCTCGTAGCGCGGGTTCACCGGCACGATGCGGAAGCCGTGCTGCTGCAGGTACTTGGCGGCAAAGTTGCTGGGACGGTGCCAGTCGGCCGACAGGCCGACGATGGCGATGATCTTGTTGTCGCGCAGGATGCGCCGCAGCGTGCTGATGTCGTCGCTCATGAGGGCACCGACGATAGCGCATCGGTTACAACCGCGGCTGCGATGAACCACCGCCACGTCACGCTGCGCCAGTTCCGCTACTTCATCGCCGTGGCCGAAAGCGGCTCGGTGGCTGCGGCCTCGCGCATGCTGAACATCGCGCAGAGCGCGCTGACCAAGAGCCTGGCCGAACTGGAAGACGAACTCGGCACCATGCTCTTCGAGCGCAGTTCCAAGGGCATGACGTTGACCGCGCAGGGCCATCGCTTCCTGAGCAGTGCGCGCAAGGTCATCGGCTCGGTGGCCGACGCGATGCGCCTGCATGCCGGCGCGGCCGATTCGGGCCTGTCCGGCGTGCTGACGCTGGGCGTCACCAGCCTGGTGGCCGGCTACTACCTGAGCGAGCTGTTCAGCCGCTTCCGCCGCCACTGCCCCGCCGTGGAGGTGTTCGTCACCGAGGACACGCCGCGCTTCCTGGAGCACCTGCTGATCAACGGCGAGATCGACGTGGCCATCATGGTCAGCAATGCGCTCAGCGAACCGCAGGCCATGGTCTGCGAGACGCTGACGCGCAGCCGCAACCGCGTGTGGCTGCCGTCGAACCATGCGCTGGCCGCGCAGGACGAGGTGTCGCTGGCCGACTGCGCGGCCTGCGACCAGATCGTGCTGGAGGCCGACCGCATCGACGAGCTGATGAAAGGCGTGTGGGCACGCCACCAGCTGAAGCCGCGCAGCATCCTGCGCACCGGCTCGCTGGAAGCGGTGCGTTCGCTGGTCGGCGCCGGCGCCGGCATCGCCGTGCTGCCGGACATCCTGTACCGGCCGTGGACACTGGATGCCGAGCATGTGGAAGCCCGGCCGCTGCGCGACGAGATCCCCACCGTCGACGTCGGCCTGGTGTGGCGCCGCGGCTCGGGGCTCAAGCCGGCGGCGGCGGAGTTCATCGAGCTGGCGCGCGAGCTGGCGCGCTCGCGCCGCGGTTGAGGGGGCCCGCTACAGCTTGACCATCACATGCCGTGCCACGGTGTAGTCCTCCAGCGCGTACATGCTCATGTCCTTGCCGTAGCCGCTGCTCTTCAGGCCGCCGTGCGGCATCTCGTTGACCAGCATGAAGTGGGTGTTGATCCAGGTGCAGCCGTACTGCAGCTTCTTGGCCACGCGCATCGCGCGGCCCACGTCCTGCGTCCACACCGATGAGGCCAGACCGTAGTCGCTGTCGTTGGCCCAGGCGATGGCCTGTTCGGTGTCGTTGAAGCGGGTCACGCTGACCACCGGGCCGAAGACCTCGCGCTTGACGATCTCGTCCTCCTGGCGCGCGCCGGCCACCACGGTGGGCTCGTAGAAGAAGCCGGCCCCGGCGCGGGCCTTGCCGCCGGCGGTGATCTCCATGTGGCCGCTCATCTGCGCACGCTCGACGAAGCTGGCCACGCGGTTGCGCTGGCGGTCGCTGATCAGCGGGCCGATCTCGGCGTCGGGGTCGTCCTGCAGGCCGGCCTTGATGGTCTTGACCGCGCTGCTCAGGTCGGCCACCAGCTTGTCGTAGACCTTGGCGCCGGCGTACACGCGGCAGGCGGCCGTGCAGTCCTGCCCGGCGTTGTAGTAGCCGAAGGTGCGCAGCCCGTCGACCACACTGGACAGGTCGGCATCGTCGAAGACGATCACCGGCGCCTTGCCGCCCAGCTCCAGGTGCGTGCGCTTCAGCGTGCCGGTGGCCGCCTGCAGCACCTTGCGGCCGGTGCTGACGTCGCCGGTGACGCTGACCATCGCCACCTTCGGGTGCTCGACCAGCGTCTGCCCCACCGACGCGCCGCGGCCGGTGATGATGTTCAGCACGCCCTTCGGGAAGATCTCGGCCGCCACCTGGGCCAGCAGCAGCGTGGTCAGCGGCGTCTGCTCGCTGGGCTTGATGACCACCGTGTTGCCGGCGGCCAGCGCCGGCGCGATCTTCCAGGCGGCCATCATCAGCGGGTAGTTCCACGGCGCGATCGAGGCCACCACGCCCACCGGGTCGCGGCGGATCATGCTGGTGTGGCCGGCCAGGTATTCGTTGGCCACGGTGCCCGACACGCAGCGCGCGGCGCCGGCAAAGTAGCGGTAGCAGTCGGCGATGGCCGGGATCTCGTCGCCCAGCGCGCGGGCATAGGGCTTGCCGCAGTTCAGGCTCTCCAGCCGGGCGAAGGCCTCGGCGCGCGCCTCGATCGCGTCGGCCAGTTTCAGCAGCAGGCGCGAGCGCTCCATCGGCGTGGTCTCGCTCCAGCCGTCGAAGGCGCGGTGCGCGGCCGACACCGCCTTGTGCACCTGGTCGGCCGAAGCCTCGGGCACGGTGGCCAGCAGTTCGCCGGTGGACGGGTTCAGCACCTTCTCGGGCTCGCCCTCCCCGGCCACGAAGGCGCCGTCGATCAGCAGGTCGGTGGGCATGGCGATGTCGGTCATGGGATGCTCCTTGGAAGGCGGGTCAACGGTGCGCCGGCTCGTCGGCGCGGGTCAGCCAGTAGGCGGCCAGGATCGGGATGAAGGTCAGCGCGATGATCACCACCGCCACCACGTTGGTCACCGGCCGTTGCCGCGGGCGGATCAGCTCCTGCAGCATCCAGATCGGCAGCGTGGTCTGCTGCCCGGCGGTGAAGGTGGTGACGATGACCTCGTCGAAGCTCAGCGCAAAAGCCAGCAACGCGCCGGCCAGCAGCGCCGAGCCCAGCTGCGGCAGGATCACGTAGCGCAGCGTCTGGAAGCCATCGGCCCCCAGGTCCATGCTGGCCTCGACCAGGTTGGGGCTCATGCGCCGCAGCCGCGCCACCGCGTTGTTGTAGACCACCACCACGCAGAAGGTGGCATGGCCGATGACGATGGTCCAGAACGAGAACGGAATCTGCATCGTGCCGTAGGCCGAGCGCAGCGCGATGCCGGTGACGACGCCGGGCAGCGCGATCGGCAGGATCAGCAACAGGCTGATCGCGTCGCGGCCAAAGAAGCGCGAGCGCGCCAGCGCCGCGGCGGCCAGCGTGCCCAGCACGATGGCAATCGCGGTGGACCACAGCGCCACCTCGAAGCTCAGGCCGATGGCGGCCCACACGTCCTCGCGCTGCCAGGCCACGCCGAACCATTGCGTGGTCAGCGCCGGCGGCGGGAAGACGTAGCTCTTGTCCTCGGCACTGAAGGCATACAGGATGATCAGCGCCAGCGGCACGTGCAGGAACGCGATCGCGCCCCAGGCCGCCGCCTTGAGCCCCCAGCTAGAGCGCATCGAAGGCCCCCATGCGCCGCGCCAGCCACAGGTAGATGCCGATGACCACGATCGGCACCAGCGAGAAGGCGGCCGCGAACGGGATGTTGCCGGCCACGCCCTGCTGCTTGTAGACCACTTGGCCGATGTACAGCGTGCTGTCACCGATGACCTGCGGAATGATGTAGTCGCCCAGCGTCAGGCTGAAGGTGAAGATCGAGCCGGCGGCAATGCCCGGCAGCGCCAGCGGCAGGATCACCTTGAAGAAGGTGGTGGCCGGGCTGGCGCCCAGGTCGCCCGAGGCCTCGATGTACGAGTTGGGAATGCGCTCCACCGCCGCCTGGATCGGCAGGATCATGAACGGCAGCCACATGTAGACGAAGACGATGAAGGTGCCGATGGCCGAGAAGCTCAACGACGGCCCGCCGATGGCCGGCAGCGACAGCAGCGCCTCCAGCAAGCCGGTGGTATGCGTCTGCTGCGCCAGCCAGTTGATAGCACCTTCCTTGGCCAGCAGCAGCTTCCAGGCGTACAGCCGCACCAGGTAGCTGCTCCACAGCGGCAGCATCACCGCGATGTACAGCAGCGCCTTCTGCGCGCCGGTGGCATGGCGCGCCATGTAGTAGGCCAGCGGGAAGCCGATCAGCGTGCAGGCCAGCGTCACCATCACGGCCATCGTCACCGAGCGGCGCACCACGTCCAGGTTGGCGGGTTCGGTCAGCTCGACAAAGTTCTTCCAGGTGAACTCGCGCACCACCTGGCCGGTGAAGTCGTCCAGGCCGAAGAAGGCATTGGCCAGCAGCGCGAACAGCGAGCCCAGGTAGATGACGCCGAACCACAGCAGCGGCGGCGCCAGCAGCGCCAGCAGCAGCAGGCCCGGGCGGGTGTACAGCAGGTCGGAGACCCGCCGCCGCAAGCCCGCGGGCGGTGCCGGCAGCGCCAGCGTTCCACTCATGCGCGCGGCCCCGCCTGCAGCGCATGCACCGCGCCGTCGTCCCAGTGCAGGTGCACCGCCTCGCCCGGCGCCGGCATGGCGCGATGGCGGTCGTCGGGCAGGTCGGCCTGCAGCAGCACGCCGGCGGCCTCAACCTTGATGCGGGTGAAGGCGCCGAAGTACTGCACCTCGCGCACCGGGCCGGCGGCACGGGCCGCCGCGGCATCGCCGAGGCGGATGCGCTCGGGCCGCAGCAGCGCGGCCGGCAGGCCGGTGAGCTGCTGTGCCGCGGCGCCGTCCAGCACGTTGGCGGCGCCGACGAATTGCGCGACGAAGCGCGTGGCCGGCGCGTTGTACACCTGCTGCGGCGTGCCCACCTGCTCCAGCTTGCCCTGGTTGAAGACGCCGATGCGGTCGCTCATCGACAGCGCCTCGTGCTGGTCGTGGGTGATGAACAGGAAGGTGATGCCCAGCCGCCGCTGCAGCGCCTTCAGCTCGCTTTGCATCTGCTCGCGCAGCTTCAGGTCCAGCGCGCCCAGCGGCTCGTCCAGCAACAGCACCTGCGGCTGGCTGATCAGCGCGCGCGCCAGCGCCACGCGCTGCCGCTGCCCGCCCGACAGCTGCGCCGGCCGGCGGTCGCCGACGCCGCCCAGCGCCACCAGCGCCAGCAGCTCGTCGGCGCGGCGCAGCCGTTCGGCGCGCTCGACCTTCTTCACCATAAGCGCATAGGCGACGTTGTCGCGGATGCTCATGTGCGGGAACAGCGCATAGTCCTGGAACACGGTGTTCACCGGCCGCGCATAGGGCGGCTGCATCGTCACGTCCTGCCCGCCGATCAGCACCCGGCCGGCCGTGGGCAGCGTGAAGCCGCCGATCATGCGCAGGCAGGTGGTCTTGCCCGAGCCCGAGGGCCCGAGCAAGGTGAAGAACTCGCCCGCCTCGATGGTCAGATCGACGCCGTCGACCGCGCGGACCTCGTGGCCGGCGGCGCCGAAGACGCAGGAAACCCTGTCGAGGGTGACGGCAGTAGTCATGCGGAAGCAGTGGGTCCGAGCGGACGCCGCGGAACCGGCTTGGCCGGGCCGCAGGCGTCGCCCCCTGGAGGGGGAGCGGCGTCAGCCGCTGCGGGGGTGAACCTTATCTGCCACCCAGCACGGCGATGTAGTCCGACACCCACTTGTGATAGGGCACGCACTGGTTGTTGCCGCTGGCGCACTGCGTGGTCGGCGTCTTCCAGAAGGAGATCTTCTCGAAGTCTTCGTAGCCCTGGCGCTTGCAGCCGTCGTCCTTGAGCAGCGGATTGCCCTTGCAGGCCGCCGGTACCGCCGGCACCGAGCCGAACCAGGCCGCCAGGTCGCCCTGCAGCTTGGGGTTCAGCGAATGCTCCAGCCACATGTAGGCGCAGTTGGGGTGCTTGGCATCGACGTGCATCATGGTCGAGTCGGCCCAGCCGGTGGCGCCTTCCACCGGCACCACGGTGGCGATCGGCCGGTTCTTGCTTTTCAGGATGTTGGCCTGGAACTGCCAGCTGCTGGACGCGACCACGCCTTCGTTGGTGAAGTCGTCGATCTGCACGAAGGCGTCGTGCCAGTACTTGCCGACGATCTTGCGCTGCGCGCGCAGCAGTTCCAGCGCGGCCTTGTACTGGGCCTCGGTCAGCTCGTACGGGTCCTTGATGCCCAGCGCCGGGTTCTTGGTCTTCAGGTACAGCGCAGCGTCGGCGATGTAGATCGGGCCGTCGAAGGCCTGCACGCGGCCCTTGTTGCTCTTGCCGTCGGGCAGGTTCTGCTCCTCGAACACCACGTTCCAGCTGGTCGGCGGCTTGTCCTTGAAGACGTTGGTGTTGTACATCAGCACGTTCCAGCCCCACTGGTACGGCACGCCGTAGTGGGTGTTGTTCTCGTAGTGCCAGGGCGCCTTCTGCAGCCGCGGGTCGACGTTCTTGTAGCTGGGGATCAGGCCGACGTTGATCGGCTGCACCTTCTTGCCGCGGATCAGCCGGGTGCTGGCATCGCCCGAGGCGGTGACGAGGTCGAAGCCGCCCTCGTTCATCAGCGCCACCATCTCGTCGCTGGTGCCGGCGGTCTTGACGTTGACCTTGCAGCCGGTCTTCTTCTCGAAGTCGGTCACCCAGTCGAAGTTCTTGTCGGTGGCGCCGCGCTCGATGTAGCCGGGCCAGGCCACGATGTCGACCTGGCCTTCGCCCTTGCCCAGTTTCTGCAATGGCGCCTTCTGCGCAAAAACGGGGGCGGCATGGGCCAGGGCCACGGCGGCAGCCACGGCACTGAGCATCGGGACGGTACGGTTCATGGGCATCTCCTGTCGGGACCGGACGGACATCCGCGCCAAGGCGCGCGGCGCAAGTGGCGGAAGATACGGGCCCGCCCAGGCGATGTGAAATGCAATGGAGCGGCGGTCAGCGTTCTCGAATTTCGATATCCAAGAAAACCCTAGGCGTACCAGCTGACCTTGCCGCTGGCCACGTCGTGCATCGCGTAGACGATCTTCAGCTTGCCCTCGCGTACCAGGCCGGCCAGCGTCTCGCTGCGCGCGCTCAGCTGCGCGGCCACGTCCTTGGCGTTCTGCACCGCCACGCGCTGCACCAGCGCCTTGTCCTTGGACGAAGGCACGCCCTTGTAGTCCAGCCGTTCCAGCGCCGGGCGGATCTGCTGCAGCACGCCCGTCAGGCTGCCCAGCTTGGCATCGTCGATGGCGCCCTTGACGGCGCCGCATTCGCTGTGGCCCAGCACCACGATCAGCTTGGCGCCGGCCAGCGCGGTGGCGAACTCCAGGCTGCCGATCATGTCGGGGCTGGCGATGTTACCGGCCACGCGGGCGACGAACAGGTCACCGATGTTCTGGTCGAACACCAGCTCCGGGGGCACGCGGCTGTCGATGCAGCCCAGCACCGCGGCAAAGGGCGACTGCTGCTGCGCGGTGCGCCGCACCTGCTCCAGCAGGTCGCAGTGCAGCGCGCGGCCGGCAGTGAAGCGGGCATTGCCGTCCTGCAGCCGCTTCAGCGCGGCCTCGGGCGTCTTGGCCTGCTGCATCTGCGGCGTGAAGGCCACGCACTGGTCCTTGGCCCAGGCGGGTGCGGCCGCGCCCAGGGCCGCCAGGGTCAGCAGGGTCTTGCGTCGATCGCTCATTCGGCACTCCCCCGAGCCGCCAAGGTGGCCCGGCGGCGACCATTCTGCGCCCCGGCCGGACTGTGAAACACTGGCGCGACACCACCGCACGGCCGCCGACGATGTCCAGACCCGCTCCCGCCACCCATGTGCTGCACCGGCAGATGCAGCACGCCTTGCCGGTGGCCGTGGGCGGCCAGGGCCTGCACCTGATCGATGCCGAGGGCCGGCGCTACCTGGACGCCTCGGGCGGCGCCGCGGTGTCCTGCCTGGGCCATGGCCATCCGGAGGTGCTGGCCGCCATGCATGCGCAGCTGGACCGACTGGCCTATGCGCACACCAGCTTCTTCACCACCGAGGCGGCCGAGCAACTGGCCGATGTGCTGGTGCAGGACGCCCCGCCCGGCACCAGCCATGCGTACTTCGTGTCTGGCGGCTCCGAGGCGGTGGAAGCCGCGCTGAAGCTGGCGCGCCAGTACTTCGTCGAGACCGGCCAGCCGCAGCGCCGCCACTTCATCGCCCGGCGGCAGAGTTACCACGGCAACACGCTGGGCGCGCTGGCGGTCGGCGGCAACGCCTGGCGGCGCGCGCAGTTCGCGCCGCTGCTGGTGGACGTGACCCATGTGGCGCCCTGCTACGAATACCGCGACCGCCAGCCCGGCGAAAGCGCCGAAGCCTACGGCCAGCGCCTGGTGGCCGAGCTGGCCGCGGCCATCGATAGGCTGGGCGGCGAGAACGTCATCGCCTTCGTCGCCGAGACCGTGGGCGGCGCCACCCAGGGCGCGGTGACGCCGGTGCCTGGCTACCTGCGCGGTGTGCGCGAGCTGTGCAGCCGTCACGGCATCCTGCTGATCCTGGACGAGGTGATGTGCGGCATGGGCCGCTGCGGCACGCTGCATGCCTGCACCGCCGAAGGCGTGGTGCCCGACCTGCTGGTGGTGGCCAAGGGCCTGGGCGGCGGCTACCAGCCGATCGGCGCGGTGCTGGCGCAGGCCCATGTGGTGCAGGCTATCGCCGCCGGCAGCGGCGCCTTCCAGCATGGCCACACCTACCTGGGCCATGCGATGGCCTGCGCTGCCGCGCTGGCCGTGCAGCGGGTGATCCGCCGCGACGGCCTGGTGGCCCGCGTGCAGCGACAGGGCGAGGGCCTGCGCCAGCGGCTGCAGGCGGCCTTCGGCGCGCATCCGCAGGTGGGCGACATCCGCGGCCGCGGCCTGTTCCAGGCCCTCGAGCTGGTGGCCGACCGCGAACGCAAGACGCCCTTCGACCCGGCGCTGAAGCTGCACGCCCGCATCAAGGCCCGGGCCATGGCCGAGGGGCTGATGGTCTACCCGATGGGCGGCACGATCGACGGCCGCCTGGGCGACCATGTGCTGCTGGCGCCGCCCTTCACCGTCGACGACGACGCGCTGGACCAGATCGTGCAGCGGCTGCAGCGCGCGGTAGACGCCGCATTGGCAGAAGCCCCACGCTGACGGGCACGGGGCTTGCGTTATCGTTTCCAACATCCCGTGCCGCACGGCCATCGAACCCTGGATTGGAGCCCCGCATGTCCCACCACCTGAAGTTCCCGACGCTGCGCGCCACGCTGGCGGCCTCTGCACTGGCCCTGGCGCTGCCCTGGACACCCGCCGTCGCGCAGCAGAAGTTCGTCACCATCGGCACCGGCGGCGTCACCGGCGTGTACTACGCGGCCGGCGGCGCCATCTGCCGGCTGGTCAACAAGGACCGCGCCAAGCACGGCATCCGCTGCTCGGTCGAATCCACCGGCGGCTCGGTGTTCAACGTCAACACCATCAAGTCCGGCGAACTGGACCTGGGCTTCGCCCAGAGCGACGTGCAGTACAACGCCTACCGCGGCCTGGGCGCCTTCAAGGATGCCGGCGCCTGGACCGACGAACGCGCGGTGTTCTCGGTGCACCCCGAGCCCTTCACCGTGCTGGCCCGCAAGGAAGCCGGCATCAAGCAGTTCACCGACTTCAAGGGCAAGCGCTTCAACGTCGGCAACCCGGGCTCGGGCACGCGCGCCTCGATGGAGGAACTGCTGGCCGCAATGAACTGGAAGCTGAGCGACTTCGCGCTGGCCTCGGAACTGAAGGCCGACGAGCACGGCCCGGCGTTGTGCGACGGCAAGATCGACGGCTTCTTCTACGGCGTGGGCCATCCGTCGGCCAACATCCAGGACCCGACCACCTCCTGCGGCGCCAGGCTGGTGTCGCTGACCGGCCCGGCCGTCGACAAGCTGGTGGCCGACAAGCCCTACTACGCCAAGGTCACCATCCCGGCCGGCCTGTACCCGAACAACCCCGACGCCACCAACACCTACGGCGTGCTGGCCACCGTGGTCACCTCCAGCAAGGTGCCGGTCGACACCGTCTACGCGGTGGTCAAGGCGGTGTTCGACAACTTCGAAGAGTTTAAGAAGCTGCACCCGGCGCTGGCCCACCTGCAGCCCGAGGCGATGATCAAGGACGGCCTGTCGGCGCCGCTGCACGAAGGCGCGATCCGCTACTACAAGGAAAAGGGCTGGATCAAGTAAGCGCGTGTCTGCCGACATCGACAAGGCGCCGGCCGC
>Ga0209369_1001429_pt1 | contig 11839 bp, 7 predicted proteins | sample EBPBio142010_DNA_FD_185865 | JGI IMG/M metagenome (GOLD analysis project Ga0209369, IMG submission 185865) | Wastewater treatment Type I Accumulibacter community from EBPR Bioreactor in Madison, WI, USA - Reactor 1_10/4/2010_ DNA (SPAdes)... | ecosystem: Engineered > Bioreactor > EBPR >... | reverse complement strand
CCCGCTGCGCAAAGTCTCCCGACTTTGAGCATTTCAGTAATAAAATCTTTACATTTTCAAAAGTAATTCATTTTTCTTGTACTAACTTTTGGATTACTTCCCAAGTATATTTTTAGAAAGCAAAATAAAATTAATAGAATTTGTTTAATTTGCCATTATAAGCGGGATGAGTACCCCCCGCTGCGCAAAGTCTCCCGACTTTGAGCATTTCAGTAATAAAATCTTTACATTTTCAAAAGTAATTCATTTTTCTTGTACTAAATTTTGGATTACTTCCCAATTATATTTTTAGAAAGCAAAATAAAATTAATAGAATTTGTTTAATTTGCCATTATAAGCGGGATGTGTAACCATCTGCTCAAAGTCGGGAGACTTTGCGCAGCGGGGGCAGATTGTCCTATTGTAAAGAGATCTTGGTATGATTAAAAAAAAGGGAATTAACGATAATAAAAATAATTTTTTTAGATAAACTCCGCTAATCTCTCTACTTTGGAGAAAATAAAAATCTTAAAAAAGGAAGACGATATTAAAACACGACGTTCAAAATTTTTTCATCTATGTTAATATCCTTTAATATTGATTTCATGATTTATTGAATCAGTATTAATTTGTATCTTTCCGTACAGAAACCAATATCTAATACAATGTTTACTGTACAACCTCATTCTCTTTTTACAGAACAAGATATATATCTTTTCCGCGAAGGAAAACATTATCGATTATACGAAAAGTTTGGTTCCCATTCTGTTGAAAAAGACGGTCATAAAGGGGTTTATTTTGCAGTTTGGGCACCTCATGCCAAAGAAGTTTCCGTCATTGGAAATTTTAATAAATGGCATTCCGAAAATAGCAAACTCTATCCAAGATGGGACGGTTCCGGAATTTGGGAAGGATTTATAGAAGGACTCAATTGGGGAACCCTCTACAAATATGGAATAAGAACCGCTAAAGGTGAACTTTTAGAGAAAAGTGATCCTTATGCTTTAAGTTGGGAGCAAAATATCCAGGCTTCTTCGCTAATATCCACTACTTGGTTTGAATGGAATGACGAAAAGTGGCTGCAAAACAGAAAAAAAATAAATAATCTTAATGCTCCCATTTCCGTTTATGAAATGCATTTAGGAAGTTGGATGCGTGGAATTGATGATCCTAAAAGATTTTTTAATTATCGCGAAATCGCAGAAAGACTAATTCCTTATGTGAAAGAAATGGGTTTTACCCATGTAGAATTTATGCCAGTGATGGAACATCCTTATGAACCAAGTTGGGGTTATCAAATTACGGGTTTTTTTGCTGCAAACTCCCGTTTTGGATCACCTCAGGATTTAATGTTTCTGATCAATGAACTTCACAACAATAATATCGGGGTAATTTTAGATTGGGTTCCTTCTCATTTTCCTGGAGATGCCAATGGTTTGCATTTTTTTGATGGAACATATCTCTATGAGCATGAAGATCCAAGATTAGGATTTCATCCGCAATGGAATTCTCATATTTTCAATTACGGAAGACCCGAAGTAAAATCTTTTTTAATCTCTAATGCGCTTTTTTGGTTGGATCGTTATCATGTTGACGGTCTTCGTGTGGATGCTGTAACGTCGATGCTTTATTTGGATTATGCCCGTGAAGAAGGACAATGGATACCCAATATGTTTGGAGGAAATGTAAATTTGGAAGCCAAAGATTTTTTACAGGATTTCAATACCGCTGTGGATAAAGAATATCCAGATGTAATAACGATAGCGGAAGAAAGTTCCGATTTTCCGATGCTTACAAAACCTGTAGAGGAAGGTGGAATTGGTTTCGGAATGAAATGGATGATGGGTTGGATGCATGATACTTTAAAATATTTTAAAGAAGATCCCATCAACCGAAAATACCATCACAATAAACTAACGTTTGCTTCCATGTATATGTATAACGAAAATTATATGATGCCGCTTTCTCATGATGAGGTGGTGCATGGAAAAGCCAGTATGATTTATAAAATGATAGGGGATGAATGGCAAAAATTTGCAAATCTTCGGGCTTTATATACCTACATGTTTACGCATCCCGGTGCAAAATTGCTTTTCATGGGTAATGAATTTGCCCAAACCAATGAATGGAATTTTGGCGCCTCTTTGGATTGGCATTTGTTGGAACATAAGGTGCATAAAGGCTTACAGGAATTTGTAAAAGATTTGAATCATCTTTATACTACGGAACCTTCCCTGTATCAAAACCAGTTTAACAGAAATGGTTTTGAGTGGGTGGAAGCCAATGATGGTAATAATTCAATTTATATTTATTTAAGAAAAGGAGAGAATGAAGATGAGGTTACCATGACGGTTCTAAATCTTACGCCAAGAGTTTTTGATTATAAAATTGGAGTTGATGAAGGTACTTCTTGGGAAGTTATTCTCAATTCTGATGATGAAAAATATGGAGGAAGTGGCGTAAAAGCTGAAATAGTGGATGAAGAAGATGACGAATGGATGTTTCGACCTAATGCCATCATTCTAAAATTGCCTCCTTTAGCAGGAATTGTTTTAAAACAGAAAAAAAATATAAAAACAGCGGTTTCAAAAAGACACGCAAAAATAACGGAACCTACACTGGAAGGAGAAATTCATATCAAAGAAAACGTGAAAAAAACAACCCAAAATAAAACAGCCACTAAAGTAAGTGCGAATGTCGTAACAAATGCGCAAAAAGAAACCAAAATAACCTCTAAAGTTATTTCTGAAAAGAAAAAGCCCAGCTCATCAACCAAAAAAACACCACAAATAGCTCGAAAAGTAGAAAAATCCAAACCTTCTGCTAAAGAGAGTATTATTTCCGCCGAAGTAGTCTCAGGAAAAACAGGCGAAGCTAAAATTTCATCAAAGTCTCTTTCCAAAGAAACCAAACCAGCTACCCGACAAAAACCTGCCAATGCTAGGGTAACCCGAAAAGCTGAAACTCAACCTTCGGAAACAAAAAAATCCGAAGAAAATAACAATACAGATGATTCTAAAATTTAGCGAAAACAATGCGTTGAACATCATCATCAAATAAATATTTTTAACCGAAAGGACCATTAAAAATTTATGAAAATCTATCATCTAAGTATGGAATGTTATCCCGTTGCAAAAGTCGGCGGTTTAGCAGATGTTGTAGGTGCGCTTCCGAAATACCAAAATAAAATGGAAGGCATTGAAGCTAAAGTAGTAATGCCTTGGTACAACAAACCTTTTGTTCGGGAAAATAATTTTGAAATTGTTTTTGATGGAATTATTCATCAAGGCTCAAACCAACTGCAAGTACAGGTGATGAAAGAACAAACTGACGCTTTAGGTTTTGAACTTTTTTTGGTGAAAATTCCCGGACTTTTGGACCGCGACAATCCTTATGGTTATCGGGATGAAAGTTGGCAATTCTTAGCTTTTCAACAAGGGGTTTTACATTGGTTAACAGCTGTAAAAATTCGCCCCGATGTATTGCATTGCCATGATTATCATACCGGTTTAATTCCGTTTATGTTGCAAAACTGTCCAGAATTTCGATTTTTGAAAGGTGTAAAAACCATTGGAACCATCCATAACGGAGAATATCAGGGACAGATGAAATGGGACATGATTGAATATTTTCCGTGGATTGATGGTGCTACCGATTTGCGAATTTTAGATTGGGCAGGTTGGATCAATCCTTTAGCTACCATGATAAAAACCTGCCATGCTTTTAATGCGGTTTCTAATGGATATATGGAAGAACTTTTACATGATTTTAAAGGACTGCAAAGTTTAGTTCAGCAGGAATATTCAAAAGCTTATGGAATTATTAACGGTATTGATACGGAAGTTTGGGATCCGCAAACCGATGATTTTCTGTATTTTAACTATAATGTACAGAATGCGGGGGAGGGAAAATGGCGAAATAAATTAAAAATTTGTGAAGAATACGGACTGAATCCGGATTTACCTTTATTTGGTTTCATCGGAAGGTTTGCTGGTGAAAAAGGAGCCGATTTGCTCCCGGAAATTGTTTGGAAAAGCATTCAGCAAACGTATGGTGCATTAAACATTATTATTTTAGGTTCAGGCGAAAAACAGGTGGAAGAACGTTTGAAAGAACTGTCTTATCATTACTCCAATTTTGCTCTGGATTTAGGTTATAAAGAATATTTATCTCATCAAATTTATGCTTCTGCAGATTTTCTTTTGATGCCTTCCAGAGTAGAACCATGTGGTCTTAACCAAATGTACGCCATGCGTTACGGAACTATACCTATTGTTAGATTTACCGGTGGTTTAAAGGATACTGTTCAAGATATTTCTTCAGGAGGTTCCGGAATTAATTTTGGAAATGCTACTTCGGATGACACGGTTCATGCCATGCATCGCGCCATGAATGTTTATCACCAACCTGAACTTTTAAAAGATTTAATTCAAAATAACATGAATTTTGATTTTTCTTGGGATATTTCTGCCAAAAATTATATAGATTTATACAAGAAGTAAATTGTTTTTTTCTTAAATTTATTATCAATAATTTTTTCTTATTTTTTTTTAAAAAAAAACTCAAATATATGAAAGCAAATGTTCTTTCAATCGTTCTTGGAGGTGGTCGTGGTTCACGGTTGTTTCCGCTTACCGATTCCAGATCAAAACCTGCAGTTCCCATTGCGGGGAAATACCGTCTAGTGGATATCCCTATTTCCAATTGCCTGAATTCCGGTTACAATAAAATAATGGTTCTCACGCAGTTCAATTCTGCCTCACTCAATTCACATATTAAAAATTCCTATCATTTCGATATATTTTCCAGAGGTTTTGTAGATATTTTGGCTGCAGAACAGAATGTGGAAAACGACAGTTGGTATCAGGGAACAGCGGATGCAGTGCGCCAATCCATGAAACACATGGATAAGTATGAATACGATTATGTTTTAATACTTTCAGGAGATCAATTATATCAAATGGATTTCCGCGAAATGATCGATTTTCACTGTAAAAATGAAGGCGATATCACCATAGCAACCATTCCTGTGAACGCTAAAGATGCTCCAGGTTTTGGAATTTTAAAATCGGATGAAGCGGGAAATATTACCTCATTTATAGAAAAACCTTCTTCTGATCTTTTAAATGATTGGAAATCGGAAGTTTCTGAAAAAAGTAAAAATGAAGGCAAAGAATATTTAGCTTCCATGGGAATTTATGTATTTAACAAAAATGTTCTTAAAAAACTTTTTGAAGAAAATTCAGGAGACGATTTTGGGAAAGATCTAATTCCTGCTTCAATAGGGAATTTAAAAACTTTAAGTTTCCAATATGAAGGTTATTGGACAGATATCGGTACTATAGAATCCTTTTACGAAGCCAATTTAGATTTGTGTCAGGATTTTCCTAAATTCAATTTATTCAGTTCTTCTCCTATTTATACCAGAGCAAGAATGCTTCCGCCTTCAAAAATTTTAGGATCTTATGTTAATAAAGCTATATTCGGAGATGGCTGTATTATTATGGCGGATAAAATTGAAAATTCAATCGTGGGAAATCGATGCCGAATTGATAAAGGAAGTACCATTGTAAATTCATATTTAATGGGTGCCGATTTTTATCAGGATACCAAAGATATCGTGACCAACGATTTTAAAGGAGCACCAAATTTAGGAATTGGCAAATATTGCTATATTGATCATGCTATTATTGATAAAAATTGTAGAATTGGAGATCATGTAAGCATTATAGGAGGAAAACATCTTCCCGATGGAGATTTTAAAACGCATTCTGTAAAAGAAGGAATTATCGTACTGAAAAAAGGTTCTGTAATTCCGCCGGGAACCCAAATTGGAGGATAATAATTTCGGTTTTTATTTTTTTGAAGCTCTTTTTTAGGAAAGGGCTTTTTTTTTGCGTGATTTTTAAATCCGGAATCTTCATTTTTTTTCTAATATTTGGATATTTTCAAGACTGTTTTTTCCTATTTTTGCGCCATGCGTTGGTTTCGGTTTTTAGCCCTTTTTGTCATTTCTTTGTTAGCTCTTTATTGGGCGTCCATGTATTTTTTTGTTACGGAAAGTAAAAGCTTTACCGTGGAAAAAGAAATCAATTATCCCATTGATAAAGTTTTTCCGCAATTCAATAATTTACAGAATTTTACCCGCTGGAATCATTATTTTGCTTCATCCAAAACCATGTCGGTGGATTTTTATACGCCCTATTCAGGGAAAGGAAGTGCCATAAGTTTTGAAGATGCTAAAAATGATGTCAAAGGCGAAATGTTTATCCGTTACGAAAATCCTAATAAAACCTTGAAGTATCAGCTTTTTGAAGGAAATAAAGATAATCCCAGTAATATTGATATAAAATTTGTACCCGTATCAGCAACAAAAACAAAAATTATTTGGTTTGTGCATACCCCGAAAAAATCCGTATTGAAGAGAGCTGTCAATCTTTGGACACAGGATAATTTTGTGGAAAATCTCGACAAAAGTATGCTGAATTTGCGGACTCTTTTGGGTAATAAAGTGGAAAAAGACCAGTTTTTAACTGATATTAATTATGATAGTTTGATTGTTGAAAGACAGCCCGGACAATTGGTTTTAGGAATTAATGTGACTACTTCCAATAAAAAAGATGCTTTATATAAAAACATTATTCTGAATCACAATAAAGTTTATAATTATATTACCAATGATTTGGGAAAAAATGATGATGAGTTTGGGTTCCCCATCTTAATCACCAATCCCAATAATTTTAAAGATAAAGAAGTGTCTTATTTTATCGGAATTCCACTTTCTAAAAGAATGGGGGTTTCTGATAACAGTTTTAATTTCAGAACTTTAAATGAAACAGAAAGCTATGTTATGTATTTCAAAGGACCTTATGATAACCGAATGAAAACCATACAGCAGCTGTTGCAAAAAGCAAAAAAAGATACCATGCGAAACGGAGAAATTCAGCAAGTGTTTTTGGAAGCTCCCGAAAATAATAAAGAGGTTTTAATGAAATTTTCATTACCTGTTTTTCGTTGAATCTTCAGGAGCAATTGAAATCATTTATAATTTAGATAAAATGCGACTTTTTAGTCGCTTTTTTTTATTAAATTTGACGTTCAAAATTTAGTAGAAAACATTTACACAGAATTACTGCAATAATGGACAGATTTTCGTTTCTGAATGCGGCTCACACGCAATTAATTGAAGACTTATACCAACAATATTTAAAATATCCGGATTCATTGGAACCTTCCTGGAAAGCATTTTTTCAGGGATTTGATTTTGCCCTGGAAAATTATTCCGATGATACTGCATCAGTTTCAAACTCTTCTACTCCGGTAAATTATGCCCAGAATGTTGTCGCAAACAACACCGTTTCTGAGGATATTCAGAAAGAATTTAAAGTGGTGAATCTTATTGAAGCCTACCGTCACAGAGGTCATTTGTTTACCAAAACCAATCCGGTCCGCGAAAGAAGACATTATGAACCTACTTTGGATATTGAAAATTTTGGACTTTCCAAAGACGATCTTCATAAAAAATTTAATTCAGCATTAGAATGTGGATTACCTTCAGCAACTACTTTATCTGAAATTATCCGACATTTAGAAAATATTTATTGCGATTCTATCGGAATTGAATATATGCATATTCAGGATGTTGAGGAAAAAAAATGGATTAGAGATTATCTTCAAGTGAATGAAAATCACGCCGTTTTAAATGCCGATGAAAAAACTGAAATTCTCCATAAACTCAACCAAGCGGTAGCTTTTGAAAATTATTTGCATACCAAATTTGTGGGGCAAAAAAGATTTTCTTTGGAAGGTGGTGAATCTTTAATTCCTGCTTTGGATCAATTGATCTCCCGTTCTTCACAATTGGGTGTTGATGAGGTGGTTTTAGGAATGGCGCATAGAGGTCGTTTGAATGTTTTAACCAATATTTTCGGGAAATCTTACAAACAGATTTTTTCAGAATTTGAAGGAAAAGAATTTGAAGAAGATGTATTTTCTGGTGACGTAAAATATCACTTAGGATCTTCAAAAAAAATAAAAACTGCTTCAGGAGAAGAAGTGAAAATAAACTTAACGCCAAATCCATCACATTTGGAAACGGTTGCTGCTTTGGTAGAAGGAATTTGCCGAGCAAAAGTAGATAACGAATACAAAGATTACGGAAAAGTTCTTCCTATTGTTATTCATGGAGATGGCGCTATTGCAGGACAAGGAATTGTTTATGAAATTGCACAAATGATGACTTTAGATGGTTATAAAACCGGTGGAACAGTGCATATTGTCGTTAATAACCAAGTTTCATTTACCACCAATTACTTAGACGCTCGTTCTTCAGTATATTGTACGGATGTTGCAAAAGTAACTGCTTCACCGGCGCTTCATGTAAATGCTGATGATGTAGAAGCAGTAGTTCATGCCATTCGTTTTGCTGCAGAATATAGAGCAAAATTCGGGAAAGATGTTTACATTGATCTTTTAGGTTACAGAAAATACGGCCATAATGAAGGTGATGAACCGAGATTTACGCAACCCAATCTATACAAACTGATATCAAAACACGCCAATCCAAGAGAAATTTATAAAGAAAAATTGGTAAAAGAAGGCGTGGTTTCCGAGGAAGTTTTGAAAAAAATGGAAACTGATTTTAAAGCATTACTGGATGTAGATTTTGATGCTTCAAAAGAAATTGAGAAAAATGCCATGGCGATTTTCATGGAAGAACTTTGGACCAAATATCCAATGGGTGAAAAAGGAGCGGTTTTCAAAACTTACGATACCCAATTCAATTTAGAAAAATTGAAGGAAATAGCCTTGAAAATTTCAACCCTTCCAGCCGATAAAAAATTCATTAATAAAATCACGAGACTTTTTGATACCAGAGCCAAAATGGTCGAAAACAACTCATTAGATTGGGCAATGGGAGAACTTTTAGCGTATGCAACTTTGCTGGATGAAGGTTTCAATATCAGAATTTCCGGGGAAGATGTGGAAAGAGGAACTTTCTCTCACCGTCATGCCGTAGTGAAAACTGAAGATACAGAAGAGGAATATGTTCCGTTAAAATATGTGAATGAAAATCAAATTTTTAATGTTTACAATTCTCATCTTTCGGAATATGGAGTTTTAGGTTTCGATTACGGTTATGCAATGGCTGCACCAAACACTTTAACGGTTTGGGAAGCTCAGTTTGGAGATTTTACCAACGGTGCTCAAATTATTGTAGATCAGTATTTAGTAGCAGCTGAAGATAAATGGAAAATCCAAAATGGTTTGGTAATGTTGCTTCCGCACGGTTCTGAAGGACAAGGTGCAGAACATTCATCCGCAAGATTGGAAAGATTTTTAACGCTTTGTGCCAATGAAAATATCATTGTTGCCAATATTACAAATCCTGCCAATTATTTCCATTTGTTGAGAAGACAGTTGAAATTCCCATTCAGAAAACCATTAGTGGTGATGTCTCCAAAATCTTTGTTAAGACATCCAAAAGTAGTTTCTCCATTGGAAGATTTAGCGAATGGAGCTTTCCAACCGATTTTGGACGATCCAACTGCAGATGCTTCAAAAGTGGAAAGATTGGTTCTTTGTTCAGGGAAATTATATTTTGAGCTTTTAGCCAAAAAAGAAGAAACCAATGATGAAACGATTGCTATTGTAAGATTTGAACAGTTATATCCACTTCAAATGGATAAAATTGAAGAAATTTTCGCAAAATATTCCAACAGAAAATCATTAATCTGGGCTCAAGAAGAACCAGAAAATATGGGAGCTTGGTCATTTATTCTTAGAAATTTCAGAGATACGGGAATTCAAGTAGTTGCGCCAATTGCCAGTGGAACACCGGCTCCTGGAAGTCATAAGATGTTCGAGAAAAATCAAACTGGCGTTATTAATGCCGTTTTTAACTGTAACGATGTTCCAAGTTCTCGTCCAGTAACCGCATAAAAATTTAAAAATTAAAAAAATATACAGATGTCAGTATTAGAAATGAAAGTTCCTTCACCGGGAGAATCCATCACCGAAGTTGAAATTGCAACTTGGCTTGTACAAGATGGCGATTATGTAGAAAAAGACCAACCGATTGCTGAAGTTGATTCCGACAAAGCAACCTTAGAACTTCCTGCAGAGCAAAGCGGAATTATTACTTTAAAAGCAGAAGAAGGGGAAGTAGTACAAGTAGGACAAGTGGTTTGTTTAATTGATATGGACGCTGAGAAGCCAGAAGGTGCGGCTAAAGAATCTAAAAAAACGGAAGTTCCGAAAGCTGACGAAAATAAAGAAGCTCCTAATGCAGAACAAAAAGTAGTGGAAAAACCTGCTGCAGCAACTTATGCAAGTGGGACTCCTTCTCCGGCAGCGAAAAAAATACTGGACGAAAAAGGGATGGAGGCTTCACAAGTTTCCGGAAGTGGAAGAGACGGAAGAATTACCAAAGAAGATGCCCAAAATGCGGCTGTTCCTGCAATGGGAGCTGCAAACTCAACAAGTGGTTCCAGATCGCAAACTTCTACAAAATTATCGATGTTGAGAAGAAAATTGGCTACAAGGTTGGTTTCTGTAAAAAATGAAACAGCCATGTTGACAACTTTCAACGAAGTGGATATGTCCGAAATTTTTAGAATTAGAAAACAATATAAAGACGAGTTTGCTGCAAAACATGGTGTAGGTCTTGGTTTTATGTCATTTTTCACCAAAGCAGTAACCAGAGCTTTGCAAATGTATCCTGATGTAAATGCTTCTATTGATGGAGATTACAAAATAAATTATGATTTCTGTGATATTTCTATTGCGGTTTCCGGACCAAAAGGTTTAATGGTGCCTGTGTTGAGAAATGCAGAAAATATGTCTTTCAGAGGTGTAGAAGCCAATATCAAAGCTTTAGCAGATAAAGTTCGTGATGGTGGAATTACCGTAGATGAAATGACAGGTGGAACTTTCACCATTACAAACGGTGGTGTTTTTGGCTCCATGCTTTCAACACCAATTATTAATCCGCCACAATCTGCGATTTTGGGAATGCACAACATTATCCAAAGACCAATTGCAGTGGATGGACAAGTCGTTATTCATCCAATGATGTATGTTGCGATGTCTTATGACCATAGAATTATTGATGGCAGAGAATCGGTAGGATTCTTGGTCGCTGTAAAAGAAGGAATAGACAACCCCGTTGAAATTTTGATGGGTGGAGACGAAAGAAAGGCATTAGAACTTTAAAAAAAAAATATCCAAATCCTGCAGTAATGCAGGATTTTTTTATACTATTATTTTCAAAATTTGTGAAATTTTAAGAATTTTTTATGAAAAATATAAAAAAGGCGAGAATTTTGCAAGATCACTACAAACCTAAAAGCATAAAGTGATGTTTTCTAAAGTAACCAACGATGTGAAAGTAACGGTAGTTCCCGAATATGATAGTAAAAACAGTTATCCTTCAGAAAACCGTTTTGTTTTTAAATATTATATTTCCATAGAAAATTTAAGCAATGAGCCTTTTAAACTTTTAAAAAGAAAATGGCTGATTTTTGATGTGGGTTTTGGATTTACAGAAGTTAGCGGAGACGGTGTTATTGGTTTAACACCAGAAATTTTACCGGGGGATGCTTTTACCTATTTCTCGAACGTGATGATACGTTCCGGAGTTGGAAATATGAGTGGTAAATATCTTTTACAAAATTCAGTTACCAAAGAAAATTTTGAAATTGATATTCCTAAATTTAATCTTTTAGCCGAAGTTTTAAGTAATTAACCTGAGTTCGGGATAAGAAATGAAATAAAATTTGCAATAAAAAGTAATAATTCGTATATTTAAGTTTCTGAAATTCAAATATTTAACGAATTATTACTTATGATTTTGAAAGAC
>Ga0209369_1001427_pt1 | contig 11849 bp, 13 predicted proteins | sample EBPBio142010_DNA_FD_185865 | JGI IMG/M metagenome (GOLD analysis project Ga0209369, IMG submission 185865) | Wastewater treatment Type I Accumulibacter community from EBPR Bioreactor in Madison, WI, USA - Reactor 1_10/4/2010_ DNA (SPAdes)... | ecosystem: Engineered > Bioreactor > EBPR >... | reverse complement strand
CAGCGCCGCTTGTCGGGCGTGGATGGTGTGGAGGTCGAGAGAGGGGGAGGAGAGGCGGCGTTCGAGGAGACGGGCGCCGCCTGCGGTGACGGTCCGGTCGATGGCAGAGAGCAGCGAGCCGTCACGGCCACCCGAGAGGGACTGGGTAAGTTCCAGGTTCCGGCGGGTCGCGGCGTCGATCTGCATCGTGCCGCCCAGCGCTTCGCGAACCGGAGGGCGAAGGAGGGGCATCCGGCCGCGCTGGGTCAGGTGGAGGTAGTCGACGAGGGCGCCCATCGCTGAAACTTCGGCGCGGTCGAATGTCCCGAAGGCGTCGAGCGAGGCGACGTGGAAGAGGTCGCAGAGGCGCTTCTCGGCATTGGTGGAATCGAAGCTGCCGCGGGACAGGGGAGTGACGGCAAGGCCATCGAGGAGGGGGACGAGGTCGCGCTCGCGGGCCTCGGACAGAAGAAGCTCGCGCGGGGCGATGCGGGCGAGGTCGGGCGAAAGGCGGGTGAGAGAGGATTGCATCACCCGGAACTCGCCGGTCGAGATGTCGGCCCAGGCGAGGGCGGCCTGGTCGCGGACCTCGGCGTAGGCGGCGAGGAAGTTGTGGCGGCGGGCTTCGAGAAGCGAGTCCTCGGTCAGCGTGCCGGGCGTCACCAGCCGGACCACGTCGCGTTTGACGACCGACTTGGAGCCGCGTTTCTTGGCCTCGGTGGGGTCTTCCAGCTGTTCGGCAATGGCGACGCGGAAGCCCTTGCGGATCAGGGTGAGAAGGTAACCCTCGGCGGCATGGACCGGGACGCCGCACATGGCGATGGGTTCGCCCAGATGGAAGCCGCGTTTCGTCAGGGCGATGTCGAGGGCGGCCGCTGCCGCGACGGCGTCGTCGAAGAACATCTCGTAGAAATCGCCCATCCGGTAGAAGAGGAGGGCGCCGGGGTTCTGGGCCTTGATCTCCAGATACTGCGCCATCATCGGCGTGACGGTCTCTTCGGTCACTGTGTTCTCCCCGGTATGGGGGGAGAGTATCGGGTGACGGGCGGGCGGGAAAGGGGGGTGTCCACGGTGGACATTTCCGATGTTTCTTATGGTTTCAACGGGTTGGCTGCGGGCATTTACCGGATGTTAGGATTTGGGTTCGGGGTCCCATGCCCGAGGCGAGCGGATGTCCGGCGTCGGCGGCGTGTGGGCGGGTGCGGTTGCGCCCGACCCTGCGGTGGGAGCCTCTGGCGGGGATACCTGGGGCAAAGATGAAAGGCTGACACTTTGGAGCGGAGCGCCAGCCGCGGTGACATGGTTCGATGGAGAGTCGGGCTGAAGCCCGACCTACGGGGTGGGGCGGGTTACAGGACGTAGCGTGAGATATCGGCGGAGCGGGCGAGGGCCCCCAGGTTGGTTTCGACGAACTGGGCGTCGACGGTGACTTTCTGGCCCGAGCGGTCGGGGGCGTGGAAACTCAGCTCCTCGAACACCCGCTCCATCACGGTGTAGAGGCGTCGGGCACCGATGTTCTCGACAGAACGGTTCACCTCGGCGGCGATGCGCGCCAGGGCGGCGATGCCGTCGGGGGTGAAGGTGACGGCGACCTCTTCGGTCGCCATCAGGGCGGTGTATTGCCGGGTCAGCGCATTTTCGGTGTCGGTCAGGATGCTGACGAAATCCTCTTCGGTCAGGGGGGCGAGTTCGACGCGGATCGGCAGGCGGCCTTGCAGTTCGGGCAGCAGGTCCGAGGGCTTGGCGATGTGGAAGGCGCCGGAGGCGATGAACAGGATATGGTCGGTCTTCACCGGGCCGTGCTTGGTGCTGACGGTGGTGCCTTCGATCAGCGGCAAGAGGTCGCGCTGGACGCCTTCACGCGAAACATCGGCGCCGCGCGCGTCGGAGCGGGCGCAGATCTTGTCGATCTCGTCCAGGAAGACGATGCCGTTTTCCTGCACGGCCTCCAGAGCGGCGGCGCGGACGGCCTCGTCGTCGAGAAGCTTGTCGGCTTCCTGCCCGATCAGAACCTCGTAGCTTTGCGCGACGGTCATCCGCTTGCGGTTGGTGCGGCCACCAAAGGCCTTGAACAGGTCCTGCAGGCCCTGCATCTGGGTTTCCATTCCCGGCATCCCGAAGCCAAGCGGCATCGCGGGGGCGGCGTCGGTGACCTCGATCTCGATCATCGTGTCGTCCAGTTCGCCGCGCTTCAGCTTGCCCCGGAACATCTCGCGGGTCTGGTCGCGGGCGTCCTTGCCGGCCAGCGCCTCGACCACGCGGTCCTCGGCGGCCCTGTGGGCGCGGGACCTCACCTCTTCTCGCATCTGGGCGCGGGTGTCATTTATCGCGACATCGACAAGATCGCGCACGATGGAGTCCACATCGCGGCCGACATAGCCGACTTCGGTGAACTTCGTCGCCTCGACCTTCAGGAACGGGGCTTTCGCAAGCTTGGCGAGGCGGCGGCTGATCTCGGTCTTGCCGACGCCGGTGGGGCCGATCATCAGGATGTTCTTGGGATAGACCTCGTCGCGCAGGTCATCGTCCAGCCGCTTGCGGCGCCAGCGATTGCGCAGCGCCACGGCGACGGCGCGCTTGGCCTCTTTCTGGCCGATGATGAAACGGTCAAGCTCGGAGACGATCTCGCGGGGGGTCAGGTCGGTCATTCGGTGGATCCATAGGGCGGCAGGCGGGATTTGCCGGGGAAATCGGGAAGGGCGCGCATCACGGCGGCGCGGAGCTGCACCCACCAGGTTCCGATGGCGGTGATGAAACCGCCAAGGGTGAGAAGGACAAAAATCCAGCTGGTTCCGGCGCCTTCGCCCATCAGCCAAGCGATGACGATGGCGACATAGGCGATGGCGGCAGTCAGGAAGCTGCGTCGGTCGATGACCAGCGCCAGAACGGTGATCAGCACCAGCGCGATGGCCAGAAACCCGATGCCGCCACCGTTCAGCAGGGTGACGGCAACCGTGTTCACAAGGGCAGGTGCAGCAAGGAGATGGCACCAGAAGGCGGTGGCCGAATGGCGGCCAAGGCGATAGGGATCGCGGGTGTCGAGCCACATGCCGACAAGGAAGGCCCCGACGCCGAACAGAAGCGTCGCGGTGGCAAAGGCGGGGTTTTCGGTGAGGTCGAAGAAGGAGCGGAAACCGCCGTCTCCGAACACACTTCCTGCGACAACTCCCGCAACATTAGTGGCAGAAGCGGTGACGGAATAGACAACGCCCAACGCAAAGCAACCCGTAAGGAAGGCAGCAAAAGGCAGCCTGAACCGTATATACCATGCGATCATTCCGGCAGTAGCGAGCGCGAAACCAACAACAGAGATCATTCGGCCGTTGGCGGTGTTTGGCGCCACCGCTGTAAACACAAAAATCAACAAGCCAACGCCAAACGCCACCGCGAGAACCATCGACGGAAGGGTCATTCGGCGCTTCAATGTGAAGTAGTTAGCAAACCACCAAGCGACGACAGCTGTCGTCAGAGGTAGAGCAAACACCAGCGAGCCGCCGCTCATGACGGTTACTGCGCCGACAATCCCGGCCATCAGAATGATCAGGCCGATCGAGATGAAGATTTCCGAAAAACCGCGGAAGAACTCGAAGGGCTCATCCTCGGACGGAAGGGCGGTGCGCCTGCCGGAACGATCGTTGGCCAGCGCGAGAAGCGAGGCGGCTTGCCCCTCGGTCAGGATGCCGGCGGCGACGGCGGCGCGAAGATCTTCTGGGGTCATGCTGGTTCGTGCCTCGGCAGGAAACTGTGCGTGCAGAGATAAGGGGTTTGTGGGGGCAAACCAAGTGAGGTAAATTGACGGGCAGAGGCAGTATATACAGACGCGTGGTTGCATATATACAAAACGTATATATGATCTCCGCTGTAAGCGACTGAAAAACATGGGGAAGACCCGGTACAAGGCTGGGCATCCACAAGGGGCATGTGAATGGTTGACGACGTACCGAAGCGGTTGAGCATCGCCGAAAAGCGCGCCTTGGCCAATCCGCTGGTATTGAACCCGGCCAACCGGGTTGAGGAATTGCCGGTCGAGGCGCTGGCGGCGGACTGGGCCGATGTGGCGCTGCCCGAGCAGACGCGGAAGAAGCTGATCTCGCTTCGGGTGGACCCGGAGGTGCTGGACTTCTTCAAGGCGCAAGGCCCGGGGTATCAGACGCGGATGAACGCGGTGCTGACGGCCTATATGCAGGTGAAGAAGGAAATGGGTCAGGGCTAGGTCGCGGCCTGGGCCTTGATCCGTTCGACCGTCAGGTTGCCGTTGGTGTAGACGCAGATATCGGCGGCGATGGCCATTGCCTTGCGGGCGATGTCCTCTGCGGACAGGTCGGTTGCCATCAGGCCGCGTGCGGCGGCGAGGGCGAAGTTGCCGCCCGACCCGATGGCGGCGACGTCGTGTTCCGGCTCCAGCACGTCGCCGGCGCCGGTGATGACATACAGCGCCGCACCGTCGGTGACGATCAGCATGGCTTCCAGGTTGCGCAGGTATTTGTCCATGCGCCAGTCCTTCGCCAGATCGACGCAGGCGCGGGCAAGCTGGCCGGGGGCGGCTTCCAGCTTCTTCTCCAGCCGCTCCAGCAGGGTGAAGGCGTCGGCGGTGGAGCCCGCGAAGCCGCAGACCACGTCATGCCCGCCGGGCGAGAGGCGGCGGACCTTGCGGGCGGTGCCCTTGATCACGGTCTGGCCGAGGGAGACCTGGCCGTCGCCCGCGACCACGACCTCTCCGCCACGGCGGACGGCGAGGATGGTGGTGCCGTGCCAGCCGGGAAATCTGTCGTCCGCCATGATGCCCTCCGTTTGGGTCTATATGGGGTGGAGAAGGGGCGAGGGCAACGCAAAACGCCCGCACCTTTCGGCGCGGGCGTTCGGGAAGGCTGTGGCCGGTCCTAGCGACGCAGGCCGAGGCGGGCGATCAGCGAGGCGTAGCGCGCTTCGTCGGTTTTCTTCAGGTAGTCCAAGAGCTTGCGGCGCTTGGCGACCATCATCAGAAGACCACGACGCGAGTGGTTGTCCTTCTTGTGGCCCTTGAAATGCTCGGTCAGGGTGGCGATCCGCGACGACAGGACCGCAACCTGAACTTCCGGCGAGCCGGTGTCGTTCTCTTTGGTGGCGTAGTCCTTGATCAGGCGGGCTTTTTCTTCAACGGTGATCGACATCGGGGTCTCCTTTGGTTGAGGGTCATGGCGCAAGCCGGGATGTCGTCCAGCAGGGCCCCTGGAGGCTCCGCCCGAAAGCGGATGCGGGCGTATAGGCGGATTCGGGGGCGAGGGGAAGCGGATTCGGCGGGAGGGGAAACGGGTTGTTAACCCTGAGTCCAGATTTCCCTGCCAGAGGCCCTTCCGCGGCTATGGCAAGCCCGGTAGTCATGATACGTTCCGCTGAAGTTCCTGTGCGTTGCCAATTGGTTAACGGTCCCGGTGTCAAGGAGTAGCGGGTTTGCTTGCCATTCTGGGTTTCTTCGGCGTGATGATGGCCGGTCTTGCCGCCGATGCCCTGCTGTCCGGGCATGACGATCAGGCCGAGGCGCCCGAAGATGACCCGCCCGAAGAGGAAGGACCGCCTGCCGACGGCAGTCTGCTGGACGATCTTTACGGCGATCCGACGATCCCGACGTCGGACGACATCGACGATCCGGCCGACCAGGACGTGGCGGTGGTGGGGACGGAGGATGCGGATATCCTCGACGGGCACGGCGGCAATGACGTGATCGGGGGCGGTGACGGCGCCGACCTGATCAACGGGCGCGATGGCGACGACAGTATCGAGGCAGGCGCCGGAAATGACGCGGTCTGGGCGGGTGCGGGCGACGACACCGTCCTGGGCGGCGAGGGCGACGACAGCATTCAGGGCGACCAGGGCAACGATGTGATCCAGGGCGGCGACGGTAGGGATTCGCTGGCCGGATGCGAGGGCGACGACACGCTGCAAGGCGGCGCCGGAAACGACACTCTGCTGGGCGGCGAGGGGAACGACCGGCTGGACGGTAGCGAGGATGACGACTGGCTGTCGGCGGGCGACGGCAACGACCACCTGACCGGCGGCAGCGGGAAGGATGTGCTGGACGGCAACGCCGGCGACGACACGATCTCGGGTGTCGAGGCCGCTGGCCCGCAGGAGATGGATTTCATCAATGGCGGCGAGGGCAATGACATTCTGATCCTCGGCGCGAGCGATCATGCGACGGGCGGCGCGGGCAATGACGCGTTCGTGCTGCAGGAATGGCTGAACGAGGCCTCGGTGACCCATATCGCCGATTATGATCCCGCAGCGGACCGGCTGGTCATCATCTATGACCAGGCCGTGCATCCCGATCCCGTCCTGACGGTCGAGCCGAACGATGGCGGGTCGGGCCGTTCGATTTTCATCGACGGGGCGAAGATTGCCGTGGTCAACGGGGGCCCCTTCAGCGCCGACGATGTCCGCCTTGTCGCGGCCTGAGGGTTACCAGGGTTGCGGCTGCTGCTGATAAGCGATGTAGAGCGGATGCCTGGGCTGCCCCTGCGCGGTCAGGCCAAGATGGAACAGGGGCGCGCCGCTCTGGCGCAGACATGCCGCGACCTGCGCGCCGCGATCGAGATGCGCGCCGTGGTTGCCCCAGGCGCAGAGCACGCTGTCGGCCCAGGGCAGGCTGTCCAGGATCGCGGCATCATTTCCGGGGCCGACCGGATCGGCAGCCGCCCGCATCACCCTGGGGTCGGTGGCCCGGAAGGCGAAGATGTTGGCGACCCGGAACGCGCCATAGCCCAGGGCACTCGCGCGCCGCTCGCAGCGTTCGACCGTGGGGTCGTTCTGCTCCTCGGTCGCGGTCGAGGGGTTGAGCATCACGAACAAAGCCCGCGGCCCCGCGCCCCAGCGGCGGGTCAGAAGATAACGATACCGTTCGCAATCGGAATAGATCGCCTCGGATACCGTATCGCCCCTGGTGAACCCTCGCGTGATCATCCCCGCCGCCCCGGCACTGTCGCAACCCGCGCCGAGATAAGACCTGGGCCGCGCCGGTGCAAAGCGATTTGCCACCCGCCCCGGCTGTCGCCAGACCCGCCCCAGCGCGCGGGCCGCTTGTCGGCAGGGCGCTGGCCCGCGAAAGTCGGCCCCGGTTTTGTCGAAAGACAGGCGAACCGGATGAGGGTATAGAGTGCCGACCAGACCCAAATGCAGCGGAGCCCCGACGTGTCCGATCTGATCCTTCTCGCCTACCGCAGCCAGAGCGCCGCCTTCGTTGCCGGAGAGGCGCTGGCCGTGCTGCAGCAAGAGGCCGGAACCGAGCCGGAGGACATCGTCGTGATCACCCGCGACCCGAGCGGGCGGATCTCGGTCAACCAGTCGACCGATCTGGCCACCGGGCTACCGCTGGGGGGCGGGCGCTGGGGAACCCTGATCGGGATGCTGTTCCTTGATCCGCGGAAACCCCTTCCGGGCGGCAAGGGCCTGGCAGCGCAATTGCTGGAGGCGGGGCTGGACGCGGCATTCCTCCAGGCCGCCTCCCGGTCCCTTACAGCGGGGACCGCCGTGGTCGGGCTGCGCGTGCGGCTTCTGGGCGCCGATGCGGTGCTGGACCGCTTCAAGTCGTTGACCGGCGCGCCGACCATCCTGCAAGCGCGGCTGGACCCTGCGACGGAAGACGCGCTTTACGACATGCTGGCGCAGATTCCCGAGGCTTTCCTGCGCCAGCAGGCCGTCGATGACCTGATCTGAGCGTGGACGGGCTTGACGGTCCCGGCCGCGCGGCATCCATGTAGCAGAATGACCGGGAAGCCCGCCGACAGACCAGCCGAAAAGGCCGGACCCGCCCCGCGCAAGCGCAAGGCGAAGGCGGAGGAACCGCCGCCCCGGTCGCGACTGCGGCGCGCGGCGCGATGGCTTGGCCGGGGCCTTGGCGCGCTTGCGGGGTTCTATCTGGTTCTGGTGCTGCTGTTCAGCCTCGTCCCGCCGCCGATCAACCTTTACCAGCTGGGCGAGAGCTGGCGGCTGGGCGGGATCGACAAGGACTGGGTGCCGTGGGAGGAGATCGCGCCGGTGATGGGCCGGTCGGCGGTGGCGGCGGAAGATGCGAATTTCTGCAACCACTGGGGTTTCGACATGGCCGCGATCCGCGAGGCGATCGAAGCCGGCAGCAACCGGGGGGCTTCGACGATCAGCCAGCAGGTGGTGAAAAACGTCTTCCTCTGGCACGGCCGCAGCTGGGCGCGCAAGGCGATGGAGGCGATGCTGACCCCGGTGGTGGAGCTGGTCTGGTCAAAGCAGCGGATTCTGGAAGTTTATCTGAATGTTGCGGAATTCGACGACGGGGTCTTCGGTATCCAGGCGGCGGCGCAGCACTATTTCGGGGTGGATGCGAAGGACCTGACAGCCCTGCAGGCGGCACGGCTGGCGGCGGTCCTGCCGGACCCGAAGGGGCGCAGCGCGTCGAAACCGTCGACTTTCGTGAAAAGCCGGACGCGGGCCATCATCTCGGGCGCGGAGACGATCGCAGCGGACGGTCGTTCCGCCTGTTTCGAAGACTGAGGCGGGCCGGGGATTGAAATCCAGCCGCCATAGCTGCAATGAGGGGGGAAGACCGGAGGCCGCCGCCCGATGAACCGCCCCTCGAACCGTTTGTACCACGTTCCGCTGTCGCCCTTCTGCCGCAAGGTGCGTCTGACGCTGGCGGAAAAGAAGATCGAGGTGGAGCTGGTCGAGGAGCGCTACTGGGAGCCCTCGCCCGATTTCCTGCGCCGCAACCCGGCGGGAAAGGTGCCGATCCTGAAGATGGGCAACCGGGTGATGAGCGAAAGCCAGGCGATCTGCGAGTTCATCGAGGAGCAGACGCCGGAGCCGCCGCTTATGCCGCGGGGGGCGGAGGGGCGATACGAGGTGCGGCGCCTGTGCGCCTGGTTCGACGACAAGTTCCATAACGAGGTGACGTCGAAGCTGTTGTACGAGCGGGTGAACAAGAAGGTCACCGGCCAGGGCTATCCGGATTCGCGCAACGTCAAGCAGGGGTCCACGCGGATCAAGTATCACCTTGACTACATGGCATGGCTGCTGGACCAGCGGCGCTGGCTGGCGGGGGATGTGATGACGCTGGCCGATTTCACCGCGGCGGCGCATCTGAGCTGCCTGGACTATATCAGCGACGTGGACTGGCATCGCCATGCCGTGCTCAAGGACTGGTATGCGAAGATCAAGTCGCGGCCCTCGTTCCGGCCCTTGCTGGCCGATCAGGTCTCGGGCTTTCCACCGGCGCCGCATTATGCCGATCTGGATTTCTGAGACCGGCCCCCGGAGGCTTCGCCACCGGACCCCCAGGATGTTTGGACAAAGATGAAAGGGCTGACGAAAGAGCAGCTGGTGGCGCGGGCCCTGGAGGAGGGGTTCGTGAAGGTGGGGATATGTCGCCCGGATGCGGTGCCCGAGGCGGCGGGGCGGTTGCGGGCCTATCTGGACGCAGGGCGGCATGGGCAGATGGGCTGGATGGCCGAGCGCGAGGCGTGGCGCGGGTCGGCGGCGGCCTTGTGGCCCGAGGCGCGGTCGGTGGTGATGCTGGCCGAGGCCTATACGCCGGAGGGTGACCCGATGGCGGGGCTGACGCGGCGGGACCGCGGGGTGATCTCGGTCTATGCGCAGGGGAAGGATTACCACGACATCGTCAAGCGTCGGTTGAAGCGGCTGGGGCGCTGGCTGATCGACCAGGGGGGCGGCGAGATCAAGGTTTTCGTCGATACCGCCCCGGTGATGGAGAAGCCTTTGGCGCAGGCGGCGGGGTTGGGGTGGCAGGGCAAGCACACCAACCTGCTGGCGCGGGATCTGGGAAGCTGGGTCTTCCTGGGCGCGATCTTCACCACGCTGGATTTCCCGCCGGACGCAGCGGAGGTCAGCCATTGCGGAAGCTGCATCGCCTGTCTGGACATCTGCCCGACAAAGGCTTTTCCTGCACCTTATCAACTGGATGCGCGGCGCTGCATCTCTTACCTGACCATCGAACACAAGGGGCCTGTAGATACGGAACTGCGGGCCTGTATAGGCAATCGTATATACGGCTGCGATGATTGTCTGGCGGTCTGCCCCTGGAACAAGTTCGCGGTGGCGGCAAAGGAGATCGGGTATCAGCCGAAGCATGCCCTGCCCGGGCTGGCCGAGCTGGCGGTACTGGACGACGCGGGGTTCCGCGCGCGTTTCGCCGGGTCGCCGATCAAGCGGATCGGGCGCGACAGGTTCGTGCGGAATGTGTTGTACGCGATCGGGAACTCCGGCAAGCCGGGGCTGGTGCCGGTGGCGGCGGGATTGGCGGAGGATGGCGATCCGGCGGTTGCCGATGCGGCGCGCTGGGCTTTGCAACGCCTGAAGGGGGCGACGACGACCGGCTGAAGGTCAAGACCGCGATCTTCGCCGTTTAACCGGCGATGGCGCGGTCGAGGTGGGTATAGCCACCGTCGGGGAAAAGCCATTGGCCCGTGGTATGCGAGGATCGGGGCGACAGCAGGAAGACCACCGTGTCGGCGATCTCGCGCGGGGTGGTCATTCGCTGGCCCAGGGGGATGCGGCGGGTGATCCCGGCGAGGCGTTCCTCGGGATTATCGAAGGTTTTCAGCCAGTTTGCGTAGAGCGGGGTCATCACCTCGGCGGGGATCACCGCGTTGACGCGGACGCCATCGGCAAGGAAGGCGGCGGCCCATTCGCGGGTCAGGCCCAGTTGGGCAGCCTTGGCGGCGACATAGGCCGAAGTCGCGCCCTGCCCGGTCAGCGCGGTCTTGGAGGAAACGTTGACGATGGCGCCTTTCGTTTCGCGCAGGTCATCGGCGAGGAGATGCACCAGCGTGTAATAGTGGATGAGGTTGCGGTCGAGGCTTTGGCGGAAGGCTTCAGGCCCCGCCTCCAACCCGATGGAATCATTGGCCCCGGCGTTGTTCACCAGCCCGTCGACGCGGCCAAGCCGGGTGCGGATTTCCGCGACGGCGCTGCGGCACTGGTCGTCGTCGGAGAGGTCGGCCAGCACCACCTCTGCGCGCGGCACCCCCGCCAACCATCCGGCATCAGGCGCCCGGCGAGCCAGGATCACCGGGATCGCGCCTTCTTCGGCCAGCACCTCCGAAACCGCGGCCCCGATACCGGAACCGCCGCCGGTGACGATCACCACCTTGTCCTTGAGCCCGAGATCCATCGTTCAGCCACGGAACCGATAGGTTTCAAGGCTTTCCGGCTTCATCTGGATCGAAAACCCGGGCGTGGCGGGCGGCATGTAGGCGGCGTTGCGGATCACGCAGGGGTCGAGGAAATGTTCGTGCAGATGGTCGACGAATTCGATCACCCGGCCTTCGCGGGTGCCCGCGATGCACAGATAGTCGATCATCGACATGTGCTGGACATATTCGCACAGACCGACGCCTCCGGCATGGGGGCAGACCTTCAGGTCATGTTTTGCCGCCATCAGCATCACCGCCAGCACCTCGTTGAGGCCCCCAAGACGGCAGGAGTCGATCTGGACGACGTCGATGGCGCCTTCCATGATGAACTGCTTGAAGAGGATGCGGTTCTGGCACATTTCGCCCGTGGCGACCTGCACCGGGGCGACGCCCTGACGGATCTTCTTGTGGCCCGCCACGTCGTCGGGCGAGGTCGGCTCTTCGATGAACCAGGGTTTCACGAAGGCGAGCTTGTTCACCCAGTCGATGGCCTGATCCACCTCCCAGACCTGGTTGGCGTCGATCATCAGATTTACATCGGGACCGACTTCATCGCGCGCGATGGTCAATCGGCGCACATCATCCTGTAGATCGCGCCCGACCTTCATCTTGATGTAGTTGAACCCAGCATCCACCGCCTCGCGGCACAGCCGCCGCAGCTTGGCATCGTCATAGCCCAGCCAACCGGCAGAGGTGGTGTAGCAGGGGTAGCAC
>Ga0209369_1001421_pt1 | contig 11882 bp, 12 predicted proteins | sample EBPBio142010_DNA_FD_185865 | JGI IMG/M metagenome (GOLD analysis project Ga0209369, IMG submission 185865) | Wastewater treatment Type I Accumulibacter community from EBPR Bioreactor in Madison, WI, USA - Reactor 1_10/4/2010_ DNA (SPAdes)... | ecosystem: Engineered > Bioreactor > EBPR >... | reverse complement strand
GCCGTGCAGGCCGGCCGCACGCCCAGCGTGTGCGGCCGCTCCGCATTGGGCGTGCACCAGCTCATCGAAGCCATCATGGCTTCGGCGCGCAGCGGCCAGAGCATCGCGCTGCCCAGCGCCAAGCGCTGATCCAGACGCCCGCCCGAGGAACCGCCCATGACCATCGACCCGAGCCCCGCCCGCGCACCGCAAGCCAGCTTCACCCCCAGCACCCGCTACCCCGACCCGGCCATCGAGGTGCTGCACGACAGCTTCCTGTCCTTGAGGCTGTACTCGGCCAGCGTCGAGCAGCTGGCCACCGGCCTGCGCTGGGCCGAAGGGCCGCAGTGGTTCGGCGACGGCCGCTACCTGCTGTTCAGCGACATCCCCAACGACCGCATCCTGCGCTGGGACGAATGCAGCGGCACCACCAGCGTGTTCCGCGCGCCGTCGAACAATGCCAATGGCCTGGCCCGCGACCGGCAGGGCCGGCTGCTGGCCTGCGAGCACCTGACGCGGCGCGTGACGCGTACCGAATACGACGGTGAAGTCACCGTGCTGGCTGACCGCTTCGAAGGCAAGCGGCTCAATTCGCCGAACGACATCGTCTGCGCGCGCGACGGCAGCATCTGGTTCACCGACCCGCTGTTCGGCATCGTCGGCTGGTGGGAAGGCGCGCCGGCCGAGAGCGAAACGCCATGGGCCGTCTACCGCATCGACCCCGCCAGCGGCGCGCTGCAGCGTGTGATCGACGACCTGGCCGCGCCGAACGGCCTGGCCTTCTCGCCCGACGAAAAGATCCTGTACGTGGTGGAAAGCCGCGCCACGCCGCACCGCAAGATCTGGCAGTACGACGTGGCCGCTGGCGGCGCGCTGTCGAACAAGCGCCTCTTCGTCGACGCCCAGGGCCCCGGCGCCTACGACGGTATCGCGGTGGACGTGCGCGGCAACGTCTGGTGCGGCTTTGGCAGCGGCAGCGGCGCGCAGTCGGCCGAGTTGGACGGCGTGCGCGTCTACGACGCCGCCGGCCAGGCCATCGGCCACGTGCACCTGCCCGAGCGCTGCGCCAACCTGTGCTTCGGCGGCCGGCACCGCAACCGGCTGTTCATGGCCGCGAGCCATTCGCTGTACGCGCTGTACGTCAACGTGCAGGGCGCGGCCTGAAACTCACGCGGCGTCAATCCTCGGCCGAGATGCGCGTCGCCCGGTAGACGGTGCCGCCTGCAGCGGCCGCGGCAACGCTCTTCACCTCGACCTTGCGGCCATTCAGCAAGGCACCGCTCAGGCCGTCGCGAAACTCGGTGCCGGCGTCATAGACGACGGTCACGCCGCGCAGCGTGAAGCTGCCGCTGCCGGCCGCGCAGTTCGGGCAGTCCACCACGCCCTTGAACTCGAACTCGGGCGCCACACTGGACAGGTCGTCGTCATCGCCATCGTTGTCGTCGTCGCGCGACTCGAACTCGACGCGGCGCACGCGGAGCACACCCGACTCGACGACGCCCTTGGCTTCGATGCGCACGCCGTTCTTCAGATCGGCGGCGGTACCGTCCTCGTAGCTGACCACGCTGTCCAGGCGCGCCGGGTAGCCGGCCACGCGCAGGGTGCCGGCCGCGGTGTCGAGTTCGCTGACGTAGCCTTCGATCTCACCCTCGGCGGCCGCGGCGGCGCTTCCAAAGCTACTGCTGCGCAGCTTGAGCCGCTCCGCCAGGTAGCGGCCATCGCCCTGCAGCACAGGATCGAGGCGCAGGCTGACCAGGGCCCCCTCCACCGGCGTGCCGTCGAAGTCGGTGGTGGCATTCGTACGAACGCCAACGCCGCGCACCGTCATGACGAAGTCCTGGCCGGCACCGCTCACGCTGGTGGCGGAGCCGCGCAACCGGTACTCGCCGCCGCCGGCGATGAAGGCTGCGGTGCTCGGGCTCTTGCGTTCGACATAGGTGGCCACGATGCTGCCGCCGCTGTCCGGCTGGCCATGCACCTCCACCACCTGGTCTGCGGCCAGGGAGGCCACTCCGCCAACGCCCGCGTAGATGGTGGCGGCGTTGGTGCGCACCGCGATGCCGAAGACGCTGAAGCGCCCGGCAGCCACGTCCACCGCCGTCACCGGACCCTTGATCTCGGCGCCGTAGGCGATCTGGGTCGCGGTGCGCACGGTGCCGCTGGCATCGACGCTGCCGGCCACCTCGACCACCATGCCCACGCGCAGCGGGTTGTCGTCGACTCCCAGCACCTTGACCGTGCCGTCGTCGTCGAGCAGGCGTGCACCGTTGTCCTCGAAGCGCACGCCGTTGACGAAGACCGAGCCGAAGCCGGTGACCGTGCCGACGCTGAAGCTCCCGGTACCACCGGTGCCGACGCCGGCGACATCGCCGCCGCCGCCGCAGCCGGCCACCAGCGCTGCCAGCAGCAGCGACAGGCCCATGCCGCGCAGGCGCTGCCCGGCGGTCGATGGCACCAGGCGGTGCCGGAGGGTGTTGGGGAAGCTCATCGTTTTTCTCCCTGAGTGGATGGGGGTCTGGGTGGGGTGGCCGCCGCCTCTTCGGGCGCGGCCATGGAGGCGCTGAAGCTGAAGAGCCCGACGCGAAGCCGCTGGTCCTGGGGCCGTCCGGCCGCACGGTCCTGCGCGATCAGCGCCTCGAGCTGTGGCACCAGCGCGGCGCTGAGCGCGCTCCACTGGGCCGTGATGGTCTGCTGGACGGCCTGCAAAGACTGCGTCGACAGTTCGTCGGCGAACACCGCCTGTTCGAAGTGCTGCACACCGTCACCGAGCACGTTGGCAACGGCCGCACTGAGATGGTCACCGACGTTCTGGCCCAGAAAGCCGAGCATGCGTTCGGTATCGCCGCGCGGCACGAAGGCGTCGCGGACCAGCTTCACCGTATCGCGCTGTGCGTCCAGTTCGGCCAGGCCCAGGCGCAGCAATTCGTCGAGCAGGCTGCGCGGATGCACGTCGCGGGTCACCGATTGCGCCAGCGTCTCGAAGCTCGGCGCCGGCCCATGGCGCGGCAGGGTGCGCGGCCGGCCGCGCGCATCGCGGTAACTCGGGTCGCTGGCCCAGCGGCCGAACAGCTCGGCCGATAACGGTCGCCGCGGGTGGACACGCTCTGGCGCCTGGGTCAGACGCGTCACCTCGCGCCGGCTGAGTCCGGTGGCCGTGGCGATGCGGCTGACGCGCCGGTGCGGTGCCAGCTGCGCGTGGACCTGGCCGGCGGCCTCCACGAAGGCCTCGCGCAGCAGCGCCTCCACCACCGTGCAGGGCAGGCCCTTCGCCACCGCGAGCTGGGCCAGGGGCTGCAGCAGCGCCCGCGCGGCCTGCAGCAAGGCAGCGCCGTCGGTGACGGACGCTGGGGCAGTGGGACGGGGTGTGGCCATGGCTTCAGTATAAATGTGCAATATGCACATTTGCAATCTGAAGTCGTATCCAGAGGTTTCGGCGTTGCGCCTGTCCTGCGCGTGACTGCGGCAGCAGCCGCTGCCACCGCATCATCCGCCCCCACCCTCACCAGGAGACAGGCGTGATCGACGACACCGATTTCCGTGGCCAGCGTGTGTTGGTCATCGGTGGCTCCAGCGGCATCGGCAACGGCACGGCGCAGGCCTTCCGCCAGCGCGGCGCCGAGGTGCATGTGTGGGGTACGCGGCCGCGCGCCGAGGACTACGCCGGGGTCGAGGGCTCGGACCTGCAGGGCCTGCACTACGCCTGCGTCGACGTGGCCGACCCGGCGCAGGTGGCCGCCGCGCCGCAGCCCGGCGGTGACGGTGCCCGGCTCGACGTGCTGGTGCTGTGCCAGGGCACCGTGGTCTACAAGCGCGGCGAGTTCGAACGCCCCGGCTGGGACCGCGTGATGGCCGTCAACCTGGACAGCCTGATGGACTGCTGCCGCCGCTTCAAGCCAGCGCTGACGCCGGGCGGGCGCATCGTCATCGTCAGCTCGGTGGCCGGCTATGGCGCCAACATCGGCAACCCGGCCTATGCGGCGTCGAAGGCCGGCGCCATCAGCCTGACGCGCACCCTCGGCGTGGCCTGGGCGCCCGAAGGCATCCGCGTCAACGGCATGGCGCCGGGCCTGGTGGACACCAAGCTGACGAAGGTGACCACCCAGCACCCCAAGCGGCTGGAAGGCGCGCTGGCCTCGATTCCGCAGGGCCGACTGGGCACCCCCGACGACATGGCCGGCGCGATCCTGTTCCTGGCCTCGCCGCTGGCGGCCTACATGGCGGGCCAGACGCTGGTCTGCGATGGCGGTCTGTCGCTGGGCTGAGCACGCCAATGGAAGGCTTCTCCTATACTGCCCCGAAGCCCCGGCCCCCTGAGTTTGCACCGTGCAGATCGCCACGCACCAGTACGCCGACACCACCGTGGTCGCCCCCGCCGGGCGCATCGACCATCTCAGTGCCGCCGCCTTCGAAAGCGCGCTGACGCCGCTGCTGGCCGAGGCCGCCGCCCGCAAGGGCGCGCTGGTGCTCGATTTCTCCGGCGTCGACTACATCAGCAGCGTGGGCCTGCGCGTGCTGATGATCGCCGCCCGCCAGATGCGCGCCGCGCAGGCGCGGCTCAGCGTGGCCGCACTGCAGAGCGTGGTGGCCGAGATCTTCAGCATCAGCCGCTTCGACAAGGTGCTGGTGGTCTGCCCCGCGCTGGAGGCGGCACTGGCCCAGTCTTCCGACGCCGCGCTGGCGGCCTGGCGGGCCCGCCAGGCATGAAGGGCGTGCGCTTCTGGGGCACACGCGGCTCGCTGCCGGTGGCCCTGACGGCCCAGGGCCTGCACGGCAAGCTGCGCGACGTGCTGCGCGCCGCCCGAGGCCAGGCGCTGGACAGCGACGCCGACATCGAGCGCTTCCTGGACGGCCTGCCCTTCGCGCTGGCCGGCACCTACGGCGGCCACAGCAGCTGCGTGCAGATTGACACGGGCGGCTCCGACTACGTGCTGTGCGACATGGGCAGCGGCCTGCGCACCTTCGGACAGGCGGCGATGGCGCAGCGCGCCGGCAAGCCGCAGACCTTCCACATCTTCATGTCCCACCTGCATTGGGACCACATCATGGGCCTGCCCTTCTTCGTGCCGGCCTTCATCCCGGGCAACCGGGTGTTCATCTATGGCAGCCATGCCGAGCTGGAGATGGCGCTGCGCCGCCAGCAGGACCCGCCGTCCTTCCCGGTGAACTTCGACACCATCTTCGAAGGCCGCGTGCAGTGCGTGCACCTGGAGCCCGGCGTGCCGCACGAGGTGGCCGGCCTGCGCGTGACGACGATGCTGCAGCGCCATGCCGGCGATTCCTATGGCTACCGCTTCGAGGCCGGCGGCAAGGTGCTGGTCTATTCCACCGATTCCGAGCACCCGCTGGCCGACCCGGCGCACACCGAGCGCTTCGTGCAGTTCTTCCGCGACGCCGACCTGGTGATCTTCGACGCCATGTACTCGCTGGCCGACGCCATCTCGGTCAAGGCCGACTGGGGCCATTCCAGCAACATGGTCGGCGTCGAGCTCTGCCAGCTGGCCGGCGCGCGGCAGCTGTGCATGACGCACCACGAGCCGGTGTTCGACGATGCCGCCATCGACGCCTTGCTGGCCGAGACGCGGCGCCTCGAGGAGATCACCCGCAGCGGCGCGCCGCTGCAGGTCAGCGCCGCCTACGACGGGCTGGAAATCGCGTTGTGAAGGGCAGCGGCTGGGCGCTGCACATCCGCCTGGCCTGCGCGGCGTTGCTGGTGCTGCTGGCCGCCATCGTCTGGCAGCGCGGCCTGGTGGTCGACCGGCTGCAGTCGGCCTGGTTCGACGCCCACCAGGCGCTGTGGCCGCGCCAGGTGCAGACGCTGCCGGTCACCGTGGTGGCCATCGACCAGAAGAGCCTGCTCGAGATCGGCCAGTGGCCCTGGCCACGCAACGTGCTGGCGCGGCTGGTGCGCATCGTGCAGCGCGCCGAGCCGGCGGCCATCGGCGTCAACATCCTGATGCCCGAGCCCGATGCGCTGTCGCCCGAGCGGCTGCTGGCCCAGGCGCAGGTCGAAGACCGCATGCTGGCCGAGGCGCTGCGTGCGCTGCCCACGCACGATTCGCAGCTGGCCCGCGCGCTGGCCGGTGCGCCGGCGGTGCTGGTGGTGGCCGGCACGCAGGAGCCCACGCCGCACGCGCTGCGCGCTGCGCCGGTGGCCGTGCGCGCGGCCGCCGGCGGCGCGGCGCCGGCCGAGTTGCCGGCCATGCCCTACTACGCCGGCGCGCTGACCAGCATCGAAGAGCTGGATAAGCAGGCCACCGGCTGGGGGTTGATTTCGGCCGAATCGACCCGCGGGCTGATCCGCCGCATGCCCACCGTGGCCAGCATCGACGGCACGCTGCTGCCGGCGTTGGCGGTGGAGATGCTGCGCGTGGCGCAGGGCGCGCCTTCGCTGAGCCTGCGTGTCGACGGCCAGGGCGTCGACAGCGTCGGCATCGGCAAGCTGAACGTGCCCACCGAGGACGACGGCAGCGTGCGCATGTACTTCTCGCGCCACCTGCCGCAGCGCTTCGTCTCGGCGGTGGACGTGCTGGACGGCCATGTGCGCGAAGCCGAGCTGCGCGGCCAGCTGGTGCTGATCGGCCTGACCGGCGTGGCCCTGCAGGAAGTGCAGAACACGCCGATCGGCGAACGCATGTCCGGCACCGAGATCCATGCGCAGCTGATCGAGAACCTGCTGCAGGGCACGCTGCTGCAGCGCCCGCGCTGGGCACCGGCGCTGGAGGCCGGCTTGCTGCTGGCTGCCGGCGTGCTGCTGCTGTGGGCCATGCCGCGCTGGCGCACCAGCCGCTCGCTGCTGTTGCTGGCCGGCTGCATCGTGCTGCCGATGGCGCTGGGGCTGGCCGCCTTCCAGGCGCAGCAGCTGCTGTTCGACACGCTGACGCCGGCGCTGTGCCTGCTGCTGTTCTTCGGCGTGCTGCTGGCGCTGACCGAAGCTGCCGCCACCCAGCAGGCCCGCGCGCTGGAGAAGGTGCTGCAGACGCAACGCGAGGCCGGCGCGCGCATCGCCGGCGAGCTGCAGGCCGCGCAGCGCGTGCAGGAGGCCACGCTGCCGGCCGATGACCTGCTGCGCGCCGACCCGCGCCTGGTGCTGCATGCCACGCTGCAGCCGGCGCGCGAGGTGGGTGGCGACCTGTACGACTACTTCATGCTCGACGAGCGCCGGCTGTTCCTGCTGGTGGGCGACGTGGCCGGCAAGGGCTTGTCGGCGTCGATCTTCATGGCCGTGAGCAAGGCGCTTTACAAGAGCGCGATGCTGCGCGCCCCCGAGGCCGACATCGGCACGGTGATGGCGCAGGCCAATGCCGAGGTCTCGCGCGACAACCCGGGCAACCTGTTCGTGACCTGCTTCGCCGCCATCCTGGACCTGGACAGCGGCGAGCTGCACTACTGCAACGCCGGGCACGACAACCCCTACCTGCTGAAGGCCGGCCGCACGGGGCTGGAGCGCATTGCCGACGGCGACGGCCCGCCGCTGTGCGCGGTGCCGGATTTCGACTACCGTGGCGCGCGCCGCCGGCTGCAGGCCGCCGAGACGCTGTGCCTGATGACCGACGGCGTCACCGAGGCCCAGACGCCGCGCGGCGAGCTGTTCGGCAACGCCCGGCTGCAGGCGCTGCTGCTGGCGCTGCAGCAGCACGACGCCGGCGTGCACGAGGTGGTGGAGAAGCTGCGCAAGGACGTGCAAGCTTTCGCCGAAGACGGCGAGCAGGCCGACGACCTGACCATCCTGGCGCTGCGCTGGCAGGGCCCGGCGGGGGCCCCGGCATGAGGCAGGCGCTAGCGCACCTGGATCTCGACGCGGCGGTTGCGCGGCTCGGCTACGTTGTCGGCGGTGATCACCACCAGCTCGCGCTCGCCGCGGCCGACGACCACGATGCGTTCGACGGCAATACCGCGCGCCACCAGCAGCTGGCGCACCCCCTCGGCCCGCTGCCGCGACAGGTTGTCGTTGTAGGCCGGCGTGCCCACCGTGTCGGTGTGGCCGATGACCACCAGGTCGGGCACCGGGCGGCGCGCGATCTCGGCGAACACACCGTCGAAATCGCGCTTCGAGTCGGCGGTGAACTCGTCGCGGCCCTCGACGAAGTACAGCGTGAAGCTGGCCGGCGGCAGCGGACGCGCCGCCAGCGCGTCGCCGAAGCGGGCCATCACCTGGGCGGCGTTGGCGCTGGCCGGCTGGGCGCCGTCACGCGTCAGCTCTGCAGCGGCATAGGGCTTGTCCAGCACCAGCTGGCCGCCCGCATGGTCGACGGTGACCGCCGTGTCGCGGCCGCTGGCATCGGGCAGCAGCACCACCGTGCTCTTGGGCTGGGCGGCGCAGCCGACCAGCAGCGCCAGCACCCATGCCGCGGCCGCGGCGCGGCTACTCATCGACAGCCACCACGAACTCGGTGCCGCGCACGCCCAGCTGCGCGGCCGGCGTGCGCACCGTCATCGCCTGCGGCGACTGCTTGGCGATGCGGCCGGACACCACCGCCAGCGTGCCGCGCTGCAGCTGGCTGTCAAAGCGGCCCTGGCTGGTGGTGGGGTCAAACTCGAAGCGCTGCAGCGACAGGATGCTGTTCGGCCCGGCCGACAGCAGGGAGTTGTCGCGCATGGTGATGCCCACCGCACTGTCCGGGCCGGTGCGCAGCACGTCGGCCGCTTCCAGCGTCATGCCCACCTCGGCCGGCAGGCGCTGGCCCTGGCGCTCGACCGTCACCTGGCCCTTGCGCGTCTTGATCTGGCCGATGTCGGCCCAGGCCGGCGCGGCCAGCAGGGTCATGACCAGGGCCAGGGCGGTGGCTTGCAGCGGCTTCATCGTCGTCTCCGGGGTGGCGCGACGGAGCCTGTCGCGCGCTTGCGGCGCACAGCTTAACCTCAGCCCCCGATGACCGCCGCCGCCAGCTGGCGCTTCCGCGCCCACATGGACGACCTGCAGGCCGCCTTGGCCGCGGCGGAAGACTTCTGCCTGCGCGCCGGCGTGGACGACGGCGACGCGCTGCGCCTGCGGCTGGTGCTGGAAGAGCTGTTCACCAACACCGTGATGCACGGCCACCGCGGCAGCTGCGACGCGCCGGTGCTGTTGGGCCTGCAGACCATCGACGGCCGGCTGCAGCTGGACTATGCCGACGACGCGGCGCCCTTCGATCCGCGCGTGTACCTGCAGACGGCCTCACAGGACCCCGACATCGAGCAGGACCGCCTGGGCGGCCACGGCCTGTGGCTGGTGGCCGAACTGGCCGAGCAGTTGGAGCATGCCCACGACGGCCGCTTCAACCGGCTGCTGCTGGTGTTGCGGCGCCCGACTTAAGGCTTCAGCCCCAGGTGGGCCAGGAAGCCGTCGCAGGCGTCTTCGATCAGGTCGAGCACATGCTCGAAATCGGCCGCCTGGCCGTAGTAGGGGTCGGGCACTTCCATCGCGTCCTCGTGCACGCGGCAGAAGTCGGTCAGCAGGTGCAGCTTTTCCGCATGCTGCGGCGGGCACAGCCGCACGCTGCGCGCCAGGTGGCCTTCGTCCATCACCAGCACCCAGTCGGCGGTGCCGAACTCCTCGCGCCGGAAGGGCCGGGCCCGCAGGTCGGCCATCTCGTAGCCGCGCAGCCGCGCATGCCGGATGCTGCGGCTGTCGGGGCCCTCGCCGGCATGCCAGGCCTCCAGCCCGGCCGAGGCCACGCTCAGCCGGTCGGCCAGGCCCAGCGTGGCGATGCGCTGGCGCAGCACCGCATGCGCGGTGGGGCTGCGGCAGATGTTGCCGGTGCAGACGAAGACCACGTGCTGCGGTTTCACAGCACCAGCAGCGCGCGGAAGTCGTTGACGTTGGTGAAGGTCGGACCCGGCACCACCAGGTCGCCCAGGCCCGAGAAGAAGCTGTAGGCGTCGTTGCGGTCCAGGTGCTCTGCGGCCTTCATGCCGGCGGCTGCGGCGCGCGCCAGCGTGTCGGGCGTGACGATGGCACCGGCGTTGTCCTCGATGCCATCGATGCCGTCGGTGTCGGCCGCCAGCACGTGCACGCCCGGCTGGCCCTGCAGCGCGATCGCGCAGCCGAGCAGGAATTCGCCGGCGCGGCCACCGCGGCCGCCCTTGTGCTTGACCGTCACCGTTGTCTCGCCGCCGCTGAGGATCACGCAGGGTTTGGCGAAGGGCTGGCCGCGATGGGCCACCGCACGGGCCAGCGCCGCATGCACCTTGCCGACCTCGCGCGATTCGCCTTCGATCTCGTCGCTAAGGATGTGGGCATCGATGCCGGCCTTCCGCGCCAGCGCGGCGGCCGCTTCCAGGCTCTGCTGCGGCGTGGCAATCATGTGCACCAGGTGGCCGGCGAAGCGCGCATCGCCGGGCTTCGGCGTCTCGAAGGCGCCGCTTGCCAGGCCGGCGCGGGCGGCGGGCGGCAGCTCGATGCCATAGCGCTGCAGGATGCGCAGCGCATCGGCGCAGGTGGTCGGGTCGGGCACCGTGGGCCCGCTGCCGATGACGGCAGGCTCGTCGCCGGGCACATCGCTGATCAGCAGCGTCACCACCTGGGCCGGCGCGCAGCGCGCCGCCAGCCGGCCGCCCTTGATGGCCGACAGGTGCTTGCGCACGCAGTTCATCTCGTCGATGGCCGCGCCGCTGGCCAGCAGCGCCTTGTTGATGGCGCGCTTGTCTTCCAGGCTCAAGCCCGGCGCCGGCAACGACAGCAGCGCCGACGCGCCACCGCTGACCAGGCACAGCACCAGATCGTCGGCCGTGAGCCCCTGCGTCAAGTCCAGGATGCGCTGCGCGGCGCGCTCTCCCGCGGCATCGGGCACGGGGTGAGAGGCTTGGACCACCTCGATGCGGCCGGGGCTCGCCTGGTACGCCGGTGGCACGTGGTGGTAGCGCGTGACCACCAGGCCAGACAGCGGCGCGTCCTGGGGCCACAGCGCATCGACCGCCGCGGCCATCGCGCCACCGGCCTTGCCGGCGCCGAGCACCAGCGTGCGGCCCTTGGGCGGTGCGGGCAGGTAGGGCGAGGTGTTCTGCGCCGGCAGCGCGCGCGCCACCGCAGCGTCGTACAGGGCGCGAAGGAACTCTCTGGGCTGTGTCTTCGGATCGAGGCTCATCGCCGCGATCTTAGGCTGTAGCGACCTCGTGGTTCGCCATCAGCTCCAGCGCGCGCACCAGCGCCGAATGGTCCAGATCGGCCATGCCGTTGGCGGCGCAGGCCTGCATCAGTTGCGCGGCATTGGCAGTACCCGGCAGCGCGACGCCCAGCGCCCGCGCGCCGGCCAGCGCCAGGCTCAGGTCCTTCTGGTGCAGCTTGATGCGGAAGCCCGGGTTGAAGGTGCGCTTGATCATGCGCTCGCCATGCACTTCCAGGATGCGGCTGGACGCGAAGCCGCCCATCAGCGCCTGCCGCACCTTGGCCGGGTCGGCACCGGCCTTGGCGGCGAAGACCAGCGCTTCGCCGACGGCGGCGATGTTCAGCGCGACGATGATCTGGTTGGCCACCTTGGTGGTCTGGCCGTCGCCGTTGCCGCCCACCAGCGTGATGTTCTTGCCCATCAGCTCGAACAGCGGCTTGATGCGGGCGAAGCCTTCTTCCGAGCCGCCGACCATGATGGTCAGCGACGCCGCCTTGGCACCCACCTCGCCGCCGGAGACCGGCGCGTCCAGGTAGTCGCAGCCCAGCGCATTGATCTTCTGCGCGAAGACCTTGGTCTCGATCGGCGAGATCGAGCTCATGTCCACCACCGTCTTGCCCTTGCTCAGGCCGGCGGCAATGCCGTCCTTGCCGAAGAGCACGCCTTCCACGTCGGGCGTATCGGGCAGCATCGTGAAGATGATGTCGGCACGCTCGGCCACGCCCTTGGCGCTGGTGCATTGGGTGGCCGAGCTGTCGGCGATCTCGGGGTGCAGCTTGCTGCGCGTGTGCACGAACAGCTGGTGGCCGGCCTTGATCA
>Ga0209369_1001417_pt1 | contig 11903 bp, 13 predicted proteins | sample EBPBio142010_DNA_FD_185865 | JGI IMG/M metagenome (GOLD analysis project Ga0209369, IMG submission 185865) | Wastewater treatment Type I Accumulibacter community from EBPR Bioreactor in Madison, WI, USA - Reactor 1_10/4/2010_ DNA (SPAdes)... | ecosystem: Engineered > Bioreactor > EBPR >... | reverse complement strand
TTGGGATCCGAGGAATGCGGATCCACCGGGATGCCACGGCCGTTGTCGATCACTCGGACGCCGCCGTCCTCGAGAATGGTGACGTCGATGGTGTCGCAGAACCCGGCGAGCGCTTCATCGACGGAATTGTCGACGATCTCGTAGACCAGGTGATGAAGACCTCGTGGTCCGGTGGAGCCGATGTACATGCCCGGACGCTTGCGAACCGCTTCCAGTCCCTCGAGCACCTGAATGTCGCCAGCGCCGTATTCTTGAGCGGCCGAAGCTTCTTCTGAAGTCATAGATGAATGTGTTCCCTCTGCGGCCGTCAAGGCCGCTTTCAGAGCGTTTCACCCCGCCGGGTATTTCCGCACCCCAGCCTACCAATGCGCGGCTCGGAAATTGCCCATTTCGGGCGTTTCAGGCCCACTTTTCCGCCGGGATCGTCCCTCCAGCCGAGCGCTCCGGGCGCACGAGGCAGGCGAAGCAGCGAGTGATCGCGCGGACAGGCAGCATTTCGGGCCCTCAGCACGTCGAAGACACCGGAGGGTCAGCTCGCTCACGTCGACGAGCTCAGTGCCGCATCGGTTCATGCCCTGAGCTTGTCGAAGGATCCGAACCGGTCGCTCATCCGTAGGTATCCCGGGGACCACGTCCTTGCACATGACGCGCACCGTGTCGCCAGCTCGGGGCGCCCGGCGCGAGGAAACGGAGTTCCCGCACCCCCACTTCGGGATACTCGTCGAGGATCCTGGTCAGGATCTCCCCACGGAGTCGCCTCAGTTCCGTCGCCCAGGTGGTGGAGTCGCACTGGACCATGAGCACGCCGTCCCGGATCTCGACGATCTCGGTATGCCCGGCCATCGACTCCCCCACGAAGCGGTGCCATTCCGAGATCAGACGAGCCTGATCCAGTTCCGCGGTCCACCCCATGTCCGCAGCGGCGGTGCTGAGCAGTTCACCCAACGCACGTGGGTCCCGCCCCCTGCCGAAGGGAACACTCCGTTCCTGATCATCGCTCCGCACTCGTGTCCGGCGCCGTGGAGTCAGACCCTTCCAGATCGCCTTGGCCCGCAGGTAGGTGTTGGTGGCGAAGTCCGATTCAGCCATCGGTGCCGCCACCCTGCGCAAGAACCGCTCCCCCGGCGATGCGGATCCGGTGCCAGGGCATCTCCGCCGGAATATCCTCTTCGACCGCCGCGGTCACGATCACCTGCTCGTAGTCGCCGACCGCGGCCATCAATCGCGCCCGGCGCCCCGCGTCCAGTTCCGCGAAGACGTCGTCGAGAATGATCACCGGATCCCCGGCCGGCGACTCCCGCCGCAGCAATTCGGCGACGGCCAACCGCAGCGAAAGTGCGAACGACCAGGACTCGCCATGGCTGGCATAGCCCTTCACCGGAAGCCCGTTCAACTCGAACACCAGATCATCGCGGTGCGGCCCGGCAAGCGTCACTGCTCGCTCGAACTCCTGAGCACGCAGCTCCGCCAGGGTTTCCCGGAAGGCTGCCTCCAGAGTTTCACGTGAAACACTTCCGTCGCGCTCCAGCTGGTCATCGGCCGCTCCCGTTTCACGTGAAACATCGGCCGCCTCGGACACGAAGCTCTCGTCGAGACGCATCCGCGGACCATGATCCTGCTCGACCAGATTGCGGTAACTCTGCCCCAGCGGGTCCCGCAGCGCAGCAATCAGCGAACGACGCTCGGACACGATGCGCGCACCCAGCGAGACCAACTGATCGTCCCAGACGCCGAGTGTCGCATCCAGCGCGGAGCGCGCACCGCTCGCTCGCGCGGACTTCAGCAGGGCGGTGCGTTGTCGCACCACGCGCTCGTAGTCGCTCAGGACTCCGGACATCGCCGGGTTTCTGGCGATCAGGGCGTCGTCCAGGAATCGACGACGCACGGCCGGTTCTCCCCGGACGATCAGCAGATCCTCGGGCGCGAAGACCGTGGTCGCGAACCAACGGGTCACCTCCCGAGGTCGCACGGCATTGCGATTGACCTGGGCCCGATTCGGCGCATTCCGATTGAACTCCAGTTCGAGCAGCGCTTCCCGGTCGTTCACCCCGATCCGCATCCGCGCCACCGCGGTGTCCGCCCCGGCGCGGATGAGCGCAGCGTCACTGCTCACCCGGTGCGAACGCAGGGACGCGAAGTAGGCGATGGCCTCGACCAGGTTGGTCTTCCCCTGCCCGTTCCTGCCGATGATGAGGTTGGGGCCGGGCTCGAGGGCGACCTCGGCGTGCGCGTAGTTGCGAAAATCCGCCAACGAGACATGAATCACCCGCACGGCGACGCCTCACGGAAACGCTCCGGCGCCATCCGCATCGATCCGCCGCCTTTAGCGGAGCAGCAGGTTGGGCTGCAGCAGGTAGCGGAAGCTCTCCTCGCCGGCGTCTTCCTTGCTCCGCTGGCTCGTGATGAGCACCGGGCCGGGCTTGCTCGCATTCTCGGTGCGGGTGAATCCGATCCTGGCGAATTCGGCGTGCGTGGACCGGAGCCCATCGAGCAGGAACTGCGGCTTCAGCGACACGACCATGTCGTCGCCCATCAGGTGCGCGTCGACGGTCTCCACGGCCTGAGCCGTCTCGCTGCCGGCGGCCTCGAGCGTCACCTGTCCCTCGACGAAGCTGAACCGCAGGGCGGCCTCGCGCTCGAGCACCAGCCCCACGCGGCCGACCGCCTCGACCAGGTCCGCCGTGTTGACGACCGCGTAGTTGTCGATGTTCTCGGGGAAGAGACGCCCCACCGGCGGGTAGTTGCCCTTGATCAGCAGCGAGGTGACCGTCTTGTTCCCACCGGTGAAGGCCACGAGTTCGCGCTCGCCGTCCTTGATGATTGACACCTGCACCGTACCGGAACCCGAGAAGGACTTGCCCACCTCGACCACGACCTTGGCCGGCACGAGCGCGGAGAGATCGCCGACGCTGCCCTGCTGCTCCCAGTCCAGTCGACGGGTGGCAACGCGATAGCGGTCGGTGGCGGTGAGCGTCAGCGCGTTCTCCGCGATCTCGAACTGCACGCCGGTGATGACCGGAGTCACATCGTCCTTCGATGCGGCGAGGGACACCTGCGCCACAGCCTCGGCGAAGGCCTCGGCGGGGACCACGCCGGAGACCGAATCGATCCGCGGCACCTGCGGGTACTCGTCCACGGGCATGGCCGGCAGGCTGAACGACGCCGAACCGCAGCGCAGCTGGACTCGGGACTCGTTCAGCGACACCTCGACGTCGGCGAGCGGAAGGCGCTGGGCGATCTCGCCCAGCAAGCGGCCCGAGACGAGTGCACGGCCGGCAACCGACACATCGGCGACGACGGTGCTGCGCGCCGAGGTCTCGTAATCGAACGACGAGATCGTCAGCTCACCATCCGCGCACTCGATCAGCACACCGCTGAGCAGTGGCTGGGTGGGCCGTTGCGGAAGCAGCTTCGCGGCGAACGACACGGCCTCGCTGAAAACGTCCCGGTTGACGGAGAAACGCATTGGGGGCTCCTTGGTAACGGTGCAGCCGATCGTCACAGCTGCTCGCGGTTCATCGTTCGTCGCACCCGGTGCTCGCTGAACACAGTGCTGGCGTCACAATCTTTGCACATTCGCTGCTGGAGGGGCACCCGGAGAGAGGCTCCGGCGCCGACCGACCGTCGACGGCACGTCGTGATTGAGCGCCCGTCGAAAGATTGGTAACTGTAATAGTAATAAGTCCTGTGGAAACTGTGGATAACTCGCCCGATCCGTTTCAGCTTGGGGAAACTACACCCGTGTGAGTTGTGAGCGGGCTCGGGATAAGTCAAGATCCGCGTCAGAAAGCCAAACTTCGCGAATCGCGGCTTTCCACAGGAGGCCGTGAGTTATGCACATGGAGGCGCGGGTTGCGCCGAGTTCTCCACAGTTTCATTCCGAGCTGTGGAAAACCCCTCACCCGGGGCCGGTTGTTCCGCGGTTCGCCGTCGTCGATGCGAGGCCCTCGGATCCCGGTGCGACACGGCATGTCGCGGTGACGAGCGTCAGCGAGTGCTCTGCTTGATCTTCGTGGTGAGTTCGGTCACCTGGTTGAAGACGGATCGCCGCTCCGCGATCAGCTGGGCCACCTTCTTATGGGCGTACATCACGGTGGTGTGATCCCGCCCGCCGAAGAGCTGGCCGATTTTCGGCAGCGACAACGGGGTGAGTTCGCGGCACAGGTACATCGCGATCTGACGGGCGAGTGCGATCTGCTGCGCCCGCGACGGACCGTACAGATCGTCGAGCGCGATGTTGAAGTAGTCGGCCGTATGGCTGATGATGTCGGTCGGCTGGACTTCATTGTCTTCGTCGAGGGTGATCAGGTCCTTCAGCACGGTCTGCACCAGCTGCATGTCGATCCGCTGCCGATTGAGACTCGCGAAGGCGGTCACCCGGATCAGCGTCCCCTCGAGCTCGCGCACGTTCGAGGCGAACTTCGACGCGATGAACTCGAGGATGTCGTGATCGATGTCGAGATTCTCGTGCTGCGCCTTCTTGCGGAGGATCGCGATGCGGGTCTCGAGGTCGGGCGCGGTGATATCGGTGAGCAATCCCCACTCGAAGCGGGAGCGCATGCGATCCTCGAAGCCGCGCAACTGCTTCGGCTGCACATCGCTGGTGATGACCACCTGCTTGTTGTGGTCGTGCAGCGTGTTGAAGGTGTGGAAGAAGGCCTCCTGCGTCTCGGCCTTGCCCTCGAGGAACTGGATGTCGTCGACGAGCAGCAGGTCGACGCCGCGATAGCGGGAATGGAACGCCGCGCCCTGATTGTTGGCGATCGAGTTGATGAAGTCGTTGGTGAAGTCCTCGGAACTCACGTACCTCACCCGAACGTCGGGGTAGAGCTCGCGCGTGTAGTGGCCGATCGCGTGGAGCAGGTGCGTCTTGCCCAGACCGGAATCGCCGTAGATGAACAGCGGGTTGTAGGCGCGGGCCGGAGCCTCGGCCACGGCGATCGCGGCGGCGTGGGCCAGACGGTTCGACTGTCCGATGACGAAGGTGTCGAAGCTGTACTTCTCGTTGAGCCGGCTCTCGGTGAGGTCGGGGCTCGCGTGCCGACCGAGCGGCTCGGCGACGGGACGCGGCACGGGGGTGGGGCGGGGTTCCGGATCCGCGGCCGACGAGGTCTCCGTCTCGGAGCTGCCGCCGGGCTGGATGTCGGTATCCACCATCACGATGAAGTTCTCGATCTCACCGGCGTCGGGGATCTCGGCGATGGCCGCCATGATCGCCGGTCGGAAACGTCCCTCGAGCAGTTTCAGCGTGAAGTCGTAGTGCACCGCGAGATACAGCGTGCCGGCGGCGACGCCGCGCGGCACCGCGAGGGCGAGCTGAGCGCTGCCGGCCGGGCCGACCTCGGGGTCGTTCATCACCGCCTGGGTGACCTGCGCCCAAATGCGCTGCACGTCCTCTTCAGTCACCTAGTCCACCCAACGGATCGTCATCATGCTCAATCACGCGCGGATTCGGAGCTTCGTGCGTGAGATAAGGGGACACAAGGTCTCCCGGACAGTAGCGACAACGTTACTCACAGATTTGTCCACAGGCAAGTCGATTCTTCCGACACACCGTCGGAGATCGACACGGAAGCGCTGCGACCGGATGGACTACTCGGTTGTCACCACGAACTTTTGACTCCGTGCGCGTGAGCGCGTAAACTAGATCACTTGTATGGGCGCGATCCCTCTCGCCGCCCTCACCGACCACCGCCGATGGCGCGCAGAAGAGCCGGATTCTCCGGTTCCACGGCGCGCGGTCGGCGTATGATCCATCATCGAATCACGGAGTCCCGACTATGAGCAAGCGCACGTTCCAGCCCAACAACCGCCGCCGCGCGAAGGTGCACGGTTTCCGTGCCCGCATGCGCACCCGCGCCGGCCGCGCCATCGTTGCAGCACGCCGCGGCAAGGGCCGCAGCAAGCTCACCGCGTAATACCGAGCTTCACGCCCGTGCCGTCACGGCAGCACCGAGTCACTCGGGGCGACGACTACCGACGCATCGTGCGAAACGGCAACCGCGTGGGAGGTGCGTACTGCATCACCCACGCGGTTTTGCATGTGCGGAACGATGCCGCGGCCCCCGCACGCTTCGGCTTCATCGTCTCCAAAGCCGTGGGCAATGCGGTGACGCGCAACCTGGTGCGTCGTCGACTCAAGTCGATCGTCGAACGGCGCCTGGCCGATGGCTTCACGGGAGCCGATGTGGTCTTCCGTGCGCTCCCCGCCAGCGCCGCGGCCGAGTTCGCCGAACTGGAGCGCGAGGTGACGCGCTCGTTGGACCGGGTGCGCCGGGCCGAGCCGAAGGGCGAGCGCCGTGTGCAGCACTGACCTGGTCCCACCCGCCGCACGTGGTGGATTCTCACCGCTGCTCGAGCTCTGGCTGCTCCCCCGCAACGCCGCGATCGCCTTCATGCTCGGATACCGGCGCCTGATCTCACCGCTGTATGGTCAGGTGTGCAGGTATTACCCCAGCTGTTCCCGATACGCTTTGGAATCATTCCAGCATCAAGGATTCGTCGTCGGGACCGCGCTCACCATCTGGCGGCTCCTGCGCTGCAATCCCTTCACCCGCGGTGGCATCGATGATCCCCCGGTGAGGAACCACCCGTACTTCGTCATCAACTCACGCGGATTCGTTCGCCCCGAACACCGAAAGGTCTGATCCCCGGTGGATTTCATCCAGACACTCCTGTGGCCTCTGCGCTGGCTCGTCGAGCTCGTGCTGATGCTGTGGCATCAGCTCTTCACCATGCTCGGCATGGATCCCGCAGGCGGCATGACCTGGCTGCTGGCCATCATCGGTCTGGTGCTGGTGGTGCGTTCCGCGCTGATCCCGGTGACGGTGCGCCAGATCAAGGCGCAGCGGCGCATGATGGATCTTCAGCCCGAAATGAAGAAGATCCAGGCCAAGTACAAGGGCAAGAGCGACCAGTTCTCTCGCGAGGCGATGAGCCGCGAGACCATGGCGCTCTACAAGAAGCACGGCACCAACCCGTTCTCCTCGTGCCTCCCGATCCTGATCCAGATGCCGGTCTTCTTCTCGCTGTTCTACGTGCTGCGGCACGCCTCCGAGAACACCCCGGGCATCGCGTTCATGACCGAGTCGCTGACCAGGAGCTTCAACGAGGCGAGCCTGTTCGGCGTCGCGCCGCTGAAGATGACCTTCACGCAGGGCTGGGAGTCGGGCAACTGGGCCGTCGTGATCCTGCTCGGGCTGAACATGGTGCTGATGATCGCCTCGCAGTTCTTCACGCAGCTGCAGATCATGTCGAAGAACGTGAGCGACGAGACGAAGAACTCGCCGATGTACCGTCAGCAGAAGATCATGCTGTACATCATCCCGTTCGCCTTCCTCTTCTCGGGCGTCGCGTTCCCGCTCGCGCTCAACATCTACTGGTTCACCTCGAACCTCTGGACCATGGGCCAGCAGTTCATCGTGATCCGCAACATGCCCACCCCCGGCAGCGACGCTTGGCGCGCGCGCCAGGCCCGCCTCAAGGCGAAGGGCAAGCTCAGCGATGACGAGGTCGCCGAGATCGAGCGCATCGAGGGCACCGCGCCCTCGCAAGGGCAGCGTCAGCAGCCGATGAGCAAGAAGCGCGCCAAGAAGCAGGGGCAGCCGGGCTCGTCCACCGGGTCGCAGGGGACGTCCGAGCAGAAGAACGATCAGGGCAAGACCGAAGGCGAAGGGGCCGGCAAATGAGTGAGCGCGCTGCAGAGGAGCAGACCGTGACGGAGCGCGGGTCCGAGGCTCCGAGCCTCGAAGAGCTGGAGTCGGAGGGCGACTTCGCCGCCGACTACATCGAGGGCCTGCTCGACATCGCGGATCTCGACGGCGATCTCGACATCTCCGTCGCGAGCGGCCGCGCCTACCTCTCCATCACCGGCGGCGGCGAGGATCTCGATCGGCTGTCGATGCCCGACACCGTGCAGGCGCTGCAGGAGCTGACCCGCCTCGCCGTGCAGAGCGAGACGGGGCGCTTCTCCCGCCTCATCCTCGACATCGGCGGATCGCGGGACGCGCGCGCCGGCGAGCTCCGCGGGCTGGTCGATGCGGCCATCGCCCAGCTGGCCGCCGGTCGTGAAGAGGTAGAACTCGAGCCCATGTCGTCCTACGAGCGCAAGCTCGTGCACGACGTGGTCGCCGAGCGCGGCTTCCACTCGGAGTCGCGCGGCGAGGGCCGTGATCGACGCCTCGTGATCCGCAACGCCTGATCCCGTTTCACGTGAAACTCCGAAGGGGAACCGGGTCATGAGCGGCGATGCAGGCGAGGCGAACGGCGTGGAGCCGGAGCCGTGGGCAGCCGCGGAGATCGCCGGAGATCGCATCGGCGTGCTGCGCGCCTTCGCCGCCGACCTCGGCGAGCGGGGCGAGACGCTCGGTCTGATCGGTCCGCTCGAACCGCCTCGGCTCTGGACCCGGCACCTGCTGAACAGCGCGGTGCTGGCCCCCCTGATCACCCCCGGCGCGCGCGTCGCCGACATCGGTACCGGTGGCGGGATGCCCGGGCTGGTGCTTGCGATCGTGCGGCCGGACGCGCATTTCTCGCTGGTGGAGCCCATGGAGCGGCGCTGCGCCTGGCTGAACGAGCAGGTGGAGCGGCTGGGACTCGAGAACGTCGAGGTGAAGCGCGGTCGCGCTGAGGAGTACCACGGCGCCTTCGAAGTGGATCAGCTCACGGCCCGTGCGGTGACCGCGCTGCGCAAGCTCGTGCCGATCACCGCCCCCCTGCTGCGCGATGGCGGCGAACTGCTGCTGCTCAAGGGCAGTTCGGTGGCGGGCGAGATCGAGGCGGCGGAGAAGCAGCTGCGCAAGTTCAAGGTGAGCGATGTCTCGGTCGAGGAACTCGGAGCCGGGCTGCTCGACGAAACGACTAGAGTATTCAGGGCAACCGTTCGGCGATGATCTCCGCCGGTTGCCTTTCCGTTGATCGAGCCGACTGCGCGGTGATGCGGGCACCGGGCGTGCGAACGCGAGCCGGAGTGCCATCGTCCGAAGCGAGCACGGTTCGTTCCGCACGACCGAAATCCGAGACGCAGGGGCAGGCATGACCGAGGACGCACTGGTGGGCAACCACGTCGTCGACAAGATCCGGCGCCGTCGCCTGCTCGAGGAGACGACGTCGCCCCTGCCCGAGCACACGCGCATCATCACCGTGTCGAACCAGAAGGGCGGCGTGGGCAAGACCACCACCACGGTCAACCTCGCCTCGGCGCTCGCCCGCCGCGGGGCCAACGTGCTGGTGATCGACATGGATCCGCAGGGCAACGCGTCCACCGCCCTCGGCGTGCACCACCGACCCGAGGTGACCAGCATCTACGACGTGCTGCTCGGCGAGCAGAGCATCGACGATGCCCTGCAGCCGACCACCGACCACGAGAACCTCTTCTGCGTACCGAGCACGATCCATCTCGCCGGCGCGGAGATCGAACTGGTCTCGCTGGTCGCTCGGGAGCAGCGTCTGCGCACCGCGCTCGAGAGCTTCCTGAGCGAGAGCGAGCGGACGTACCACTACGTCTTCATCGACTGCCCGCCGTCACTCGGCCTGCTCACCGTGAACGCCTTCGTCGCCGCGCGGGAAGTGCTGATCCCGATCCAGACCGAGTACTACGCGCTCGAGGGGTTGAGCCAGCTGCTCGGGAACATCCAGCTGATCCAGAAGCACCTGAACCCCGTGCTCCAGGTCTCCACGATCCTGCTCACCATGTACGACGCCCGCACCAACCTGGCCCAGGAGGTGGCGCTCGAGGTGCGCAACCACTTCCCCACTCAGGTGCTCAACACCGTGGTCCCGCGTTCGGTGCGCATCTCCGAGGCGCCCAGCTACGGCCAGACCGTGCACGCCTACGACCCCGCGTCGATCGGCGCGCTGGCCTACCTGGAGGCCGCAGCCGATATCGCGCAACGCGGCGTCCGGCACGCCTCGACGCAGACGGACGCACCGGCGACCCCCGACGAAGGAGCCTGACCATGGCCACGAAGAAGCGCAGCGGCCTGGGCCGCGGCATCGGTGCGCTGATCCCGCAGACCGAGGGTGATCGTCCGGTGGACGTGTTCTTCCCCGCCGCATCCCCGGCGAACGACCCGACCGCGACGAACCCGGCGGCGGAGAGTGCCGCGGCGACGGCGACCGCGGTGGATGAACTCCGCGAGGTACCGGGCGCGCGACTCACCCGCCTCTCGCTCGCCGAGATCGTGCCGAACCGCTCGCAGCCGCGTACCGAGTTCGACGAGGAGGCCCTCGCCGAACTGACGCACTCCGTGCGCGAGTTCGGCGTGTTCCAGCCGGTGGTGGTGCGCGAGATCGAGCCCGCGCCGGCCGCGGGCGAGCCGCGCTACGAGCTGATCATGGGCGAGCGCCGTTTCCGGGCCAGCAAGCGTGCCGGTCTCAGCGACATCCCCGCGATCATCCGGTCGACCGCCGACGAGCACATGCTGCGCGACGCGCTGCTGGAGAACCTGCACCGCGCGCAGCTGAACCCGTTGGAAGAGGCCTCGGCCTATCAGCAGCTGCTGGCCGACTTCGGCATCACGCAGGAGCAGCTCGCCGAGCGCATCGGCCGTTCGCGGCCGCAGATCTCCAACACCATCCGTCTGCTCAAGCTGCCGGAGCCGGTGCAGGCCCGCGTCGCCGCCGGCGTGCTCTCGGCCGGGCATGCCCGTGCGATCCTCTCGCTCGACGGCGACATCTCGGCGATGCAGCGCCTTGCCGACAAGATCGTGAACGAGGGACTCTCGGTGCGCGCGGCCGAGGCCGTCGCCGGCGAGACCCCGAGGACGACGCGCAAGAAGCCGCGTTCGGGCGGGGTGCAGGCGCAGCTCGATGAGATCGCGGACCGCCTGGGCGACCGCTTCGACACCCGGGTGTCGGTGAAACTGGGTGCGAAGAAGGGCCAGGTGGTCATCGACTTCGCGACGGTGCAGGATCTGAAGCGCATCCTCAGCGAGTTGGGTGACCCCGGCTTCAACTAGAGTTCGCCGAACCTGGGTTCCGGGCGCCAGTCCGGTGTGCTTGACTGGCCCAATGAGCGAAGAGGCAGTGCCCGCAGAAGAGTCCAGGATCGTCATCGCCGAGCGCGTCATCGCCGCACCCGCGGCGGAGGTGTTCGAGCTGATCGCCGATCCCGCGCAGCAGCCGCGCTGGGACGGAAACGACAATCTGAGCGAAGCCGCACCCGGGCAGCGCGTGCACGGCGTCGGCGAGGTGTTCGTGATGACGAACGTGGGCGGCAACGTGCGCGAGAACCACATCGTGGAGTTCGACGAGGGGCGCCGCATCGCCTGGCTGCCCGCCCCGGTCGGCGAGCAGCCGCCGGGGCACCTCTGGCGCTGGGAGCTCGAGACGGCGCCCGGCGGCACGCTCGTGCGGCACACGTACGACTGGACCGGGCTGAACGATCCGAAGCGCATGGAGCGCGCGCGATCCACCATGGCCGCCTCGTTGCAGGCCTCGATCGATCGCCTCGCCGCGCTGCTGGAGTAGGCTCCGCCCGGCCCCCCGCCCACCGCATCCGGCCCCGTTCCGCCTCCCCTCGCCCAGTAGGATCGAGGCACACGGACGAAGGGGTGCGGGTGGCCGACTACGCGATCATCGGGGCGGGTCCCAGCGGACTGTCGGCGATGCGGGCGCTGCAGCGCGCCGGAGTCGAGGCCGATGGCTATGAGGCGTCGACGGGCGTCGGCGGGCTCTGGGACATCTCCAACCCGCGCAGCACCATGTATGAGTCGGCGCACCTCATCTCATCCCGCACCACGACCGAGTTCGCCGAGTTCCCCATGCGCAGCGAGGTGGACTACCCGGGGCATCGCACGCTGCTGGAGTACTTCGACGAGTTCGCCGATGCCTTCGGGCTGCGCGAGCGCTACCGCTTCGCCACGCGCGTCACGAGTCTGGTGCAAGATCCCGGCTCACTTGCA
>Ga0209369_1001415_pt1 | contig 11910 bp, 13 predicted proteins | sample EBPBio142010_DNA_FD_185865 | JGI IMG/M metagenome (GOLD analysis project Ga0209369, IMG submission 185865) | Wastewater treatment Type I Accumulibacter community from EBPR Bioreactor in Madison, WI, USA - Reactor 1_10/4/2010_ DNA (SPAdes)... | ecosystem: Engineered > Bioreactor > EBPR >... | reverse complement strand
ACGATGCGGCTCTTCCTGCAGGAGCCCAAGCAGGAGGTGATCCTTCAGCCAGGCGAGAGCTTCGTGGCTGCGGCAGGCCGGGCCCATCTCGTGACCAACGGCGGTCAGAACTCGCTTACCTTTCTGATCATGCAGGGCGTTGGCGAGTACGATTACGTGCCATTGGTCTGACCCGCGCCGCGCTCAGCTGATCGCAGGCGCACTCTTGCCGACGAACTGAACGCGCAGCTCGCGCTTCAGCACCTTGCCGGTGGCGTTGCGCGGCAGGGCCGGCACCACGGCGATGTCGTGCGGGATCTTGAAGCGCGCCAGCTGGCCCTGGCAGTGGGCCAGCACCGTGTCCTTGTCCAGCGCCTGGCCGGGTTTCAGCGCCAGCACGGCCAGGCCGACCTCGCCCCACTTGTCGCTGGGCACGCCAATCACCGCGGCCTCGGCCACCTGCGGCAGCTGGTACAGCACGTTCTCGACCTCGGCCGGGTAGACGTTTTCGCCGCCGGAGATGTACATGTCCTTCCATCGGTCGACGATGTAGTAGAAGCCCTCCGCATCGCGCCGCGCGGCGTCGCCGGTCTTCAGCCAGCGGCCCTCGAAGGCGCTGGCCGTGGCGTCGGGCCGGTTCCAGTAGCCGGGCGTGATGTTCGGGCCGGCCACCCACAGCTCGCCGATCTCGTCGGGCCCGCAGTCGCTGCCGTCGTCGCGCACGACGCGCGCCTCGGTGTGCAGCAGCACCTTGCCGGTGGAGCCCAGCTTGCGGATCGCATCGGCCGGGTTCATGAAGATGCAGGCCGGGCTGGTCTCGGTCATGCCGAAGCCCTGCATCAGCGCCACGCCGCGTGCGCCCCAGCCCTGCAGGATCGGCAGCGCACAGGGCGCGCCGCCGACGCCGGCGTTCTGCAGCCGGCTCAGGTCGGTGCCGGCGAAATCCGGATGCTGCAGCATGAACTGGTAGGGCGCCGGCACCGCGAAGAAGTGGGTGATGCGCTCGGCCGGGTCGCCGATGATGCGCAGCGCATGGCCGGGGTCGAAGGCGCGCATGATCACCACCGTGCCGCCGGCATGCAGCACCGGGTTGCTGTAGCAGTTGAGCCCGCCGGTGTGGAACAGCGGCAGCACCGACAGGTGCACGGTGTCGATGCCCACCTTGGCCGGCGTGCCCAGGTTGGCACAGTTCCAGAAGTTCATGCCGTGGGTGATCATCGCGCCCTTCGGGTGGCCGGTGGTGCCCGAGGTGTACATGATGGTCACCACGTCGTCGTGGGTCAGCGGCTCGTGCCGCGCCGCCCGGCCGGCCTGCGCGGCCAGCGCCGCCTCGTAGGGGCTCTCGGCCGCGGCCTTGTCGATGCACAGCAGCTGCGGGATGCCGCAGCGCTGCTGCAGCGCCAGCGCGGTGTCGGCGAACTCGCGGTCGTGGATCAGCAACTGCGGCGCGCTGTCGTTCAGGATGTATTCCAGCTCGGCGACCGTCAGCCGCCAGTTCAGCAGCACGGCGATGCCGCCAGTGCGGCTGCAGGCGAACTGCAGGTCGAAGAACTCCACGCCGTTCATCGCCAGCAGGGCCACGCGCTCGCCGCGGCCGATGCCCTGCGCCTGCAGGTGCGCGGCCAGCGCCTCGGCGCGCGCATCCAGCTCGGCATAGCTATAGCTGCGGCGCGGGGCCAGCTCGCGCACCGCTTCCTTGTCGGGCCGGTGCGCGGCGTGGTGGGCGACCCAGTCGTAGGCGCGCACGGCGCCATGGCCGGCAGGCCGGGGGCTGCGCATCGCCGCCGCGGCGGCGGGGTCGGCGGTGTAGGCGGTGCTGTCCTGCGGGGCGGTGGGGCTCATGGCGGCGGGCGGGTTGGGGGCGGCAGCCATTCTGCGGGGCGGCCGGGGCGGTGCAAGCGGGCAAGCCCCAGGCCGCCCGATCACGGCCCGGGAGCCAACAAAGTCGCACTCCGAAATGGGACGCGGCGCGCCGGCCTGATTTGCCTCAAGTCCTGCGGGCTCGTCGCCGATAGCCCGAAAGCTCCACGGCCAGCGACGGCCGCGGCCCACCCACCGTCCCGTTTAGGAGACATGCCATGACTGCCCTTGCCCGTATCGCCCTGGCGGCCGCCGTCCTGTTTGCCGGCGCGGCCCATGCCAATGACCCGAAGGCCACCATCGCCGACCTCGACGCCCGCCTGGCCAAGATCGGCTCGCCCAAGATCGAGGGCACCGACGTGGTGGCCGGCAAGACCGTGCCCGCCATCTATTTCGGCGAGCGCAAGATCAACAACAACTACGACGTGGTGGACGCGGTGCGCAAGGCACACAACGCCACCGCCACGGTGTTCGTGAAGGACGGCGACGAGTTCGTGCGCGTGTCGACCAACGTGCTGACGCCCGAGGGCAAGCGCGGCATCGGCACGCAGCTGGCGCGCAATGCCGCCTATGCGGCGGTGAGCACCGGCAAGTCGTACTGCGGCCCGATCGACGTGCTGGGCACGGCCTTCGACGCTTGCTACAACCCGATCGTCGACGGCAGCGGCAAGCTGATCGGGGTGAGCTACATCGGCCTGAAGAAGTGACGTCTCCGGCCCGGCCGCGCACGCCCGCGCGGCCGCCACTGCAACCCTGAGCAGGACCCTGCCATGAACCAGAAGGCCGTTCGACCCCGTCCGTCCGTGGCGGCCCTTGCCGGCCGCATCACTCGCCTGCCCGTGGGCCGGCAGCTCGGCCTGGCCTTCGGGCTGCTGCTGCTGCTGGCGCTGGCCATCGGCGGCCTTGCGCTGTGGGGCATGCAGCAGGAAAGCCAGCGCACCCGTGCGCTGGGCGAAAAATGGCTGGCCAGTGCCGGCCAGGTGGCCGCCATGCGCGAGGCCATGCTTGCGGCGCGTGAATTCGAGGTCAAGCACAGCCGCGCCACCGACAAGAGCTACTACGGCGAATACGAAGAGAAGATCAACGAATCCGCCAAGACCGTGGACGCGGCCCTGGCCATGCTGAAGCCGCTGTTGCAGGGCGAGGAAGAGACTGCCCTGCTGGCCAAGATCGATGCCGGCTGGGCCGGCTACCGCAAGGCCAGCAACCAGGTGGTGCAGCTGGGCCGCGCCGGCAAGCAGACCGATGCGGCTGACATCTCCGACGGGGCCGCGTCGATGGGCATCGAGGAGGCGCTGCATCCGCTGGACGAGTTCGGCAAGCTTGTCTTCGCCCGTGCCGACGAAGCCGTCGTCGAATCGGCGCAGACGTTCAAGAAGGCTGCCTCGGTGCTGGCCGGCCTGCTGCTGCTGTCGCTGAGCCTCGGCGCCACGATGTCGGTGTTCATCACCCGCTCGCTGATGCGCCAGCTGGGCGGCGAGCCGGCGCATGCGGCCGAGGTAGCGCGGGCCGTGGCGGCCGGCGACCTGTCGACGCCGATCCGCCGGAAGGCCGGCGACACGCACAGCCTGATGGCCAGCCTGGACGCGATGCAGCATGCGCTGGGCGACGCGGTGCGCCAGGTGCGCGACGGCTCTCAGCACGTGGCCACGGCCAGCGTGCAGATCGCGCAGGGCAACTCCGACCTGAGCGCGCGCACCGAGCAGCAGGCCAGTGCCCTGCAGCAGACGGCGGCCACGATGGAAGAGCTGGGCACCACGGTGCGGCACAACGCCGACAGCGCCCGCCAGGCCGACCAGCTGGCCAAGGGCGCCGCGCAGGTGGCCTCGCAGGGCGGGGCGGTGGTCGGCGAGGTGGTGGCCACGATGCAGGGCATCCATGCCTCCAGCCGCAAGATCAACGAGATCATCTCGGTGATCGACGGCATTGCCTTCCAGACCAACATCCTGGCGCTGAACGCCGCGGTGGAAGCCGCCCGCGCCGGCGAGCAGGGCCGCGGCTTCGCGGTGGTGGCCGGCGAGGTGCGCAGCCTGGCGCAGCGCAGCGCCGAAGCCGCCCGCGAGATCAAGGGCCTGATCGGCGAGAGCGTGTCGCGCGTGGAAGAGGGCACCGCGCTGGTCGACCGCGCCGGGCAGACCATGCAGGAGATCGTCAGCGCCATCGGCCGCGTCAGCGACATCGTCGCCGAGATCAGCTCGGCCAGCGCCGAGCAGAGTGCCGGCGTCAGCCAGGTCAGCGAAGCGGTCACGCAGATGGACCAGACCACGCAGCACAACGCCGCGCTGGTGGAGCAGAGCGCCGCCGCCGCCGAAAGCCTGCGCCAGCAGGCCCAGCAGCTGGTGCAGGCGGTGGCCGTGTTCCGCGTCGCACACGGCTGAGGCGCCGCGCCGGGCGGGCCGGCCGCCGATCCAGGTTATAAGATCTATCCTCGATAGAGCTTATGGCCTGCCGGCCCGACCCCCGTGCGCCTGACCACGCTGACCGACTACGCGCTGCGCCTGCTGATGCATGTGGCGCTGCACCCCGAGCGCCTGTGCACCATCGCCGAAGTGGCGCAGCGCTACGACATCTCGCACGCGCACCTGATGAAGGTGACGAACCGGCTCGCGCAGTGCGGCTGGATCGAGACCGTGCGCGGCAAGGGCGGCGGCATGCGCCTGGCTCGCCCGGCGGACCAGATTGCGCTGGGCGCGGTGGTGCGCGACATGGAATCCGACTTCGCCATCGTCGAATGCTTCGGCCCCGACACGGCCTGCGCGCTGGACGGCCAGTGCCGGCTGGCCGGCGTGCTGGACGCCGCGCTGCAGGATTTCCTGCGCCACCTGGACGGCGTCAGCCTGCAGGACATCCTGCCGCGCCGTACCGCCACCGCCCCGATCACCTTGCAGCGCCGGCCCGCTGCCCGCCTCGACCCCCCTGGAGACCGCCATGTCCGAAGCCGCCGCCCCGATCGGCCCCGATGAACTGCTGAGCGCGCTGAACGAGCTGCTGGAAGCCGAGCGTGCCGGTGCGCGCGTCACCCGCGAGACCGCGACACCGATGCCGGCCACGCCGCTGAAGGGCCTGGTCGAGGAGATCCATGCCGACGAGGTGCGCTGGTGCAAGATGCTGATCGGCCACATCGGCGCGCTGCAGGGCGCGGCTTCCACTGCCACCGGCGCCTTCCACGGCAAGGCCATGGCCATTGCCGACCTGGGCGAGCGCCTGGCCTTCCTGAACCGCGGTCAGGCCTGGGTGGTGCGGCGGCTGCAGGGCCTGATCCCGCGGCTGCCCGAGGCGCCGCTGCGCCGCGACCTGGCCGAGATGCTGGCCGCGCACGACCACAACATCGCCCGCGTCGACGCGCTGCCGCGCTGAGCGCCGCCGCCTTCAGCGGCTGCGTGTTAGCGCCAGCAGCTGCGGCAGCGCCAGCTGCTGCCAGCCCTGCCACAGCCGCCCGGCCGCGGCCGGCAGCGCCGCTGTCAGGCCGCTGGGCGCCTGCTGCGCCATGAACCACTGGTAGATGCCTTCCTTGGCGCCGGCCAGCAGCCGGTTGGCCACCACCGTGCGGCCGGCCACCAGGTAGGTCTGCAGGTCGCCGAAGGCGATCAGCACCGGCTTCGGCGATGGCTGGTAGCGGCGCAGCGCGCGGCCAGCCAGCCAGCGCTCGGCATTGGCGGCGGCCAGCGCGCCCATGTCCAGCGCGTGGTAAGCCTGCTTGCCCAGCGGCTGCGCCAGCTGGGCCACGTCGCCGGCCACGAACACGTTTTCGGCATGGCGGCTTTGCAGCGTGGGCAGCGCGTCGGCCCAGCCCGGCGGCGGGCCGGCCAGCCCGGCGGCGCGCAGCAGGGGCGGCGGCGCCAGCCCGGCGGACCACAGCGTCAGGTCGCTGCGCAGCCGCCGGCCATCGGCCAGCCGCAGGCTCTTGGCCGCCACGGCGGCGATCGGCGTGCCGACATGCAGGCCGACATCGAAGGGCGCGCACAGGCGGCGCAGGTCGGCGTCCAGCCGCGGCGGTAGGCCGGGCAGCAGCCGCGGGCCGGCCTCCACCAGCTGCAGCGACACCTTCGGGTCGTCGCGGTAGCGGCGCAGCAGTTCGCCCAGCGCCTCGACCCCGGCGATGCCGGCGCCGGCCACCACCACCTGCATCGGCTGCGGCCGCCAGTGCAGCGCGCGCAGCCGGGCGGCGATGGCCCGCGCGTCGTCGACGCTGCGAAAGGGCAGCGCATGGCGCGCCACGCCCGGCACGCCCGGCACGCCGTGGTCATGACCCACCGCGCCCAGCGCCACGATGCAGGCATCGAAGCGCAGCGTGCGGCCGCCGGCGGTCTGCAGCCAGCCTTCGGCCGGGTGCAGCGCGCTGACCGCGTCGCGCACGAAGCGGTGCCCGGCGCGGCGCACGATGGCGGCGCGGTCCAGGCGCAGCGCCGGCGCGGTCTTCACGCCGGACAGGATCTCGTGCAGGTGCGGCACCCACTCGAAAAACCGGCCGGGGTCGATGACCGTCACCGCATGGCGGGCGGACAGCGCGGTGGCCGCGGCCAGGCCGGCGAAGTTGCCGCCGACGATGGCGATGCGCGCCCGTGCGGGGCTCATGGTGAGAACGGAGGCGGCAGCGGCATCGGGCACAGTATCGTGCAGGGCAGGCGGCCGGGGGCGCCGCAGGGAGCACAGCGCATGGAACTGAAGGATCGGGTGGCCATCATCACCGGCGCGGCCAGCGGCATCGGCGCGGCCTGCGCGCGGGCTTTCGCGGCGCAGGGCGCGCGGGTGGTGGTGGTGGACGTCAACGTCGCCGGCGCCGAGCAGGTGGCGCGCGAGATCGGTGGCCTGGCCATCGCCTGCGACATCGGCAGCGAGGCGCAGATCAACGCGCTGGTGGCGCGCAGCGAGCGCGAGCTGGGGCCGGTGGACGTGTTCTTCAACAACGCCGGCGTGGCCACCGGCGGCGGCCCGCTGGACACGCCGATCGAGGTGTGGGACGCGCAGTGGCAGATCAACGTGATGAGCCATGTGTACGCGGTGCGCGCGGTGCTGCCGGGCATGCTGGCGCGCGGCCGCGGCTACCTGCTGCACACCGCGTCGATGGCCGGAATCCTGACCAGCGCCGGCAACCTGACCTATGCCACCACCAAGCATGCGGTGGTGGGCCTGGCCGAGTGGCTGTCGATCACCTACCACGACAAGGGCATCCGCGTGTCGCTGCTGGCGCCGCTGGGCGTGCGCACGCCGATGCTGGGGCCCACCGACTCGGCCTTCGCGCGCAACTTCGCCGGGCCGATCAAGGAGCCCGAAGAGGTGGCGCAGATGGTGCTGGACGCGATGGCCGCCGAGCGCTTCCTGATCCTGACCGACCCGATCGCGCAGAAGTGGATGCAGCACAAGACCAGCGACCTGGAGCGCTGGCTGCAGGGCATGCGCCGGCTGCAGAAGACCATGGAAACGCCAGACGGTACGCAGCCGTGAACGGCCTCCCGCTGCACCGCGTCAGCGCCGGCGTGCTGGAGGTGGCCTGCCACGTCGGCGGGCCGGCCGACGGTCCGCCGGTGTTCCTGATGCACGGCTTTCCGTACGACGTGCACACCTACGCCGAGGTGGCGCCGCGGCTGGTGGCGCAGGGCTGCCGGGTCTACGTGCCGTACCTGCGTGGCTTCGGGCCGACGCGCTTCCTGCGCGACGACACGCCGCGCTCGGGCGAGCAGGCCGCGCTGGGCCATGACCTGAAGCAGCTGATGGACGCGCTGCAGGTGCCGCGCGCGGTGCTGGCCGGCTACGACTGGGGCGGCCGCGCCGCCTGCGTGGTGGCCGCGCTGTGGCCGGAGCGCTGTGCCGGGTTGCTCAGCTTCAACAGCTACAACATCCAGCACATCGCCAGCGCCATGACGCCCGATGCGCCGCGCAACGAGCACAGCCTGTGGTACCAGTACTACTTCCACAGCGAGCGTGGCCGACGCGGCCTGGCGCAGGACCGGCGCGGCCTGTGCCTGCTGCTTTGGCAACTGTGGTCACCGACCTGGCGTTTCGACGACGCCACCTTCGAGCGCAGCGCCGCCGCCTTCGACAACCCCGACTTCGTCGAGGTGGTGATCCATTCCTACCGCCACCGCTTCGGCCTGGTGCCCGGCGACCCGGCGCTGGCCGAGATAGAGGCCGCGCTGGCCCAGCAGCCGCCGATCAGCGTGCCGACGCTCACCTTCGACGGCGCTGACGACGGCGTGCGTCCGCCGGCGCCGGCCGAGGCCCAGGCGCGCCACTTCACCGGCGGGCGCCGCCACGAGGTGCTGCCCGGCGTGGGCCACAACATGCCGCAGGAACTGCCGGCCCGCTTTGCCGATGCGGTGATGGACCTGGTGCGCGGGGCGGCCTCTTAGCCCGCCAACTTGGCCGCAATGCGCGCCACGTGCGCGCCTTGCCAGCGGGCGCCGGCCAGTTCGTTCTCGCTGGGCTTGCGGCTGCCGTCGCCACCGGCGATGGTCGACGCGCCGTAGGGGCTGCCGCCGCTGATTTCGCTGATCGTGGTCTGCCCCTGCCACGCATAGGGCAGGCCGACGATGACCATGCCGTGGTGCAGCAGCACCGTGTGCGTCGACAGGATGGTGCTTTCCTGGCCGCCGTGCTGGGTGGCGGTGGACGCGAACACCGAGCCCACCTTGCCGACCAGCTTGCCCTGCGCCCACAGGCCGCCGGTCTGGTCCAGGAAGTTCTTCATCTGCGCGGCCATGTTGCCGAAGCGGGTGGGCACGCCGAAGATGATGGCGTCGTACTCGGCCAGGTCCGACACCTGGGCCACCGGCGCGGCCTGGTCGGTCTTGAAGTGCGAGGCCTTGGCCACCTCGGGCGACACCAGCTCGGGTACGCGCTTGATGTCCACGGTGGCGCCGGCTTCGCGCGCGCCTTCGGCCACGGCGCCGGCCATGGTCTCGATATGACCGTAGCTGCTGTAGTACAGGACCAGAACCTTTGCCATCGCGGCCTCCATCGAATGCGGGTTGGGATGGGTGGATTCTTCAGGCCCCGGCCGGCCGCGGGGTTGCGTGCCGGCGAACGCGGCCTTCAAGCCAATTGAAGCGACGCGGCCGGCGCTGCTACGCTGCGGCCATGTCTGCCAAGCCCGTTCCCGAAGCCTGCCCCTGCGGCAGCGGCCAGCCCTATGCCGGCTGCTGCGGCCGCTGGCATGGCGGCCCGCTGCACCTGCAGGCGCCCACGCCACAGGCGCTGATGCGCTCGCGCTACGTCGCCTATGTGCGGGGCCTGCACGACTACCTGCTGGCCACCTGGCATCCGTCCACCCGGCCGGCGGTGCTGGAGCCCCCGCCGCCGGGGCTGCGCTGGCTGGGGCTGGACGTGCGTGCCGAGACGCTGCTCGACGCCGACCACGGCACGGTGGAGTTCGTGGCCCGCAGCAAGCTGGCCGGCCGCGCCGACCGGTTGCACGAGCGGAGCCTGTTCGAGCGCGTGGACGGCCGCTGGCTGTACCTGCGCGCCCTCGATCAGACTGGTCGCAGCTGAATCGGCAGGCCGTCGCGCGGCTTGGCGATGGGCACCAGCTGGTAGGGCATGCGGTAGCCCTCGGGCACGGTCCAGCGGAAGCGCCGCAGCAGCTGGTGCATCACGCTCTTCACCTCCATGTCGGCGAAATGCTGACCGATGCACAGGTGCGCGCCGCCGCCGAAGGGCAGGTAGGCATAGGCATGGCGGCGGTGCTCGGCCCGCGCGGGCGAGAAGCGCTCGGGGTCGAAGTCGTGCGGGTTCGTCCAGATGGACGGCATGTGATGGGTGTGGATCGGCGAGATGCCCACCGGCGTGCCCTTGGGAATGTGGAAGCCGCCGAACTGGCAGTCGCGCGCCGCCTTGCGCGGGATGGACGTCAGCGGCGGGTACATGCGCAGCGCCTCCTTCATCACCCATTCGGTCTGGTCGCAGCCGGCCAGGTCGCCGAAGCCCAGGTGGGCCACCGGCAGCGCCTGGGCCTGCGCACGCAACCGCTGCTGCCATTCGAGGTGGCGCGCCAGGCTGTACAGCATGGTGGTCAGCGACGAGGTGGTGGTGTCGTGCGCCGCCATCATCAGGAAGATCATGTGGTTGACGACCTCGTCGTCGCTGAAGCGCTGGCCTTCCTCGTCGCGCGCATGGCACAGCTGGCTGAAGAGGTCGGGCCCTTCGGCGGCGCGCTTGGACGGCAGCTTCGAGCGCATCAGTTCCACCAGCCAGCGGCGGGCGCGCACGCCGCGCCACATGCCGAAGGGCGGCACCGGCTTGCGGATCAGCGCCAGCGAGGCCTCCACCGTGTCGATGAAGGCGCGGTTCATGCGGTCGGCCTCGGGGCCCAGCGCCATGCCCATGAACACGCGCGCGGCGATGTTCAATGTGAGTGCCTTGATGCGCGGGAAGGCCTGCAGCGGCGTGGCGCCGTCCACCGGCCAGCGCGCCAGTTCGGCCTCGATCACGGGGCCCATGTCGGCCACGTAGCGCTCCATGGCCGAGCGCTTGAAGGCGCCCTGCATGATGCGGCGGTGGTGCTTGTGGGCCGGGTCGTCCATGGCCATGATCGCGCCGGGGAAGACGGCGTCGATCCAGTAGTACCAGCCGCCGCGGCTGGAGAAGTTGCCCTCGCGGTCGTGCAGCACGAACTGGTTGGCCTCGGGGCCGAGCAGCGTCACCGTCTCGAAGAAGGTGCGCGAGCGCACGACGTTGCCGTGCACCTCCAGCGAGCGGGCGTTCTCCAGCGGGTCGCGCAGGAACTTCGGCAGGTTGCCCACCAGCGGCAGGCCCTTCACCAGGGGAATGCGGTCGTAGGGGATCGCGGTCACGGTCGTTGTCGGGGGTGGTTACGGAAAGCGGCGCGCAGTATCGGGCAGCCGGCAAGCCCGGGCGGCCGGCGGGCCGTTCAGGGCGTGCGGCTGCCGATGGCGCGGATGAACTCGGAGCGCAGCCCGGCATCGCTTTCCAGGCAGCCGGCGAAGGCCTGGGTGTAGACGCGCTCGTCGCCGCGGCGGTCTTCGCCCAGCAGCAGGCACAGCTGCTCGGCCTCGATCACGCAGGCCGCGCCCTTGGCCTGGCCGTGGCGCACCAGCGCGTCGGCGATGTCGCGCGTCATCCATTCCTGGTAGGTCAGGCGGTGGCCGATGGCATCGACCATGCGCGCGATGCGGCCAAAGCCGTGCAGCCGCCCGCCCGGCACGTAGGCGACGTGCGCGGTGCCGCGGAAGGGCACCAGGTGGTGCGGGCAGACGCCGTGCACCGCAATGCCGCGCACCACCACCATGTCTTCGCGCGGGTCGGCGAAGCCGCTGCCCAGCACCTCGGCCGGGTCCAGCGCATAGCCGCCCAGCAGGCGGCGCTCCCAGAGTTCGCGCACCCGGCGCGGCGTGCGGCCGGTGTGCGCGCCGTCGGCGGCAATGCCGCAGGCCGCCAGCAGCTGGGCCACGGCCTGCTCGAAGGCCTCGGGGTCGAAGCGGCCGGTGCGCGGGATGCCCAGGCCGGCCGGGGCGGCAGGGCCGTGCTCGTGATCGCAGGAATCGTGCATCGCGGGGCTCCGTCGAGGGGACGGCGGCCACCTTAACCGATCGTGCGGCGTCTCAAGAGAACCAGATGCGCCACAGGCCCACGATGACGTGGCCCCAGATCAGGATGTTGCCGCCCAGCAGCGCAAACAGCTTGCTGTAGTTCCACAACGCGCGGGCGCGGCGCAGGCAGCCGTCCTCGCCAGTGACGGCATAGAGCACCAGGAAAAACACCGACGGCACGAAGGTGCAGACGATCAGCACCCCCATCACCCAGTAGAAAACGATCATGGGCCGATTATCACGAGGCCCCCCGGGCCGCGCGGCCGCTGCACGGTTGCTTTTTGCCAAGCATGCAACGTCCTGGGGCCGCGGCGTTGCATTTGCTCACCAAGCGGCGGCCGCCGGGCCCTGATGCGGCGCCTAGCATGGCCGCGTGACACCGCGTTCGCCTTGGCTGCCCTGTGCCGTGCTGATCGGCCTGCTGCAGGCCTGCGCCAGCAGCCCACCGTCCGCGCCGGCCGGCGGGTCTGCGCCGACGTCGGCACCCGCGGCGCCGGCCGCCGCGCCGCCGCGGCCTTCGGCCATG
>Ga0209369_1001414_pt1 | contig 11912 bp, 8 predicted proteins | sample EBPBio142010_DNA_FD_185865 | JGI IMG/M metagenome (GOLD analysis project Ga0209369, IMG submission 185865) | Wastewater treatment Type I Accumulibacter community from EBPR Bioreactor in Madison, WI, USA - Reactor 1_10/4/2010_ DNA (SPAdes)... | ecosystem: Engineered > Bioreactor > EBPR >... | reverse complement strand
CTGGCCGATCTGGCCCCGGTCGGGGAAGAGGAAACCGTCTGGATGAGCCACGGCGACAAGATCGTCGCCATTCCGCAGGGTTTCGACGTGGTCGCCTCGTCCGACGGGTCGCCCTATGCGGTGATCGCCGACGAGACGCGCCGCTTCTATGGCGTGCAGTTCCACCCGGAGGTGATGCACACCCCGCGCGGCCATCAGATGCTGAAGAACTTCACCCACGGCATCGCGGGCCTGAAGGGCGACTGGACCATGGCCGCCTATCGCGACGAGAAGATCGCCCAGATCCGCGAACAGGTCGGCGACGCCAAGGTGATCTGCGGCCTGTCGGGCGGCGTCGATTCCTCCGTCGCCGCCGTGCTGATCCACGAGGCCATCGGGGATCAGTTGACCTGCGTCTTCGTCGACACCGGACTGCTGAGAAAAGACGAGGCGAAGCAGGTCACGACCCTGTTCAGGGAACACTACAACATTCCTCTGGTGCATGTTGATGCGTCGAGGGAATTCCTGGGCGAGCTGGCCGGTCAGTCGGACCCGGAAACCAAGCGCAAGATCATCGGCCGCGTCTTCATCGAAATCTTCGACCGCGAGTCCGCCAAGATCGAAGGCGCCGAATTCCTGGCCCAGGGCACCCTCTATCCCGATGTGATCGAGAGCGTGTCGTCGTCCAGCGGCAAGGCCCACGTCATCAAGAGCCACCACAATGTCGGCGGCCTGCCCGACTATATGAAGCTGAAACTGGTCGAACCCTTGCGCGAACTGTTCAAGGACGAGGTCCGCGCCCTGGGCCGCGAACTGGGCCTGACCGACGCCTTCGTGGGCCGCCACCCGTTCCCCGGACCGGGCCTGGCCATCCGCATCCCCGGCGAGATCACCCCCGACGCCGTGGCCACGCTCCAGGACGCCGACGCCATCTATCTGGACGAAATCCGCAAGGCGGGCCTCTATGACGACATCTGGCAGGCCTTCGCCGTCCTGCTGCCGGTCAAGACCGTCGGCGTCATGGGCGACGCCCGCACCTACGAAAAAGTCCTGGCCCTGCGCGCCGTCACCTCCACCGACGGCATGACCGCCGACTTCTATCAGTTCCCCTGGGACATCCTGGCCAAGACCGCCACCCGCATCATCAACGAAGTCCGCGGCGTGAACCGCGTGGTCTACGACGTGACGTCCAAGCCGCCGGGGACGATCGAGTGGGAGTGAGGGGAATCGGCGGCAATCGGCGGCCTTGGTGTAGAATTTATCAGAAAATACAATGATTTACGGTTCACGTAAGCTACTGCCTCGGGCGCATTATCAACGGAAACGGTAAGTCTGTTAAGTCATTGAAATATTTAGAGTTATCAGAGCGCGTGGCGCGACTCGTCGCTTGTAGCGGGTCAATTTGACGGTCCTTCTGACGGTGCTTTTTCATACCCGGCAGAACATTCTAAAAAGTACCGCCATGTGTTTTTAGGATCTGACGGTACTTTTTTGTAAGGCAACACGCTGAAGTATATGGCGAAAATTGCCCCATCTTATGACGTTTCCGTGCTGACGGTACTTTAGTTGTCGACATACATAGTTCCGGCGTTGCTGAGGATAGGTCGATGTTCCGGACCCGATCGCATGTCATCGGATAGCACCGTCGCATCGCCGGTCAGATATTGTCCCAACTGCTGCTGGATTTGCGATGGAGAGAAGCGTCGACCGCATCCAGGCGGGAGCTTGAACCGCGGTGTATGCGAGCGCCTTTTTGTCGTCTTCGGAAAGCTGAGGCGCCGCGACCTGCGCGTGCCGGCCCGATATGACGAAGCGCCTGGACGACGGCCCCAGCCAAGCTGCCCGAAGCAATCAGGAGCTTAAGTGGGGCGTGACGTAGATCGATCACGCGCCTGCCGAGTACGACACGGTGGGAGGGGCCGTCGGTCAAATAGATGCTCTTTGCTACTACCTGGGTCGAGAGGCCAAGTTGGTTCGCTGCCCGCGCGCCTGAGATCTGGACGCGGGAGCCACTCTCCCGAGCGAGTGCCTGCGCGACATCATCGGGAGCGGGCAATAGAGGGCCGAGCTTGGGGTGAACGTTGGGGAAGTCGTACAGGCCCTCGCACCAAGCGACGGAGTTTTCCGCTCTTCACGAGCCGGGAAAGAGCTTGATCGATCGCTGACCGGCTGGCCAGGTCGAGGAAGTCGCTGGGAATGAAGACACCTCCGCGCCCAGAGGCCGGACGTGCTTCATGATCCGGTCAGGGATCGACGCATTCGCAGTTTTCATTGTCAGATATTATCGTATCTTTTTCTGACGAAAAGCGAGCAGGAATGGGTGGTCTTGTACCAGCGCCTTGCTTCGGCCGTTCATCGTGCGCTCGGGCCTGCGCCGCAAGAGCGTGCCTTCTTGGGCGGCTGTGACGAGAATGATTTCCACCGAGGAGCGGGTGATGGTCCAATCTCTTGGGGAAGCGTCGATCCTCGCCATCCAAACTGGCCGACTTCGTCATCGAACACTTTTTCAATAAGGCGTGCCGCTCATTAAGTCGGGAGACGCCGCCAGGTTGAAAAAATGTCAGAAAACTGAGCATATTTCTGACAGAGGAATAGACATGCAACGCTTGACCGAACAGATTCTTGCGTACGCTAAGGGGCTGCCTGAGGCACACCTGTCGCGGCCAAGAGCTTGCTCCATCTCGGAAACCGGGCGGCGGTGGACCAGGCTTTGTCGCGCCTTGCCGAGCGGGGGCAACTACTTCGGGCTGGACGGGGTGTGTACCTGCTGCCTGTTACGAGTCGGTTTGGTGTGAGGGCTCCCTCAGTGGAGCTATCAGTAGAAGCGATCGCTGCTCAGCGCGGTGAGGTCATCGTCTCGAGCGGCGCGGCGGCGGCTAACCGTCTTGGGCTTACCGCACAGGTGCCGGCTCGGTTGGTCTATCTGACGTCGGGGCGTTCCAGGAAGATGAGACTTGGAAAGCAGATCGTTGAGCTTCGCCACGCGCCACGATGGCAATTCGCGCTGGCTCAGCGGCCCGGGGGGGGGGCGATACGAGCCTTGGCGTGGTTAGGACCCGACAGGGCCGAGACAGCCCTGCAGACCCTGAAGCGGAAGCTTGCACCCGCTGCATTCAACGAGTTGGTCGCAGCGGCATCGCAGCTTCTGACATGGCTGGCGCGAAGTGTCGGGAAGGTCGCGCATGGCTGATGCTTTCCAACTCCCCGGGTTCGAGGTCGCGGATGTCGTGCCTTTCGGCAACAAGTCGACCGCCGAGCCGATGTCCTGACTCCGGAGCTAAGGCATTGCGACAGGCGGCGAAACGATCCCGAACAAGACGCGCACCGGCGATCGAACCTGCGCTTAGCTGGACCTATCTCTCGCGTGAAGCGCTCGCTCGCGCGAAGGCGCAGATGGACGAAGAGTCCATGGGCGTGCGCGACGAGATCGGCTTCCTGACGATTCACCAGCGATACGCCGACCACTTCTTTCCCGGTACGTCGGTCTTGCATACCCGCGCGCGTTACGCGTTGTTCGTACCCTGGTTGTTCGAGGATCTCGCGGGCATAATCGGACCGGCTGCGCAGCGCGCCTTGCGTGAACGCGAGAGATTGCTCGCAGGACGGCTGAAAGACGCGGGCGAAGCCCAGGTGATCGGCGGCCGTGTCTTTCCAAATCCCTCAAGTCAACCGCCGTCCACCGTCTATTGGAACGCGCTTGCGGTTTGGGGGATCTTGCGTCCGCGACTCGACGGTCGGACGATTTCTCGCGAACAGGCGCATCGTTTACTGAAGACCGTCGGCTCGCCCACCGACGACGATGGTCAGCCTCTTCTGAGCTTCGAGCCGCCTTTCGTGCGACTTCCCGATCGTCCGAAGAATTGGCAGAGCGGAGACATCTCGCTTCGTCTGAAGAAGGCGGAGGCCGGGTTCCTGCGCGAGCGCCTAGCGCAGTTACGCGGCAATGGTGGCCGTGAACTGTCGCTACTGGCGAGGCTGGTCAGAACCGAAGCTGCGGCTCCTGCCGAGATGTGGGCCAACGAAACATACGCCATCGCCGGCGCCGATCATGGCCCGCTCATCCGCGCGCGGCAGGCAGCTAGTCTCGCGGGCATCGGCCGCGCCGTCTACGACGCGCTGCTGGAGCGGATCGTCGAGATCGATGACAAGCGGCAAATCTCGACCCGTCACCGCGAGCATCTCGGAGTTATCCTCGCGGAGCAGGGTCCGATCGCAGCCGGGCTCGATATAGCGGCGCTCGAAGCGGACATTGGGCCTCTGCCGGCGAAATTGCTTGCTGTAGCCACGGCGACGAGAGACTGGATCGCTGCGGGATCAGGGAGTCCTGTCGCGCTTTCCGACGTCTATACCGCAGCCGAGGCGCGCAAGGGACCGCGCGCGCGGCTTGCGCCGACCCCCAATGGGCGGGCGCGGCGACTCGAGTGGTCGAGCGACGAACATGGCTTGGCCGGTCCCCTTCATTACCGGTGGCAGCAGGTCAGTACCCTTCTCAACGATCTGGCGGGTGCCGAATGAGCGGCGCGGTCGACAGTTGGCCAGCTCTTTCGTTTCTGGAAGGCTTGCGTCCCGGCCCTGACGAGAATGTCGAATTGGCGTTGCTGGCGTCTTATTCAGCAGACCTTGGATCGATCGGCGCGGCTTTGCTCGCCCTCGCCGGCAAGGACAATGATGCGGGGCGAGGAAGCCCGTCCGATTTTGCCGATGCCGTTGAGCGTTTGCGCGGGAAGGTGCGGATCATCATCCAGCGCGGCCGGCTTGCGAAGATGCGGCGAACGCCGCGGATCGCGGCCGTGCTAGACCAATTCGTCCGGGAAGTTGATTTCGACGAAGCGATCCATAGCTGGCATCCCAAGGCAGCGCTGATACGGACCCGGAGCGAAAGCGGCGAGACCGGCTGGCGGCTCTGGATTGGAAGCCGAAATCTCACCGAGTGCGTCAACCGCGACATCGGGCTTCTGCTGGTTTCAGGGAAGAATGGCGGGGGCCCGATCTCCGGGGTGGGCGAACTGGCACACGCGTTAGCTGAGCGTGCCGAGCTGAAGGGCGTCCGGCCTTCTTCCCTCGCGACTGCGGTTACGAAGATTCCGTGGCGAGCGCCCGCCGGCGCGCGCGTCGAGCGAATTCGCTGGTCTACGGGGACAGGAGGCCTGCAAGCTCCGATCCCACCGGCAGGGGCCGATGAAATCGTCGTCGTTAGCCCGTTCATCGACAAGAAATTCTTGGCTGGACAAGTGTCGAAAACGCCAGCACGGCGCGTGCTGCTAACGACCATGCGCGAGATCGAGCGGATCGGCCCGTCGCTCTCCTCGTTCGACGATTTGCTGGCGCTGGATGCGCCGGATTATCCCATCGGCGACCCCGAGGCCGAGCAGGCGCACACCTTATCGACATCTGACGCTGATACTGCGGATGACGAGGAGGAAGAGATCGGCCGAGGCCTCCATGCCAAATTGCTATTCGTGCGCGCGGGACGAAAGCGGACCCTATGGCTCGGAAGCGCGAACGCCACCATGCGGGCGTGGACGGGCCGCAACGCAGAGGTCACGGCCGAGTTGCGGATCAACGAGACTCTGGAGAAAGGTCTGAAGGCGTTGCTCGACTCGGCGCGGATCGTCGAGGCGCCGGATACCGAATATCAGCCGGACGCGGCGGCGCTGGAAGAAGAAGCGCTCGAGCGAGCTCGGGCGCAGGTCGCAGCGCGGTGGGCGAGCACGCTCAGCACCAACGGGGATGAGATCCTTCTCGTCAACGGTTCCGATCTCTATCCCGATGGACCGCATCCCGAGGAAGGCGACATCCGGCTCGAAGTCGGCGCCTTGCACGGCGAACTCAAAGCATGGCCGCGGCATCAGAGGACGGTGGCGCTTGGGCCGATGCTTCCTGCCGAACGAAGCGAGTTCGTGCGCTTGCGTGTCAGCCGCGGTGCGAAGGGGCTTTCCTGGCTGCAGCGCGCCCCTGCCGACCCGCCTTTCGGCGAAGAGCGCGATCGTGCGGCCTTCGTGCGATTTCTGGGAGCCAGGGGCTTTCTTCTCTGGCTGGCAGGACTGTTGGCTGACGACGGCCGTGATGGGGAGGATGACTGGACGATAGAGAAGCAACAGGATCGTGCAGCCCCCGGCGTAAATCCAGCGGTTGACCCCGCACTGCCGACGCTGGAGGAGATGCTCGCGGCCTGGTCGCGCGATCGAAACAAGTTTCGCGAAATCGAACGCCGCGTTTCAGAATACCTGCCAGCAGTGCTGGAACAGGCCGGCCAGGAAGACCCGGAAACCGCTGCGATGCTGCGGCGCTTCGAAGAATTGTGGGGCAAGCTGCGGATCGGCCTCGGCGAAGAGCGTAGGGGAAAGCGTCGGTGAGCGCCCCCAAGCCGTTCCAGACAGCGGCCGTTGATGCCGCGCTATCAGCCTTTGCGAATCAAGGCGGGCGCCGACGCTTTCTGGTGGCCGATGAAGTCGGCCTAGGAAAGACTATTGTCGCGAAGGAAGTCGCGCGCCGTATGTCGGAAGACGGGGAGCGGCCTCTCGTTATCTATTACATCGCCAACGGTCATGCGGTCTCCCACCAGAACAAGGGGCGCGTCGTCAGCTTCCTCGACGAGCCGGAACGTAAGGCGGCCGTTGCGACGCCGGATCGCCTTTCCCTCATCGCCGTCTCGAAGCGGCCCGACAAGCCGGTTCTGATCTATGCGCTGACGCCGGCAACGTCCTTCCCCGGCGCGCGTGCTCGTCTGACCGGTGGAAGAAAAGAAGAGCGGGCATTTCTCAAGGTGCTGCTCGACCGGGCTTACCCGGCGTTCGCTCGCGATCTCGATCCGGCCATAATGCGCCTGAGCGTCGGCGATTCCTGGGATTGGCTAGTCGAGGATGCCGAGAGGAAATTCGCCGCGGCGCCACCGCATCTGACACGGCGTTTTCGCGAGGCGCTGGCGGCTGAATTTGGAGAGCCCGTGCGCGAAGGGCTCGAAGAAGCTGTGTATGGTGACGAGGAGCGGAAGATAAAGCCGATCAAACCGACCATCTTCGTCGGTCATCTTCGTCGGGCCCTGGCGTTGGCGACCCTACGTCACCAGCCGCCCGATTTGGTCATTCTGGATGAGTTTCAGCGTTACAGGCAGCTATTGGACGAAAAGGACGCCGACCCGCTCCTCAAGGCCCTGCTGGAGCCGCACGGGTCAGTGGCTCGGCCAGCCATCCTGCTCCTCAGCGCGACACCCTACCGGCTGCTTAGCACGCGATGGGAGGAAGCCCAGGGCGCGCTCGCGCACGCCGAGTTGCTGGAGTTGATCGAGTTCCTCGCCGGCCGCGATGTCCGTGACCGCGCAAAGACTCTGTTTTCTGATTTCGGCGACAAGTTGCGGGACATCGCGGTGCATGCCCAAGCGATCGATCCTAGCCTGGAGATCGAGATCAATGAGGCTGCCGGACTCAGGGATGCTCTTCGCGCACTGCTGACACCGGTCATGTCCAGGACAGAGCGGGACAGCGTCGTCTCAGGCGATCCGTTGGCTGGAACGCAATTCCTTGCGGCGGAGCCGATAGCTGAAGACTTCCAAATCTATCGGCATCTGGCGGACAGCTTTCCTGAGGATGTGCGATACGAAGCGCTGCCCTATTGGTCGTCCGTCCCACTGCCGGCCCAATCCCTGGGGCCTCGGTACGCGGCTTGGAAGCGCGCAACCATCAAGGCCGCGCCGAAGCTCACGAAGATGACACGGGAGCGCCGCAACAAGCTGGATGCGCCAGCGAGGTGGCCTGACGCCAAACTCAGGGCGCTCAGCGCCGCAGCGCCGGCGAAACTTCTATCCCTGCCGTGGGTCGCGCCATCCCTACCATGGTGGCCGCTTGCCGGCGGCTGGAAGGGTATAGTCGCCGATCCGAAACTGCTGATGTTCAGCCGGTTTCGGGCGACTCCGCCAAGCGTGGCGGCGCTCCTGAGTTTCGGCGTCGAAGCGTCATGCCTGCCCCAACAACGCGGCGGCTACGAGAAAGCCTATCGGCGGCGTCGCTTCAAACTGGCGGCCGTTCCCGGACCGGTCATGGCCGCCTTTCATCCGTCAGTATGGCTCATCCGGCATACGGATCCGCTCGCGAAGGCGGGAGAGAAGGTCGGTGCTATCCGCAAGCAGGTTAGACGGCAGATTCTCGCGGCACTTCCCAATGGGATCATCGAGAAGGACACAGCAAAGGCTCGTCGGCGACACCGTTCCATCGGCCGGACCTTGGCTGCGATAGAGCGGGCGGCTGGGCTGTCGGAACAGTCCGCCGCTGCTTGGAGCAGCGCCGTCGGTGAGGATCGCGCCGCCCGGTCCGCTGTCCTTAAATGGCGACAGACGCCGCCGATAGAGCGCCTCTCGCCGACCGAAATCGATGATCTCGTCGATTACGCCATTGGCGCGCCGGGCGTGGTGCTCGGCCGGGCGCTATTGCGGCATGACCCAACAGTCCTTGATCGGGCGCGCTATGGTGAACTCGTTCAACTGAGCTGGCAGGGCTTGCGCGCGTATCTCGACAACCCGGTGATCCTGTCGTCCCTGCCGGGCAAGAACGCGGTCGATCAGGTGATGGGCGCCGTCGTCGATGGCGGTTTCGAAAGTGTACTCGACGAGCATTTCTGGCTTCGCGCGCAGAATCTTCCAGAGGGTGCGGCGGGGCTCGCCAAGGATTTGCAATCTTCGCTCGGCCTGCGGGCGGGTAGTTTCAGCTTTCACAGTGTTGGCGGGCCAGCGCACAAGATACCGGTACGGTCCCATGTCGCTGTTCCGTTCGGTGACGCCGAGGCGGAACCGGCCGGCAAGGTGAATGGAGCAGTCGCGCCATCCGCGCCAGCGCGGCCGGACGAAGTGCGCCGGAGCTTCAACACGCCGTTCTGGCCGCACGTGCTGGCAACGACGTCGGTGGGACAGGAAGGTTTGGATTTCCATCCCTGGTGTTCGCATGTCGTGCATTGGGATCTGTCCTCTAATCCGCTCGACCTTGAGCAGCGCGAGGGCCGCGTACAGCGATACGCCGGGCTAGCAGTGAGGCGGCGACTTTCGACCATGTTGCACAAGGAAGCGCTTGGAGATGCCGCCGTGTCGAGCGGTTCTCCGTGGCGCCATCTGCAGCGCCAGGCTGAGACGCTGGTCGATACGAGTGGCCTTCGACCTTGGTGGGTGCTCGAGAAAGCCGAGATCAGCCGCCACGTCTTCGAACGTCCATTTGGCCGAGACATGAGCCGCTTCGCCCAGCTCCGCGGGCAGCGCATGATCTACCGACTAGCGTTGGGCCAGCCCAACCAGGAGGATTTCATCGAGATTCTTGCGCGAGGCGGGGAGGCGACCCGCGTATTGCTGAGTCCGCTTGTGCTGGATCTCTCCGCTATGGGGTTGCGTCAGGCTCCCGATCTGCCGTCGCCGGAACGTCATGAGATGTCACCGTCGCGTTCATTGCCGGAACGGGTGTAGTGATACAATTCCTCGGATAAAGAACACCAAACTCCGAGCTTCTGTATCTCGCCGGAATCCGTGTACCGGCGCCGTAGCCGCACCGTCAGCCGGGAGGCTGGTCTGTTGAGGTCGCGTCGGCTGCCATTTTGGCCTCGAGGCGTGCGGCCTTTTCTGGCGTATCGATATATTACGATAGCACCGGCCGGGCACCGAAGACATTCCGGCAAATGATCTGAATCTCTTTCTCCCGTTGGCGCACTTCCGTGGTGATGGTGGGGACCAGCGCGACATGAATGCGTATCAGATCGTCGCTCGACCGATCCTGGCCGATTGTCAGGCGATAGGAGAATTGCGCGACGATTCGATTGAGTTGCCGCACCTTCCGACTGTCGGAAATGTCACGGTGGCGCGAGATTGCGTTCGCTGGCCTGCGTTTGCTGGAGCCGCGCACGAGCATGCGCGCTGAAATTGGGAAGATCAGCTCGACCTCGTCGGAATGGTCGTAAGGCGTCCTCACGTGGGGTGGCTGACGTGGATTGTAGGTGCAGACGGGATTGTCTGAGGTGAGGAAGGGGGGCGGTTTTGTTGTGGAGTACCTCGAAGCCGAGGCGGAAGCAGAGATCGCCGAAATCCTTGAACTCCTGCTGCATCGCCAACAACGTCTCGTGTGGCTTGATCCCGACGGGAACGGTATCGAACTGGCCGGCGTAGCGCTTCAGTTCTGGAGGAAGTGCGCCGATCTCTTCAGCGACCTTGTGCTCGGCGCGGAGTTTGGCCTCGAGCATCAAGGCATGACGATCGCGCGTTGCCGGAACGCGGGCGCGCATGATCGTTTGCATGCCCAGGACGTTGAACGAGATCGCGGGTGACAACCGGCGCACCGCGAGTGCTCGAACGGTTTAGGGCCACACAGTCTCGATCGTATTCCATAGATCCTCGAAGCGATGGTTCTCCTGACCGCCCTCCGGCAGCTTGATCTTCGCGATCGCCGCGCGGTCGACGGGAACCGACTGGGGGCTTACCGAAGGGCGCGACGGCACAGCACCACCCGAGAGGCGGTGGATCAGGCCCTGGTAGCGTGTCTCGGCATTGGCGACGGGGTCGGCGCCGCCGGAGCGAGCCAGATACTCGCTGCGATGCTCCCAGAGCGCTTCCAGGGCGCGAATAGCGCGGTTGCGTCATCGCAGGTCTGGAGGAAATAGCGGAGGCGCTTGCCCTTCGATCCGCCGTTGGCCGCGTATTTCGGATCGTCGATGTTCACCTTAAGTTCGGAGGCGAAGAAGTCCGCGAAACTGGTGTCGGAAAAATCGAGCACGAAGCCCGGGCCCCGGACGAAGTCGACGAGGTCGTCAATTTGACGCAGGTCAATGGATCGAATCGAATTGATAGATATTACGTCCCCGACGGACAGCCTTAAGTTAGCTGTTGATCGTTTCTTCAAGCACGGCAATTTCCGCAAGGATGTCGTCGAACGATGGCGGTGTTTGGTCAAACATCATCGGCGCCATCGCCCGATAATCTGCTTTCAGGTCTAGGACGCGCGCGTCGTCCGGCGTCAGCCGGAGCGAGCCCGGCCGAGCGGTATCGTAGCTGGCCCAGCTCGAACGGAAGAAGGTGGCTTTGTGATGCGCGACCTGAGCCAGCAGATCGACGTCGGCAACGGCGGCTCGGCCCTCATCCGTGTCGAGGAGCATGGCGAGGTCGTAGTAGTGTCGAGAGAAGTACTGCGGCGTCGGCGACTCCGCAGGACGATGCGCCTCCGCATGGAGCGCGGTCGCCTTCTCCCAGAAGGTGCGCCGCGCTGACAGCACGGTCACGCTGGTGTCGGGATGGGCGAAGAAATCCGGATAGTCGTCTGCTGCGTAGGGACGGATGACCTTCTCTTCGGTCGGCCAGGGATCACCGCGCGCGCCGAGTTCGAATTTCACTCGCGGGGTGATGTAGGCCATGCCCTCGTATTCGGCGGCAGGTAGCGCGGTCGGATAGTGGAAGTTGACCGTTTGGGCGTCGCCATCGTCTATCTCCAGCGACCACTCGCCGTTGGTCGGCTCGCCGAGGTGCTCGACGATCGCGGCGCGAAGCGCCGGGAGAAGCTTTTCGGCGATGTGTCGCTCGACGTCGCTGACCAGGTCGTCGATAAGCCGGGCCGCGTGCTTCTTGCTGATCCCTTCCTTTTCGGGATCGCGCTCGCCGGTATATCCGAGTTCGGCTCGATCGAACGATAGGTCGATGTCCTCGGAGAACCGGCGGATGGCATTGAACGCCTTGGACAACGACGTGCCGCCCTTGAAGACGAGGGTGGCCGTGGTGCCCTTCGGGAGACCGAACAGGCGTTTTAGGCTCCAGCAGACCCAAAAGTCCTTTTCGATGATCGTGTCGGCGACGCCCCGGCCGGCACCGGTCTCCCCGAAGAGAGCTGCGTGTTCGTCGGCGGGGAGACGGGCGACCTCATCCATCGATATCAGCCACCGCCGCGTTGGCAATCGAGACGAGAGTAGGACGCATCCAG
>Ga0209369_1001411_pt1 | contig 11924 bp, 9 predicted proteins | sample EBPBio142010_DNA_FD_185865 | JGI IMG/M metagenome (GOLD analysis project Ga0209369, IMG submission 185865) | Wastewater treatment Type I Accumulibacter community from EBPR Bioreactor in Madison, WI, USA - Reactor 1_10/4/2010_ DNA (SPAdes)... | ecosystem: Engineered > Bioreactor > EBPR >... | reverse complement strand
GGGCGCGATCAGCGCGCGGAAGCCGAACTGCTCCAGCGCCCACGGTGCGTGCTCGCGGCTGGAACCGCAGCCGAAGTTGCGCCGCGCCAGCAGGATCGACGCACCCTGGTAGCGCGGCTGGTTCAGCACGAAGTCCGGGTTGGGCTTGCGCTTCGCCGGGTCCTGCCCGGGCTCGCCCTTGTCCAGGTAGCGCCATTCGTCGAACAGGTTCGGGCCGAAGCCCGAGCGATGGATCGACTTCAGGAACTGCTTGGGGATGATCGCGTCGGTGTCGACGTTGTCGCGGTCCATCGGGGCGACCAGCCCCTGGTGCACGGTGAAGGCTTGCATCGCGTGTCCTACTGCTTCTTCTTGTTGGAGTTGGCGGCGTTCTCGATGCTGCTGCCGGCATTCGAGATGTCCTTGCCCATGCCGGCGATCGTGTTGCAGCCGGCCAGCAGCCACAGCGTGGCCAGCACGGTGATCAGCGTCTTCATCGGGGCATTCCTCCTTCAGGCAATGCGGCGCACATCGACGAAATGGCCGGCCAGCGCAGCCGCGGCGGCCATGGCCGGGCTGACCAGGTGCGTGCGTCCGCCGTTGCCCTGGCGCCCTTCGAAGTTGCGGTTGCTGGTGGAAGCGCAGCGCTCGCCGGGCTCCAGCCGGTCGGCGTTCATCGCCAGGCACATGCTGCAGCCGGGCTCGCGCCATTCGAAGCCGGCGGCCTTGAACACCTCGTGCAGGCCCTCGGCCTCGGCCTGCGCCTTCACCAGGCCCGAGCCGGGCACCACCATCGCCAGCTTGACGTTCGGCGCCACCTTGCCGCCCACCTTGCGCACCACCGCGGCGGCGTCGCGCAGGTCCTCGATGCGGCTGTTGGTGCAGGAGCCGATGAACACCTTGTCGACATGCACGTCGGCCAGCGGCTTGTTCGGCTCCAGGCCCATGTAGGTCAGCGCGCGCTCGATGGCGCCGCGCTTGTTGGCGTCCTTCTCCTTGTCGGGGTCGGGCACGCGGTCCTCGATGGACAGCACCATCTCCGGCGACGTGCCCCAGGTCACCTGCGGGCGGATCATCGCGGCGTCGAGTTCGACCACCGCGTCGAAATGCGCGCCGGGGTCGGACTGCAGCGTGCGCCAATGGGCCACTGCCTGGTCCCACTCCACACCCGTCGGAGCAAAGGGCCGGCCCTTCACGTAGGCCAGCGTCTTGTCGTCCACCGCCACCAGGCCGGCGCGGGCGCCGGCCTCGATGGCCATGTTGCACACCGTCATGCGGCCTTCCATGCTCAAGCCGCGGATGGCCGAGCCGCCGAACTCGATGGTGTAGCCGGTGCCGCCGGCCGTGCCGATGCGGCCGATGATGGCCAGCACGATGTCCTTGGCGGTCACGCCGCGCTGCAGCGTGCCTTCCACCTTGACCAGCATGTTCTTGGCCTTCTTGGCCAGCAGCGTCTGCGTGGCCATCACATGCTCGACTTCGCTGGTGCCGATGCCGTGCGCCAGCGCGCCGAAGGCGCCGTGCGTGCTGGTATGGCTGTCGCCGCAGACCACCGTCATGCCCGGCAGCGTGGCGCCCTGCTCCGGCCCGATCACGTGAACGATACCCTGGCGCTTGTCCAGGAAGGGGAAGTACGCCGCCGCGCCGAAGGCCTTGATGTTGGCGTCCAGCGTCACGACCTGCTGCTTGCTGGTGGGGTCGGTGATGCCGTCGTAGCCCCGTTCCCAGCCGGTGGTGGGGGTGTTGTGGTCGGCGGTGGCGACGATGGAACTGGTGCGCCACACCTTGCGGCCGGCCAGGCGCAGGCCCTCGAAGGCCTGCGGGCTGGTCACCTCGTGCACCAGGTGGCGGTCGATGTACAGCACCGAGGTGCCGTCTTCCTCGGTGTGGACGACATGGTCGTCCCACAGCTTGTCGTACAGGGTGCGTGCGCTCATGCGTCGGGCCGGGGCGGGAAAACTCGCATTTTCTCGCGTTTTGGGCCGGCCGCGCCGGCGCGACCCTCAGCCCAGTGCGCTGACCACCTCCGGCGGCGCCTGCACCAGCTCGATCAGCACGCCCTCGCCGCCCAGCGGAAACTCTTCGTTACCCTTGGGATGGATGAAGCAGATGTCGTGGCCGGCGGCGCCCTTGCGGATGCCGCCCGGCGCAAAGCGCACGCCGTTCGCCGTCATCCACGCCACCGCCTTGGGCAGGTCGTCCACCCACAGGCCCACGTGGTTCAGCGGCATGGTGTGCACCGCCGGCTTCTTGTCAGGGTCCAGCGGCTGCATCAGGTCGACCTCGACCGCATGCGGGCCTTCGCCCAGCGCGCAGATGTCCTCGTCGACGTTCTCGCGTTCGCTGACGAAGGTGCTCTTCACGCTCAGGCCGAAGATGTCCACCCACAGCGAACGCAGCTTCTGCTTGTCGGGCCCGCCGATGGCGATCTGCTGCACGCCCAGGATGCGAAAGGGTTTGGCGCTCATCACGGGCTCCTTCAGGCAAAGCGCAGGATCGGCTGGTCCACGGCCAGGCTCTCGCCCTTGCCGGCCAGCACTTCGGCCACCGTGCCGTCCTGCGCGGCGGTGAGGATGTTCTCCATCTTCATGGCCTCGATCACCGCCAGCCGCTCGCCGGCCTGCACCGCCTGCCCCGGCTTGACGGCCACGTCGGCCAGCAGCCCCGGCATCGGCGACAGCAGGAAGCGGCTCATGTCCGGCGGCGCCTTGAAGGGCATGCGGCGCAGCAGTTCGGCGGCGCGCGCGCTCATCACTTGGGCGTCGATGCGGCGGCCGTTGTGTTCGACGCGGATCCACAGGCCGTGCCGTTCCACCTGCGCGGTGAAGGGCCGGCCGTTGCAGCTGCCCTGGGCGCGGATGCCGCCGAAGCGCCAGTCGCTTTCCACCACGTAGCTGCGGCCTTCGATGACGAACTCGGTGCCGCGCTCGCCGCGGATGCTGACCGGCACGTGCCGGTGCTCGCCACGCTCGCCCTTGACGACGACGACGAACTCGTCGCCCACCACCGCGCGGTGGCCGGCCAGCTGGCCGCTGATGCCGGCCGCGCGCTCGCGGTAGCGGCGGTTGGCCGCCGCCGCCAGCACCACCAGGAAGTCCGGGTCGTCATGCGGCACGTCCTCGGCGCGGAAGCCCTGGGCATAGTGCTCGGCGATGAAGCCGGTGTTGAAGTCGCCGGCCACGAACTTCGGGTGCGCCAGCAGCGCCGCCTGGAAGGGGATGTTGCTGGAGACGCCGCGGATGACGAAGCCGTTCAGCGCCTCGCGCATCCTGGCGATGGCATCGTCGCGGTCCAGCCCGTGCACGATCAGCTTGGCGATCATCGAGTCGTACTGCATCGGGATCTCGCCGCCCTCGTACACCCCGGTGTCGACACGCACCCCGCCGCCCTGCGGCACCGGCATCGCCGCTTCCATCGTGGTGGGCGGCGGCAGGTAGCGCACCAGCCGGCCGGTGGAGGGCAGGAAGTTGCGGAACGGGTCTTCCGCGTTGATGCGGCATTCGATGGCCCAGCCCTTGCGCGGAATCTGCGCCTGCGTGAAGGGCAGCTTCTCGCCGGCGGCCACGCGGATCATCTGCTCCACCAGGTCGACGCCGGTGATGCTTTCGGTGACCGGGTGTTCCACCTGCAGCCGGGTGTTCATCTCCAGGAAGTAGAAGCTCTGGTCCTTGCCGACCACGAACTCCACCGTGCCCGCGCTCTGGTACTTCACGGCCTTGGCCAGCGCCACCGCCTGTTCGCCCATGGCCTTGCGCGTGGCGTCGCTGATGAAGGGCGACGGCGCTTCCTCGATCACCTTCTGGTGGCGGCGCTGGATGCTGCATTCGCGCTCGTGCAGGTAGACCACGTTGCCGTGTGCGTCGCCCAGCACCTGGATCTCGATGTGGCGCGGGCTCTCGACGAACTTCTCGATGAACACGCGGTCGTCGCCGAAGCTGTTGCGGGCCTCGTTGCGGCAGGCGGTAAAGCCCTCGAAGGCCTCCTTGTCGTTGAAGGCCACGCGCAGGCCCTTGCCGCCGCCGCCGGCGCTGGCCTTGATCATCACCGGGTAGCCGATGTCCTTGGCGATCTGCACCGCCCGCTCGGGCGTTTCGATCACGTCGTTGTAGCCGGGGATGGTGTTGACCTGGGCCTCGCCGGCCAGCTTCTTCGAGGCGATCTTGTCGCCCATGGCCGCGATCGAATAGTGCTTCGGGCCGATGAAGACGATGCCTTCTTCTTCCACCCGGCGGGCGAAGTCCTCGTTCTCGGACAGGAAGCCGTAGCCCGGGTGCACGGCTTCGGCGCCGGTGGCCTTGCAGGCGTCGATGATCTTCTGCGCGACCAGGTAGCTCTCGCGGCTGGGCGCCGGGCCGATGAACACCGATTCATCGGCCAGCTCCACATGGCGGGCGTCGCGGTCGGCGTCGGAATACACCGCCACCGTGGCGATGCCCATCTTCTTGGCCGTCTTGATGACGCGGCAGGCAATCTCCCCGCGGTTGGCAATCAGAATTTTCTTGAACATGGCCACGCCTTACAGGGGGATGTTGCCGTGCTTGCGCCACGGGTTGTCGAGCTTCTTGTCCTTCAGCATCGCCAGGCTGCGGCAGATGCGCTTGCGGGTTTCGTGCGGCTGGATCACGTCGTCGATGAAGCCCCGCGCGCCGGCGACGAAGGGGTTGGCGAAGCGCGCCTTGTATTCGGCCTCGCGCGCGGCCAGCTTCGCCGGGTCGCCCTTGTCCTCGCGGAAGATGATCTCCACCGCGCCCTTGGCGCCCATCACCGCGATCTCGGCATTCGGCCACGCGAAGTTGACGTCGCCGCGCAGGTGCTTGCTGCTCATCACGTCGTAGGCGCCGCCGTAGGCCTTGCGCGTGATCACCGTCACCTTCGGCACCGTGCATTCGGCATAGGCGTACAGCAGCTTGGCGCCGTGCTTGATGATGCCGCCGTATTCCTGCGCGGTGCCGGGCATGAAGCCGGGCACGTCGACGAAGGTGATCACCGGGATGTTGAAGGCATCGCAGAAGCGCACGAAACGCGCTGCCTTGATGCTGCTCTTGATGTCCAGGCAGCCAGCCAGCACCATCGGGTTGTTGGCGACGATGCCCACGCTGGCGCCGTCCATGCGCGCGAAGCCGATGACGATGTTCTTGGCATGGTCGCGCTGTAGCTCGAAGAAATCGCCGTCGTCCACCACCTTGTAGATCAGCTCCTTGATCTCGTAGGGCTTGTTCGGGTTGTCGGGCACCAGCGTATCCAGCGACCAGTCCAGCCGCTCGGCCGGGTCGCCGCTGGGGCGCAGCGGCGGCTTCTCGCGGTTGTTCAGCGGCAGGTAGTTGAAGAAGCGCCGCAGCATCGCGATGGCCTCGACATCGTTCTCGAAGGCCAGGTCGGCCACGCCACTTTTGGTGGTGTGGGCGGTGGCGCCGCCCAGCTCCTCGGCGCTGACTTCCTCGTGCGTCACGGTCTTCACCACCTCGGGACCGGTGACGAACATGTAGCTCGAGTCCTTCACCATGAAGATGAAGTCGGTCATCGCCGGGCTGTACACCGCGCCGCCGGCGCAGGGCCCCATGATCATGCTGATCTGCGGGACCACGCCGCTGGCCATGACGTTGCGCTGGAAGACCTCGGCATAGCCGCCCAGCGAGGCCACGCCTTCCTGGATGCGCGCGCCGCCGCTGTCGTTGAGGCCGATGACCGGCGCGCCGACCTTCATCGCCTGGTCCATCACCTTGCAGATCTTCTCGGCATGCGCCTCGCTGAGTGCGCCGCCGAAGACGGTGAAGTCCTGGCTGAAGACGAAGACCAGGCGCCCGTTGATCATGCCGTAGCCGGTGACCACGCCGTCGCCGGGCACCTTGTTGTCGGCCATGCCGAAGTCGGCGCAGCGGTGCTCGACGAACATGTCCCATTCCTCGAAGCTGCCCGGGTCGAGCAGCAGCTCCAGCCGCTCGCGGGCCGTGAGCTTGCCCTTGGCATGCTGGGCGTCGATGCGCTTGGGCCCGCCGCCCAGCCGCGCGGCTTCGCGCTTGCGTTCGAGCTGTTCAATGATGTCGTGCATGGATCACCTTCGGGCAGTGGCCGGGTTGGGCCCGGCCGGGTTGTCGTCTGAGGGTTCGGCGGCGAGCATCAGCTCCACCGCCGCGTGCAGGATGGCCACGTGCCGTCGCCAGCCGCGGCCGTTGCCGGCCGACAGCCGCAGCACCCAGCGCAGCTTGCGCGCGGTGGCCGCCACCAGCTGCCGCACCGCCGGCCGCTCGCGCGCCAGCTCGGCGCGCAACAACGCGATGGTCTCGGCGCGCTGCGCGCTGCTCTGGCTGCGCAGCGCGCGCGCGCTGGAATGCAGGTAGGCCAGCCAGTCGCGGGCCTGGGCCTCCGGCAGCGTCATCGCTTCCAGCGGGTCGTCCTCGAAGTCGATGACGGTCAGCGTCTCGCCGCTGGCGATGAAGTTGCGCGCGAAGGCCTGGCTCAGGTACTGGTCGCGCGCGTGCAGGTCCACCAGCGTGCGCAGGCCGCGCTGCCACCACAGCAGCGCGTCGCCTTCCAGCAGCAGCTGGTCCAGCCGGGTGGGGCCGGCCCAGCGCTGCACGAAGTAGTCGGTATCCACGTGCAGCAGCTCGGGCACCGGCGCGCCGGCTTCGGCCAGGCGGCGCAGGCGCTCCACTTCCAGCTGCTGCGAACGCGCGCCGCCGTAGGCCGGCGCGGCCTTCAGCAGCGGCAGGCCCAGCAGCCGCGCCAGGCCGTTCAGCAGGCCGTAGCGCCAGGTGGGCCGCGGCGGCCGCTGGCCCTTGACGATGACGCTGCCGACGCTGGTGTCGTGCAGCAGTTCCACGCGGTGCTGCCGCCAGCCGGGGCTGGTGGCGATGCGCTGCAGGTCGGCCGGCGTCATGCGGCCACCCCGTCCACACCCATCGCGGCCAGCAGCCGGCGCGCGGCCACAGAGGGCAGCAGCTGCCCGGCCTCCACCTGCGCCTGCAGCGCCGGCAACGCGGCGCGCACGGCCTCGTGCTGGCGGAAGGCCAGGCGCAGCCCGGCGTCGATGCGTTCCCACATCCAGGCCTTGTTCTGCAGCAGCCGCCGCGCGGCCAGCCGGCCCGAGGCGGTCTGCAGTTCGCGGAAGCGCGACACCGCCGCCCAGAAGGCTTCCAGCCCCTGCCCCTTCAGCGCGCTGAGCTGCAGCACCTGCGGCTGCCACAGCACGCCGTCGTGCGCGGCATGCGCCGGGTCGCCCCAATGGCCCAGCAGGCGCAGCGCCGAGGTGATCTGCGCCTGCGCGCGGGTGGCGGCATCGGGGTCGATGTCGGCCTTGTTGATGACCACCAGGTCGGCCAACTCCATCACGCCCTTCTTGATGGCCTGCAGGTCGTCGCCGGCATTGGGCAGCTGCAGCAGCACGAACAGGTCGGTCATGCCGGCCACCGCGGTTTCGCTCTGGCCGACGCCGACGGTCTCGACGATGACGATGTCATGGCCCGCGGCCTCCACCACCATCATCGATTCGCGCGTCTTCTCCGCCACGCCACCCAACGTGCCCGACGAGGGGCTGGGCCGGATGTAGGCGCGTTCGTGCACCGACAGCTGCTCCATGCGCGTCTTGTCGCCCAGGATCGAGCCGCCCGAAACGCTGCTGGATGGGTCCACCGCCAGCACCGCCACGCGGTGGCCGCGCGCGATCAGCCACAGGCCCAGCGCCTCGATGAAGGTGCTCTTGCCCACGCCCGGCACGCCGCTGATGCCTAAGCGGAAGGCGCGGCCGGCATGCGGCAGCAGCGCGTCCAGCAACGCGTCGGCGCGCGCGCGGTGGTCGGCGCGGGTCGATTCCAGCAGCGTGATGGTCTTGGCCATGGCACGGCGCTGCGGGGCGCCGGGCGCCCCCAGCACGCCGTCCTGCAGGGCCTGATCGGCCGGCATCACCATGGCCGCGCCTGCCCCTTCAGCCGGCGGCGTGCGCCTGGCGGATGTGCTCGAGCACGTCCTTCGCACTGGCCGGGATCGGCGTGCCCGGGCCGTAGATGCCCTTGACGCCGGCGGCGTAGAGGAAGTCGTAGTCCTGCCGCGGCACCACGCCGCCGACGAAGACGACGATGTCGTCGGCGCCCTGCTTCTTCAACTCGGCAACGATCGCCGGCACCAGTGTCTTGTGGCCAGCGGCCAGCGTGCTGACGCCCACCGCATGCACGTCATTCTCGATGGCCTGGCGGGCACATTCTTCCGGCGTCTGGAACAGCGGGCCCATGTCGACGTCGAAGCCCAGGTCGGCAAAGGCGGTGGCCACCACCTTGGCGCCGCGGTCGTGTCCGTCCTGGCCCAGCTTGGCGATCATCACGCGCGGGCGGCGGCCCTCGCTTTCCGCAAAGGCCGCGATCTCGGTCTTCAGCTTGTCCCAACCCTCGGCACTGTCGTAGGCGGCTGCGTACACACCGGTCACCTTCTGGATGTCGGCGCGGTGGCGCCCGTAGACCTGTTCCAGCGCATCGCTGATCTCCCCCACCGTGGCGCGCGCGCGCACCGCGTCGATGCTCAGGGCCAGCAGGTTGCCTTGGCCCGACTTCGCGGCCTCCGTCAACGCGGCCAGCGCGGCCTGCACACGGGCGCCGTCGCGGGTGGCCTTGATCTTCTGCAGCCGCGCGATCTGGCCTTCGCGCACCCGGACGTTGTCCACCTCCAGGATGTCGACCGTGTCTTCCTTGGCCAACTTGTACTTGTTGACGCCGACGATCACGTCCTTGCCGGAATCGATGCGCGCCTGCTTCTCGGCGGCGCTGGCCTCGATCTTCAGCTTGGCCCAGCCGGAATCGACGGCGCGGGTCATGCCGCCCATCGCTTCCACCTCGTCGAGGATGGCTTGCGCCTTGTCGGCCATCTGTTGCGTCAGCGACTCCATCAGGTAGCTGCCGGCCCAGGGGTCGACCACGTTGGTGATGTGCGTCTCTTCCTGCAGGATCAGCTGCGTGTTGCGGGCGATGCGCGCGCTGAACTCGGTGGGCAGCGCGATGGCCTCGTCGAAGCTGTTGGTGTGCAGGCTCTGCGTACCGCCGAACACCGCGGCCATGGCCTCGATGGTGGTGCGCACCACGTTGTTGTACGGGTCCTGCTCGGTCAGGCTCCAGCCGCTGGTCTGGCAGTGGGTGCGCAGCATCAGGCTCTTCGGGTTCTCGGCACCGAAGCCCTGCATGATCCGGCACCACAGCAGCCGCGCCGCGCGCATCTTGGCGATCTCGAGATAGAAGTTCATCCCGATCGCCCAGAAGAAGCTCAACCGCCCGGCGAAGTCGTCGACATCCAGGCCCTTGGCCAGCGCGGTCTTCACGTATTCCTTGCCATCGGCCAGCGTGAAGGCCAGTTCCAGCGCCTGGTTCGCCCCGGCCTCCTGCATGTGGTAGCCGGAGATGCTGATCGAGTTGAACTTCGGCATGTTCTTTGCCGTGTACTCGATGATGTCGCCGATGATCCGCATGCTCGGCTCGGGCGGGTAGATGTAGGTGTTGCGGACCATGAACTCCTTGAGGATGTCGTTCTGGATGGTCCCGCTCAGCTTGTCCTGGCTGACGCCCTGCTCCTCGGCCGCCACCACGTAGCCGGCCAGCACCGGCAGCACCGCGCCGTTCATCGTCATCGACACGCTGACCTTGTCCAGCGGGATGCCGTCGAACAGGATCTTCATGTCCTCGACGCTGTCGATGGCCACGCCGGCCTTGCCCACGTCGCCAGTGACGCGCGGGTGGTCGCTGTCGTAGCCGCGGTGCGTGGCCAGGTCGAAGGCCACGCTGACGCCCTGCCCGCCGGCGGCCAGACTCTTGCGATAGAAGGCGTTGCTGTCCTCGGCGGTGGAGAAGCCCGCGTACTGGCGGATGGTCCACGGCCGCACCGCGTACATCGTGGCCTGCGGCCCGCGGATGAAGGGCGCAAAGCCGGGCAGCGTGTCGGTGTGCGGCAGGCCGGCGATGTCGGCCGCGGTGTACAGCGGCTTGACACTGATGCCCTCGGGCGTCTGCCAGTTCAGGGCCTGCAGGTCGCCGCCGGGCGAGGACTTGGCGGCGGCCTGGGCCCAGGCGGCGAGTTCGGCGTCGGTGGCCGGCTTGTGGACAGGTTCGGACATGGGGTTCTCCGGCAATGCGGCCGCGGCAAGGCTTGGTCAACGCAGGCGTTGGTTGTATTATCCATAATTATGAATTCAAAGCCAACGTGGCGCTGACGTGAGCGACCTGTCCAGCCAGCCTTCCCTGTCCGTCGCCGAGGCGCCGCTGGCGCCGCGCGCGCTGTACCAGGAAGTGGCCGACCGGCTGCGCCAGCAGATCTACCGCCGCGAGCTGGAGCCCGGCAGCTGGATCGACGAGATGAAGCTGGCGCAGGCCTTCGGCATCAGCCGCACGCCGCTGCGCGAGGCGCTGAAGGTGCTGGCCGTCGAGGGCCTGGTGACGATGAAGCTGCGCCGCGGCGCCTACGTCACCGAGGTCTCGCGCGACGACGTCGCGCAGGTCTACCACCTGCTGGCGCTGCTGGAGAGCGACGCCGCCGCCACCGTGGCCGCACGCGCCGACGACGCCCAGCGCGCACGGCTGACCCAACTACATGCCCGGCTGGAAAAGCAGGTGCGCCAGCGCGACGCCTTCTTTGCCACCAACGAGCAGTTCCACCTGGCCTTGCTGGACATCGCCGGCAACCGCTGGGCAACGCAGATGGCCGCCGACCTGCGCAAGGTGATGAAGCTCAACCGCCACCACTCGCTGTTCAAGCAGGGACGCCTTGCCGACTCGCTGGCCGAGCACCAGGCGCTGATGCAGGCCATCGCCGCGCGCGACCCGGAGCGCGCCCGCGCGCTGATGCAGGCGCACTTCGCGCAGGGGCTGGAGGCGGCGGCCGGCTGATCAGCCGAAGCGGCCGTGCAGGAACCAGCCTTCCTGCGGGGCCAGCGGCAGCCGCGCGCGGTACAGCCAGACCAGCGCGCCGTCGTGCGCCTGGGCGATGAAGTAGTCGCGCGCCGCCGTGGCGCCGTCCCACCAGCCGGATTCGATGCGCTCGGGGCCGGCCAGCAGCTGCAGCGGCCGGCCGTCGAGCAGCGGGCGGGATTGCCGCTCGGGCAGCGGCTGCGGCTGCGGCAGCAGCCACACCGGCCGCGTCAGCAACGGCGCCGGGGCCGGCGGCGCGGCACCGGGGCGCGCACGGCCGGGCCGGGCCACCGGCTGCCACTGCGTGCTGCACTCGGGCCGGTGGTCCTCGCAAGGCAGCGGCTGCAGCACCTGCTGCGGCCCCAGCCGGGCCTGCAGCCGCTCGATCAGCCGCAGCAGCCCTTCCTGCGCGCTGGCCGCGGTGGGGAAGAGCTCGCCATGCGGCGCGGCGCCGTGCTGCAGCGTGTCGCAGTGAAGCCGCAGCGCCAGCGTCGGCGCCGGCAGCGCCAGCCGGGCCAGCCGCTCGCGCAGCAGCAGCTGCAGGTGCTCCAGATCGTTCGAGGCCTCGGCCAGCGCCAGCCGCAGCTCGGTGCGCTCGGGCACCTGCGTGTCGCCGCGGTGCCGTGCCTCGTGGCGCAGCGCCAGCGTGAAGGCCGCCACCCGCCCCTGCCGCGCCCGCGCCCAGGCCACCAGCCGGGCCAGCAGCAGGTCGGCGCCGTGCATCAGCGGCGCGGTGCTGTCGGCGCGCTCGAAGAGCTCGCAACCTTCGTCGAAGACCGGCGGCGCACGCAGCGGCTCGCGGGGGTCGGGGCGGTCGCCGCGGGCCTGGTCCAGCTCGTCCAGCAGCGCCGGGCCGAAGCGCCGCGCCAGGCCTTCGCGCGGCAGCCGGCGCAGCGTGCCCAGCGTGTGCAGGCCCATGGCCTGCAGCGCCTCGTCATGGGCCTGCGCAGCGCCCAGCAGCGCCACCGGCACCGGGTCGAGCAGCGCGTGCAGGCGCGCCAGGTCCTGCACGTGCGCGCCCTGCTCGAAGCCGCTGCGCCAGCGCGCCAGCAGCGCGGCGCCCATTGC
>Ga0209369_1001409_pt1 | contig 11941 bp, 11 predicted proteins | sample EBPBio142010_DNA_FD_185865 | JGI IMG/M metagenome (GOLD analysis project Ga0209369, IMG submission 185865) | Wastewater treatment Type I Accumulibacter community from EBPR Bioreactor in Madison, WI, USA - Reactor 1_10/4/2010_ DNA (SPAdes)... | ecosystem: Engineered > Bioreactor > EBPR >... | reverse complement strand
CCCACGCCCAGCGAACGCGGCCAGTCGAAGCGGCCCAGCAGCACCATGAACAGCGCGATGTACAGCGCCGAGGCGACGTAGATGCCGATGAACTGCACCGCCAGCACGTACAGCGCCGCCGGGATCAGCACCTGCAGCACCTGCTTCAGGCTGCGCCAGTCGACGAAGACCTCGGTGCTGCCGCTGCGCTGGCGCAGCGCCTTCACCAGGATGCCGGCGCTGGCCAGGCTCATCACCAGCGCGATGTAGAACGGAAAGTAGCCGGCGCCCGGGCCGTCGTCGGTCCAGCGGGCGCCGAGGCGCCAGCTTTCGGTGGCCGTGATCACGCCCAGGACGAGCAGGATGGCGGCGACCACCGCTTCGACGGTGGTCGTGCGCACGCCGTCGGCGGGCGCCGTGGAGGAAGAATCGCTCATGACAGGGTCCGGCTCGGCGAGGACCGCGAGTATCGCAGGCCCACGCCGCCGTCAGGGGGGACTACTTGGCCAGGAAGCCGGCCTCGGTCATCAGCTGGCGATGGGTCTTCTCGGCCGCATCGACCCACTTCACGTAGTCGGCGCCGACCATGAAGCTCTGGTTGAAGGCGCCCTTCTCCATATATTCCTTCCAGTCGGGCGTGGCGCGCACCTTGCGCATCAGCTCGACGTAGTAGGCCTGCTGGTCGGGTGTGACGCCCGGCGCCATGAAGATGCCGCGCAGCATCACGTAGTCGGTGGGCACGCCCGCTTCCTTGCAGGTGGGGATGTCGTTCCACGACATCGTGTCAGTGATCTTGGCCTTGTAGGGCATGCGCTCGTCGTCGAACACGCACAACGGCCGCAGGCTGCCGGCACGCCACTGCGCCACCGCCTCGATCGGGTTGTTGACCGTGGAATCCACATGCTTGCCCACGAGCTGCACCGCCACGTCACCGCCGCCCTTGAAGGGGATGTAGATGAACTTGGTGCCGGTGGCCTTCTCCAGGCCCACGGTCAGGATCTGGTCTTCCTGCTTCGAGCCGGTGCCGGCCATCTTCATCTTGTTGGGGCCGGCGGCCTTGACGGCGGCGATGTACTCGGCCGCGCTCTTGTAGGGCGTGTCGGCGTTGACCCACAGCACGAACTGGTCCAGCGCCAGCATCGCCACCGGGGTCAGGTCCTTCCAGCTGAAGGGCACACCGGTGGCCATCGGCGTGGTGAACAGGTTCGACAGCGTGATGATGATCTTGTGCGGGTCGCCCTTGGCGTCCTTCACCGCCAGGAAGCCCTCGGCGCCAGCACCGCCGGACTTGTTGACGACGACCAGCGGCTCCTTCATCAGGTTGTTCTTGACGACGATGCCCTGGATCAGCCGGGCCATCTGGTCGGCGCCGCCGCCGGTGCCGGCCGGCACGACGAACTCCACCGGCTTGGTGGGCTCCCAGGCCAGCGCGGGCAGGCTGCACAGCGTGCCGGCGGCCACCAGCCAGGCGCTGGCACGCAACTTGAAACGGGCAAAGGAAGGCTTCATGGGGTTTCTCCGGGTTCGAAAGGGGGGCGGCGAACGTCGCGCCGCAATGACCCGAAGGCTATGCGTTCGCCAAACCCGTCACCATTGGGGGCGACCCGCCCGCCGATGCTGCCGCCAGCGGCGGTCACGCTCCTAGAATCCCGCACCGACCGCCCCAGCCCGCTGAACGGACCCACCCAGGACCTGCCACCGTGCCCCGCCACTTGCCGCCCCCACCTGCTGCCGAGCCCGGCCGCCGGGCCTTTGCGCGCCGACTGGTCGGCCTGCTGGCACTGCCGTGGTGCGCAGCCTGGGCGCTGGACAAGCCCAGCGGCCCGGTGGTGCTGACGGTCAGCGGCAAGCTGCGCGCGCCCAATGCCGGTGCGGTAGCGCAGTTCGACATGGCCATGCTCGAACAACTGCCGCAGCGCAGCTTCAGCACCCGCACGCCCTGGTACAGCCAGGCGCGCAAGTTCACCGGCCCGCTGCTGCGCGACGTGCTGTCGGCCTGCGGTGCCGAGGGCCGCACGCTGCGCGCGGTGGCGCTCAACGACTACCGCGTCGACCTGCCCTTCGAGGACACGCAGCGCTACGACGTGCTGCTGGCCCGGCTGCTGGACGATCAGCCGATGGCGGTGCGCGACAAGGGGCCGCTGTTCATCATCTACCCCTTCGACACCGACCCGGCGTTGCGCAGCCCCATCTTCTACGGCCGCTCGGCATGGCAGCTGAAGAGCATCGAGGTGCTGTAGACGCCGCCGCGGCGCCGCCCGCCCTGCCTCGCCGGCTGGGGCTCTTCGGCCTGCTGGCGGTGGTGCTGGCGCTGGTGCTGGCGGCGGTGGCGGTGGTGCAGGTGCGGCAGTTCGCGCTGCTGAAGCACACCGTGGTCTACCAGGACGACTACGTGGTGCTGGGCATCTACCAGGTCGAGGCCGAATACCAGCGCCTGCGCGAGCAGTGGACGCGCGCCAGCCTGCAGCCCGGCGGCTTCGACCGCGACGCGCTGCAATTGCGCTACGACATCTGGGTCAGCCGCGTGGGCCTGCTGCACAACGAGCGCACCGCGCGGCTGATGGTCGGCAATGCCGACTATGCCGAGCCGCTGCGCAAGATGGACGCCTTCATCGCCCGCGCCGACGCGGCGCTGGGCCACCCCGATCCGAAACCGGTGGATGCCGCCACGCTGGCCGCGTTGCAACCCGAACTGGACGCGCTGGGCGCGCCGATCCATTCGATGTCGCTGAGCGCCTCGCACCATGTGTCGGCGCAGATCGCCGAGCGCAATGCCGCGGTGCGCCAGCACAACCAGGTGGGGCTGCTGCTCACCGGCTTCCTGTCGCTGCTGGTGCTGGCCTTCGGCCTGATGGCGCTGCGCCAGATGCGGCTGCTGCGGGAGCGCCAGCGCACGCTGGTCGACCTGACCGCGCACCTGCGCGAGGCCCGCCAGCAGGCCGAGGCGGCCAGCGACGCCAAGAGCGTGTTCCTGGCCAACATGAGCCACGAGATCCGCACGCCCTTCCATGGCCTGCTGGGCATGCTGTCGCTGCTGCGCGATACCGGCCTGAACGCGCGGCAGAAGGACTACCTGCGCACCGCCACCGAATCCGCCGACCACCTGCTGACCATCCTGAACGACGTGCTCGACATGTCGCTGCTCGAATCCGGTCGGCTGACGCTGAGCGAAGAGCCGCTGGACCTGCGCGACCTGCTGCGCGAGGTCGAGGCGCTGATGCGCCCGCAGGCGCAGCTGAAGTCGCTGGCGCTGCACATCGACGCCGACCCCGGTGTGCCCGAGAAGGTGCGCGCCGACCGTACGCGGGTCAAGCAGATCCTGTTCAACCTGCTGAACAACGCGGTCAAGTTCTCCGACCGCGGCGTGGTGGTGCTGGACCTGCACCGCGCCACCGCCGACGACGGCAGCCCGGTGCTGGAGTTCGTGGTCACCGACACCGGCATCGGCATGGACGAGGCCACGCTGGCGCGGCTGTTCCGGCGCTTCTCGCAGGGCGACGAGTCGCGCTCGCGCCGCCACGGCGGCACCGGCCTGGGGCTGGAAATCTCGCGCAGCCTGGCGCGGTTGATGGGCGGCGACGTCACCGCCAAGAGCGTCCCCGGCGAGGGCAGCAGCTTCACCTTCCGCATACCGTTGAACGTAGTGGCGCCGGCACCGCGCCCACAGCAAGCCGCGGGCAGCGTGGCCGCGGGCGACGGCACCGACGGCCTGGGGCTGCCGGCCGGGCCGGGGCCGCTGCGCGTGCTGGTGGCCGAGGACCACCCGGTCAACCGCCAGTACATGGCGGCGCTGCTGGAAGGCATGGGCCACCAGCCGCACTTCGCCGGCAACGGGCTGGAGGCCGTGCAGGCCATCCGCGAGCAGCGCTTCGACATCGTGCTGATGGACCTGCACATGCCGGTGCTCGACGGCGTCGGCGCCACGCTGTCGATCCGGGCGCTGCCGGACAGCGCGGCGGCCACGGTGCCGATCATCGCGCTGACGGCCGATGCCTTCGCGCAGACGCGCGAGCGCTGCCTGATGGCCGGCATGAACGATTTCCTGGCCAAGCCGGTCAGCCCCGAACGGCTGTCGGCCATGCTGCGCCGGCTGTTCGGCGGCGCGCCCACCGAGCCGGAGCCCGCCACCGGCACGGCCGAGCCGGCCGCCGCCGATGCCACGGCCGCGCTGCTGGACCACGCGACGCTGGACGCTGCGCTGCGCGCCATGCCGCGCGAGCGCCTGGCCTACCTGCTGCGGAGTTTCTTCGAGCAGGGCCCCGACATGGTCGAGCGGCTGCGCGTGGCGCTGCGCGACGGCCAGGCGCTGGACCTGCGCGTCAACGCCCATGCGGCGCGCGGCGCGGCGCTGAACTTCGGCCTGAGCGCGCTGGCACAGACGGCACAGGCGCTGCACGAGGGCGCCACGCACGTGCCCGCGCACGAGATCGCGCGCCTGATCGCGCGATACGAGCAATTGCTGGAACGCAGCCGCGAGGCCTGCGAGGCCGAAGGCCTGCTGGAAGCCCTCACCGAATAAGGCCGCCGCTCAGAGGATGACCGGCTCGGGCTCCAGCCGGATGCCGAAGCGGCCGTAGACGCTTTCCTGGATGGCACGGGCCAGCGTCAGCACCTCGGCGCCGATGGCGCCGCCACGGTTTACCAGCACCAACGCCTGGCGTTCGTAGACGCCGGCCTGGCCGATGGACTTGCCCTTCCAGCCGCAGGCATCGATCAGCCAGCCGGCCGCCAGCTTGAAGCGGCCGTCGGGCAACGGGTAGTGCACCACGTAGGGGTCGCGGCCGATGATGTCGCGGCACTGCTCGGCGCTGACCACCGGGTTCTTGAAGAAGCTGCCGGCGTTGCCGATCTGCTGCGGGTCGGGCAGCTTGGCGCGGCGGATCGCGCAGACCCAGTCGAACACCGTCTGCGGGTCCGGCGCGGTGATGCCGGTGTCCTGCATGCGCTTCTGCAGGTCCAGGTAGCCCAGCACCGGCTGCCAGGGCCGCGGCAGCCGGAAGCGCACGCGCGTGATCAGCGTCTTGCCGGCCAGCGCCTGCTTGAACACGCTGTCGCGGTAACCGAAGGCGCAATGCCGGGCCGTCAGCGTGACGCTGCGGCCGGTGATCAGGTCCACGCCGTCCAGCGACTCGAAGCGGTCGGCCAGTTCCACACCATACGCGCCGATGTTCTGCACCGGCGCGGCGCCCACCGTGCCCGGGATCAGCGCCAGGTTCTCCAGCCCCGGCCAGCCCTGCGCCAGCGTCCAGGCGACGAAGTCGTGCCAGTGCTCGCCCGCACCGGCTTCGACGATCCACGCTTCGGGCGTCTCGTCCACCAGCCGACGGCCCGGGATCTCGACCTTCAGCACCACCGCCGACACGTCGCGCGTCAGCACCAGGTTGCTGCCGCCGCCCAGGATCAGCTTGGGCGCCGGCCCGATCTCAGGATGGTCGACCATGCGCTTCACGTCGGCCTCGCTGCGCAGCCGCACCAGCGTGGCCGCCACCGCCGGCAGGCCGAAGCTGTTGAACGCGCGCAGGCTCGCGCGGCGCTCGATCGGGGGTTCCGTGCGGTCCGTCACCATGGCAGAATTTTCGCTCAGTTCCCCTCGTGCAAGACTGCTGTCCCATGCCCAGCTTCGACACCATCCTGGAACCCGATCTGGTCGAGTTGCGCAATGCCGTCGAGCAGGCCAACAAGGAGATCGGCACCCGCTTCGATTTCAAGGGCTCCGGCGCGCACATCGACCTGGCCGACAAGGGCAAGGAACGCGCGCTGACACTGTTTGCCGACAACGATTTCCAGCTCGCGCAGGTGCGCGACATCCTGCTGGCCAAGCTGGCCAAGCGCGGTGTCGACGTGCGCTATGCCGACCTGACGGCCAAGCCCGAGAAGCTGGGCGGCGACAAGCTGAAGCAGGCCGTGCCGGTCAAGACCGGCATCGACGGCGAGGCCGCCAAGCGCATCCAGACGCTGGTCAAGCAGAGCAAACTCAAGGTGCAGGCCGCCATCCAGGGCGACACGGTGCGCATCACCGGCGCCAAGCGCGACGACCTGCAGACCGCCATCGCGCTGCTCAGGCGCGAGGTCACCGACCTGCCGCTGGGCTTCAACAACTTCCGCGATTGATGCGCCGCCGTCTGCTGCTGGCTGCGCTGGCCCTGTCGGCCGGCACCGGCCATGCGCAGCAGAGCGTCACCCTGGCCGGCAGCATGGGCAGCAAGGCGCTGCTGATCATCGACGGCCAACCGCACACGCTGGCGGTGGGCCAGAGCGCCGCCGGCGTCACGCTGCTGCAACTTTCCGACGGCCAAGCGCAGGTGCAGCGCGGCGGCAGCACCGCCACGCTGCGGCTGGGCGGCGCGCCGGCCCGCTTGAGCGGCACACCCACCGCCGCCACCGGCCCGCAGGAGATCGTGCTGCCGGTGGGCCTGGGCGGGCACTTCACTTCCAGCGGGGCCATCAATGGCCGGCCGGTGCAGTTCATGGTGGACACCGGCGCCACCGTGGTGGCCCTGAGCCAGACCGAGGCCGAGCGCATCGGCCTGGCCTGGCGCGACGCGCCGCGGGCCTTCACGCAGACCGCCAACGGCGCCGTGCCGGTGCACCGCGTCAGCCTGAACGCGGTGCGCGTCGGCGAGGTCGAGGTGGCCAATGTCGAAGCCATCGTCATGCCGGCGCAGATGCCCTACGTGCTGCTGGGCAACAGCTTCCTCGGCCGCTTCCAGATGCGGCGCGACAACGACGTGCTGCGCCTGGAGAAGCGGCGCTGACGCCGCCTTCGCCTTGTCCCGGCAGGGACAAGGCATTTTCGAACGATCGTGCTAAAAATGCGGGTTCTACGCCCGGCTAGGAGACGATGAGCATGGACCTGAATTTCACCCCGGAGGAACTGGCCTTTCGCGACGAGGTGCGCGACTGGGTCGAGGCCAGCCTGCCCAAGGACATCAGCCACAAGGTGCGCAACTCGATGCGCCTGTCGCGCGAGGACCAGCAGGCCTGGCAGAAGATCCTCGGCAAGAAGGGCTGGCTCGGCTACAACTGGCCCACGCAGTTCGGCGGCCCGGGCTGGAACGCGGTGCAGAAGCACCTGTTCGAGGAAGCCTGCGCCCGCGCCGCAGCGCCGCGCATCCTGCCCTTCGGCCCGGTGATGGTGGCGCCTGTGATCATGGCGTTCGGCAATGCCGAGCAGCACAAGCGCTTCCTGCCCGGCATCGCCAGCGGCGAGGTCTGGTGGAGCCAGGGCTACAGCGAGCCGGGCTCGGGCTCCGACCTGGCCAGCCTGAAGACGCGCGCCGAGCGCCGCGGAGACAAGTTCATCGTCAACGGCCAGAAGACCTGGACCACGCTGGGCCAGTACGGCGAGTGGATCTTCTGCCTGGTGCGCACCAGCACCGAGGGCAAGCCGCAGACCGGCATCAGCTTCCTGCTGGTGGACATGAAGAGCCCCGGCATCACGGTGCGGCCGATCATCACGATGGACGGCGAGCACGAGGTCAACGAGGTGTTCTTCGACAACGTCGAGGTGCCGGCCGAGAACCTGATCGGCGAAGAGAACAAGGGCTGGACCTACGCCAAGTACCTGCTGGCCCACGAGCGCACCAACATCGCCGACGTCAACCGCGCCAAGCGCGAGCTGGAGCGCGTCAAGCGCATCGCCCGTGCCGAAGGGCTGTGGGACGACCTGCGCTTCCGCGACCAGATCGCACTGCTCGAGGTGGACATCGTGGCGCTGGAGATGATGGTGCTGCGCGTGCTGTCGGCCGAAAAGAGCGGCAAGCAAAGTCTGGACGTGGCCGGCCTGTTGAAGATCCGCGGCAGCGAGATCCAGCAGCGTTACAGCGAGCTGATGATGCTGGCCGGCGGCCCCTGCACCTGGCCCTACGTGGCCGAGGCGATGGAAGGCGGATGGCAGGGCGACCTGGCCATCGACGCTGCGCTGCTGCCGCTGGCCGGCTTCTACTTCAACCAGCGCAAGACCACGATCTACGGCGGCAGCAACGAGGTCCAGCGCAACATCGTCGCGCAGACCGTGCTCGGCTGACAGGGAGACAAGACCATGGATTTCGATTTCAGTGACGAGCAGGAACAGCTGCGCGATGCGGTGCGCCGCTGGGTGGACAAGGGCTTCGGCTTCGAGCGCCGGCATGCGCTGGCCAAGGCTGGCGGCAAGACCCGCGAGGTGCTGGGCGAGCTAAACGAACTCGGACTTGCCGGCCTGGTGGTACCCGAGGCCCATGGCGGCATGGGCTTCGGCCCGGTCGAGGCGATGGTGGTGATGGAAGAACTGGGCCGCGGCCTGGTCAACGCGCCCTACACGCAGGCCGCGCTGGTGGCGCCGACGCTGCTGTCCGGCGCGCCGGCCGCGGTGCAGGCCGCCTGGCTGCCGAAGATCGCCGGCGGCGATGCGCTGGTGGTGCTGGCGCACCAGGAGCGGCGTTCGCGTTATGCGCTGAACCGCGTCGCCAACCGCGCCACCGAAGCCGGCGGCAGCTTCAAGCTCAGCGGCACCAAGGTCGTCGTACCCGCCGGCGACGAGGCCGATGCGTTCATCGTGCCGGCGCGGCTGTCGGGCGCCGAGAGCGATGCCGCGGGCATCGGCCTGTTCCTTGTGGAGCGTGGCGCCGCGGGCTTGAGCGTGCGCGCCTACCCCACGCAGGACGGCGCCCGCGCCGCCGACCTGGTGCTGGCCGACACGCCGGCCACGCTGCTGCAGCGCGACGGACTGGCCCTGCTGGAGCAGGCCGCCGACGTCGCCATCGCCGCGGGCTGCGCCGAAGCGGTGGGCCTGATGGACAAGCTGCTGGCGATCACCGCCGATTACATGCAGCAGCGCAAGCAGTTCGGCGTGCCGCTGACCACCTTCCAGGCGCTGCGCCACCGCGCGGCCGACGTGAAGATGCAGGTCGAGCTGGGCCGCTCGATGAGCTACTACGCCAGCCTGAAGCTGGGCGAGCCGCCGGCTGAGCGCCGCCGCGCGCTGTCGCAGGCCAAGGTGCAACTGGGCCAATCGATGCGCTTCGTCGGCCAGCAGTGCATCCAGATGCATGGCGGCATCGGCGTCACCGACGAGTACGTGGCCAGCCACTACTTCAAGCGCCTGACGGTGCTGGAGACCAGCTTCGGCGACACGCTGCACCACCTGGGCGAGGTGTCGGCGCGCATGACCGACGACGCCGGCGTCTTCGCCTGATCCGATGAGCATCGACTGGCCGAACTTCACGCCCTGGGCCGCGCTGGGCGGCGGGCTGCTGATCGGGCTGGCCTCGCTGCTGCTGCTGTTCGGCTCCGGCCGCATCGCGGGCATCGCCGGCATCGTCGGCGCGGCCTGCAATGCGCTGCTGGGCGAGCGGCAGGCCCGCAGCGGCCAGGCCGTGCGCTGGGCCTTCATCGCCGGGCTGCTGCTGTCGCCGTGGCTGTGGTCGCTGTTCGGCAAGCCGCCTGTGGGCGCGCCGGATGTCGGCTTCGGGCTGCTGCTGCTGGCGGGGCTGCTGGTGGGTTTTGGCGTGCGCCTGGGCAACGGCTGCACCAGCGGCCACGGCATCTGTGGCCTGAGCCGGCTGTCGATGCGCTCGCTGGTCAACGTGCTGTGCTTCATGGGCGCGGGCTTCGTCACCGTGGCGCTGCTGCGGCATCTGTAGGGCACGGCGATGACGACCGTGATCTCGCTGGCCGCCGGCTTGCTGTTCGGGCTGGGGCTGCTGATGTCGGGCATGGCCGATCCGCTCAAGGTCAAGGGCTTCCTCGACCTGCTGGGGCCGTGGAATCCGACGCTGGCACTGGTGATGGGCTCGGCACTGGCCGTGGGCGTGGTGGGCTTCCGCATCGCCGCCCGCCGGCCGGTTACCTGGGCCGGCGAGCCGATGCAACTGCCCCCGCCCGGCCCGATCGACACCCGCCTGGTGACGGGCGGGGTGCTGTTCGGCATCGGCTGGGGCCTGGCCGGCTACTGCCCCGGGCCCGCGCTGGTGGCCGCCGGCAGCGGCTCGCTGGCGGCGCTGGCCTTCGTGGCGGCCATGGTGGCCGGCATGCTGCTGCACGACCGGCTCTTTGCCGCGCCGAAGCGCGTTGCGATCACCGAACTGGCGCCGCAGGCCGATGCCTGAGCTGTTCCCCGGCGCGATCACCGACGTGGCCGGCCTGCGGGTCGGGCACTACACCGACACCCGCCGGCCCACCGGCTGCAGCGTGGTGCTGTGCCCGCAGGGCGTGGCCTGCGGCGTCGACGTGCGGGGCGCCGCGCCCGGCACGCGCGAGACCGACCTGCTGCGCCCGGACAACCTGGTCGAACACGTGCACGCGCTGCTGCTCACCGGCGGCAGCGCCTTCGGCCTGGACGCCGCCAGCGGCGTGGTGCGCTGGCTGGAAGAGCGCGGCCACGGCCTGGGCGTGGGCCCGGCGGTGGTGCCGATCGTGCCGGCCGCGGTGCTGTTCGACCTGTGGATCGGCGACCACCGCATCCGCCCCGATGCCGCCGCCGGCTATGCGGCCTGCGAAGCCGCCAGCCACGAGCCGCCGGCGCAGGGCAGCGTGGGCGCCGGCACCGGGGCCTCGGCCGGCAAGCTCTTCGGCATCGATCGCGGCATGAAGGGTGGCATCGGCACCGCGTCGCTGAAGGTGGGGCCGATCACGGTGGGCGCACTGATCGCCGTCAACCCCACCGGCGACGTGATCGACCCGGCCAGCGGCCAGGTGATCGCCGGCACGCGCGGCGCCGACGGCCGGCCGCGCAGCGCCACGCAAGCAATCGCCGCCGGCGAGATCCCGCCGCGCGCGCTGCCGGGCATGGCCACCACCATCGGCATCATTGCCACCGACGCGCGGCTGACCAAGGCGCAGTGCCAGAAGCTGGCGACGATGGCGCACAACGGCCTGGCGCGCAGCATCGACCCGGTGCACACCATGGCGGACGGCGACACGCTCTTTGCGCTGGCCACCGGCGCCAGCGGCCGGCCCGGCGACATGACGGTATTGGGCGCGCTGGCCGCCACCGTCACCGCCCGCGCGGTGCTGAATGCGGTGCGCGCCGCCACCGGCCTGAGCGATCCGCCGCTGCCTTCGGCCCGCGACCTGGGCCTGGCCTGAACAAAACCAAGATGGAGACACGATGAACCGACGCCTGGCCCTTTGGGCACTGGCCGCCAGCCTGGTGCTGGCCGGCTGCGCCAGCACCACCACGCCGCCGCCCGCGCAACCGCCGGTGGTCTTCGTGCACGGCAACGGCGACAGCGCCGCGCTGTGGACCACCACGATCTGGCGCTTCGAATCGAACGGCTGGCCGCGCGACCGGCTGCTGGCCATCGACCTGCCCTACCCGCTGGCCCGCGACGAGGACAACGTGGCGCAGGCCGGCCGCAGCTCCACGACCGAGCAGGCGCAGGTCCTTGCCGCGCAGGTGGACCAGCTTCTGGCGCGCACCGGCGCCACGCAGGTGGTGCTGGTCGGCAACTCGCGCGGCGGCAACACCATCCGCAACTACGTGCAGAACCATGGCGGCGCCGCCAAGGTGTCGGCTGCGGTGTTGGGCGGCACGCCGAACCACGGCGTCTGGGCGCTGAAGGAGTTCCGCCTGAACAGCGAGTTCAACGGCGTCGGCCCTTTCCTGACGGGGCTGAACGCGCCCAAGGGCGCGGCCGGCGACGAGGTGACGCCCGGTGTGCGCTGGATGACGATCCGCTCGAACGACAACGACAAGTTCGCGCAGCCCGACGGCGTGTGGATCGGCATGAAGGGCAAGCCGACCAACGTCACTTTCGACGGCCCAGCGCTGAAGGGCGCGAAGAACGCGGTGCTGCCGCAGCGCGACCACCGCGAGGTCAGCTTCCACCCCGAGGCCTTTGCGCAGACCTACGAGTTCATCACCGGCCGCGCGCCGGCCACGCTGGCCATCACTGCCGAAGCCCGGCCGGTGCTGGACGGCACGCTCAGCGGCATCGGCCCCGGCGGGCCCACCAACCTGCCGCTGGTGGGCGCCACGGTC
>Ga0209369_1001408_pt1 | contig 11946 bp, 6 predicted proteins | sample EBPBio142010_DNA_FD_185865 | JGI IMG/M metagenome (GOLD analysis project Ga0209369, IMG submission 185865) | Wastewater treatment Type I Accumulibacter community from EBPR Bioreactor in Madison, WI, USA - Reactor 1_10/4/2010_ DNA (SPAdes)... | ecosystem: Engineered > Bioreactor > EBPR >... | reverse complement strand
GCCGCCGAGGCCTCGCGCAGCGGCTCGTACATGCCGCCCTGCACGATGCCGAACAGCGCGTTCGGGTTGCCCAGCCGCTCAAACTCGTCGCGGCTGCGCTTCGCCCAGCGCAGGCTCAACTCCATCGAGCGCCGCGCCTCGGCCTCGTTGGTCAGCCGGTCGCCGATGCGGTAGGGCGTGCACTCGTCCAGCTGCATCGCGATGTCGCTGTTCAGCACCGTCTGGATCTGCATGCTGACCTCGGGCGTCAGGAACAGCTTGTCGCCGTTCACCGGCGAGGCAAAGCGCACGCCTTCCTCGCTGATCTTGCGCATCTCGCCCAGGCTCCAGACCTGGAAGCCGCCGCTGTCGGTGAGCATCGGTTTCGGCCAGGCCTCGAAGCGGTGCAGGCCGCCGAACTGGCGCAGCACGTCCAGCCCCGGGCGCAGCCACAGGTGGAAGGTGTTGCCCAGGATGATCATCGCGCCCATGTCCAGCAGCGACTGCGGCATCACGCCCTTGACGGTGCCATAGGTGCCCACCGGCATGAACACCGGCGTCTCGACCACGCCGTGGTTCAGCGTCAGGCGGCCGCGCCGCGCCGCGCCCTCGGTCTTCAGCAACTCGAACTTCAGCATGGCCGGCATTGTGGCTTCAGCACGCCGGCTGCCACCCCAGTGCGAATGCTCAGCGGGCCAACAGCATCGCGTCGCCGTAGCTGAAGAAGCGGTAGCGAGCCTCCACCGCATGCCGGTACAGCGCCATCACGTGCGCATGGCCGGCGAAGGCGCTGACCAGCATCATCAGCGTGCTGCGCGGCAGGTGGAAGTTGGTGATCAGCAGGTCCACCACGCGGAATTCGAAGCCCGGCGTGATGAACAGCTCGGTCTCGGCCGCGCCGCTTTGCAGGCGCCCGCCACGGGCCGCCGATTCCAGCGCCCGCAAGGTGGTCGTGCCCACGGCGACGATGCGCCCGCCGGCGGCGCGCGTGGCCTCGATGGCCTGCACCGTGGCCGCGCCCACCTCGAACCATTCGCTGTGCATGCGATGGCCTTCCAGCGTCTCGCTGCGCACCGGCTGGAAGGTGCCGGCGCCCACGTGCAGCGTCACCGCGGCGCGCTGCACGCCATGGTCCTGCAGCGCCTGCAGCAGCGCCTCGTCGAAGTGCAGCGCCGCGGTCGGCGCCGCCACCGCGCCGGGCCGGGCGGCAAACACGGTCTGGTAACGCGCCTCGTCCTCCGGTGCGTCGGCATGGTCGATGTACGGCGGCAGCGGCACATGGCCGTGCCCCTGCAGCAGCGCGAAGGGGTCGTCGGGAAAGCGCAGGTGGTACAGCGCGTCGTCCGGCCCGGCGCGGCCCAGCACCTCGGCATCGAAGGCCTCGGCCAGGCGCAGCAGGCTGCCCGGCCGCGGCGCCTTGCTGGCGCGCAGGTGGGCCAGCACCTCGTGGCCCGGCAGCACGCGCTCCACCAGCAGCTGCACCGCGCCGCCGCTGGCCTTTTCGCCGAACAGCCGGGCCTTGATCACCCGGGTGTCGTTGAAGACCAGCAGGTCGCCGGCGCGCAGCAGCGAGGGCAGCTCGCGGAACTGGCGGTCCTGCGGTTCGCGGCCCCGGCCGTCCAGCAGGCGCGAGGCACTGCGCTCGGCCGCCGGATGCTGGGCGATCAGCTCGGGCGGCAGCGCATAGTCGAAATCGGCAACGGTCAGCAAGCGCTTCGGGGCGGTGGTGGAACGTCGGGCTGTAGAGTAACCCGGCCTGCAACTCGTTCCCTTGGGGGTTCCATTCCGCCATCGACCGCACCCGCCGCCGCGGCCAAGCCGTCGGCGCCGGCCCGGGCCATGGAACGGCTCGGCCTGCGCAGCGACCTGGACCTGGCGCTGCACCTGCCGCTGCGCTACGAGGACGAGACGCGCCTGACGCCGCTGGCGCAGCTGCGCGATGGCGTGGCCGCGCAGGTCGAGGCCACCGTCAGCGACTGCCGCATCGAAGCCCGGCCGCGCCGCCAGCTGGTGGTGCGGCTGCGCGACGACGGCGACGAGCTGGTGCTGCGCTTCCTGCACTTCTACCCGTCGCAGCAGAAGGCGATGGCGCCCGGCACCCGGGTGCGCGCCCGCGGCGAGGTGCGCATCGGCTTCTTCGGCCGCGAGATGGTGCACCCCGCCGTCAAGGCGGTGGCCGAGGGCAGCGCGCTGCCACAGACGCTGACGCCGGTGTACCCGGCCGGCGCGCAGCTGCCGCAGGCCTATCTGCGCAAGGCGATCGCCTCGGCGCTGCAGCGCGCTGCGCTGCAGGAGGTGCTGCCGCCCGCGCTGCTGCCGCCGGGCCTGCCCAGCCTGCGCGACGCGCTGCAGGTGCTGCACCACCCGCCGCCGCAGGCCAGCCTGGCGGCGCTGTCGGACCACAGCCACCCGGCCTGGCAGCGCCTGAAGTTCGAGGAGCTGCTGGCCCAGCAGCTGGCCCAGGCCCAGGCCCGGCTGGAACGCCAGGCGCTGCGCGCCCCGGCCCTGCGCGCCGCAGCCGATGCCGGCCTGCAGCAGCAGCTGCGCGCCGCGCTGCCCTTCCGGCTGACGGCCGCACAGCAGCGCGTCGGCACCGAGATCGCCGCCGACCTGGCGCGAGAGCAGCCGATGCACCGGCTGCTGCAGGGCGACGTCGGCTCGGGCAAGACGGTGGTGGCGGCGCTGGCCGCCGCCGCGGCCATCGATGCCGGCTGGCAATGCGCGCTGATGGCGCCGACCGAGATCCTGGCCGAGCAGCATTTCCGCAAGCTGGTGCAGTGGCTGCAGCCGCTGGGCGTGGGCGTGGCCTGGCTGACCGGCAGCCGCAAGGGCAAGGCCCGCGCGAAGATGCTGGAGCTGGTGGCCAGCGGCGAGGCCACGCTGGTGGTGGGCACGCACGCGGTGATCCAGGACGACGTGCACTTTGCCAAGCTGGGGCTGGCGATCATCGACGAGCAGCACCGCTTCGGCGTGCAGCAGCGGCTGGCCTTGCGGCGCAAGCTGGCCGAAGGCGAACTGGAGCCGCACCTGCTGATGATGACGGCCACGCCGATCCCGCGCACGCTGGCCATGACCTACTTCGCCGACCTGGAGCTCAGCACCCTGGACGAGCTGCCGCCCGGCCGCACGCCGGTGCTGACCAAGGTCTTCGCCGACAACCGCCGCGCCGAGGTGGTGGCCCGCATCCGCGACGAACTGACGCAGGGCCGCCAGGCCTACTGGGTGTGCCCGCTGATCGAGGAAAGCGAAAGCGTCGACCTGCGCCATGCCACGCAGACCTTCGAGGAGCTGGGCGCCGCGCTGCCCGGCCACACGGTGGGCCTGCTGCATGGCCGCATGAAGCCGGCCGAGAAGGCCGCGGTGATGGCCGAGTTCGTCGCCGGCCGGCTGCAGCTGCTGGTGGCCACCACCGTCATCGAGGTCGGCGTGGACGTGCCCAACGCCAGCCTGATGGTGGTCGAGCATGCCGAGCGCTTCGGCCTGAGCCAGCTGCACCAGCTGCGCGGGCGCGTCGGCCGCGGCAGCGCGGCCAGCGTCTGCGTGCTGCTGTACGCGCCGCCGCTGGGTGAGACCGGCAAGGCGCGGCTGAAGGCCATGCTCGACACCCACGACGGCTTCGAGATCGCGCGCCGCGACCTGGAAATCCGCGGCCCCGGCGAGTTCATGGGTGCACGTCAGTCCGGCGACGCGCTGCTGCGCTTTGCCGACCTGGCCGAGGACAACGCGCTGCTGCAGCATGCGCGACGCGTCGCGCCCTTGCTGCTGCGGCAGCACCCCGACGCGGCGCAGCGCCACGTGCAACGCTGGCTGGGTGCAGGGGCCGAGTTCCTGAAAGCCTGACCGAGCACAATGCGCGCATGACGCTGACCGAACTGCGCTACATCGTCGCCGTCGCCCGCGAACGCCACTTCGGCCGTGCGGCCGAGGCCTGCTTCGTCTCGCAGCCCACGCTCAGCGTGGCCATCAAGAAGCTCGAGGAAGAGCTGGAGCTGAAGATCTTCGAGCGCGGCGGGAACGAGGTCACGGTGACACCGCTGGGCGAGGAAATCGTGCGCCAGGCGCAGGCGGTCATCGAGCAGGCCGCCGCCATCAAGGAGATCGCCAAGCGCGGCAAGGACCCGCTGGCCGGCCCGCTGCGCCTGGGCATCATCTACACCATCGGGCCCTACCTGCTGCCCGAGCTGGTACGCGAGGTCATCGCGCGCAGCCCGCAGATGCCGCTGATGCTGCAGGAGAACTTCACCGTCAAGCTGCTGGAGATGCTGCGCACCGGCGAGCTGGACTGCGCGATCCTGGCCGAGCCCTTCCCCGACACCGGCCTGGCGATCGCGCCGCTGTACGACGAGCCCTTCATGGCCGCGGTGCCGATGTCGCATGCGCTGGCCGCGCGCCGCACCATCACCGCCGAGGAGCTGAAGCAGCAGACCATGCTGCTGCTGGGCACCGGCCACTGCTTCCGCGACCACGTGCTCGAGGTCTGCCCCGAGTTCGCGCGCTTTTCCAGCGATGCCGAGGGCATCCGCAAGAGCTTCGAGGGCAGCTCGCTCGAGACCATCAAGCACATGGTGGCCTCGGGCATGGGCGTCACCGTGGTGCCGCGGCTCAGCGTCGATGCCGAGGCCCAGCCGCACGTGCGCTACATCCCCTTCGCGCCGCCGGTGCCGGTGCGCCGCGTGGTGCTGGCCTGGCGGCGCAGCTTCACCCGCTACGAGGCCATTGCCGCGCTGCGCAATGCCGTCTACGCCTGCAAGCTGGACGGCGTGACCCGCCTGTCCTGAAGCCCGCGGGCTATACCCGCGATACGGCCATTCAATTGGCAGCCTTCACGGGCGGCGTCTATGCTTTGAAGCCTTGTCGAAGCAGCCACAGCCCAGGAGGCCCCATGTCCAGCGAAGCCCGATGCCCGTACAACCATGCCGCCGGTGGCGGCACCACGAACCGCGACTGGTGGCCGCAGCAGCTGCGGCTGGACCTGCTGGCGCAACATTCGGACAAGTCCAACCCGCTGGGTGACGGCTTCGACTACGCGGCCGAGTTCGCCAAGCTCGACTACTTCGCGCTGAAGAAAGACCTGCTGGCGCTGATGACCGATTCGCAGCCCTGGTGGCCGGCCGACTTCGGCCACTACGGCCCGCAGATGATCCGCATGGCCTGGCACGCCGCCGGCACCTACCGCACCGCCGACGGCCGCGGCGGCGGCGGGCGTGGCCAGCAGCGCTTTGCGCCGCTGAACAGCTGGCCCGACAACGTCAACATCGACAAGACGCGCCGGCTGCTGTGGCCGATCAAGCAGAAATACGGCCAGAAGATCAGCTGGGCCGACCTGCTGCTGCTGGCCGGCAACGTGGCGCTGGAATCGATGGGCTTCCGCACCTTCGGTTTCGGCGGCGGGCGGCCCGACGTGTGGGAGCCCGACCTCGACGTCAACTGGGGCAGCGAAACGAAGTGGCTGGCCACCGACAAACGCTTCAGCGGCGACCGCGACCTGGACCAGCCGCTGGCGGCCACGCACATGGGCCTGATCTACGTGAACCCCGAAGGCCCCGATGCCAGCGGCGACCCGGTGGCCGCGGCCAAGGACATCCGCGCCACTTTCGGCCGCATGGCCATGGACGACGAGGAGATCGTGGCGCTGATCGCCGGTGGCCACACCTTCGGCAAGGCGCACGGCGCCGCACCCGAAGCCCACAAGGGCCCCGAGCCCGAAGGCGCGCCGTTGGAGGCGCAGGGCCTGGGCTGGATCAGCGGCTACGGCCAGGGCCATGGCAAGGACACCATCTCCAGCGGGCTGGAGGTGACCTGGACGACGACGCCGGCGCGCTGGAGCAACGACTACTTCGAGCTGCTGTTCAAGTACGAATGGGAGCTGACGCGTTCGCCGGCTGGCGCCAAGCAATGGGTGGCCAAGGACGCGCCGGAGATCATTCCCGACGCGCACATCCCCGGCAAGAAGCACAAGCCGACGATGCTGACCACCGACCTGACGATGCGCTTCGACCCGGCCTTCGAGAAGATCTCGCGCCGCTTCCTCGACAACCCGCAGGCCTTTGCCGAGGCCTTTGCCCGCGCCTGGTACAAGCTGACGCACCGCGACATGGGGCCGCGGGTGCGCTACCTGGGCCCCGAGGTGCCGAAGGAAGAGTTGCTGTGGCAAGACCCGCTGCCCGCGCCGGTGCACCAGCCCACGGCCGCCGACATCGCCGACGCCAAGGCGAAGATCGCCGCCTCCGGCCTGAGCGTGGCCCAGCTGGTCGGCACGGCCTGGGCCGCAGCCAGCACCTTCCGCGGCGGCGACAAGCGCGGCGGCGCCAACGGCGCGCGCATCCGCCTGGCCCCGCAGAAGGGCTGGGAAGCCAACACCCCCGGCGAGCTGGCCAAGGTGCTGGCCACGCTGGAAGGCATCCAGCAGGCCTCGGGCAAGCTGTCGCTGGCCGACCTCATCGTGCTGGCCGGCAGTGTCGGCGTGGAGCAGGCGGCGCAGGCGGCCGGCGTGCCCGTCGAGGTGCCGTTCGCGCCGGGGCGCGTCGACGCGTCGCAGGCGCAGACCGATGTCGAGTCCTTCGCCGTGCTGGAACCGGTGGCCGACGGCTTCCGCAACTACTTCAAGGGCCCGAGCGGTGTGCAGGTCGAGCACCTGCTGGTCGACAAGGCACAGCAGCTGACGCTGACGGCGTCGGAGATGACGGTGCTGGTGGGCGGCCTGCGCGTGCTGGGTGCCAACAGCGGCGGCAGCCGGCACGGCGTGTTCACCGACCGGCCCGGCGTGCTGACGCCCGACTTCTTCGTGCACCTGCTCGACATGGGCACCGAGTGGAAACCGGTCGACGGCGGCTACGAAGGCCGTGACCGCAAGACCGGCCAGACGCGCTGGACCGCCACGCGCGCGGACCTGGTGTTCGGCTCGAACGCGCAGCTGCGCGCGCTGGCCGAGGTCTACGCCAGCGCCGATGCCGCCACCCGCTTCGTCCAGGACTTCGTCGCCGCCTGGACCAAGGTGATGAACCTCGACCGCTTCGATCTCGCGTGAAGGACAAGACCATGGGCAAGAAGAACACGGCCGGCGCGCCGGCCATCAACATCGGCATCAGCGACAAGGACCGCGCGGCCATCGCCGGCGGGCTGTCGAAGCTGCTGGCCGACACCTACACGCTGTACCTGACCACGCACAACTTCCACTGGAACGTCACCGGGCCGATGTTCAACACGCTGCATGCGATGTTCATGGCCCAGTACACCGAGCTGTGGAACGCGGTCGACCCGATCGCCGAGCGCATCCGCTCGCTGGGCCATCCGGCGCCGGGCTCCTATGCCCGCTTCGGGGAACTGAGCTCGCTGCCGGATGCGCCAGCCGATCCGCCCAAGGCGCTGGAGATGGTGCGCATCCTGGTGGCCGGGCACGAGGCGGTGGCGCGCACCGCGCGCGGCGTGTTCCCGCTGGCCGACAAGGCCGGCGACGAGCCCACCGCCGACCTGCTGACGCAGCGGCTGACGGTGCACGAGCAGACCGCCTGGATGCTGCGCTCGCTGCTCGAGGACTGAAGGCCGCGGCGGCGGCCGTGGCATACGCACGGGCGCGGCGGTGCGGCGGCACGCCACAATGCGCCTTGCCGCCGCCGCGCCCGCCGGGCCTGCGCCATGGGCGGCACCTCCGCCCTGCCCACCTTGTCCTCGAGCGCCGCCCTGCCGCCCGCCGAGATCGACGCCCAGCGCGTCGATCAGGCGCTGTTGCGCGAGCGGCTGCATCTCTACGAGACCAATGTCTGGCCGGCCGTGGGCGCCCAAGGCTCGGTGGCACTGCTGGTGGGCTGGGCCTTCCGGCCTGCGGTGCCGGGGGCCGCGCTCGCGCTGTGGGCCGGCGCCATGCTGCTGGCGCTGGCGCTGCGCCTGGCCGTCAACCGCTGGTTGCGCCGCGAGCGTGCCGCTGGCCGGCCTGAAACCGCGGGCCGGCTGTGGGCCGCGCGGCTGGCCGTGGCCGGCACCGGCGCGGCCTGGGGCCTGGGCGGCGTGATGTTCTTCGCCACCGGCGACCAGGAATCGCGCACGCTGCTGGCCTTCGTGATGGCCGGCGTGGCCGCCGGCTCGCTGTCGATGATGGCCTTCGACCTGACGGCGGCCTTCCTGTTCGCGGCGCTGACGCTGACGCCGCTGGGCCTGGACATGGTGCACACCGGCGGCAGCGCCAACACCACGATGGGCACCATGGCGCTGATGCTGGTGCTGCTGCTGGGCTTCAGCGGCGCGCGCGGCCAGCGCCAGGCGCGCGAGATGGTCATCGCCCGCGAGGCCGAGCGCCAGCGCGCCGAATCGCTGCTGGAGAACCAGCGCCGCTTGGAGCAGCTGTCGCTGGAGCTGCAGGGCCAGCGCGAGGCGCTGACGCTGACGCTGGACAGCATGGCCCAGGGCATCCTGCGTGCCGATGCCGAAGGCCGCATCCACTTCTACAACCGCCGCCTGATCGAGCTGCTGGACCTGCCGGAGGTCTTCCTGGTCGGGCGGCCGACGCTGCCGCAGGTGGCCGAGTACCAGCGTGCGCACGGCCACTTCGGCGAGGACTTCGCCTTCGCCCAGCCGGCGGCGCGCGACTACCTGCGGCGCTGGTTCGGGGGCGAGCGCGGCAACCTGCCCGACACCTACCTGCGCCGCACGCACCACGGCACGATGCTGGAGGTGCGCTCGCGCCGGCTGGCCGACGGCGGGCTGGTGCGCACCTTCTCCGACGTGACCGCCTTCTTCGAAACCCGCGAGCAGCTGCTGCTGAGCCAGGCCGAAGAAGGCAAGCTGGCGCTGGTGGCGGCCCACACCGACAACGCGGTGGCCATCACCGACGCCACCGACCGGATCGAGTGGGTGAACGAAGCCTTCGTGCGCATGACCGGCTATGGGCCGGCGCAGGCCGTCGGCCGCACGCTGGCCGAGCTGCTGCGCGGGCCGGACAGCGACCTGGAGGCGCTGCGCCGCATGGACGAGCAGCTGCGCCAGCAACACAAGAGCAGTGGCGAACTGCGCTACCAGTTTCCGGACGGGCGGGCGCTGTGGCTGGCACTGGAGACGCATGCGGTGCGGGCTGCCGACGGCTCGGTGCGCAACTACATCTCGATCGGCCGCGACGTCAGCGAGCGCCATGCCGCCGATGCCGCGCTGCGCGCCGCGCGCGACGCGGCCGAGCGCGCCAGCCGCGCCAAGTCCGAGTTCCTGTCGGCGATGAGCCACGAGCTGCGCACACCGATGAACGCCATCCTCGGCTTCGGTCGGCTGCTGGAAACCGACACCGCGCCGCCGCTGGCCGAGCGCCAGCGCCGCCATGTGCAGCAGATCCTGGGTGCCGGCTCACACCTGCTGTCGCTGATCGACGACGTGCTGGACCTGGCCCGGGTGGAAGCCGGCAAGCAGCCCATCCTGCTGGAGCCGGTGGCGCTGGACCGGCTGGTGCACGACAGCATCGAGCTGGTGCGCCCGCTGGCCGAGCAGCGCCAGCTGCGGCTGCTGACCGAGGACGCCGCCCATGCCGAGGGCTGCCACGTGGTGGCCGACCGCACCCGGCTCAAGCAGGTGCTGCTGAACCTGCTGTCCAACGCCATCAAGTACAACCGGCCCGGCGGCGAGGTGCGGCTGCGCTGCGCGCTCACCGCTCAGGAGTTCGGCCTGGAAATCAGCGACACCGGCCATGGCCTGGCGCCCGAGCAGCAGGCGCTGCTGTTCGAACCCTTCGAGCGGCTGGGCGCCGAGGGCGGCACCATTCCCGGCGCCGGCATCGGGCTGGCGCTGTCCAAGCGCATGCTGGAGATGATGCACGGCCGCATCGAGGTGGACAGCGAGCCCGGCCGGGGCAGCCGCTTCCGCATCTGGCTGCCGCGCACCGAGGCACCGGCCGCGTTGCCGGCGCCGGCCGTGGCCGCACCGCCGGCCGCGCCGCGCGCCGCCGGCGGCACGCAGGTGCTGTACATCGAGGACAACCCGGTCAACGTGATGCTGATGGAAGCGCTGCTGGAGCGCGAGCCCGGCGTGCGCCTGAAATGCGCGCCGCTGCCCGAGGTGGGGCTGGCGCTGGCCCGGGCGGCGCCGCCGGACCTGCTGCTGCTGGACATCCAGCTGCCCGGCATGGACGGCTTCGAAGTGCTGCGCCGGCTGCGCGCCGACCCGGCCACGCGGCAGGTGCCGGTGGCGGCCGTCAGCGCCAACGCAATGCCGGCCGACCTGGCGCGGGCGCGCGAGGCCGGCTTCGACGACTACCTGACCAAGCCGATCGACTTCGACCGGCTGCGCGCGCTGCTGCAGCGCTTTGCACCGCCGGCCGCCGGATAATCGCGCACCGCGCCGTGCCGCGACCATCGCGCCGCGCAGACCAGGAACCCCGATGAACGACACCGCCGCGCGCATCGCGCCCGAAGTGCGCCGCCGCCGCACCTTTGCCATCATCAGCCACCCCGATGCCGGCAAGACCACCCTTACCGAGAAGCTGCTGCTGTTCAGCGGCGCGATCCAGATCGCCGGCTCGGTCAAGGCGCGCAAGGCCAGCCGCCATGCCACCAGCGACTGGATGGAAATCGAAAAGCAGCGCGGCATCTCGGTGGCCAGCTCGGTGATGCAGATGGAGTACCGCGACTGCGTCATCAACCTGCTGGACACCCCCGGCCACCAGGACTTCAGCGAAGACACCTACCGCGTGCTGACCGCAGTGGACGCGGCGCTGATGGTCATCGACGCGGCCAACGGCGTGGAGCCGCAGACGCGGCGGCTGCTGCAGGTGTGCCGCGCGCGGAACACGCCGATCCTGACCTTCGTGAACAAGATGGACCGCGAGGTCAAGGCGCCGCTGGACCTGTTCGACGAGATCGAGGCCGAGCTGGGCATGAGCGTGGTGCCCTTCACCTGGCCGGTGGGCATGGGCAAGGTCTTCGGCGGCGTGCTCGACCTGCGCCGCGACCAGATGCGCGTGTTTGCGCCCGGCGAAGACCGCGTCAAGGACGCCGACGAGATCATCGACGGCATCACCAACCCGGTGCTGGCCGAACGCTTCGGCATGGCCTACGAGCAGGCCGAGGGCGAGGTGCAACTGGTGCGCGAGGCCGCGCCCGGCTTCGACGAAGCAGCCTTCCTGGCCGGCCGCTGCACGCCGATGTTCTTCGGCAGCGCGATCAACAACTTCGGCGTGCAGGAGGTGCTGGACGCGCTGGTCGAGCTGGCGCCGCCGCCCGGCCCGAAGGCCGCGCTGCAGCGCACGGTGCAGCCCACCGAGCCCAAGTTCAGCGGCGTGGTGTTCAAGATCCAGGCCAACATGGACCCGGCGCACCGCGACCGCATCGCCTTCCTGCGCGTGGCCAGCGGGCACTTCGAACGCGGCATGCGGCTGAAGGTGACGCGCTCGGGCAAGGAGCTGCGGCCGAACACGGTGGTCAGCTTTCTGAGCCAGCGGCGCGAGCTGCTCGAGGAGGCCTTTGCCGGCGACATCATCGGCATCCCCAACCACGGCGTGCTGCAGCTGGGCGACACGCTGACCGAAGGCGAGGCGCTGCAGTTCACCGGGCTGCCCTTTTTTGCGCCGGAGATGTTCCGCTCGGTCGAAGTGGCCGACCCGCTGCGCACCAAGCAGCTGCGCGCCGGGCTGACGCAATTGGGCGAGGAAGGTGCGATCCAGGTCTTCCGCCCGGTGGCCGGCAGCATGCTGCTGCTGGGCGCGGTGGGACAGCTGCAGTTCGAGGTGGTGGCGCACCGGCTGGAACATGAATACGGCTGCAAGGCGCGCATATTGAGCGCGCGCTACAACGTCGCGCGTTGGGTGACGGCCGACACTGGCGAAGGCGCAGCCGCCGACGAGCGCGAGCTCAAGCGCTTCATCGACGGCAATGCGCACCGCGTCGCGCTGGATGCCGTCGATGCGCCCTGCGTGCTGCTGGAATACGCGGGCGAGCTGCGCGCGATGCAGGAGAACTGGCCGAAGATCCGCTTCCACGCGCTGCGCGAGCACGC
>Ga0209369_1001405_pt1 | contig 11982 bp, 8 predicted proteins | sample EBPBio142010_DNA_FD_185865 | JGI IMG/M metagenome (GOLD analysis project Ga0209369, IMG submission 185865) | Wastewater treatment Type I Accumulibacter community from EBPR Bioreactor in Madison, WI, USA - Reactor 1_10/4/2010_ DNA (SPAdes)... | ecosystem: Engineered > Bioreactor > EBPR >... | reverse complement strand
TTGCGACCAGCTTCAACCGCCACTTCGACCGCAACAACTACCTGGCCTGGCTGGCCAGCGCCATCCTGCTGGGCAACTGGGACACGGTGAACCAGAACTTCGGCCTGTACCAGCCGCTGGGCGGCCTTTGCCGACGGCACCCTGGTGCTGCAACCCGCGCCGGTCTCGGGCCGCACGCTGCTGAACCTGGGGGCGCTGCCCGCCGGGCAATACCTGGTGCGTGTGACCGCCAGCGACGCCGACGGCAACCGCAGCAACGCCTTTGACAGCACCAGCTTCGACGGCCAGGCCGTGGACGGCGCCATCTGCCTGAACATGCCCGGCGCCACGCCCTGCTGAACGCCTTCAGCGCAGCGCGAACCCCAGGGCCACGCCGGCAAAGATGGCCGCGCCAATCCAGTGGCTCTTGCTGAAGGCGACAAAGCAGCCCGCGCGCGTGCGCGTGCGGATCAGCCGGTAATGCCACAGCACCTGGGCCGCCGCCAGGCCCAGGCCCAGCCACAGCGGCCAGCCCAGCCGCAAGGGCACCAGCACCGCCGCCGTCAGTGCCAGGCAGGCCACGAAGAACAGCATGATGGCGGCCACATCAAAGCGCCCCAGCGTGATGGCCGAGGTCTTCATGCCGATCAGCAGGTCGTCGTCACGGTCCACCATGGCGTACTCGGTGTCGTAGGCCAGCACCAGGAACATGTTGGCTAGCCACAGCACCCAGGCCTGGCCCGGCACGCCGCCCGTCACCGCGGCAAAGGCGATCACGATGCCAAAGTTGAAGGCAATGCCCAGAAACGCCTGCGGCATGGCAAAGAAGCGCTTGGTGAACGGATACAGGATGGTGAAGACCACCGCCGGCACCGACCAGGCCACGGCCTGCCAGCGCGTGGTCAGCACCAGGGCCAGGGCCACCAGCGCCAGCGCCGCGCCCAGCAGGGCCGCCTCGGTCACGCTGACCAGGCCGCTGGTGATGGGGCGCGCCTGCGTGCGCTGCACATGGCGGTCAAAGCCGCGGTCGGCAATGTCGTTGATGCAGCAGCCGGCGCTGCGCATGAGCACCGTTCCGGCGACGAACACGGTCAGCAGATGCCAGCCCGGAAAGCCCCCCGCCGCCACCCACAGCGCCACCAGCGTGGGCCAGACGAGCACCAGCCAGCCGGCGGGGCGGTTGAAGCGGATCAGATCCAGGTAGAGCGAGAGCCTGGAGCGCGGCGGCGTGGCGGTCATGAACGGAGTCTTCAAATAAAAAAGGGCCGAAGCCCTTGTGTACAAAGCGTAAAACGCTATTAATCTTCTAGCAAAGAGCGCAGCATCCAGGCCGTCTGCTCATGCACCGTCATGCGCTGGGTGAGCAGGTCGGCGGTGGGCTCGTCGCAGGCCTTGTCGGCCAGGGGAAAGAGCTCGCGCGCGGTGCGTGCCACGGCCTCGTGGCCCAGCACCAGGATGCGCACCATCTCCAGCGCCTTGGGCGGATCGGCGGGTACGTCGTCCAGCGACGACAGCTTGCCAAACGCCGCGTACGAGCCCGGCGCCACATGGCCCAGCGCGCGTATGCGCTCGGCGATCGGGTCAACGGCATTCCACAGCTCGGTGTACTGCTCCATGAACATGGTGTGCAGCGTGTTGAACATGGTGCCGGTCACGTTCCAGTGGAAGTTGTGCGTGGTCAGGTACAGCGTGTAGGTGTCGGCCAGCAGGCGCGACAGGCCCTGGGCAATGGCGGCTCTGTCCTTGTCGCTGATGCCGATGCGGATGCCCGGGGCGGCAATGCCCTGGGCGGAAGCGGGCGTCTTCACGGTCTTGCTGGTTTTTGCGGCTTTGGCCATGGTGCTTTCTCCTTCGGTTGACTTGATAAAGACTGTAGCGCAGCAGGGCTGCCTCGCCATGACTTGTGGCAATTGCGGGCATAGCCAACGCGGCCCGCTTCAGCTCAGGCGCTTGACCCCCGGCAGCTCGCAGGCGTAGATGGCGTTGCGCAGCGCGGCGATGGCCTCGTAGCGCGTGAAGCTGCGGCGCCAGGCCAGCACCACGCGGCGCATGGGCGGGGCGCTGCCGTCGCTCTCCTTGATGGGCAGGTAGCGGATATGCGCGTCGTCGCTCTTGCGCCGGCGCACGCCGGTGTGCAGCGCGTCGCGCGGCACCGACAGGCGCGGCACCAGGGTCACGCCCATGCCGGCCGAGACCATGTGCTTGATGGTCTCCAGCGAACTGCCCTCGAAGGTGCGGCGAATGCCCTCGGCGTTGCTGGCAAAGCGCGCGAACTCGGGGCAGACCTCCAGCACATGGTCGCGAAAGCAGTGGCCCGCGCCCAGCAGCAACATGGTCTCGTTCTTCAGCTCCAGGGCCGACACGTTCTTGCGCTCGGCCAGCGGGTGGCTGGATGGCACGGCCGCCAGAAAGGGCTCGTCGTACAGCGGCGCGATGGCCAGGCCCGTGTCGGGAAAGGGCTCGGCCAGGATGGCGCAGTCGATCTCGCCGGTGCGCAGCATCTCCAATAGCTTGACGGTGAAGTTCTCCTGCAGCATCAGCGGCATCTGCGGCGTGAGCGCGATCGCGTGGCGCACCAGGTCGGGCAGCAGGTAGGGGCCTATGGTGTAAATCACGCCCAGGGTCAGCGCGCCGGCCAGCGGGTCCTTGCCGCGCTTGGCGATCTCCTTGATCTCGGCCGCCTGCTCCAGCACGCTTTGCGCCTGGCGCACGATCTCCTCGCCCAGCGGCGTGACCGAGACATCGCCCGCGCTGCGCTCGAACAGCTTGACCTCCAGCTCGTCCTCGAGCTTTTTCACCGCCACCGACAGCGTGGGCTGCGAGACATAGCAGGCCTCGGCCGCGCGGCCAAAATGCTTTTCACGGGCGACGGCGACGATGTATTTGAGTTCGGTAAGAGTCATCTCGTGGCAATAGCGAAAGACTAAAACGCGACATTGTGCAATGCGCGGCCGCGGCGCGGTTGCCGCGCGCCGGCTCACGCCTTCAGATAGTCGGACTTTGTGCCCAGCCAGCGCTGTATGTGCTGCTCGGCCAGCAGCGGGTGCTGGTCCAGCATCTGCGGCGCGGCCTCGCGCGCCCAGTCCAGCAGTGCGCCGTCCGTGGCCAGGTCGGCAAAGCGCAACAGCGCATCGCCCGACTGGCGCGCGCCCAAAAATTCACCCGGGCCGCGTATCTCCAGGTCGCGCCGCGCGATCTCGAAGCCGTCTGTCGTCTCCGCCATGGCTTTCAGGCGGCCCTTCGCCGTCTCGCCCAGGCGGCCGCTGTCGCCCGTGGAGTACAGCAGCACGCAGGCCGAGGCCGCAGCCCCCCGCCCCACGCGCCCGCGCAGCTGGTGCAGCTGCGACAGGCCGAAGCGCTCGGCATGCTCGATCACCATCAGGCTGGCGTTGGGCACGTCCACGCCGACCTCGATGACGGTGGTGGAGACCAGCACGCCCATGGTGCCGCTCTTGAATGCCTCCATCACCGCCTTTTTCTCGGCGGATGGCATGCGCGAATGCAGCAGGCCCACGGTGACGCCAGGAAGGGCCTCGCTCAACGCCACATGGGTGGCCGTGGCGTTGGACAGATCCAGCGCCTCGCTCTCCTCGATCAAGGGGCAGACCCAGTACACCTGCCGCCCCGCCGCCACCTGCGCGGCGATGCGCTCGACCACCTGATCCTTGCGGCTGTCGGCGATCAGCTTGGTGACCACTGGCGTGCGCCCGGGCGGCAGCTCGTCTATGGTGGAGACGTCCAGATCCGCGTAGTAGCTCATGGCCAGGGTGCGCGGTATGGGCGTGGCACTCATCATCAGCAGGTGCGGCTCCAAGCCATGGCGAGCCAACTTCTGCCGCAGCGCCAGGCGCTGGGCCACACCAAAGCGGTGCTGCTCGTCGATCACCGCCAGGGCCAGGTTCTTGAACTGCACCTGCTCCTGGATGACCGCATGCGTGCCCACCACCAGGGCCGCCGCGCCGCTGGCGATGCGCTCCAGCATGGCGGCGCGCTCCTTCTTCTTCTGCCCGCCGACCAGCCAGGCCACCTGCTGGCCGCGCTCGGCCAGGAGCGGCTCCAGCCAGCCAATGAGCTTGGTGAAATGCTGCTCGGCCAGGATCTCGGTGGGCGCCATCAGCGCACATTGCCAGCCGGCATCCATGCAGACGCAGGCGGCGAGCGCCGCGACCACGGTCTTGCCCGAGCCCACATCGCCCTGCAGCAGGCGGTGCATGGGCACGGGCCTGGCCAGGTCATGCGCGATTTCTTCGCCCACGCGGCGCTGGGCCGCGGTCAGCGCAAAGGGCAGCGCTGCCAGCAGGCGCTCGTGCAGGGCCGGTGCGCCCGCCGCCTGCGCCGGGCGCAGCTCGGGCGCGCGCAGCAAGGCGCGCTCGCGCTTGGCCGTCAGTTGCGACAGCTGCTGCGCCAGCAGCTCCTCGGCCTTCAGGCGCTGCCAGGCCGGGTGGCTGTGATCCTGCAACGTGGCCAGCGCCACGTCGGGTGATGGGTGATGCAAAAATAATAGCGATTCGCGCAGGCTCCACGGGTTCTGAAGGCCATTTCGCCTATCAAACCCAGCCACAGGCAGCTGCAGTCCTGGCGGCAGGGTCTCGGGCAGCTCCACGCGCGCCAGGGCGCTGGCCACGGCGCGGCGCAGATAGGCCTGGGGCAGCTGGGCCACGGTGGGATAGACGGGGGTCAATGCCTGGGGCAGCTCGCCTTCGGCCTTGCGAAAGGCCGGGTGCAGCATCTGCCGGCCCCAGAAGCCGCCCCTGACCTCGCCGCGCACGCGCAGCCGCGCACCCACGGCCATGGTCTTCTGGTGCGATGGGTAGAAGCTGAAGAAGCGCAGCTCGCAGCTGCCGGTGCCATCCTCCACCGTCACCACCAGCTGGCGGCGCGGGTGCAGCTGCACCTCGCTGGCGGTCACCGTGGCCTCGATCTGCACCATGTCGCCCTCGCGTGTGTTCCGCAAAGGGGTGATGCGCGTTTCGTCCTCGTAGCGCAGCGGCAGGTGCAGGGCCAGGTCGATGGGGCGCGTCAGGCCCAGCTTGACCAGGGCCTTTTGCGCGGGGCTTTGATCAACCATTGTCAAAGCCGCGCCGGCGTCCGGGCAAGGGGTTTCAGCGTGGTTTTGAAACAATTAAAAAAGGAAGTTACTTTCGTCATCCTGATCAGTTTTCATGCTCAAACGCATCCATGTGCAGCAGCTCAGCCTGGGAATGTACCTGCACGAACTTTGCGGCTCGTGGATGGAGCATCCGTTCTGGCGCACGCGTTTTCTGCTCGAAGACCCGCAGGATCTGCTGCGCATACGCGAAACCAGCATCCAGGAGGTGTTGATCGACATCTCCAAGGGACTGGATCTGGCCAACGCAGCCACAGCACAGGCCGAAGGCGAGGTGAGTGAAGCCCCCCAGGCGTAGCCGGTGCAGGCAGAGCCGGTACAGGCAGAGCCGCCGTCGGCCGCCACACCCATGGCGCAGGAGCTGCAGCGCGCCGCCAGCATTTGCGCCAACGCCAAGCAGGCCGTGATCAGCATGTTCAGCGAGGCGCGCATGGGCCGTGCGGTGGACGCCAGCAGCGCCCCGGGCCTGGTCAGCGAGATAGCGGACTCGGTGACACGCAACCCCAGCGCCCTGATCAGCCTGGCGCGCATCAAGACCGCCGGCGAATACACCTTCATGCACTCGGTGGCCGTGTGCGCGCTGATGGTGGGCCTGGCGCGGCAGATGGGCCTGAACGACGAGGCCACGCAGCAGGCGGGCCTGGCCGGCCTGCTGCACGACCTGGGCAAGGCCCATATTCCGCTGGAAATTCTCAACAAGCCGGGCAAGCTCAGCGACGCCGAGTTCGCCCTGATGCGCGGCCACCCCGGCGCCGGCCACGCCCTGCTGCAGGGCCAGGGTCTGCCCGCGCCGGTGCTGGACGCCTGCCTGCACCACCACGAGAAGATCGACGGCACGGGCTATCCGCACCGCCTGCCGGCCGAGCAGATCACCACCCTGGCGCGCATGGCGGCGATCTGCGATGTGTACGACGCCATCACCTCGGACCGCCCCTACAAGGCCGGCTGGGACCCGGCCGAATCGCTGCGCCGCATGGCCGAGTGGACGCGCGACCATCTGGACCAGCGCCTGTACCAGGCCTTCGTGAAAAGCCTGGGCATCTACCCCGTGGGCTCGCTGGTGCGCCTGACATCGGGGCGCCTGGGCGTGGTCACCGAGCAGTCGCCCGGCACGCTGCTCACGCCGCGCGTGAAGGTGTTCTATTCCACCAAGTCGGACATGCGCATACCGCCCGAGCTGATCGACCTGTCCGCGCCCGGCTGCCGCGAGCAGATCGCCGGGCGCGAAGACCCGGCGCGCTGGCAGTTCCCGGATCTGAACGAACTGTGGTCCGGGCTGCCGCACCAGCCCTGGTGAGCGCCGGCGACGGCAAAAAAACCACCGCCGTTCTGATCCAGCCATAGCGGCCTGCGAGGGGCAAGCTATGGCATCAGGAGCGCGCCGCGCTCGCCACTGCAACGATTTCTATCGAATGCCCGAGAAGTAGCGGTTCAGGCAATATTTCATTAAAACCGCCACGCAGCAAGCGCGAATAGCTATATTTTCGAGAGCATTCCAGCGACATCCCCACCCTCCGCATGCGCCACGCAACGGTTGCGCCCCTGGTGCTTGGCCTGGTAGAGCGCGGCGTCGGCGTGGGCGATCAACGCCGCCGAGCCGCTGGCGCCGTCCGCACCCGCATGGGGCACCTGGCTGCACACGCCGGCGCTGATGGTCACGCAGGGCCCGACCGGCGAGTCGGCATGCGGCAGGGCCAGCGCCTGCACGGCCTGCACCATGCGCTGCGCCAGGGCCGTGGCGCCGGCCATGCCGGTATCGGGCAACACCACCACCAGCTCCTCGCCGCCGTAGCGCGCCACCAGGTCGGCGTCGCGGCGCAGGCAGCCGGCCACGGCGCGCGCCACGGCCTGCAGGCAGGTGTCGCCCTGCTGGTGGCCGTAGCGGTCGTTGTAGCGCTTGAAACAGTCCACGTCGATCATCACCAGGCCCAGTGGCCGCTGGGTGCGGCGCGCCAGGGTGCAGGCCTGCTCCAGCCATTCGTTGAAATGCGCGCGGTTGGCGATGTCCAGCAGCGCATCGGTGCGCGAGAGCAGGCGCAGGCGCTCGTTGGCCAGCTCCAGCTCGCGCGTGCGCTGGGTCACGCGCTCCTCCAGATCCTGGTTGGCGCTGGCCAGCTGGGTGTTCTGCACCGACAGCGCCGAATACAGCCGGTTGATCATCTTCAGCAGCGTCTGCATGCCGTCGTCATGCCTTGCGCGCTGGCGCTCGCGCTCGAAGGCCTCGGCCGCGTCCAGCCCCTGGCGCCGGGACGCGATCTGCCGCGCCATCGACCGGTCTATGCCCAGGATATGCAGACCCAGCCACGCGGTCAGAAAGTCGACCAGCATGGCGCCCAAATCGGCCTGCGTGCCGCGCCGCGCCCACATCACGCGTATCTGCTGCACGAACTGCTGGTGCAGCCGGCAATGCGCCTGGACATGGCGCGCGTCCAGGCCGCTTTGCGCCATCAGCTGCTCCTCTTCGCGGAAGTGGTACTCGGCATAGGCCAGCAGGCGGGCGTAGATATCGGCCAGCAGCGCCTGGCGGTCGCCGGCCGGCGAGAACAGCGCCTGGTTCAGCTCGTTGAACAGATCCACCAACGCATGGTGCTGCGCATCCACCACATCCAGGCCGGTGACAAAGCCATCATCCCAAATGAAAGAGGTATCCATACGCCGTCGAACGATTGCTTGACAAAAGACAAAGTCTATGGGATTTGGAGTGCGATAGCTTGACCTTTCTCAAGTGCCCACGCCGCCACGGGGCCGCGCCGCAGTTGCGACAATCGCCCCCTGCGCCTGCCGCCATGGCCGGCCGCCTTTGTCAAGAATCCGCATGCCTCCCAGCCCCCGCATCCATACCCTCAGCGACTTCGACTTCGAGCTGCCCGAGCTGCTCATCGCCCAGCACCCCGCCCCCGAGAGGAGCAGCTCGCGCCTGCTCGACGGGCGCCAGAGTCCGCCCACCGACCGCATCTTCCGCGAGCTGCCCGGTCTGCTGCAGCCGGGCGACCTGGTGGTGTTCAACGACACCAAGGTGGTCAAGGCGCGCGTCTTTGGCGAGAAGGCCAGCGGCGGCCAGCTGGAGCTCTTGATCGAGCGCGTGCTGACGGGCAACGAAGTCGTGGCGCACATGAAGGTCAGCAAAAAGCCCCTGCCCGGCGCCACCATCCACATGGCCGGCGGGCGCCGCGCGGGCGGCTTCGACGCCACCCTGCTCGCGCGCTGGCCCGACGAGAACGGCCCGCTGTTTCACTTCGCCCTGCATGGCCCGGCCGGCGAGAGCGCCTGGGAGCTGATGGAGCGCCACGGCCACCTGCCGCTGCCGCCCTACATAGAGCGCCAGCAAAACGCCGCCCACGACCCGGACGCGGCCGAGGACGCCGAGCGCTACCAGACCGTGTTCGCCCGCGCCCCCGGCGCCGTGGCCGCGCCCACGGCGGCGCTGCATTTCGACGCCGCCGTGCTGGCGCAGCTGCAGCAGCGCGGCGTGGAGACCGCCAACGTCACCCTGCATGTGGGCGCCGGCACCTTCCAGCCGGTGAAGACCGAGAACCTGGCAGAGCACCAGATGCACAGCGAGTGGTACGAGATCCCGCTGGCCACGCTGGCGCAGCTGGAGCGCTGCCGCCAGCGCGGCGGGCGGGTGCTGGCCGTGGGCACGACCACCGTGCGCACGCTCGAGTCCTGGGCGCAGAGCGGCCAGGCCCGGGGCGACACGCGCATCTTCATCACGCCGGGCTTTGCATTCCAGGTGGTGGACCTGCTGCTGACCAACTTCCACCTGCCCAAGAGCACGCTGATGATGCTGGTCAGCGCCTTCGCCGGCTACGAGCACATCATGCTGCTGTACCGCCACGCCATCGCCCAGCGCTACCGTTTCTTCAGCTACGGCGACGCCATGCTGCTGCAGCGTAGGGAGAGGACAACCCCCTGAGCGGCTTCGCCGCTTCCCCCTTCTCTCGAATGGCGGCGCCATTCGGGAAGGGGGACGACGCCAGCGCGGCGGGGCGGCCCTTGCGCGGCGTCTGCTGGCCTGGGGTGTGCCAGTTTCATGCGCCGCGCCCCTTCTTCACCCCAAAAAAGCGGTTGCTCACTACCCCGGCGCATTCGGCCGGCTGTTGACGTGGCCCTGGCGCGCGCCTACCGTATGCGCCATGGCCGCCCAACCGTCCACCCGCTCGGCGCAGCAGCAATTGCAGCGCGATGAACGCGCGGCGGTTCTGCGCCGGCGCCGCCATGCCGGCCTGGGCAACGCCCAGGCGCGCCAGCTGCCCACGGTGGGGCTGGCGCTGTCGGGCGGCGGCGTGCGCAGCGCCACCTTTGGCCTGGGCCTGTTGCGTGGCCTCGCGGCGCAGGGGCTGTTCAGGCGCGTGGACTACCTGTCCACCATCTCCGGCGGCGGCTACGTGGGCGCCATGCTGGGGCGACTGATCAGCGCGCTGGGCCTGGCGCAGGCGCAGCAGATGCTGGCCGCGGGCCACTCCGACATGCTCGGCTGGCTGCGCAGCAACGGCCGCTACCTCACGCCCGCCGGCTCGCGCGACGTGGGCATTCTCATCGTCACCTATCTGCGCGCCTTTCTGGCGGTGCATATCGAGGCCTTCTTCGCGCTGGTGCCGGTGGCGCTGGCGCTGACCCTGCCGCATCTACTGCAGCACAGCCTGGGCTGGCTGCAGACCACGGCCTGGCAGGGCTGGGCCTCGCCCTGGTTTGCCCTGGCTCTGCTGTGGGCCGCGGCCCTGCTGCCCGGCCTGCTGGTGGGCTACTGGGCGGCGCCCGAGACGCGCAGCCCGGATCCCGCCGGGCGCCGCCTCTACCCCGGCGACGCTTTTTTGCTGGCGGGGCTGATCCTGGTGGCCCTGGCGCTCACGCTGCGCCCGGGCCGGCTGCCACTGCTGCAGGCCTGGCGCCAGGCCGAGCTGGTGCTGCCCCTGCTGGTGCTGGCGCTGTGGTCGGCCGCGCTGGGCCATGCCAGCGCCATGGCCCGCCTGGCGCTGGCCCGCGAGCCGCGCCTGCTGGCCGTGGCGCGGCTGCGCAACCAGCTGACCCGGTGGCTGCGCGGTGCCCTGCTGGCCTGTCTGCTGCTGGCCGGCGCCGGCGCGCTGGACTGGGCCAGCTGGTGGCTGCTGCTGATGCTCTCCAGCAGCCAGCCGTCGGGCTGGGTCTGGGGCGGCGTGGGCGCGGGCGGCGCCCTGCTGTTCGTGCTGCGCGGGCTGGCGCCGGTCTTGCAACAGCTGGCGGCCCAGGCCGAGGCGCGCCACACCATGGCGCTGGGCCCGCTGCTGCTGAACGTTGCCGGCCACCTGGGGGCCCTGGTGCTGCTGCTGGCCTGGCTGCTGGCCGTGCAGTGGTGGGTGTTTGCCGAGGCCCCGCTGGCGCTGCTGCGCGGCTTTCCGGCCTGGATGCGCTGGGCCATGCTGGCGCTGGCGGCCCTGGGGTGGTGGCTGACCACGGCGCGGCTGGCGCAGGCGGCGAATGCCTCCTCGCTGTCGGGCTTCTACCAGGCGCGCCTGGTGCGCGCCTGGCTGGCGGTGGGCAACCGGCGGCGCGGCATCTGCACGCCCTTCACGCCGGCCGATGCCCGCCTGCGCAGCGTGACCGAGGTGGCCGCAGGCGACGACGTGGATCTGACCTGCCACCACCCCGAGGCCGACGGCGGCCCGCTGCACCTGATAGGCGCCTGCCTGAACCAGACGCGTGACGACGCCTCGGGCCTGTTCAACGCCGACCGCAAGGGGCGGCTGGTGATCGCCTCGGCGCGCGCGCTGGAGGTCGGCACGCAAGAGGTGCTGCGCTGGGACGACGGCGCCGCCACGGCCAGCGCCGGCCGCGCCGCCGGCACGCTGGGCGGCTGGGTGGCCGTCTCGGGCGCGGCGGCGGCGCCGGGCGCGGGCGCCTACACCTCGCGCGGCTGGGCGCTGGTGATGTTTCTGCTCGGCATACGCCTGGGCCACTGGATAGAGTCGCCCCTGCCCCAGGCGCTGACACCGCTGAAGACCTGGTTGTGGCGGCGCGGGCCCAAGCCGCTGATGCTCTGGAGCGAGGCGCGCGCCCGGTTCTTCGGGCCGGCGCGGCCCTGGTGGTATCTGTCGGACGGCGGGCATTTCGACAACACCGGCGTGTACGCGCTGATCAAGCGCGAGTGCGACTTCATCATCCTGTCGGACGCCAGCGCCGACCCCGAGTACCGCTTTGCCGACATCGAGAACTTGGTGCGCAAGGCGCGCATCGACCTGGACGCCGAGATCGAGTTCTACAGCCGCCAGGAGGCCGCGCGCCTGCTCAGCCTGCCCGGCGACAACCTGACCGTGCTCTCGCCCGACGAGCTGGCCGACAACAGCACGCGCCGCGGCGTGCTGCTGGCGCGCATACGCTACCGCCACAGCGACCCGGCGCGCGGCGAGCGCGAGGGCACGCTGCTGGTCGTCAAGCCCAACCTGCATGTCGGCCTGGATCTGGACCTGCTGTCCTACGCCCAGCGCCACCCCAGCTTTCCGCACGAGTCCACGGGCGACCAGTTCTTCGACGAGGCGCAGTGGGAGAGCTACCAACGCCTGGGCCAGGACCTGGGCCAGGCCGTGTACGACCGCTGGCTGGCCCAGCTGCCCGGCTGGGACAGGGTGCAGCTGCACAAGCTGGCCCTGCCCGAGCGCCTGCAGCAGCCGCGCGAGACCCAGGCACCGCCGGCGCCGGACGCCCAGGCGCGCCTGCCGCGCTGGCGCCGCAGCGTGCGTGCGGCGGCCATAGGCACATCGGTCGGCGTGGGCGTGACCGGCACGCTGCTGCTGTCGCTGTGGCAGCTGCAGGAGCAGCTCAACCGCAGCACCGACGCGCGCCAGGCCGAGATCAGCAAGCTGCTGGACGACTCCTCGCGCGAGCTGCTCGAGGTGTCCGGCAGCTGCAGGCGCGTGGGC
>Ga0209369_1001403_pt1 | contig 12011 bp, 8 predicted proteins | sample EBPBio142010_DNA_FD_185865 | JGI IMG/M metagenome (GOLD analysis project Ga0209369, IMG submission 185865) | Wastewater treatment Type I Accumulibacter community from EBPR Bioreactor in Madison, WI, USA - Reactor 1_10/4/2010_ DNA (SPAdes)... | ecosystem: Engineered > Bioreactor > EBPR >... | reverse complement strand
CAGCGCCGAGCACGGCAAGGTGTTCACCGACGCGCAGGGCGAGGTCACGCGCGGCATCGACATCGTCGAGTTCGCCTGCGGCATCCCGCAGCTGCTGAAGGGCGACTACACCGAGCAGGTGTCCACTGGCATCGACAACTGGACGATGCGCCAGCCGCTGGGCGTGGTGGCCGGCATCACGCCCTTCAACTTCCCGTGCATGGTGCCGCTGTGGATGTTCCCGGTGGCGCTGGCCTGCGGCAACGCCTTCATCCTGAAGCCCAGCGAGCGCGACCCCAGCCCCAGCCTGTTCATGGCCGACCTGCTGAAGCAGGCAGGCCTGCCCGACGGCGTGTTCAACGTGGTGCAGGGTGACAAGGTGGCGGTGGACGCGCTGCTGACGCACCCCGACGTCAAGGCGCTGAGCTTCGTCGGCAGCACGCCGATCGCGCAGTACATCTACGAGACCGGTGCGCACCACGGCAAGCGCGTGCAGGCGCTGGGCGGCGCCAAGAACCACATGGTGGTGATGCCCGATGCCGACATCGACCAGGCGGTGGACGGCCTGATCGGCGCCGGTTACGGATCAGCCGGCGAGCGCTGCATGGCCATCAGCGTGGCCGTGCTGGTCGGCGACATCGGCGACAAGATCGTGCCCAAGCTGGCCGAGCGCGCCAAGGCGCTGAAGATCGGCAACCCGATGGACCTGGAAGCCGAGATGGGCCCGATCGTCACCTTGCAAGCCAAGGAACGTATCGAAAACTACATCGGCATCGGCGTGCAGGAAGGCGCGCGACTGGTCGTCGACGGCCGCGGCCACAAGGTGCCGGGGCTGGAGGGCGGCTTCTTCACCGGCGGCACGCTGTTCGACCACGTGACGCCGCAGATGCGCATCTACAAGGAAGAGATCTTCGGCCCGGTGCTGGCCTGCGTGCGCGTCAAGGACATGGCCGAGGCGGTGCAACTGGTCAACGACCACGAGTTCGGCAACGGCGTGGCCTGCTACACCAGCGACGGCCATGTGGCGCGCGAGTTCGCGCGGCGCGTGCAGATCGGCATGGTCGGCATCAATGTGCCGATCCCGGTGCCGATGGCCTGGCACGGCTTCGGCGGCTGGAAGAAGAGCCTGTTCGGCGACATGCACGCCTACGGCGAGGAAGGCGTGCGCTTCTACACCAAGCAGAAGAGCGTGATGCAGCGCTGGCCCGAGACCATCGCCAAGGGCGCCGAGTTCGTGATGCCAACGGCCAAGTAGCCGCCGCCGGCCCGGCGGCTCAGGCCGGGATCAGCAGCCGCGCCAGCACCTTCGGCGTGCCGGAGGCATCGGCGCGCAACACCAGCCCTTCGCCCGAGGTGGTGGAAGTCTCCACCAGCCGGTTCAGCACGAACTGGTGCGTCACCCAGGCCTCGAAGCGCGGCCGCTCGGCCGACGCGGCACGCAGCGCCTGCTGCAGTGCCTGCAGCGATTCGGCATTGGTGGTCTCGGCCGTGCCGTGCGGCGAGCCCAGTGCAGCCCAGGGCTCCACCGTGCCGAAGGCCAGCGTGGCCGTGTCCAGGCAGCGGCACCAGGGGCTGGAGCGCACGCGTGCCGGCTTCAGCCCGCGCTGGCGGAACCAGTCGCCGATGCGCCGCGCCTGCGCGCGGCCCTCGTCACTGAGGTTGCGCTGCGTGCTGCACACGCCGGGCGTGAAACCCGGCGGGTCGAAGGTGCCCGGCGCCAGCGCATGGCGAAAGGCGATGACCGCCCCGCCCTCGCGCAGCAGCCGGGCCACCTCGTCGTCGGCCGCGGTGGCCGGCCACAGCGGCCAGGCCAGGCCGCCGGCCACGAAGGCGCGGCGGCGCGTGCCCCAGGCGATGCGCGCCGGCTCAGGCATTGCCGCCGACCGGCTCGAACGCATAGCCCGAGCCGGCCACCGCCATGCGGCCGAAGGCCGGGAACGGGAAGTGGAAGCCGCCGACCATCGCGTTGCCAGCGACGATCCGCTGGAAGGTCTCGCGCCGCACCTTGCGCGCGGCCTCGGCATCCATGTCGAAGGTCACCGCCCAGTCGGGGTTGCGTGCGAACAGCGCCGGCACGTTGGTCAGGTCGCCCACGTAGACGAAGTTCTGGTTCGCCGACTTCAGGTCGAACAGCGTGTGGCCCGGCGTGTGGCCGAAGGCCGCCACCGAGCGCACGCCCGGCGCCAGCTCGTTGCCCGGCTCGAAGCGCACCAGCATTTCGGCCGGCATCTGCCCGAACACGCGGCGCACGTTGTTGAACGCGCCCTTCATGCCTTCGGGCGCGGCGGCCATCTTGGCGTCGTCCATCCAGAAGGCGTACTCCGGCGCCGGCACCATCACCTTGGCCTTGGCGAAGACGAACTCGCCGGCCTTGTTGCGCAGGCCGCCGATGTGGTCGCCGTGGAAGTGGGTGATCAGCACGGTGTCGATGTCGCCGGGCTGGAAGCCGGCGGCGCGCAGTTGCTCCAGCAGCTTGCCGGTGGTGGGGCCGCCGAATTCGCCGAGGCCGGTGTCCATCAGGATGCGGCGGTTGCCGGCCACCACCAGGAAGGGGTTGAACGGCACGTCGATGTATTCGGTGGGCAGGTTCTGCGACGCCAGCAATGCGCGCACCTCGGCCAGCGGCGCGTTCTTGACGAACTCTTCGCCCAGCGGCCGGCGGGCCACGCCGTCCAGCAGCGAGATCACTTCCACGTCACCCACCTTGATGCGGCGGAAGCCGACCGCGGGCAAGGTGGGCGTGCCCAGATTGGGCGCGTTCTGTGCCCAGGCAGGCACGAAGGAACCGGCGGCGTAGGCGGCGGTGGTGGCCAGGCTGGCGCCCAGGAAATGGCGTCGGGTCAACATGCACGGAGCTCCGTCGAGGGTTGAAAAACGCGCGATGCTCCGGACCGGCAGTGTCTTATGCAGAAACTATGAGAAAGACAACGCTCATAGCGTGGAAATCAGGCCTCACAATCGCCGCCCACCAGGAGGCTGCCGATGACCCCGATGCCACCCCCGCCCGCGCTGCTGCCGATGACGCACATCGACTGTGAAGTGAAGTCGCTGGTCACGCTGGGCCCCGGGCCCTATGGAGAGCGTCGCTACGTGCCGCTGGGCGGCGGCACAGTGCGCGGGCCGGAACTGAACGGCACGCTGGTCGAAGGCGGTGTCGACTGGCAGGTGAGCCGCGCCGACGGTGTGCTGGACATCGCCGCGCACTACGTGATCCGCGCCGACGACGGGGCACTGATCGAGGTGCAGAGCAACGGCCTGCGCCACGGCCCGCCCGAGGTGATGTCCCGCCTGGCGCGCGGCGAGCCGGTGGCGCGTGACGAATACTTCTTCCGCACGCTGGTGCGCTTCACCACCGGCGCGCCGCAGTGGGCGCACCTGAACAAGGTGATGGCCATCGCCTGCGGCCAGCGCGAGGCCGCCTGGGTGCGGCTGGATCTGTACCGGCTGACCTGAGCCTTTCTCGTTCCGCCTCGGGTGGGGCGGCTGGCAGCTATCGGCGCTTTGCCGGCACCGACAGCTCGCTACGGTGGCAGGACTCGGCCTCGGCGTGCCACTGCCCCTGGCCGACAGCGGGGTGGCCAACGGAGTGAATAAGCATTCCCTGAACGGAGTTGGCCACCCCGCTGGCGGACAGCGTGCGCCTCTAGGCTGTTCGATGAAGGGCCGCAAAGCGCCGAAATCAGGCCACGCTGCAATCAGGTGCCAATGACCCCGCCATCCTTCTTGCGGATCACCACCGTCGCCGCGCGCGGCCGACCGTTGGGGTCGTAGTCGGGCCAGTTCGAGAACTTGCGCGGGTTGGCCGGATCGCTGCGGTCGCTGGCGCTCTCGCCCGGGTGCTGGATGTTGATGAACATCGTGCGCAGGTCCGGCGTCAGCGCTACGCCGGTGACTTCGCAGTTCACCGGGCCGGTGAAGAAGCGCCGCACTTCGCCGGTGTTGCGGTCGCAGGCCATCATCTGGTTGTTGCCGAAGCCTTTCATCTCGCCCTTGTACATCTGCGAGGCATGCATGTCGGTCTGCACCCACAGCACGCCGCGCGCGTCCAGTGTCAGGCCGTCGGGGCAGGCGAAGATGTCGCCGCGGATGTTGCCCTTGGCCTCGGGCCGCTCATTGGCCGGGTCGCCGGCCAGCACCAGGTGGCTCCAGCGCATCGTCAGGCCGTCGAAATCGCCGTCCTCGGTCCACTGGATGATCTGGCCCATCACGTTGTTGGCGCGCGGGTTGGCGGCATCGGGTCCCGGCCGGCCGGTCTCGCCGCGCTGGCTGTTGTTGGTCAGCGTGCAGTACACGGTGCGCGACTTCGGGTCGATGGCCAGCCACTCCGGCCGGTCCATCTTCGTGCCGCCCAGCAGGTCGCTGGCCTGGCGGCTCTTGATCACCACCGCACCCTGGTCGGCAAAGCCGTTGGCCGCAGTGAGCGGGCCCTGGCCGGCCACCAGCGGCAGCCAGCGGCCCGTGCCGTCGGCATCGAAGCGCGCCACGTACAGCGTGCCGTGGTCCAGCAGCGTGGCATTCGCCTTCGCACCGCCCGGCGCGATCTTGTCGCGGCTGACGAACTTATAGATGTACTCGAAGCGCGCGTCCTCGCCCGAGTACACCACCGCGCGGCCGTCCTTCGTCACCGCCACCCAGGCGCCTTCGTGCGCCGCCCGGCCCAGCGCCGTGCGCTTCACCGGCAGGCTGTTCGGGTCCAGCGGGTCGATCTCGACCACCCAGCCGAAGCGGTGGAATTCGTTCGGGTGGCGCTTGGCGTCGAAGCGCGCGTCGTGCTCGGGCCAGCGGTAGAAGCCGGTCTTGCGCAGCCCCCAGCGGGCCTGGTCGGCATCGGGATTGTCCGGCCCGTCAAAGTAGAAGGCGAAGTTCTCCTCGCCCGACAGGTAGGTGCCCCAGGGTGTCATGCCGCTGGCGCAGTTGTTCAGCGTGCCCAGCACCGTGCGGCCGGCGGGGTCGGCGGCGGTCTGCATCAGCGCATGGCCGGCCGCCGGCCCGCCCACCGCAAAGGGCGTGTAGGCGGTGAAGCGCCGCGCATAGGTCGAAGGCCGCACCATCTGCCAGCGGCCGCCTTCCAGCCGCACCTCGATCACCGACACGCCGTGTGCGGCCTGGCCCTTCTTCACCTTCTCGGCGCTCCAGGTCTTCAGGCCGTCGGGGTGCAGCAGGCCATCGTCGATGTACTCGTGGTTCATGACCAGCAGGCCGTGCGTGCTGCTGCCGTTCAGCGGCCAGTAGTGGATGCCGTCGTGGTGCATGCCCATCTGCACCTCCTGGTCGGCGGCGCTGTTGGTGGCGTCCATGCGCCAGGCCGGCATGCGGCCGGGGATGCCCACCGGCTCGCCCCAGGCCGCAAAGGCCACGGCCTCGTAGCCCTCGGGCACGGCCATGGTGTCCTTGTCGGTCACTGGCACCGACTTGAAGCCCAGCAGCGGCCCGTCGAAGGGTGCGGTGGCGCAGCCGGCCAGCAGCGGCGACAGCGCCCCAGCGGCCAGCGCGCCCAGGCCGCCCTGCAGCCACAGCCGCCGCGCCGGATCGGACACGCGGTGGATGTCCGCATTGGCGCTGCGGTTGGAGTCTTCCATCGTGCTGAAGTCCTTGGCCATCGTCTTGTCTCCTGGCAGGTCGGGATCGGGCGAGCATTCTGCATTTGTTGCATGACAGCCCGGCCACGGAGCGGCTGCGCGCAGTAGCATCGCGGCCACGATGACTGCGCGTCCCCCGCTGCTACCGAGCCCGCTGCGTGCGCCCGAGCGCGCATTGCCCCCGAAGACGCGCTTCGAAGAGTTCGAGATCGAGCGCGTGCTAGCGCAGAGCAGCTTCGCCGTCGTCTACCGCGCCTACGACCACGCGCTGAAGATGCACGTGGCCTTGAAGGAATACCTGCCCGACGCGCTGGCGCTGCGCAGCGCCGAGACCCAGGTGGTGCTGCGCGCCCGCGCCCATGCCGAGCGCTTCGAGCAGGGCCTGCAGGCCTTCATCGCCGAGGCACAGACGCTGGCGCGCTGCGACCATCCGTCGCTGGTGCGCATCACCCGGCTGCTGCAACGCCACGGCACCGCCTACCGCGTGATGCGCTACACCCCGGGCCCGACGCTGCTGGCGCACCGCCGCGAGCTGTCGGCCACGCCTGACGTGGCGGCGCTGCGCACCTGGCTCGACGGCCTGCTGGGCGCGCTGGAGGCGCTGCACGAAGAAGGCTGCGTGCATGGCGCAGTGGCGCCGGGCAACATCCTGCTGCGGCCCGACGGCCGGCCGCTGCTGCTGGATTTCGACGCCGTGCGCACGGCGCTGATCAGCGACCGCACGCAAAGCATGATGGCCGCGCTGGAGCCCTGCTTCGAGCCGCCCGAGCAGCAGGCCGGCATCGGCGAGGCCGCGCTGGGCCCGTGGAGCGACCTGTACTCGCTGGCGGCGACGCTGCATTTCTGCATCAGCGGCCAGCTGCCGGCGGCGCCTTCGGGCCCGGTGCCGGCGCGCCCGCCCGAGCCGCTGGGCATGGTGTGGCTGCGGCTGCGCGCCGCGCAGCCCGCGCTGGGCGACGCCCCCGGCTGGCTGGCGGTGCTGGACGATTGCCTGGCCGACCGCGCACAGGACCGCCTGCAAAGCGTGGCCGAAGTGCGCGCCCGGCTGGCCGCCGAGGCACCCGCGCCCCGCGCGCCCGCGGCGCCCGCCGCCCGCACGGCCGTGCCCACGCTGACGCTGTCGGCGGCACTGCCGGCGGCCGCGCCCATCGCGGCGCAGGCGGTGCCCAAGCCCGCGCCGCCCGCCACGCCACCGATAACCCCACCGACAGCGCCCCCGGTGGCCGCGTCCGTTGCCGCCCCGGTGGCGCCACCGCCCGCCGACCCGGCGCATGCCAAGGTCATGGCCGAGCTGGACCAGACCTTCGCCTTCATCGCCGCGCAGGCGAACGAGGACGCGTCCAAGCCCAAGCCGGAGGCCGACGCGCCGTCCGAGCCGGCCGCAGCCTCGAGCTTCGGCGCACCCGCCGACGAGGCCGCCGCGGCGCCGGGCGTCACGCCGCTGTCGCCGCAGCGCCGGCTGCTGCTGCTGTTGGCGGCCGCGCTGCTGTTGCTGGTGCTGCTGGGCGGCGCCGCCGTCTGGATGCTGAAGGCCTACGACCCCGGCCTGATGGGTAGCGGCGCGGCCAGCCCCTGGCAAGTGCCGCCGGCCGAGGCCGCCAAGCCGCTGGTCTATCCGCCGCCCAGCGCTGGCCGGCCGCAGGCCGACGCCGGCACGGTGCTGGGCGCCGCAGCGCCGGCCATGGCCGAGCCGCCGAAGGCCCCGCCGCCGGCCGCACCGGCCGCCCCCGCGGCGCCGGCCAAGGTGGCTACCGGCCCCACCAGCCCGCGCCAGGCCTGCGGCAACCGCGAGCGCTATGCGCTGCTGCAGTGCATGGAAACGCAGTGCGCCAAGAAGGCCTGGACGCAGCACGAGCAGTGCGTTCGCCTGCGCAAGGAACGCAAGCTGTAGCGGCTAGAGCTTCTCCGTCTCGCCGCTCTTCGGCTGCCACTTCATCAGCCGCTTTTCGATGCGCGTGACGGCCGCGTCCAGCAGCAGCGCAAAGGCCGTCAGCACCACGATGCCGGCCATCACCGTGTTGATGTCGAAGCTGCCTTCGGCCTGCAGGATCAAGTAACCCACGCCCTGGCTGGATCCGAGGTATTCGCCGACCACCGCGCCGACGAAGGCCAGGCCCACGCTGTTGTGCAGCGAGCTGAACACCCAGGCCATCGCACTCGGCAGATACACATGGCGCAGCAGCTGCCGCGGGTTGGCGCCCAGCATGCGCGCATTGGCCAGCACCACCGGGCTGACTTCCTTCACGCCCTGGTAGACGTTGAAGAAGACGATGAAGAACACCAGCGTCACGCCCAGCGCCACCTTGCTGCCGATGCCCAGGCCGAACCACACCGCGAAGATCGGTGCCAGGATGATGCGCGGCATCGAGTTCATCGCCTTGATGTAGGGCTCCAGCAGCGCCGAGGCCATCGGCTGCAGCGCCAGCCACAGGCCCGCGCCCAGGCCCAGCACCGAGCCGATGGCAAAGGCCAGCAGCGTCTCGGTCAGCGTCACGCCCAGGTGGCGGTAGATGTCGGCGTCGGTGACGAACCAGGCCCAGATGCGCTGCGCCACGACGGCCGGCTGGCCGAAGAAGAAGGCCGCCTGGCGGTCGTTCTCGAACATGAAGTTCGGCAGCAGCCCCGGCGCCGTCATCACATGCCAGAAGGCCAGCAGCGCCAGCAGCAAACCAAACTGCCAGACCCGCAGGTTGCCCGGCTGGGGCTTCAATGTCTGCCACATCGGCGGTCTCCGTCCTGTGCGCGCCATTGTTGCCGAAGGGCGCCGCTTATCATCGATCGGCAGCGCCGGGTGCGCAGGACGGGACGGGGCATGAGGGCGAGGCTGGGGACGGTGCTGAAGCGGCTCGCGATCGGGCTGGTGCTGTTGCTGGTGGCCCTGCTGGCCTGGCGCACCTACGACGCGCTGCGTGCGCCGCACCTGGAGCGCTGGCACACCTTCATCCCGCAGGAACTGCCGGCGGAGAAGCTGGCCCGGGCCGACTGGGCCACCTACCTGCAGGCCGAGAAGCAGCTCTTCGACGCGGTGCGCCGCGAGGTCACCGACCAGCTCGAGCCCGAGGCGCGCATCGAGTCCAACCGCTACTTCGAAGGCAGCCCCATCTATCCGGGCCGCTTCCAGCAGGACTGGAACCGCTCCTACGTGATGGCACCCGCCGGCAAGCCGGTGGGCGCGGTGGTGCTGCTGCACGGCCTGACCGATTCGCCCTACAGCCTGCGCCACGTGGCCCGGCGCTACGTGCAGGCCGGCTACGTGGCGCTGGCCATCCGCCTGCCCGGCCACGGCACCGTGCCGGCGGGCCTGGTGGACGTGGAATGGGAGCAGTGGATGGCCGCCACCCACCTGGCGGTGCGCGAGGCGCGCCGCCTGGCGCCGGCACCGGCGCCGCTGCACCTGGTGGGCTTCTCGAACGGCGGCGCGCTGGCCATGAAGTACGCGCTGGACGTGCTGGACGACAAGTCGCTGGCCGCTCCGGACCGCATCGTGCTGTTCGCGCCGATGATCGGCATCACCAGCATGGCGCGTTTTGCCGGCGTATTCGGCTGGCCGGCCTTCCTGCCGGCGCTGGACAAGGCGGCGTGGCTGGGCATCGTGCCGGAGTTCAACCCCTTCAAGTACAACAGCTTCCCGGTCAACGGCGCGCGCCAGTCGTCGCTGGTGGCGCGGCGGCTGCAGGCACAGATCGACCGCCACGCGCGCGAGGACAACCTGCGCGGGCTGCCGCCGGTGCTGACCTTCCAGTCGGTGGTGGACTTCACCGTCAGCACGCGCGCCATCGTCACCGCGCTCTATGCGCAGCTGCCCAGGAACGGCAGCGAACTGGTGCTGTTCGACCTGAACCGGCATGTCAAGTTCGGCCCGCTGCTGCGCGCCGGCACCGACACCATGGTGTCGCGGCTGCTGCCCGACGCGCCGCGCAACTTCGGCACGGTGCTGGTCACCAACCTTAGCCGGCAGAGCAGCCAGGTGGTGGCGCGCATCACGCCGGCCGGCAGCACCGAAGAGACCGTGCAGCCGCTGGACCTGGCCTATCCGGCGGGCGTGTTCTCGCTGTCCCACCTGGCGATTCCCTTCCCGCTGAGCGACCCGCTCTACGGCCTGCAGCCCGACTTGAGCGAGGACTACGGCGCCAACCTCGGCGCCATCGCCACGCGTGGCGAGCGCGGCACGCTGATCGTCAGCATCGACTCGCTGGCGCGCATGTCCTCCAACCCCTTCTTCGACTACGTGATGCAGCGCATCGAAGAAGGCCTCACGCCGGCCAAGCCCTGATGCGCCGCCGCCTGCTGCTGGGTGCCGGGGCCGCCGCCGGGCTGGCGCTGGCCGGTTGCGACCTGTCGGTGCGCGACGGCGTGCTCAACAAGTGCATCGCCGAGCTGCCGCCCGAACTGCGCGACGACCCGCGCATCGCCGCCGTCTGGCAGGGGCTGGACGCTGCCAAGGTGTGGGACACGCACGTGCATGTCTTCGGCGACGGCGATTCCGGCAGCGGGCTGTGGTTCAACCCGCGCATGAACAACCTGTGGAACCCGCAGGAATACCTGCGCCGCAAGATCTACATCAACGCCTCCTGCATCGACGACCGGCCGGGCAAGGTGGACCTGAGCTTCGGCGCCAACCTGCTGGCGCAGGCGCGCGGCATGAAACCCGGCTTCAAGGCCATGCTCTTCGCCTTCGACTGGGCGCGCGACGAAGCCGGCAAGCCGGTGCAGGAGATGTCCACCTACTACGCCAGCGACGAGTACATGGCCAAGAAGGCGGCCGCGCACCCGGCGCATTTCGAGTGGGTGGCCTCGGTCCACCCCTACGACCCGCGCGCGCTGGATCGGCTGGACGCCGCCGTGGCCGCCGGCGCGCGGGCCATCAAGTGGCTGCCCACCGCGCAGAACATCGACCCCGCCAGCCCGCGCCTGGACCGCTACTACGCCAGGCTGGCCGCCTTGAACCTGCCGCTGATCACCCATGCCGGCGACGAGCAGGCGGTGGTGGGCTTCGGCGAACACCTGGGCAATCCACTGCGCCTGCGCCGGCCGCTGGACGCCGGTGTGCGCGTGGTCGTCGCGCACTGCGCGTCGCTGGGCCACGGCGAGGAGCTGGAGCCCGGCAAGGCCGGCGGCAAGCCGTCCAACTTCGAGCTCTTCGGGCGGCTGATGGACGAGCCGGCCTACCGCACGCGGCTGTACGGTGACATCTCGGCGGTGGTGCAGAACAACCGCATCGGCGTGCTGGATACGCTGCTGTCGCGGCGCGACTGGCAGGGCCGGCTGCTCAACGGCTCGGACTACCCGCTGCCGGGCGTGGTGCCGCTGATCGACCTGAACCGGCTGGTGTCGCGCGGCCTGCTCGATGCGCAGATGGTGGAGCCGCTGCGCGGGCTGCGGCACCACAACGTGCTGCTGTTCGACTTCGTGCTGAAGCGCAACCTGGCCTGGAAGGGCCAGCGCTTCGCGGCGCAGGTCTTCGAGACCGCGCCCTTCTTCGCGCGGCCGGCCTGAGCAGGGCGCCCCGGCCGGCCGGCGCCGGCTACTTCTTCGGGTTCTGCTCGGCCCAGGCCTTCTTGCCGGCCATCAGCGCGTCGTAGACCTGCTGCGCGCTGCCGCCGACGGCCGCGATCATCTCGGCCTGCCCGGGGCGGATCACGGCGGCCCAGGCCTCGCGCTGCTGGTCGGTCAGCTGGTGCACGAAGCCACCCTTGGCGACGAATTCCTTCATCTTCGGCGCCTCGGTGTCGGCTACCTGCTTGCGCGCCCAGTTGGCGTCGGGCACGGCCTTCAGCAGCTTCTCGCGCAGCGCGGGCTTCATGCCGTCGAACAGCGCCTTGTTGACGATGAAGGTGCTGGGGTGGTGGTAGTGCCGCGTCACCACGTAGTGCGGTGCGCTCTGCGCGGCCGGCGTGGTGACGTAGAACAGGAAGGGCAGGTCGCCGCCCACCACCAGGCCGCTCTGCAGGCCGGGCCAGAACTCGCTCAGCGGCATCTGCACGCCGTTGGCGCCCAGCTGCTTGAAGACGATGCGCGAGGCCGGCGACGGCGACACGCGCATCTTCTGGCCCTTGATGCTGTCCGGCGTCAGGCAGGCGGTCTTGCAGACCATGTCGTTCCAGCCCACGTCGGCCACCAGGATCAGCTCCAGGCCCTTCTCGGCGTAGAGCTTCTTGATCACCGGCACGCCGTACTTGTCGGTCACCCAGGCGCGCTCGGCGTCGTTGTTCCACAGGTAGGGCGTGTTGAACACCGTGCCTTCGGGCACGATGATCGCGCCGCCCGCAAAGGACGAGGCCCCCAGCTGCAGCCGGCCGCGCACCACCTGCTGGTGCATTTCCTGTTCGTTGGCCACGTTCTGGTACTCGATCTTCAGCTCGCCGCCGGCGGCGGCGTTGAAGTCGTTGATGAACTTCATGACGATGTCGTACAGCACCGTGCCGGGCATGGCCGCGGTGCCCAGTTTCCAGA